>Ga0302320_10017573_pt1 | contig 14510 bp, 14 predicted proteins | sample Bog_T0_3_FD_202130 | JGI IMG/M metagenome (GOLD analysis project Ga0302320, IMG submission 202130) | Peat permafrost microbial communities from Stordalen Mire near Abisko, Sweden - Bog_T0_3 | ecosystem: Environmental > Terrestrial > Soil > Wetlands > Peat | place: Sweden: Abisko, Stordalen Mire...
CAGGAGCTGCGGGCCGTTCGGCAGCGCAGGGTTCGGTATTCCGAACTCCGCATCTATGAATGCCGTCTCGCCATAGAGTGCCGCGAATTGGCTGTTGGCGGCGTTGCCGGCCAAGTTGTCGATCGTAGACACATGGGAGACGATCTTGCCGTGCTCAGCCGTGAAATTGCCGCTGACACGGAAGCTGTACGGCAACTGTGCGCTGAATTCCGCCTCGAGTCCGTAGACGTTCACCTTGGGCAGATTGTCGACGCCGCCGTCGAAATTGATCAGATCCTCGGCGTGATACTGCATGTTCTTGTCGATGTAGTAGAAGCCGGCGAAATTCGCGACCACCGTCTTGTCCAAGAACGCGTTCTTCGAGCCCAGCTCGAAAGCGGTGATGGTCTCCGGCTGGTAGTTCGCGGGAACCACCGCCGGCGCCGTGCCGGGGTTGCCGCCGCCCGGCTTGTAGCCGGTGGAGATGCTGCCATAGAGGAACTTGTCGGGGGTGACCTGATAGTCGAGACCGGTCTTCCAGGTCAGCTTGTCGGAGCTTTGGTGCAGGTGCACGATGCCGCCGCCGATGTTCGGATCGCCGAAATAATTGTCGAGGAGCGTCGTGTTGTGGTCCGTCGTGTAGCGGAATCCGGCCGTGGCCCGCAGGTCCTCGTTGATGTGGTAGATGCCCTGGGCGAAGCCGGACACCGATGTATGCCTGAATGCATTCGAGGTCTCGAAGTACAGCGTGCCGGCCGCGATTTCCGGCGCCACCAGCGCCTCGTTCTCGTTGGTGAGAATATCGGGCGCGCCGGGCTGGGATGGATTGCGCAGGTACTGGTCGTACCCGTCGGTGGTCCGGCTGTCGAGATAGAAGACACCGGCCACCCAGTCGAGCGGTCCGCCGGGCTTGGAACTCAGGTCGAATTCCTGCGTCACCGCATAGTTCTGGTGCAGCACGAACTGGTCGTTCTCGCCGCCATAGAGATTGGTCGCCAGCGGAATGGTGAGGCCGCTTTCCGAGTTCGAGCCGCCTTGATTCATGTACTGCACGCTCGACAGTGACTTGAAGGTCAACGCGGAGAAATCATAGGTCGCGGTGAGAGTGGCGATGGTCTGATCGATATCGTAGACACCGGGCCAGTCGCTGGTCTCATCCCATGGATTGGTGTTCGGATCCAGGATGTTCTTGCTCTCGGGCTCGTGCTGGACGACCTTCGCATATTCGAGGCTCCCGACGACCGAGAAATTCTCCGTGGGCTGGAACAACGCGGTAAGGCGCAGGTGATAGTTGTGCGTGTCGTTGAGATGGTAGTCATTCGGCACCTGGGTCGCCAGCACATAGCCGCGCTGATTGATGAAATCCCCGGCCAGGCGGATCGCGAACGTGCTCGATAACGGCAGATTGATCGCCGCGCGCAGGTGTTCCAGGTCGAAGGAGCCGAACTCCACGTCGGAGTATCCCTTGACCGCATCGAAAGTAGGCTGAACGGTGATGATGTTGAGCGTGCCGCCCACCGCGTTCTGCCCGAAGACCGTGCCCTGCGGCCCGCGCAGCACCTCGATATGGTCGACGTCCAAGAAGCTCAAGCTCAGGGCAAGCGGATTCGGTATGAATATGCCGTTCTGATGCACCGAGACCGACGCCGGGGAGCCATCGTCCTGGGGAGAGTTCAGCCCGATTCCGCGAATGGAGAGGTCGAAGTTGTAGCCGTCGCTCTCGCCGATGACCAGGCTCGGCACCAGGCCGTCCAAGTCCTCCGCACTCCTCACCACATTCTGTTTCAAAACCTCCGTCGGCAGGGCGGTGATCGCCTCAGGCGCGCGCTGAATTCCCTGGTTCTCTTTCTGCCCGACGACGATGATGCCTTCGAGTTGGTCTGCCTCGTCGGCGGCGGCGGCTCCGGCCACGGGAGCCAAGAGAATTCCACCCAAGACCCACGATATTCCGCGCCTGAAGCTCCGGTACATTCACATCCCCTTATCAAGGCGGTCGGTCGGCCGCCCTCATGCTAGGTAACTACACGAACCAAGTTCTCCCATTGGTTCGACAGTGCCATCATCGACAGGTCCTAACAATAACAACTATGGTCTGTGGTTTCCAATTGAAGATATTGGTTCACCGAGGCGAGGTCATTCCTGGCAGTTGGTTCGCCTCAACTCAAGCGCTGGCGGGCCACAAGATCGGCCAATTGGCGGATGCCGCCGAGCATCGCGGTCTTTTGGCGTTTCGCAACCGCCGGATCCACCTGCTGATCCTGCGCGAACCATGACTCGAACTGCACTCGCAGCAGCTCTGCAAGCCGCACCACCCGGGATCCGGGCTTGAAGCCGTCGGATAAGGCGTTCAACAGACGTTTCGCGATCCGCCGCGCCCCTACGCTGGGCTTGGGGCCTTTCTCCACCAGCGCGAGAAGTGCCGCTTTTGACCGCTTCAACTCATCGTTCGACATCGGGGACTCCGCGCACTGCGATCTCAATGCTGACACACCGGATCTGAAACGAATACTTCATTAGACTTGGCCGGCGTAGACTTTTAGTCTGCGCGAACCGCGATGGGATTTTAGAGATGCCGAAACGGAGAAAGCGAGCCACCGGGCGACGAGGATTGCCCGACAGCCAGCCCGGGCGGGCGGCGCGTGCGCTCGCCGCCCCGGTATTCGCTCAACCCGAACCGACACCCGACCCCTTGATTTTCAAGATCAAACATCCTTCCGACGCCGACGCCTACAAGCTGATCGATGAGCTCAACGCGGAACATAAAATCAACCCCCTGCCCTTCCCGCCGCCTCGAGGCGGGAGCGCGGAACCGCAACTGAACCTGGGCGAAGTCTTCGGCGGCAACACGGCGGCGATAAAACGGATTCAAGACAGCGGCCAGATCGTGTTTCACGCGACCGGCGACTGCGGCAGTACGCGCGGACCGACGACCCAGAATGAGGTCACGGACAAAATGGTCGGCGATTTCCAAGAAGCAATCCCTGCGGAAATCCCGCAGTTCGCTCTGCTGCTGGGCGACGTCGTGTACAACTTCGGGGAAACCGAGTACTACTACGATCAGTTTTACGAGCCGTATCGCAATTATCCTGCCCCCGTCATGGCCGCCGCGGGCAATCACGACGGCATGATTTCGCCGCTCGCGCATACCACGAGTCTCGCCGCCTACTTGCGAAATTTCTGTGCTGATCCTGCGGAAGGCTACACCGTCACACCCGAAGCGGGCGGCTTATCGCGCACCGCACAAATCCAACCCGGCGTCTTCTTTACCTTCGATGCGCCATTCGTTCGGATTCTGGTCTTTTATAGCAATACCCTCGAAGACCCGGGCGTTATCGCCGACGGCAACATCGGCACCGCACAGATCGACTATTTGAAAGCGGCGCTCGGCCGGGTCAAGCAGGAGGGTTTCGGCGGAGCGCTGCTCTTCGTTCATCACCATCCGCCCTACGCAATCGGCGGCCAGCATGGATCGAGCGTGCAGATGCGCAAACAGATGGATGCCGTGTGCGCGGCCATCGGTGTCTGGCCACACGCAGTACTGGCGGGCCATGTGCACAACTATCAGCGCTTCACCAGACATCGCGCCGACGGAACCGATATTCCGTACCTGAATTGCGGTAACGGCGGTCATAATGTTCAAAAACTCGCCACCTCGAACGGCCTGGCGCTGCGCGCTCCCCAAGTCTTCCAAGCGAAGAGCGCAACGGACGACGCCGTCACCTTCGAGAACTACGACGACACCAATTACGGGTATCTGCGCGTGGTGGCGACCGCGGAACAGCTGCGTGTCGAATACCACCCCGCGAGCGACAAGATCGGAGCAAAGACCCCGGATGACAGCGTGACCATCGATTTGAAGACCCGCCGCCAGGCGGTCTATGCGGCGCGTGATCTCGGCATTCCGGCGGGCGCCCTGGCGGCTCGCGCGCGGCTCAAGGCCGGCGTAAAAGGCGATCGCTGAAGGGCGCGGGATGCACTAAACTGATCCGACCATGTCCCCGGGCCCCCACTCCTCGAAATCCGAAAAGTCCGACCCAAAAAACGGACGCGAGGTGGAGTGGCAGCTCGCGTGCAACGATCTCGGATCGGTGCGCCGATGGTTGACGGAGCACGGCACGATCGAGGGTCTGGTGCTCGAACCCCGCTCGACTCTGCAAATCCGCGATACCTACCTGGACACCGATGACTGGCGAATCCACCGCGCGGGATTCGCACTGCGCATCCGCTCGGAGTCGGGCAAAGCGGAGGCGACGCTCAAGTCGTTGCATTCCGCGAGCACGGAGGTCGCGGACCGCCGGGAATTGACCGAAGCGCTCGAAAACGGCGAGAGCGAGTCCATTCGACATTTGATCGGGCCGGTTGGAGCGCGCGTCCAGGCCGTGAGCGGAGCGCATGCGCTGCTGCCATTGTTCGAGATCCACACCTCGCGGCAGAGATTCGCAATCCGGCGAGAATCGGAGGCCCAACAGCTCGGTGAGATCGCCCTGGATCAAACCGTCATCTCGCGCCCGCACGGGGAGCCCCAGACCAGCCTGCAGCGCGTTGAAGTCGAAGCCCTTACCGGAATTCACGAGCCTTTGCAATCGCTGGTGAAGACGCTGCGAAACCAGTGTGCGCTCGAGGCCGCGCCCGATACGAAGTACTCGCAAGGCCTGAAGTCGGTCGGCTTGGCGCCAGGACCGGCCCCGGAATTCACGCCGACGGCCGTAGAGAGTTCCATGTCCATAGCGGAGGTCGCCCTCGCGAATCTGCGCCGTTATCTGTCCGCGTGGCATCGGCACGAGCCCGGGGCACGATTGGGGGACAATCCCGAAGAACTTCATGACTTACGCGTCGCGGGCCGCAGAATGGACGCAATCCTGCGTCAGTTCCGATCGTCGCTGCCCGCGGAATACCTGCAGATCCGCCCGGCCCTGAAGAAGGCGTTGCGGGCTCTCGGCGAGGTGCGCGACTTGGACGTCGCCTTGATCGAGCTCGAGACCTTCACCCGCGTGTCTCCGGAATCCGCCGCCCCCGGCGAAGCGTTGCAACAGTATTTGGAGTCCGAGCGCAGCCGCGCTCGTGCCCGAATGCTGGGCGTTCTCGATTCCGCTGCTTTGCAAAAGGGATTTCAGAAGCTCACGTCGCTGCTCGCCACGCCCGCTTCCAGTCCATCGCAGACCCCATCCTTCGAATCGGCCCTGAGCGTTGCGCCGCAAATGCTGCGGCTGCGATATCGCAAAGTGCGCAGGAGCGCGGACCTCCTCAAGCCGGGTTCGTCGGTGGAGGCCTACCACCAGGCCCGCGGCCATGCAAAAAAGTTGCGCTATGCGCTCGAAGCGGTCGCCGTCATCTACGGGAAGCCTGCCGATGAAATGTTGCGTGCGTTGCGCCGATGGCAGGAGAAGCTCGGCGTGCAGCAGGATGCCGCCGTGGCGGGCCGCCACCTCAAAGCGCTCGCCGGCTCGCCTCCCGAGGGCATGTCGTCCGAAACGTTGTTTTTGATGGGGCGGCTCGCGGAGCACTACACAAGCGCCGCGATTCGCGCACGAAAGTTCCATGCCAAGAGGTATCGGAAAGTCCGCGAGAAATGGAAGAAATTGCGCGTGCGCTTCGTCGATCCGACGCCGAGCGACGCGCCAAGCCTCCCCCTCTCCATTTCCTGACGCGATGGAAGTGTTGATCGTCCGCCACGCGATTGCATTTGAGCGCGACCGCCATCGCTGGCGCGACGACGGCGCGAGGCCGCTGTCGCCTGCCGGAATGAAACGCGCACGCCGTGCCGCGGCGGGACTGAAGACCTTCATCAAGATACCCGATCGCTTTTTCACCAGTCCCCTCGTGCGCGCGAGACAGACGGCACATATCTTGACTGAAATTGCCGGTTGGCCCGAGGCCGAGGAGGCTCCTGCTCTCTCGCCCGGACAACCTGCGCTCGGCATGTTGACCTTGCTCGGCAAGGATCGCGTCAACCGGGTGGCCGTCGTCGGTCACCAGCCCGGCTTGGGAGCGCTGCTCGCCGCCTGCCTGTTCATCGACGGCAAACGCCTGCCGATCGAGTTCAAGAAAAATGCGGTCGCGTGCGTGTCATTTACAGGCACGCCGCGCGCGGGACACGGGGTCCTCAGGTGGCTCGCGACGCCACGGATGCTCCGAGCGATTCGACAACGCTGATCGCAACCGGACCCAGACGTACATCGATGGAATCACCCCGAGAACTGGCGATGCCCAAGCCGTCCGTTCCTTTCGCCGATGTTTTGGACTCGAGCACCGCGCCGGAGCACACGGGCGCGATGAAAATAATTGCCATCACCAACATCAAGGGCGGGGTCGGCAAGACCACGACGGCGGTCAACCTCTCCTATCTCTGCGCCGCGAGCGGCCGGCCCACGCTCTTGTGGGACCTTGATCCGCAAGGCGCCGCGACTTACACGCTGAGAGGCGAGCCGCACGAGCACGCCTCCGCAAAGAAATTGCTGGCCGGCAAACGCCATCTGCCCGAACTCATTCTGTCGACGGGCTACCCGAGGTTGGATCTTTTGCCCGCGGATTTCTCCTATCGTAACTTTGACGTCCACTTGAGCGAGCGCAAGCGCCCCACCGAGCGGCTGCTCAAGATGAGCCGATCCCTGCGGGAGATCTATTCGGCGCTATTCCTCGATTGCGCGCCCGGTATTTCGCTGTTGTCCGAGAACGTGCTGCGCGCCGCGGATGCCATCATCGTGCCGCTCCTGCCCACCCCGTTTTCGGTGCGCATGCTGACGCAAATGCAGAACTTCATCGTGCGCGAAGGTTGGGGCGATTTGCTGGTGCTGCCGTTCTTCTCGATGGTCGATCGCCGCAGGTCCCTGCATAACGACGTCATGGCGTCCACCCGCGAACAGTTTCCCACGGTGCTTGCCACGGAGGTGCCGTATTGGAGCGAGATCGAGCGCATGAGCCTGCGCCGTGCTCCGATTCCGGCATTCGCACCCGGCAGTGCCTCCGCGAAGATCTATGCGGCACTGTGGGCGGAAGTGGCGGCACGCATGGGAGATGGCCCGCCCGGATAAACCACGCACAGGATTCAGAAGCGCTCGCCCACCATCTCTTCGCTCTTCGCCCAAACGATGCTCGAAGCTTACGAAGGCACTGCGGGCGGTCTGCGGCTGATCCGCGTCAGACGAGCAGTCCGCTCGAGGTCGGCTCGGCAGTGCGTGATTTCATCCTGAGCCTGCCGGCATAGGTCCTCTATTGCGTCATTTCCTTATACGCATGCCAAGTCGCGTGTCCCAGCAGAGGCGCGACGATTAGAAGACCGCATAACAGCGGGGCATATCCGATGATCGTCAAGGCCAGTATCAACGCGCTCCATAAAATCATGGCCGGTATGTTCGCGAATGTGCATTTGACGCTGGTGCGCATTGCCTGACCGGCGGTTGCGTGCCGATCGATCATCAGCGGAATCGATACCACCGAGACCGCGAACACGGCGGCGGCCAAAATGCCGCCCACCGCGACGTATGCCAGCACCTGGCTGCGATTCGTGGACTCGATAAAGCCCCGATACAGCGTCTCGCGCATGTCGGGCGCCGCGACGTGAAATACGGTACCGAGCATGACCGCGGAAATTGCGAACCAGACGAACGCGCAAACGGACAGGATCACGCCGAACTCGAATAGCGCACGCGGGTTGCGCGCGAACCCGTCCAGCGATTGGTCGAAATTCGCGGATTCTCCCAGCGAGTAGCGGCGCGACATTTCGCAGAACCCGGCCGACATCAACGGGCCCACCAGCAAAAAACCCGAAATGGCGGCGGCGATAAAATACGGGTGGGTGGCGCCGAACACCAGCAAGGTCCAACCCATCGCGACAATGAGAGCACCGTAGCCCAAGCTGGCTCCCCAATGCCTGCGCATGTCGAGCCAACCGCGATACAACCAGACGAACGGCCGATAGAACTTCACCTGCACTACATCGACAATCAGAGTCTCAGCCGCACCGGAATCGAGCGTGATATCCATACTCCCTCCCCCGTGTTGATGAAAACGCCGAGCACCGAGAGTCTATCCCCCTATGCCGCGCTTTTGCATGCTGCTGTTTACCCAACCCGCAATCCGCATTCGCCGCGTTGCGGCAAATTTTTCGCCGAGCCGGCCAATGCTCGAGCCGGAAAGAAAAGGCAGCTAGAGACGGTCTACTGCCCATGACACTCGAACACGCCAAGCAAAGAACCGCGTTCGTGCTCGCCGGCGGAGGCAGCCTCGGGGCCGTGCAGGTGGGAATGCTCGCCGAACTCATCGAGGCCGGTGTACGTCCGGACATGATCGTCGGCGCGTCGGCGGGTGCCCTGAACGGCGCCTTTTTCGCATACGCTCCTGACACTGACACTGTCCAGCGGATGGCCGAACTGTGGACTCGCATCACCACGAAGGAGGTGTTGGGCCTTTCCTGGCGTTCGCTCTTGGGGCTCGTCGGCATTCGCGATCACGTGGCGAATCCGCGGGGCTTGAGGTCTGTGCTGCGGCGTGAATTGCCCTACAGAACTTTCGACGAGGCCAGCGTCCCGTTGCACATAGTGTGCGCGGAGTTGGTGACGGGAGATGGAGTGGTGATTTCCCGGGGCGATGTCGAGGAAGCCGTGGTCGCCAGCACAGCCATCCCCGGCGTGTTTCCGCCCGTGAAGCACGAGGGCCGCGTTCTTGTTGACGGTGCCGTGGCTGCCTGTACACCGATATCCGTGGCGGCCGCCATCGGAGCGACGCGCGTGATCGTCCTGCCTTGCGGCTTCGCCTGCGCGCAAAATTCAGTATCCATGCACGCGCTCGGGCGCGCCATGCATGCCGTCACGTTGTTGGGCGCCCGCCAACTGCGGCGGGATTTCGAACACTACTCGAATTCCATCGTCATGCGCATTGCCCCGCCGCTCTGTCCCCTGAGCCAGTCTTCGTACGACTACTCCAATGGAGCCGGGCTCATTTCGAGGGCCCGTGAATCGACCCGATCGTGGATCGGCGAAGGCGGCCTCGAGAGCGGCGGATATCCCAACCAACTGGCGATCCACTCGCACGCATGAAACCGTCACGGATCCGACGATTCGCTCTGGATGCTCTATGCGCTTTGATTCCATTGATGGCCGCCGCCCACGGCGCTGAAGAGCCGCGCTCGACCGCGGGTCCCATCGTGGTGGAACTGTTCACTTCGCAGGGCTGCAGTTCCTGCCCGCCCGCGGATCAGCTGCTGGGTGAGCTGGCATCCCGACCCAACGTCATCGCCCTCGGCTTTCACGTCGATTACTGGGACGACATAGGCTGGCGCGACCGCTTCTCGATGACCGAGGCCACTCAGCGACAGCGCCGCTATGTCGGGACGCTGGGGCTGCCTTCGGCTTTTACGCCGCAGCTCGTCATCAACGGTCGGGAAAGCTTTGTCGGGTCGGATCGACGGCGAATCGTTGCGGCACTCTCGCCACCGGCATTGAGCGTCCCAATCGAGGTCAAAGTCGATGGCGGCGAATTGGTGGTGTCGCTGCCGGACGCCGAGGCCCACCGCGGCTATGAGCTCAATCTCGCGGCATACCTGCCGCGAGCGACCACGGCCATTGGCCGCGGCGAGAATTCCGGCCGCACCCTGACGGAGTTTGACGTCGTGCTGCAATTTCAACGGCTGGGCGAATGGCACGGAAAAAGCCGCACCTTGCGGGTGTCGCTGAATACCTTGCCGGACGAGGCCAGCCGGGTGGCGATACTGCTACAGGCAGGCGACGGCGGCCCGATCGCGGGAGCGGCGTCGGCAATCATTCGCTGACGTCGGCTTACCGCCGCCTCCGCCGCCGGGCCGGCACACAGCACCCCGCATTCAAGTTGGCCATCAGGTGCCGCGACGTGACACTAATTGTCACCGTGTGATCGCCGTCGTCACCTGCAATTTCACACGAGTCGGCCGGCGGCGACAGTGGATTCGACAGCGGCTTTACAGAAGCGACAGCGACATCGGTAGCGGGAGGTGCATCACGTTGCGCGTCGTGCCTCCCGCGTCAACATGTACCCGCGCAATAAGCGACGTTTACGGTGTGATCATGGATTCCGTCAACCACCTGCTGAAGTTATTCATGCGGCAAGCCCAACTGGAACGTGCGATGAAGCAGCCCGGCGGCGCGCGCGTCACGGAGGAGAGGGAACTCAACGCCTTGAGACAGCGGCTCGCGGGATGCCCGGAAGCGAGCAAATACATTGCGGAGGCACAAGGCAATGACGGAGCCTGAAATCCACTTTCCAGTGAAGTGTCCGATTTGCTCGCAGAACGTGCTCGCGGGATTTCGATTGTCCATCGTCGCGCATGCGCTCGACACCGGCGATATTCGTTTGTATTCGGATTGTCATTTGACAAGCTGGGATGCGAGCGAGCCGGAATTGCGGCAAATTCGGGAATTTTTGGACGCGACCTGGAGTGAGAACCTGCTGAAGGCCGGTCAAGAACTGTCGTTTGAAGACATACCCGCGGACAGAGAGGCGGCCTTTATCTAAGTTCCCCACAGGACGCATTAACGCGCCGGTCCGGTGCCGGTCGATTTGGACGAAGCATTCTGCGGCGCCGTTGCGGATTGCGACCCCTTCACCTTGGCCCGGTGATGTCCAACGACGCAACCAATTGCCGCGCCGGCGACCGCATGATGACCCGCGACATGGCCGGCAACACCACCGACCGCGGCTCCTTTCAGGCAACCGTGCGCGTCGGCGGCCACTGGGAGCAGGGTGATGAGTGACGAGAGCACGGCCAGTAAGAGCAGTTTCCGCATATCAGCACCACGCTGAGCGGCCGATGCCAACAGGCGCACTCATGGCCATATAGACGGGGTCGGGCCGATTGGGATTGGGATTCGAATTGGGATTGCAAGTCGTGTCGCGAGATTCCGCAAACGCCACGATCAACGCCGCAGCGGCGACCGCAACCAAATATACAATGATTGCGGTCAATAGCGGTCTGCGGCCTAGAGTGTTCAATCCCAGATCGATAAAGTCGATGGCGAAGTTTCTCATCGAGAGGTCCCTTTGTCTTTGAACCATCAGAACACGCCGGGACGATAAAAGTTGCACATTCGGATATTTTCTTCCCGCCAACGGTCGACTCCAAGCGGGCGCCCGAGCACGAAATTACTGACGCGCTGCACCGCGGTCGGCATTTCTCTTTGTTTCCTTTCGACGGTCGCCACCGGGCAGCCGGACTCCGACATTGCGCGCGTTGAAGGAGGCCTGCTGCCGATCGCGGCGACGCGAGTGGGCGCCCCGGTCGACGTGCGCGATCGAATGCGCGCCTATGGCGTTCCGGGACTCGGCATCGCCGTGGTTGATCACGGAAAATTAGCGTGGGCCAAAGGCTACGGCATGGCGGATACCAGGGAGGTCCGGCGGAGCCGGGAGTAAGCTGTGACCGCTGATGGTGGGCGGGAGCGGCCGATGAGTGAGAATCCAATCAAGGGCGACGATCGCCGGTATGGCGCAATCGAGGCCGGCGGCACGAAATTTCTATGCGCCGTCGGCGACGTTGACGGCCTGATCCTCGATCAGGCACGGATCGAGACGCGCGATCCGGCGACGACGGTTGCCGACGTGTGCCGCTATTTCGGCGGCGCCGCCCAGAAATTCGGGGCAATGACGGGGCTCGGGGTAGGCGCGTTCGGACCACTCGACTTGAAGCCGGAGTCGGCGACTTTCGGCTTCATTACCAATACGCCGAAACCGGGTTGGAAGAATATCGATCTGGCGGGCGCACTGCGCCGCGCGCTCGGTCGACCCGTATCTCTCGATACCGATGTCAATGCCGCGGCGCTCGGCGAATTGCAATGGGGCGCCGGCCGGCATCTCGAGAGTCTGGCCTACGTGACCGTCGGGACCGGCATCGGCGTCGGCGTGGTTCACCACGGGCGGCCGGTGCACGGGCTCGTGCATCCTGAACTCGGCCATATTTTCGTCAAAAGACACCCTGCGGACGCGTCATTCGCCGGGACCTGCCCGTTCCACGGCGACTGCCTGGAAGGCCTCGCGTGCGGCACCGCCATCGTCGCCCGCACCGGCCGCACGCTGTTGGAAGCACCGCCCGGCGACTCCATATGGGCCATCGAGGCCGACTATCTTGGGCAGCTGTGCGCGCTGCTGGTGTTGAGTCATTCGCCGCAGCGAATTGTGATGGGCGGGGGTGTGATGCATGAGCGCATGCACGCAGGCATTCAAGCCCGCATGTTGCATTGGCTGAATGACTACATCCCTGCAAGCGAGCTGAAGCATCGGGATTATATAACCGCTCCGGGGCTCGGCGGCTCCGCGGGCATCAAGGGCGCCCTGCGCTTGGCGATAGCTGCGAGCTCCACAGCGCCTGTTCAACGAAGCTGAAGGCGGTGTGATTCCGCTTTCCGGCAAGCCGCTCCTCAGCGTGGCGGCTCCGGTATCGGCAGGCACTCCATCAGCTCGACCGAATCGCCGGGAAATATCGAGAAATGCGGCTGATTCTCGAACATCCGCGCGTGGGTCCACCGGTTCGACGGTTCGGGGCCTCTAAAATCGACAGCTGGTGTGAGGCTCGCTACTTGCGCGCGTAGACCCGCCGACCCTCGAAGTAAGTGGCCAGCACCTGAGTATGACTGATCGCGGCAGGTGGAATCTTGAACAAATTCCGGTCGATGACGATGAAATCCGCCGACTTGCCGGCGATCAAACTTCCGGTACGATTTTCGAGCCGCAGCGTGCGTGCGCCGTCGAGCGTATACAAATGAATGGCTTCGGCGAGGGTAATGGCTTGCTCCGGCCAAAGGATCCCGGGCGTAACGTGGGAGGGGTCGGCCCGCGTCACGAATGCCTCCATGCCGGCCCAGGGATCCATCGACGGCACCGCCGCCGGCCAGTCCGATCCCGCGGCGACCGGCGCCCCGAGATCCAGCAAGGTGCGCACAGGCCAATAGTGCCGGCCTTCCGGGCCTACGGCGCTCACGATGGAATCGATGATGGGCGACGGAAACCACAGAGTGGGTGAGAATTCCGCCACCGCGTCGAGTGCCTTGAAGCGCGGCAAGTCTTGCGCGGAAATGAATCCTGCGTGAGCCAATTCGTGACGCAGCCCGCTCGGGCCGTTGGCGCGGCGCGCCGCCTCGATGGCATCAAGTCCCTCACGGACCGAGCCATCACCCGCGGCGTGCATCTTGACGGTGAATCCGGCGCGATCGAGGGCGATCAGGTTCGACTTGAGCAGCTCCGGCCCGACATGCAGCATGCCCGAACTGATCGCTCCGTGTTCGTCGGGCAGGTATGGATGCAGCATGGCGGCGGTGCGCGCGGGCGTCGGCACTCCGTCCAATATGATTTTCACAAAATCGCTGAACACATGGGTCGAGCGCACTTCATCGCGCAGCCGCTCGAGCCGCGTCACATCGATCGGCGCGGCACTGCCGTAGGTCTCGCTCGGAGTCTCGCTCGAGGCAAGACAGGTTGCCACCCACAAATTGAGTTCGCCCGCCTGGTCCACGGCGCGGTACGCACGCGCCTCGGCCGCAAACGTATAGGCGTCCTTGAGGCCGGTGAAGCCGAAACCGTGCGCGATGCGCGCGGCTTCGCGCACCGCGTCCCGCTGTTCGCCATCGGTGGGAGCGGGAAGATGACTGAACGCAATCATCGCGGCATGCTCGAGCAGCACGCCGTTTGGTGTCTGCGTGCCGCTCTCCCGCAAGATATGTCCGCTCGGAGGATCCGGCGTAGCGGCATCGATGCCGATCAATGCCAGGGCTTTCGAATTCAGCCACGCATTGTGCTCGGAGTCATCTTCCAGCACGACTGCCGCACCACCCGACACCTCATCGAGAAGAACCCGGGGCGACGCCAACGGGTATTGATCGAACAGCGCACTCGCCCAGTGGCCGCCGTATATCCAGACTGCGGCCGGACGGGCTGCGACGCAGTTCTTGAGCGCCGCTTGAATTTCGAGCGGCTTCAGGCGCGCCGAGAATTCGCATCCCAAGACGCGATCGCGGGCTCCCTCGACCGGGTGCACGTGTGCATCGATGAGTCCGGGCATCACCATTTGTCCGTGCACATCGAGGATATTGGTTTTGTGCCCGATGAACCGCGCCGCGTCTCGATCGGTACCCACGAAAACCAGCCGGCCCTGCCGCACCGCGAGCGCTTGCGCCCAGGGCTGCGCGATGTCCTCGGTGTAGATGGCAGCGTGGTGCAGCACCAGGTCGGCGTCGGCTTCGGCGCCACTGGACTGGCGGGCGACAATGCTGCCCGCCGAGGCGAGCATGGCGATGCTCCAGGCCACCCGAGGAACGGAGCGCTTACGGCCGGCGCACATCGTTGATCGTGACAAAAAGCGCGCTGCCGTCAGCGGGCTTGGCCGCAACCGACGATTGCACGTTCGCCCGCGCTTCGGCGGCCGAGTCCGCGTCGATTTCGATGACGCTCAGGAATTCGGGGACCGGCACGGGCTTGTCCATGAGCACCCAATACAGGCGGTATCGGGTGATCCGGGTGACACCGCGAGCAGCGAGCACCGTCGGCATAAAATCATGGTCGTACCAGCGATT
>Ga0302320_10017574_pt1 | contig 14509 bp, 13 predicted proteins | sample Bog_T0_3_FD_202130 | JGI IMG/M metagenome (GOLD analysis project Ga0302320, IMG submission 202130) | Peat permafrost microbial communities from Stordalen Mire near Abisko, Sweden - Bog_T0_3 | ecosystem: Environmental > Terrestrial > Soil > Wetlands > Peat | place: Sweden: Abisko, Stordalen Mire...
CGCACCCGCCCGGGTGCGGCTCTTGGTTTTTGGAAGGCTTAGAGGGCTTTTTCCCCAGGATTAGATCTTTAAGTTCCACGATTCGGGACAACTAGACCCCATGTGGACGGTTAAAGCTCCGCTGTTTCATAATTGCTTTGCCTTTCCCACGGACTTGTATATAATTCCCATCTGGTGGGGTAAAAACCCATAAGTTCCCATACATACCCGTAGGTATCGGACCATGCCGCTATTCACCGGACGATTCGAATATACCGTGGACGACAAGGGGCGCTTGTCGATCCCGGCGCGCATGCGTGAGCAGCTGGAGAAGGAGGGCCAGGACGCCGCCTTCATCGTCACCAGCCTCTCCCCGGACTATCTCTCGGCCTACGCCCCCAACGAATTCCAAGAGCTGATCGCCTCCATCCGCGAGAGCACCGACATGGGCTCGCGTGAGCTGCTGCGCCGCCTGGCCAGCGAGGCTGAGACCTGCCCCTTGGACAAGCAGGGCCGCATCATGCTGCCCGCCCATCTGCGCCAGCTGGCCGCGTTGAAGCGCGACGTGGTGGTGCTGGGCGTGGCCAAACGCCTGGAGGTCTGGGACCGCGAGCGCTACGCCGCGCATCGCCAGAGCTCCGGCGAGCAGGGCGCGCGCCTGCTCAACGGCTTGAAGGCCCCGGCCGACCTCGTCTAAACCGACCACGACGCAATTTTACCCTTACCCCAACGAAGGAGGGATGGAGTGGAGCAACCCATCCGGATCCAGGTGCTGCGCCTGCGCGGTGAATTGAACCTGGAGGACATGCTGAAGATCAAGACCCTGGTGGCCGAGTACCTGAAGGCCGGCCTGGTGCACGTCGTGATCAACCTTGAGAACGTGAGCCATGTGCATCTGGCAGGGCTGCCGGTGCTCAGCGAGCGCGCCCAGCGCCTGCGCGAGTACGGCGGAGACCTGAAGCTGGTGGGGCTGAGCCCCTACCTGCGCCACATCTTCGACCTGGCCGGCGCCACGCCCCAGTTCGACCTGTGCAAGAACGAGGAGGAAGCCAGCAACCGCTTCAGCGGGATCCGGGCGGCTGCATGAACCAAGCCCGGCATGTGCCGGTGCTGATGAAGGAAGTGCTGCGGGTGCTCGAGCCGGGGCGCTTCGCGGGCCGGCCCAGCCTTTGGCTGGACGGGACGCTGGGGTTGGCGGGGCACGCCCAGGCCATCCTGGACGCGGCGGGCGAGGGCGCCCGCCTGGTCGGCACGGACAGGGACCCGCAAGCCTTGGCCATCGCTTCGGACGCTCTGGGGCGTTTCGGAACGCGCGTCCGCCTGTTGCACAAGTCCTTCGCCGGGCTTGTGGATGCTGACGTGGAGGCTTTCACCCAGGGCCTGGGCTTTGACGGGATCCTGCTGGACCTGGGGGTCTCGTCGCTGCAGTTGGACAGCGCCGAGCGGGGCTTCAGCTTCATGCGCGAAGGGCCCTTGGACATGCGCATGGACCCCGCCAGCGCCAGCGCGGGGGATTGGCTGGCCAAAGCCTCCGAGGGCGACCTGGAGGCCGTCCTGCGCGAGTACGGCGAGGAGCGGCAGGCCCGCCGCATGGCCCGGGCCCTGCTGCGCGAGCGGGATGCGGGCGCCTTGAAGACCACCCGCGACCTGGCCGCCGTGGCTGAACGGGTGCTGGGCCGGCCCAAGCCGGGCCAGAGCCATCCAGCCACGCGGCTCTTCCAGGCCCTGCGCCTGGCCGTGAACGGCGAGCTGGAAGCCTTGGAGCTGGCCCTGCCCGCCTTGCAGGCGCGGCTGGCCCCGGGCGGCCGCCTGGCGGTGATCAGCTTCCACTCGCTGGAGGACCGCCGGGTGAAGGAGCATTTCCGCCGCGAGGCGCGCGAGTGCGTCTGCCCGCCGGGCCTGCCCGAATGCCGTTGCGGGCACCAGGCCAGCCTGAGGCTGGTGACCCACAAGCCGCTGGAGGCCGACGAGGCCGAGACCGCGGCCAACCCCCGCAGCCGCAGCGCCAAGCTGCGCTGCGCCGAGAGGATCTGAAGGCATGGCCCGTGAGGCACGATTCTTCCGCGACGCCGGCCCGGTGCTGCTGCGCCTCGAGCAGCGCTCGGCCTGGCGCCTGGACGCCGGCCAGTTCCGCAAGCTGGCGCTGGCGTTCGGCGTGGTGGCCGTGGCGCTGCTGATGGTCACGTGGGGCCGCGTGCGCGTGCTGGCCAACGGCTACCAGATCATGGAGCTGCGCCAGGAGCGCGACGGGCTGGCCGCCGAGCATCGGCGCCTGCAGGGCCGCCTCGATGAGATGCAGAGCTTGAACTACGCCGAGCAGGCCGCCCGCACGCGCCTGGGCATGGTGGAGATCAATCCCAACCAGGTGATCAATTTGAGGCGCCGCAGCGCGGCCGGGGCCCTGATGGACGACGTGGCCGCCCTTTTCGACCGCCCGGGCAAGCCGGAGGCCGCGGCAGGGAAGCGATGACGGGCGGCCGGGAAGAGCAGCAGCTGCAGCAGCGGGCCGGGCGCCTGGCCTGGATCATGGCCCTGCTCTTCGCCCTGGTGGTGCTGCGCCTGCTGGACCTGCAGGTGCTGCGCCGGCCCGGCTTGCTGGCCAAGGCCGAGCGCCAGCAGTTCGCGCGGGTGGAGGTGCCCGGCCACCGCGGCAGCATCACCGACCGCAAGGGCGAGCCGCTGGCCATGAGCGTGGCCACCGAGAGCGTGTTCTGCTCGGCCAGCCTGGTGAAGCCCGGCGAGCGGGCGGCGGTGGCGCGGGCCCTGGCCTCGGCGCTCGGCCTGAACGAGGGCGAGATGCGGCGGCGCCTGGCCGCGGGGCGCGGCTTCTACGCGCGGCGCGGCTGCCGCCTGGAGGCCACCGCCCGCCTGAAGGAGCTGAAGATCGGGTCGCTGAGCTACAGCCAGGAGACCAAGCGGGTCTACCCCCAGGGGCGCCTGGCGGCCCACGTGCTGGGCTTCACCGACGTGGATGGGCGCGGCCTCGATGGCGTGGAGCGCAGCTACCAGGCCGCCTTGGGCGGCGAGCCCGGGCAGGCCGAGGACCTGCGCGACGCGGCCGGCCGGCAGATCCCCAACCAGCGGCAGTGGATCGAGCGGCCCAAGGACGGCGCCGACCTGCGCTTGACGCTGGACGCGTCGCTGCAGCACATCGCCGAGCGCGAGCTGGGCGCGGCGGTGCGCAAGTTCAAGGCCAAGGGCGGGGCGCTGGTGCTGATGGACCCCCACAGCGGCGAGGTCCTGGCGTTGGCGAGCTATCCGGACTTCGATCCGGCCGAGCCGGCCAGCACCAGCCCCGACAGCCGCCGCGACCGCGCCGTCAGCGACAGCTTCGAGCCCGGCAGCACCTTCAAGACCGTGACCGCCTCGCTGCTGCTGGAGCGGGGCCTGGTGACGCCGGACACGCCGGTGGACTGCCACATGGGCCGCCTTGAGATCTTCGGCCGCGTGGTGCGCGACCACGGGGACGACCACCTGGGCGTGGTGCCCTTCTCCACCGTGCTGGCCCAGAGCAGCAATTGCGGCACGGTGGAGGTGGCCCAGAAGCTGGGGCCGCAGGCCCTGTACGAGGGGATGACCCGCTTCGGCTACGGCCAGCTGACCGGGGTCGACCTGCCCGGCGAGACCGTGGGCATGCTGCGGCCGCTGGACAAGTGGACGCCCGGCTCCATGGCGGCCATACCCTTCGGCCAGGAATTCAGCTGCAACCTGATGCGCGTGGCCGTGACTTACGCGGCCGTGGCCAACGGCGGCCACCTGGTGCGGCCCCACTTGGTGCAGGGCCTGGTCAGCAGCAGCGGCGGCAGCCTGGAGCCGGAGCGCAACGGATCCACCCGGCAGGTGCTGGCCGAAAGGGTGCGCCTGCAACTGGTGGGGATCCTGAAAGGCGTCGTCGAGGGCGGCACGGGGGTGGCCATCGCCTTGCCGGGCTACACCATCGCCGGCAAGACCGGCACGGCCCAGAAGTTCAACACGGCCACGGGCCGCTACAGCATGCAGGCCAGCGTCAGCACTTTCGTGGGCTTCGCCCCGGCTGAGGCCCCGGCCTTCGTGGCGGCGGTGATGCTGGACGAGCCCCAGGGCATGAGCCTGGGCGGCTGGACCGCTGGCCCCGTGTTCCGCACGGTGATGTCCTCGGCGTTGACGGCCTATGACGTGGCCCCGGACGAGGCGGTGCGGGCGGCCCAGGAGGCCAGCGCGGCGCTGCAGTCCAAGCATGGCGGCAAGGACGCTTGGACCGCCATGTACCGCCGCGGGGCCAAGGCCGCCACGGTGCGCCAAGTGAAGGTGCCGGACCTGGTCGGCTTGACCGAGGGCGCCGCCCGACAGGCCCTGGTGGCGGCGGGCCTGCGCAGCCGGGTGATGGGCGGCGGGCGCGTGGCCGCCCAGTTCCCGGGGCCCAAAGTGAGCGTGTTGGAGAACAGCACCGTGACGCTGTCGCTGGAGCCCCCGGCCGCCAAGGCCCCCGCGGGCGCCGGATCCCCGGGCCTCTTGGCCCGCCTGTTCGGGAAACGATGAAACGCACCCGCCCCATCGCCAAGCTGCTGAAGGACGCCGGCCTGCCGGCGGCGCCCCAGGGCGGGCTTGTGGCCGGGGTGACCCAGGATTCACGCCAGGCGCGCAAGGGCTGGGCCTTCGTGGCCGTGCCGTCGGCCTCGGGCAAGCATGCCGACGCGGCGGGGCATCTTCGGCAAGCCGCCGCCAAGGGCGCGGTGCTGTTGCTGGCGCGGGCCGCCGACCTGCGCGCCGCGGGCCTGGGCCCGGGGGTGGCGGCGGTGGCGGTGAAGGACCCGGCGTCGGCGCTGGCCTCGCTGGCGGCGGCCTGGCACGGCTTCCCGGCGCGCCAGCTGGCCCTGCACGGCATCACCGGCACCAACGGCAAGACCACCACCAGCTTCCTGCTGCGCGGCCTGCTGGCGGCCGACGGCCGCCCCAGCGCCCTGGTGGGCACGGTGGGCTATTGGGTGGGCGCGCGCTTCCGCCCGGCCCCCAACACCACGCCGTCGTCCCTGGAGCTGCAGGCGCTCTTCGCCGAGGCGGTGGCGGCCCGCTGCAAGGCTGCGGTCATGGAGGTCAGCTCGCACGCGCTGGCCCAGGGCCGGGTGGACGGCTTGCGCTACCGCAGCGCCGTTTTCACCAACCTGACCCGCGACCACCTGGACTACCACAAGACCATGGCGGCCTATGGCGCGGCCAAGGCCCGGCTCTTCCGGCTGCTCGAGCCCGGCGGCACCGCCGTGGTGAACGCCCAGGATCCCTGGTCGCGGCGCATGGCCGCCGCCCGCCCGCGCGGGGCGCGCCTGCTGCGCTATCACGCCGCCGGCGGCCGCGCCGAGCTGCGGGCCCTGGGGCTGGCGCTGGGGATGGACGGCACGCGCTTCACGCTTGATTTTGAGGGCCGCCGCCGCGAGCTGCGCCTGCCGCTGCCCGGCCGCTTCAACGTGGCCAACGCCCTGGCCGCGGCCGGCGCGGCGCTGGCCCAGGGGCTCAGCCTGGAGGCGGTGGCCCAGGGCTTGGAGAAGCCCGGGCTGCCCCCCGGCCGCTTCGAGATGGTGAGGGCCGGCCAGCCGTTCAACGTGGTGGTGGACTACGCCCACACGCCCGACGCCCTGCAGCGCCTGATCTCCGCGGCCCGCGAGGTCACGCCGGGGCGTGTGATCACCGTGTTCGGCTGCGGCGGCGACCGCGACCGCGGCAAGCGGCCCATCATGGGGCGCCTCAGCGCGGAGCTGAGCGACCTGAGCGTGGCCACCTCGGACAACCCCCGCAGCGAGGATCCCGCCGCCATCCTGCGGGAGGTCCTGGCGGGCGTCCCTGCCGCCCACCGCCGGCGCGTGCGGCGCATCCAGGGCCGGGCCCAAGCCATCACGGCGGCCCTGGCCGCGGCCCGGCCCGGCGACAGCGTGCTGATCGCCGGCAAGGGGCACGAGGACTACCAGGTCGTCGGTGACGTGAAGCAGCCCTTCGATGACCGGGTGCAGGCCCGCCGCGCCCTGCGCGGCCTGGGCTGGAAGGGGAGGGCCTGATGTTCCCCATGAGCGCGCAGCGCGTGGCCGCCGGCCTGGGCGCCGCCATCGTCCAGGCCGGCCGGCCGCTCAGCTTCAAGGCGGTGGGCATCGACAGCCGCCGCTTGGAGCCGGGGAGCCTTTTCATCGGCATCCAGGGCCGGGTCCCCGGCGAGCGCTACTTCGACGCCGCCCTGGCCGCCGGGGCCCGCGGGCTGGCGGGCCGCCGCTTCAGCCCGGCGCAGCGACGCCTGGCCCGGCGCGCTGGCGCCTGGCTGTTCCAGGTGAAGGACGGCCTGGGGGCCTTGCAGGCCCTGGCCGCGGACCAACGGCGCTTGATCAGCGCGCCGGTGCTGGCGGTGACAGGCTCCAACGGCAAGACCGGGGCCAAGGACCTGTTGGCCCACCTGCTGGAGGGCGAGGGCCCGGGGCTGGCCACGCAAGGCAATCTGAACAACCACCTGGGCGTGCCGCTGACGCTGCTGCGGGCCGAGCCGGGGCTGGACTGGGTGGTGGCTGAGGCCGGCATGAACCATCCCGGCGAGCTCAGCGCGCTGGGCCGCCTCCTGCGCCCCACCATGGCCGTGGTCCTGAATGTGGGCGACGCCCATGCCGGCCACTTCGGCGGCGCGCGCGCGGCCGTGGCCGCCGCCAAGGAGGAGCTGTTGCGGGCCATGGGCCCGGCGGGCTTGGCCATTGTGAACGCCGACGACCCGCTGACCTTGGCCATGGGCCGCCGGCATGGGGGGGCCGTGGCCACGTTCGGCCTGGCGCCGGGCGCGGACCTGCGGTTGGAGGGCCTCAAGGACGGGGGCGCCCGGGGCTTCCGCGCCACGGCGCGCTGGAGCGCGCCCCAGGGCGGCCGCCCGTTGCGCCTGCCCATCCGCATGGCCAGCGGCGGCCGCGCCGGCTGGACCAGCGCGGCGGCGGCCCTGGCGGCGGCCCTGAGCCTGGGCGCCGATCCCCGCCGGCTGCAGCGCCGCTTGGCCGGCTACGAGCCGGCCGCGAAACTGCGGCAACAGCTCACGGCCCTGCCCTTCGGCGCCACCGGCATCCTGGACGCCTACAACGCCAGCCCGCAGAGCATGCAGGCGGGCCTGGAGTACCTGGCCCTCAGCGCCCGGCGCGGGCGGCGGCTGGCCGTGCTGGGTTGCATGCTGGAGCTGGGCGGCCGAGCCCCGGCCTTCCACCGCGCGCTGGGCCGCCAGGCCCGCGCCGCCGGGGTGGAGGCCCTGGCCGCGCTGGGCGACCACGCCGCCGACATCGTGAAGGGCTTCGGCGCCGGCTCCGCCGCCTTTGGCCGCGACCAGGCCGCGGAGGCCGCCGCCTGGATCAAGCCCCGGCTGGTGCCGGGCGCATGGTGCCTGTTCAAGGGCAGCCGCGGCCTGGGCGTGGAACGGGTGCATGCCGCCCTGATGGGAGATTGATGCTCTACCACCTGCTCTTCCCCTTGGCCGCGCGCCACCAGGCCTTCAATTTGATCCGCTACGTCACGGTGCGCAGCGTGTGGGCGGCCATGACGGCGTTCGCCTTGAGCCTGCTGGCGGGCAAGCCCCTGATCGGGTACCTGACCCGCTTGAAAGTGGGCCAGACCATCCGTGACGACGGCCCCCAATCGCACTTGAAGAAGGCCGGAACCCCCACCATGGGGGGCCTGCTCATCGCCGGCGCCTTCCTGGCTTCGTCGTTGCTGTGGGCGCGCCTGGATAACCGCTATGTGTGGCTGGCCCTGGCGGCTTTCAGCTGGTTCGCCATGGTGGGCTTCCTGGATGACTACAACAAGCTGGTGCTGAAGGACAGCAAGGGCATCTCGGCGAAGGCCAAGATGACGCTGCAGGTGCTGGGCGCCGCCCTGGTCCTGGCGGTGTATGTGCGCGTGCAGCCCGCCGGCCAGCCGCTGGCCTTGGCCAACCTGCCCTTCATCAAGACCCCCCTGAGCCCGCCGTTATGGGCCTACCTGGGCTTCGCCATCGTGGTGATGGTGGGCTCCAGCAACGCGGTGAACCTGACCGACGGGTTGGACGGCCTGGCCATCGGCACGTCCGCCTTCGTGGCGCTGGCCTTCGTCATCATCTGCTACCTGGTGGGCCACGCCCGCTTGGCCGCCTACCTGCTGATCCCGCATGTGCCCGACCTGGGCGAGGTGGCGGTGCTGTGCAGCGCCATGCTGGGGGCTTGCCTGGGCTTCCTGTGGTTCAACGCCCACCCGGCCCAGGTCTTCATGGGCGACACCGGCTCGCTGGCCCTGGGCGGCTTCTTCGGCATGGTGGCCGTGCTGGCCAAGCAGGAGATCCTGCTGGCCATCGTGGGCTTCGTGTTCGTGGTCGAGGCCATCAGCGTCATCCTGCAGGTGGGCAGCTACAAGATGCGGGGGAAGCGCGTCTTCGCCATGGCGCCCCTGCACCACCATTTCGAGCTGCAAGGCGTCCCCGAGAGCAAGGTCATCGTCCGTTTCTGGATCGTGGCGGCCCTGTTCATGCTGGCCGCCATCTCCACCTTCAAGCTGCGCTGATGGAGCTCAAAGGCAGGATCGCCGCCGTCCTGGGGGCCGCCCGGAGCGGGCTGGCCGCCGCCGCCGCCCTGGCCCGCCACGGGGCCAAGGTCACGTTGAGCGACCGCAAGCCCTTGGCCGAGCTGGCCGCCGCGGCCGCCGCCGCCGCCGAGCATGGCTTCAACCTGGCGCCCGGAGGGCACCCTGAGGCCCTGCTCCAGGGTTTGGACCTGCTGGTCCTCTCGCCCGGCGTGCCCAACCAGATCCCCTTCGTCAAGGCGGCCCGGGCCCAGGGCGCGGACGTGATGAGCGAGGTCGAGCTGGCATTCCGCCTTCAGCCGCGCCGCTGGCTGGCCGTGACCGGGACCAACGGCAAGACCACCACCACCAGCCTGCTGCATGCCATGTTCGTGCAGGCCGGCGCGCCGGCGCTGCTGGGCGGCAACATCGGCCAGGCCCTGGCCGACCGCGTCGAGTCCGCGCCCGCCGAGGCCGCCGTGGTGGCCGAGCTCAGCAGCTTCCAGCTGGAGGATATCCGGGACCTGCGCCCTTTCGTGGCCGTGTGGACCAACCTGACCCCGGACCACCTGGACCGCTACAGCGGCATGGAGGCCTACGCCGCGGCCAAGGCCCGCATCTTCGAGAACATGGGCGGGCGCGAGCACCTGGTCTTCAACGCCATGGACGCGGGGGTGGAAACCCTTTGCTCCCGCAGCCGGGCCACGCTGTGGCGCTTCGCCCGCGGGCGTGAGCTGGGGGTGGGCGCGTGGGAGCTGGGCGGGACGCTTTGGCTGCGCGAGCCCGGCTCCGACGCCCGGGCCCTGATGCCGCTGGCGAGCCTGAAGCTGCGCGGGCCCCACAACCTGGAGAACGCCCTGGCCGCGGTCTGCGCCGCCGCCGCCTTCGGCCTGCCGGATGAGGCCATCGCCCGGACCCTGCGGGGCTTCGGCGGCGTCGAGCACCGCCTGGAGCCCAGCGGCGAGGCCCGGGGCGTGCGCTTCGTCAACGACAGCAAAGCCACCAACGTCGACAGCGTGGAGAAAGCCCTGCAGAGCTTCGGCGAGCCGGTGCACCTGATCCTGGGCGGCCGCGACAAGCAGGGCGACTTCACGGCCCTGGCGCCCCTGGTGCGGGCCCACGTCAAGGCCATCTACACCATCGGGGAGGCCGCGGCCAAGGTGGAGCGCCAGCTGCAGGGCGAGGCGCCCATCGTCCCCAGCGGCGACCTGGAAACGGCCATGCGCGCGGCGGCGGCGGCGGCGAAGCCCGGTGAATGGGTGCTGCTGAGCCCCGGCTGCGCCAGCTTCGACCAGTACAGCGGCTATGAGCAGCGCGGCCGCTGTTTCAAGGACATCGCCCGGGCCCTGAGCGAGGAGGCCTGCCGGTGACCAGCCGCAGCGGCGCCCGCCCCGATTTCCTGCTGGCCCTGGCCGCCCTGGCCCTGGTCAGCACCGGCTGCCTGCTGATCCTCAGCGCCAGCAGCATCCTGGCGTTCAACCGCTACGGCGACCAGCTGCATTTCGTGAAGCGGCAGGTGCTCTTCGGCATGGCGGGCGTGCTGGCCCTGGCCTGGATGCAGGGCCAGACGCTGGCGGAGCTGCGCCGCCGCCTGCCGCTGCTGCTGTACTTCGCCATGCTGCTGCTGCTGCTGGTGCTGGTGCCGGGCATCGGGCGCAAGGTGGGCGGGGCCCGCCGCTGGCTGTCCCTGGGCCCGCTGCGCTTCCAGCCATCGGAGCTGTTCAAGCTGGCGGCCATGCTCTTCGCCGCCGACCGGCTGGCCACCGCCTTGGATGAGGGCTTGGGCTGGCGGGAGGCGCTGCCCCGCCTGCTGCCGCTGGGGGTGGGCATGCTGCTGATCCTGGTCGAGCCCGATTTCGGGTCGACCGTGCTGACGGGCCTGATGCTGACGGGGCTGCTCTTCGTGGCGGGGATGCCGGCGCGATGGCTGGGCTGGGTCATGGCGGCGGCCATCCCCGCGGCCACCCTGCTGGTGCTGCGGTCGCCCTACCGCCTGCGCCGGGTGGAGGTCTTCCTGGACCCCTGGAAGGACGCCGGCGGCGCGGGCTTCCAGATCACGCACAGCCTGATGGCCTTCGGCACCGGCGGGATCTTCGGGGCCGGCCTGGGCGAGGGCAAGCAGAAGCTGTACTACCTGCCCGAGCCGCACACCGACTTCATCTTCGCCACCGCCGGCGAGGAGCTGGGCTTGCTGGGCTGCCTGGTGATCCTCGGCTTCTTCCTGTTCCTGCTGTGGCGCTGCTGGGTGCTGGTGCTGACCGCGCAGGACCGCTTCGTCAAGCTGGGCAGCCTGGGGCTGACGCTGTTCCTGGGGCTCCAGATCCTGGCCAACCTCTTCGTGGTGCTGGGGCTGGCGCCGACCAAGGGGACCACGCTGCCCTTCCTCAGCTCGGGGGGGTCGGCCCTGGCCATCGACCTGATGGCGGTGGGCCTGCTGCTGAACTTCAGCAAGCACTCCGCGGGGGAGGGCCGATGAGCGGGCCGGGCCTGTTGATCAGCGGCGGAGGCACCGGCGGGCACGTCAGCCCGGGCCTGGGCGTGGCTGCGGCGTGGGACCGGCGCCATGGCGCGGGCAGCGCCGCCTGGGTGGGCCGCGCCGGGTCCATCGAGCAAGCCATGGCCGAAGCCGCGGGCCTGGCTTTCCACCCGGTGGACAGCGCCGCCTTCAAGCGCCAATGGGTCGTGGAGAACCTGGCGCTGCCGGGCGTGCTCCTCAAGGGCCTGCGCCAGGCCCGCGAGCTGCTGCGCGTGCAGAAGCCCGCCGCGGTGCTGATGACCGGCGGCTATGTGGGCATGCCCCTGAGCCTGGCCGCCCGCCTGGAGCATGTGCCCCTGGTGCTGCTGGAGCCCAACGCGGTGCCGGGCCTGGCCAACCGCCTGCTCAAGCCCCTGGCGGCCCGCCTTTGCCTGGCCTACGCCCTGCCGGAGCCGGACGAGAAGTGCGCGGTCACCGGCACGCCCTGCCGCCCGCTGACCCTGCCTGCGCCAGCCGCGGCCCGCGCCGGCCTGGGCCTGGCCGAAGGCCGCCGCACCCTGCTGGTGCTGCCCGGCTCGCAGGCGGCCCGAGCCATCAACGCGGCCTTGCGCGACAGCCTGGATGCCCTGGCGGACAAGGCCGGGCAATGGCAGGTGGTGTGGATGGGCGGGGCCGCCGAGCTGGAGGCCAATCGATCCGCCGCCGCCGCCTCGGCTTTGAAGCCGCAGGTGCATGCCTTCATCCAGGACGTGGCCCAAGCCTATGCCGCCGCGGACCTGGTGCTGTGCCGCAGCGGGGCCAGCACGCTGGCCGAGCTGGCTTTGGCGGGCAAGCCCAGCCTGCAGGTGCCCTACCCCCACGCCACCGCCGACCACCAGCGCGCCAACGCGGCCGCCTTCGCCGCCGCCGGGGCGGCCCTGGTGCTGGACGAGGCCGGGCTGGACCCGGCCCGCCTGCAGGCGGCCTTGCGGGGATTGCTGGATGACCCGGCCCGGCTGGCGTCCATGGCGGCGGAGGCCGGCAGGCTGGGGCGGCCGGATGCGGCCGAGGCCGTGACGGATCAATTGGAGCGGGCCGCGGGCCTGCGCGGGGAGGGAGGCGAGCATGTTCAATAAGCTGATGAGGCTCCATTTCGTGGGGATCGGCGGCAGCGGCATGAGCGGCATCGCCGAGGTGCTGCTGACCATGGGCTATCCGGTCAGCGGATCGGATCGGGCCGACAGCGGCGCGGTGAAGCGCTTGAAGGGCCTGGGGGCCGTGGTGCATGTGGGCCACGCCGCCGACCATGTGGGCGACGCCGAAGCCGTGATCTTCAGCGACGCCGTGCCCGAGACCAATCCCGAGGTGATGGAGGCGCGCCGCCGCAAGATCCCGGTGATCCCCCGCGCCCAGATGCTCAACGAGCTCATGCGCCTGAAATACGGGGTCTGCATCGCCGGCACCCATGGCAAGACCACCACCACCAGCATGACGGCGCTGGTGCTGGCCCAGGGCGGCCTGGACCCCACCATCGTGATCGGCGGCATCCTGGACGCCATCGGCGGCTCGGGCGCCCGCCTGGGCAAGGGCGACTACTTCGTGGCCGAGGCCTGCGAGGCCTTCGGCAGCTTCTTGCAGCTGAACCCGGCGGTGGCGGTGGTGACCAACATCGACAACGACCACCTGGACCACTACAAGAACATGGACAACCTGCGCGACGCCTTCGTGCGGTTCATCAACCGGCTGCCCTTCTATGGCTTCGCGCTGGTCTGCGGCGACGACGCCGAGGTGCATGGCATCCTGCCCCGGGTGGTGCGGCGGGTGGTGACCTATGGCTTCGGCGACAAGAACGACCTGGTGGTGCGGATCAAGGACAGCGGGCCCCACGGGTCGCGCTTCAGCCTGGTGCGCAAGGGCCACGTGCTCGGCGAGGCCACGGTGGGACTGCCGGGGCGCCATAACGTGCTCAACGCCGCGGCCGCCCTGGGCGTCGGCCTGGAGCTGGGCATCCCCTTCGACACGGCGGTGCTGGGCCTGACCAAGTTCACCGGCGTCCGCCGGCGCTTCCAGCTGAAGGGCGAAGCCCGGGGCGTCAGCGTGGTGGACGACTACGCCCACCATCCCACCGAGCTGCGGGCCACCCTGCAGGCCGCGCGCGAGGCCCTGGGCGGCCACGGCCGGCTGGTGGTGGCCTTCCAACCCCACCTTTATTCGCGCACCCAGCTGCTCTACCGCGAGTTCGCCGAGGCCTTGGAGGGCGCGGACGTGGTGTACCTGGCCGGCATCTACGGCGCCCGCGAGACGCCCATCCCGGGCGTCAGCAGCCAGTTGATCGCCGACCTCCTGGAATCCAAGGGCAAGGCCGTGGCCTATGCCGCCGAGCTGGATGAGCTGGCGCCCAAGGCCTTGCGCGAGCTCAAGCGCGGCGACCTGTTCCTGACGGCGGGCGCGGGCAGCATCGACAAGCTGGGCGACAAGGTCCTGGCCAGCCTGCAGGCCCTCGGGGCCGCCCAGCCGTGAGCGGCCGCGATTGGAGCGGCTTGGCCCGGCGCCTGCCTGGCCGCGTGCGCCTGGCGGAGCCCATGGCCCGCCATTGCAGCTTCAAGATCGGGGGGCCCGCCGAGGCGTGGGCGCAGCCGCATGACGAGCTGGAGCTGCGCGACTGCCTGGCCGAAGCCAGGGCCCTGGGCGCGCCGGTGACCGTGCTGGCCAGCGGCACCAACGTGCTGGTGCGCGACGGCGGCATCCCCGGCCTGGTGCTGAGCCTGGATGGCGGCTTCAACCGCTTCACGCTGGACGACGACCTGGCCAGCGCCGGAGCCGGCTTCAGCCTGGCCCTGCTGGCCCGCAAGACCGCCTTGGCGGGCCTGGGCGGGCTGGAGTGGGCGGTGGGCATACCCGGCAGCGTGGGCGGCGGCCTGGTGATGAACGCCGGAGCCCATGGCGGCGAGCTGAAGGACGTGGTGCGCCGTGTGCGGGTCCTGGCGGATGGCCAGGCCCAGGATTGGACGCCGGAGCAGTGCGGCTTCTCCTACCGGCACAGCGCCTTCAAAGGCTCCGCCGACGGCAGCCTGATCGTGCTCGGCGCCGAGTTCCAGCTGGAGCCGGAGCCGGTGGAGGCGCTGAAGGGCCGCATGGAGGCCGCGCTGGCCAAGCGGCAGGCCAGCCAGCCGCTGGAGCTGCCCAACGCCGGTAGCGTGTTCAAGAACCCGGAGGGCCAGGCCGCGGGCCGACTGATCGAGCAGGCCGGCTTGAAGGGCCTGCGCCACGGCGGGGCGCAGATCAGCGAGAAGCACGCGAATTTCGTGGTGAACACGGGCGGGGCCACGGCGGCGGATGTGCTGGCGCTGATGGGCCAGGCCCGGCGGGCGGTGAAGGACGCCTTCGGCGTGGAGCTGAAGGACGAGGTCCTGGTGCTAGGGGCGGACGCATGAAGCGGTTCCCGGTGGCGGTGCTCGGTGGCGGATGGTCGGGCGAGCGCCCGATAAGCCTGCGGTCAGCCCAAGGCGCGGCGGCGGCCTTGAAGGAGCGCGGCTGGGCCGTGGACGCGCTGGACCTGTG
>Ga0302320_10017575_pt1 | contig 14509 bp, 8 predicted proteins | sample Bog_T0_3_FD_202130 | JGI IMG/M metagenome (GOLD analysis project Ga0302320, IMG submission 202130) | Peat permafrost microbial communities from Stordalen Mire near Abisko, Sweden - Bog_T0_3 | ecosystem: Environmental > Terrestrial > Soil > Wetlands > Peat | place: Sweden: Abisko, Stordalen Mire...
ACTCATGAACACTACAAATTCGGGTCGTTTCCCTCCGCGCACACCACGGGTGCCTTTGCGCTGGCGACGGGGCTGGCGTGGTTTTACCCGCGTGGGCGCGGGTTGTTTCTCGTATTGGCGCTTGGCACCGCCGCCCAGCGGGTCCTGCACCACGAACATTTCGTCTCTGATACGATTTCCGGAATGATCCTCGCCGTCGGCATTGTGCGGCTGGTTTTGGGTTGGAATGTGCCGGGGCGGCTGATAGGCGCGATGCCTGAGGGGGCGAGGAAGTGGTGGATGGCGGAGAGCGGGTTTTCTCAGCCGCCGAGCGTCTTTTCCTGATTCACCACCGCATCATAAATCTGGTCGGCGGAGGTGGCGGTGCGCATCGCGGCGCGGAAGGCGTCCACCGTCATCAGGCGGCTGATGCGGGCGAGGGCCTGGATGTGCGGGCCGGTCTGGTCGGGCGGGCTGGCGAGCATGACGATGAGATTGACCGGGCGCCCGTCGATGGCTTCAAAATCGATGGGGGTTTCGGGCTTGCCGATCGCGATGACCAGGTGGTCGACGCCGGCGCATTTGCCGTGGGGGATGGCCAGGCCGTTGCCGATGCCGGTGGTGCGGGTGGCTTCGCGTTCGAGGACGGAATTGAGCAGGACGCTGGCGTCCTTGAGTTCGTGGGCGTCGGCCAGAACCTGGACCAGTTCGGCGATGGCGCCCTTCTTATCCTTGGCGACCAGCGGGACCTTGATGTGATCTTTCTTCAGGATGTCGGTCAGACGCATAGGGTACTCCAGTGGTTGGCCGTGCGCGAAAAGGGGGTAGTGTAGGCTTGAAGCCACCGGCATTCAACAAATAAGACGCACAAATTGAGAATTAGCGATGGGGAAGCCCGGTGCGTGGCGCGCGGGCGCATGACCTCCCCTTGGAATTCCTGCATTCGGGCTGCAAGGGCCTTGGGGTGACCGGCAACATGCCTTTGCCCTCAGCAGCGTTCCGTGTTGGAGTGCCTTGCTCCTTTGGGGTACGCTAGGGGGAAGCAAATCCGATAATAAGGAGCCGACATGTCCCAGAGCGTTCCGCCCCCCATAATCGCCGATGCCCACGCCGGGCTTGCCGCGCCGCCCAACGATCTGGCCGCCGTCGAGCAGTTGGCCCGGGCGTACAAACTGATGGCCGAGCAGTTGGCCAAGGTGATCGTCGGCCAGCACGAGGCCGTGGAGCAGGTGCTCACGGCCATGTTCTGCCAGGGGCATGTGCTGCTGGTGGGCGTGCCCGGGCTGGCCAAGACGCTGCTGGTCAAGACGATCAGCGACGTGCTGCATTTGAGCTTCAAACGCGTGCAGTTCACCCCCGACCTGATGCCCAGCGATATTACCGGAACCGACGTGCTGGAGGAGGACCGCACCACCGGCAAGCGCGCGTTCCGCTTTGTGAAGGGGCCGCTTTTTGCCAACATGGTGCTGGCGGACGAAATCAACCGCACGCCGCCGAAAACCCAGGCGGCGCTGCTGGAGGCAATGCAGGAACACCGCGTCACCAACGGCGACCACACCTACGAATTGCCCGAGCCGTTTTTCGTTCTTGCGACGCAGAACCCCATCGAGCAGGAGGGTACGTACCCGCTGCCCGAGGCGCAGCTGGACCGATTCATGTTCATGACGATCATGCGGTATCCCACCGCCAGCGAGGAAATCCAGATCATGAAACAGGCGACGAGCAACTATCGGCAAACCGTGGCGCGGCTGCTGGATGGGGAGGCGATTGCGAAGCTGCAGCAGATCGTGCGGCGTGTGCCGGTGGCGGAGCATGTGTTTGTGTACGCCCGGGACATCGTGCGTGCGACGCGGCCCAACGAGGATAACGTGCCGGCGTGGATCAACGATCTGGTGCAATGGGGCGCGGGGCCGCGGGCGAGCATCTATCTGATATTGGCCGGCAAGGCGCGGGCGATTCTGCACGGGCGGGTGCATGTGACGACCGAGGACATCATGAAGATGGCGCACCCGGTGCTGCGGCACCGGATTTTGCCGACGTTCAGTGCGGAGGCGGCGGGGATGACGAGCGACAAGATTATTGATCGGCTGTTGAAGGAGATTCCGAGGACGACGGCATAATAGGCGAGGTGATGTGTGCGATTTCGAATTCAATCTTTAATTATTCTGGTGTTTGCCATCTGTACTATCGGGGGATGCGCGGCACCAACGCTACAGACGCATTTTCCAGCGTATGGTCATGACGGATTTACCAGCAATTTTCTCGGAGTCGGAGCGCCCAACGACATGCACAGTTGGTTCTTCGGCAGTCCCATCATCCTTACGCCTTTAGAATCAGGCAAAAGGGGTATTTGGGTTTTTGTGGATGACGCTGGCCAGTCTATTGCTCTACTTCCCGCAAGTGATGCCTCCGGGCGCTACTCCACGGCTGAGGGAACGTTGTATGCCTGGCTGTTGCGGAAGGGATTTCAGGCAGGCGACCACCCCAAGGAGGGTGAAAAGGGGGGATTTGCCACCGCCGTCGACCTATTGAACCACAATGACCTGGCACAATCGCTGGAGGCAATCCCATTGTTCGGCACCTTGGAGTTCAAGATTGCGTCGGATGCGGCGTCGATGCCCGACTCGGGAAAAATCGACACAATGTCCTTAATGCTCAGTACTGTGGCCAATATTCCGCCAGACAAGCGATATTACACGGCGCGTATTGAGTTGGAACGTTCCTTGCTGCAACTTGAAGCACCTTCCTATGTCGAGCAATCAAAAAAGGACATCGCAGAGTATGAAAGGCTACTCCAGTTGGCACCTTCGGCCCCAGCAAAAATCGAGGCCACATTTTATCGGATTTGGATATCAAAGACTCCACGCCCGTGGCTTTGATGACCTCTTGTTGATGGATACGCAAAAGTGACCACCACCATCCAACCCGCCTCCACAGCACCCGCCGGGCACACCGTGTCGCCGCTGCTGGAGCCGCGCTACCTCGCCGCCGTCTCAAAGATGGAACTCGTCGCCAAGCAGGTGATGGATGGGTACGTGCAGGGGCTGCACAAGTCGCCGCATATCGGCTTTGCGCTGGATTTTGCGCAGCACCGGCAATATGTGCCGGGGGATGATATTAAACGCATCGACTGGCGCGTCTACGCCAAGGCCGACCGCTACTACATCAAGCAGTACGAGGTGACCACCAACCTCAAGGCGTTCATCGCGCTGGATGCCAGCGGATCGATGGCCTACCACGGCAGCAACGCCCTGATGAGCAAGTTCCGCTACGGCCAGTTCATCGCCGCGTGCCTGACGTACCTCATCCTCCACCAGCAGGATTCGTGCGGGCTAATTACGTTTGACAACAAGATTCGCGATTTTCTTCCGCCGCGGTCAGCGTCGTCGCATCTGCTGCCGATCACGCGGGCGCTGGATGCCACGCATGCGGGCGAGGAGTCGACCATCGCGCCCCAGCTCCACGACATCGCCGAGCGCATCGGCTCGCGGGCGATGGTGATTATCATCAGCGATTTTTTTGACAATGCCGAAACGCTCATTCAATCGTTGCACCACCTGCGCCACAAGCGGCACGAAGTCCTCATGCTGCAAATCATGGCGGAGGACGAACTGACCTTTCCGTTCCGCAAATTCAGCGAGTTTGAAAGCCTCGAGCGCAGCGGCCACCGCGTGAAGCTCGACCCCGCGGTGGTGCGGGCCCGCTACCTGGAAAGCGTGCAGACCCACCTGAAACGCATCCGCGACGCCTGCAGCGATCTGCGCATCAGCCATACGCTGATGCGAACCAGCCAGTCGCTGGATGATGCCCTAACCAAATATCTGGCGACGAGAATGGGGAGTCGCTGATGCCCTTTTTTCTGATGACGGGCATTTTCTGGGTGGGACTGGGCGCCGCCGCCATCCCCATTGTCATCCACCTGCTCCACCGCCAGCGTAGCACGCCGGTGCAGTGGGGGGCCATGCAGTTTCTGCTGGATACCACCATCCACCAGCGCAGGCGGAAGAGCATCGACCACTGGCTGCTGCTGCTGCTGCGGATGGCGGTGATCGCCTGCCTGGCGCTGCTCCTGGCCCGGCCGCTGCTGCCGGTCTCCACCTACAACCATTTCGCCAGCACCACCTCCAGCGACATCGCCATCGTCATCGACCATTCGCTCTCCATGGGCCGCAAGAGCGGCGACCGGACGCTGTTTGAACACGGTGCCGACATCGTCGATCACGTGGTCGAGTCGCTGCACCCCAGCGACACGCTGTCGGTGGTGCTCGCGGAGCACACGCCGCGCCCCTTCACCGACCACCCCATTTCCAACGCCGCCAGCAACGCCAAGGAGAAACTGGCGCAGTTGGGCCAGTCGCTGCATCACCTGCCGCCGGGGATGACGGATTGCTCGATTGCCGATGCCGTCAAGGCCGCGCGCGAGCAGGTCAACACCGGGCGCAACGTCCACAAGATCATCATCGTCCTGACGGATCAGCAGCGCACCAACTGGCAGACCGGCAGCGACGGCGCATGGCGGGCCGCGCTGGGGGACCGCGACAACGGGCCCGACCGCGACGTGGCGGTGTACACCATCGCCGTTCCGCCGGGGGGGATTGTGAGCAACTCGCCCAACGTGGCGGTTTCCAATCTGCAGGTGACGCCCGCGGTCATCGGCATCAACCGCCGCTTCACGGTCAACGCCCGCGTGGCCAACAGCGGCCCGGGCGACCTGCCCAAGGGGGCCACCATCCAGCTCTCCGTGGATGGCAAGTTCATCTCCGCGGCCATCTCGCGCCCGCTGCCGGCGGGGCAGTCCGACAACGTCTCGTTTGACAGCATCATCAGCGAGCCCGGTTCCCACTGGCTGAAGGTCTCGGCGGATATCGTCGACGGCCTGGAGGCCGACAACACCGCCTACGCAGCGCTGGACGGCGTCAACCGCATACCCGTGCTGATTATTGATGGCGATCTGTCGGGCATCGCCGGCTTCCGGGCCAGCCGGTTCCTGTCCGTGGCGCTCACCTCGGTGGATCAAGGGGGTTCCAACCCGCTGTTTGTGCCGCGCACGCTCTTGCCCGCCGATGCCAGCGGCCCGGAGTTGGAGCGCTACCTCGAGGAAAATCCGGTCGTCGTGCTCAACGATGTGCCCCGGCTCTCGCCCGCCCTGGTGGCCCGGCTGACCAGTTACGTGCAGGCGGGGCACGGGTTGTGGATCATTCTCGGTCCGCGGACCGACCAGGCGAATCTGGCGCAGACACTGGGCAAAACGCCCCTGCTGCCGCTTTCGATCAAGGGGATACAAAGAACCACCGGCAACGACTTTGCAACCGTGGACCTCAAGGAGCCGAACCACGCGACGCTCGCGGCCATGACCGCCAACGAACACACCAACGCCTTCACCGGCACCCACCTGGCCGGCTGGTGGGCTGTGGAGCCGGCCATCGGTGCGGACTCCTCGGCCACGGGCCTGCACACGCTGATGGCCGTCAACCACGGCAATGTCAGCCAGCCACTGGTGCTGGCGCACGATGTGGGCGGCTCCGGCGGCCGGGTGATCACATGGACCTCGAATGTGGACGCCCTCTGGAACAATCTGCCGGTGGTGACCAATTTTGTGCCGCTGGTGCAGGAGACGGTTTTGCATCTTTCCGCCGGGGCTTCGGGTGCCAGGGCGCGGCGGCTGGAATCAGGGCAGACGCTGGTGTGGACGGGCGATTCGGCGACGCCGATTTCGGAGGCGACGATCAGCCGGCCCGATGGGACTGAACGGAAGGTGCAGCCCATTGTGACCAACGGCAAAAATGTGCTGACCTACAACGACACGCAGCTTCCGGGGCTGTACGCGATTCATTTTCAGCCGCCATCGGTGCCGCAGCCGGTATACTTCACCGTGAACATCGACAAGGCGGAATTGGATCCCATGATTCTGTCGGATGCGGACGTGGAGTGGCTCAAGACGCGGAAATACCTGGTGGACCGCATCACCGTCGAGGGGCTGGACAAGGCGCTGGGAACGGAGAACCGCGGCGTGGAGCTCTGGCCATACACGGCCGTGCTGCTGCTGTTCCTCCTGGTCGGCGAGATGGTCGTGGCGCTGCTGGCCGTCCGCTTGCAGGAGGGCTCCGCCGTCACATGATGCACCTGCTGGCACAACTTTCGGAAGGCAACCCGGACACCTCAAGCTGGATTCCGGTGATCGAGACGCATTGGTCGTCGCTGATTCCGCTGTGGCTGGTGGTGCTGCTGACGCTGGCCGTGGGGGTGCTGATGGTGCTGCTGTATCTGGCGCAGCGGAAGGTGGCGTCGACGGGGGTGATTCTGCTGCTGATCGCGCTGCGCGGCCTGCTGCTGCTGTTGATTCTGGCGATGATCTTTCAGCCCTCGGTCCTCTGGACCACGGTCCACCGCAGCCCCGGCACACTGTGGCTGCTGCTGGACCAAAGCGGATCGATGGCCCTGCGCGATCCGCAGGCCACCGCGGTCGAAAAGCTGCGCTGGGCCGATGCGCTGGGGCTGCTGCCGGATTCGAAGCGCAAGAGCAAGCCGGACATCCTGGCGGCGCGCCTTTACGCGCTGCAGCGGCTGTCCGACACGCTGAAGCCGGCGGTGTCATACGACGCCTCACTGTCGCCGGAGGCCGACCGCGCCGACGTGGCGGCGTTTGTGGAGCGGATGAAGGACTTTTCCGCCAGGCTCGACGCCCTCGCCGACGACATCGACGGCGATTCGCAGGTGGGTACAGGCCGCAAGCTGGGAGACAACGTGCGCCGGGCGGCACGGATGGTGGAAGAGGGCGTGAAGGCCGCGCGGAGCGAAGCCAATTTGAAGGCCGCGATCACGCGGTTCAACTGGAATGATCTTCAAACCAATCTGCGGCTGGATAGCGGCACGCTCATCGGTCTGGCCGACAGGCTGGATGCGGAGTACCTGGCCGCACACGCCGGAGACTCCGCGGTGGAGACGGCCATCGCCCGCGTCTCCGCCATGAGCCGCTCCGATATGGTGACTGAACTGCTCACCTCCGACCAGCGGCAAAAGGGGGCGATGTCCGAAATGCTGGGGCAGTTCCGCGTGCGCGTGGTGTCCTTCGCCGACGGCGCGCAGAACGTCGGCGAGCTGGACCCGGCCACGCGCGACCAGATGCTGCGCGGGGCGCTGGTGCCCGGCGGAAAATCCACCAGCATCTCCGCCGCCCTGCAACTGGTCGGCGAGCAGACCCCGCAGGGCGAAAAGTCGAGCGTCGTGCTCGTCACCGACGCCCGCCAGAACGTGCCCGGCGAGCCCACCGAGGCGGCGCGCATCCTCGCCAGCCGCGGAGTGCATGTGTTCGGGCTGCTCATCGGTTCCCAGCAGCTCTCGGCCGACGCCGCGGTCGAGCAGGTGGACGCGCCGGACTGGATTTTCAAGGACGACACGCTGCAGATCGGCGCCACGGTGCGCATGGACGGCCTGGCGGGCAAAAGCGCCGATGTGGAACTGTTCCGCGGCAATTCGCTGGTGGACCGCCAGCACATCAACGCCGCGACCAACACCGAAACGCCGCGACTCAAGTTCACCGACAAGCCCGGCGAGCCGGGCGTCTACGATTATGAAATCCGCGTGTCGGAAGTGCCCGGCGAGGTGAACCTGGCCAACAACCGGCAGGCCTTCCGCGTGGCGGTGAAGAAGGACAAGCTCACGGCGCTGATGATCGAGGACGTGCCGCGGTGGGAGTTTCAGTACATTTCCAACTTCCTGGCGCGCGACCAGCGGATGAAGCTGCAGACGGTGCTATTTTCGCCGGCGACGATCCAGGGCGTCACGCCGCCGGAAAAGGTCAAGGCGTCGCCGACCAACCCCAAGCGCGAGGCCCAGATTCTGCCCGAGACGCGCGACGAATGGCAGGCGTTTGACATCGTGATGCTCGGCGACGTGACGCCCGAGCAGTTGCCGCGCGAGCAGCAGCAGTTTCTGGCCACCGCGGTGCGCGACCGCGGGACGACGCTGATCGTGCTGGCCGGCCCGCGCTCGATGCCCGCGCGCTTCAGCGATACGCCTCTGGCCGACCTGCTGCCGGTGCGGATGACCAGCGAGTGGGGCGCTGACGCGGTGCGGCGGCACCTGACGGAGGGGTTCCGCCCCGGCATCGCCCCCCAGGGCGCCGATACGGTACTCACCCAACTGGGGATGGACACCAGTAGCAACGCCCAGGCCTGGAGCATCATGCCCCCGTGGTTCTGGCACAGCGAACAAACCACCGCCAAGGACGCGGCCAGCGTCATATGGACCATCACCGATCCGGCGGACCCGGCGGCGGCGACGCTCGAAGGTTCACGCAAACGCGCGCTTCTGGCATCCATGACCATCGGACGCGGGCGCGTTCTCTATCTGGCCTCCGACCAAACCTGGCGGCTGCGGCAGATTCAAGGCGACAACCTCCAGGAACGCTTCTGGGGCCAGGTGATCCGCTGGGCCGCCGGAACCAGCCTGCCCGCGGGCGGTCGCTTTGTACGCTTTGGGGCCGAGCCGCAACACGCGGTCCAGGGGACGCCCATCACCGTGACGGCGCGCGTGTTTCATGAGGATCTCACTCCGTATGGCGGGCTGCCTTTCGAAGCGGTCGCCGCGGAAAAGGGGGGCAAGCCGGTGGATCGCGTGACAATGAAGGAAAGCCCCGGCGATCCGGGGACCTACAAGGGAACGTTTGCCGGTCTGCCCTCCGGGAATTTGGAAATCTCACTCGTCGGCGCGGAAGTGCAGCGGCTGCTGGACAACGATGCGACGGTGATGCTGCGGAGCGTGGCGGTGCAGATCGAGCCGCAACTGGATTTGGAGCACACGAATGTGGACACAAACCCGGAGCTTTTGGCGAGCATCGCCAGCGCCGGGGCGGGCGTGAGTTTGAACGGGCCGTATGCGGATGTGCTGGCGGGCGTGGTCCCGCGCACGCCGGTGGTGCGGACGACGACGACGCAGGTGGGGTTGTTCACCGACCCGAAGTCCGGCTGGACGTGGTGGGTACACGGCGTGCTGCTGGGGATCTTTGCGCTGATCCTGGCGATCGAGTGGTCGGTGCGGAAACGCGCGGGGATGGTGTGAGGGTGGCCGGGGCGGAAGCAAAAACGGGCTTGGCACGGTTCTGCGGGGTGCCGGAACCGTGCCAAGCGATCTGCCGTCGTCCGCGGGACTCAGGCCAGCGAGAGCTTGCCCGTGCTGTCGCCAAGCTGGTCGCGCGATACGCCCGCGCATTCCAGCATGGTCAGCCACAAATTGGTGATCGGCGTATTGGCGGCGAACTGAAGGTGGCGGCCGGTCTTGACGGCACCGCCGCACTTGCCCATCAGCAGCAGCGGCAGGTTGTCATGGTTGTGGCGCTGGCCATCGCTGTTGCCGCTGCCATAGGCGATCAGCGAATTGTCGAGGATCGAGCCGTTGCCTTCCTTGATCTTGTCCAGCTTGCCCAGCAGGTAGGCCACCTGCTGCATGTGGTACAGGTTGATCTTGGTGAGCATGGCAATTTTCGCGGGGTCGCCCATGTGGTGCGAAGTGCCATGATGCGGCACCGGCGCCCCGGCGAAGGCGTAACTCTGGTTGGATTCCTCGTCGGCAAAGGGAAGGGTGATGATGCGGGTGAGATCGGCCTGGAATGCCAGCACCATCATGTCTAGCATCAGCGGAAGGTGCGTGTCGTAGGTGGTGCTGGAGGTGGAGACGCCGACCTTCTTGGTGCTGCCCTTGAGGTCGAGCACGCCGGGGCGGACCGCGCCGGCGGGAACCTGCGTCTTGGCCTCGGTGCCGGCCTTGGCGATGCGCACCTCGATCTCGCGGATCGCCGTCATGTATTCATCCAGCTTGCGCTGGTCGGCGGCACCGACCTTCGCCCCCAGGCTCTGGGCGTCGGACATCACAAAATCAAGGATGCTCTTGCGTTTTTCCTGCGTGCGGGCGCGGGCCGCGGCGGATTCGGCCGGGTCGGTATTGGCGAAGAGGCGGTCAAAGACCGACTGCGGCAGGCAGTCCTTGCCCACGGGCGTCGTCTCGTTGCGCCACGCGAGGTTGTGCTGGTAGGCGCAGCTGTAGCCGCTGTCGCAACGGCCCTGGGCGCCTTCCTCCATGCCCAGTTCCAGCGACGGGAACTTGGTCTGGTGCCCGATCTTGGCGGCGGCGGCCTGGTCGGCGGAAATGCCCAGGTGGATGTTGGCGCCCTCCGACTTGGTCGGCTGCACGCCGGTGAGGTAGGCCGCCTGTGCCCGCGCGTGGTCGCCCGGGCCGTCGCCGTTGGGGTTGGCCTTGGTGCAGGCCAGACCGCTGATGACATTGAAGCGGTCCTTGAAGGCGGCGAGGGGCTTGAGGGTGGGTGTCAGGGCGTAGTCCGCTCCGACGGCCGCGGGCTTCCAACTGGCCATGTCCACGCCATTGGGAACGTAGAGCCAGGCGAGGCGCTTGGGACCGGGCAGCGTGGCGGCGGTGGCCCCCCACGAGGTTCCCGGCAGCATCGCCTCCAGGCAGGGCAGCGCGATGGCGGTGCCGAGTCCGCGCAACATTGTTCGACGGGACATTCTGGTCATTGTTCACCTCGTTTGGAACCACGTTTCTGAAAAGCGTCACTTTGAACGATCTGCATGACAAGGCTGGAGAACTTGTAATTGTCGCGGGCCAGGCCCGCCGTGATCTGATCCTCGAACGGCCGGTCGTAGACTTCCAGGCCGCGACCCAGCGCGTAGGTCATCATGCGGTCAGTCAGGCAGCGGCAGAACTCGCCCTTGCGCGCCAGCAATATCTGCTTGAGCCCCGAGGCCCCCTGGAAGGTAATGCCGTCGGGGAGCGATCCGGAGGAATCGATCACGACATTGTTGATGTCCTTGTCGCGCCAGGCCCCGATGGCGTCAAAATTCTCCAGGCCGAACCCGATGGGGTCCATCTGCGCATGGCAGGTGATGCAGTTGGGATTGGTCCGGTGCTGCTCCATGCGCTGCCGCAACGTGCCGGAAATTTCCGCCTGCGCGGTTTCCACCAGTTTGGGCACATCCGGCGGCGGCGGCGGCGGGGCGGCATCCAGCAGATTCTCCAGCACCCATTTGCCGCGAATTACCGGCGAAGTGCGGTTGGAATACGAGGTGAGCGTGAGAATGCTGGCTTGCGTGAGCAGCCCGCCACGCTGCTTGTCAGTCAGCGCAACGCGGCGGAAATCGTCCCCCTTGATATCCGTGCGGCCGTAATGCTTGGCGAGGCGTTCGTTCAGGAACGTGTAGTTGGAATCGATGAAATCCAGCACGCTTCGGTCTTCGGTCATGATGCTCGAGAAATAAAGCTGCGTCTCCTTGAGCATCGCGGCCCGGAGCGGTTCGTCAAAGTTGGGGAATTTCATCGGGTCGGGCCCGGCGTTGGCCAACTGGCGCAGCTGCAGCCACTGCCCGGCGAAGTTCTCCACCAGCGCCATGCTCTTGGGGCTGTTCAACATGCGGCGAACCTGGGCTTGCAGGTTGGCGCGAAGCTTGCCGTCGCGCGCCAGGTTGAACAATTCGTCATCGGGCATGCTGCTCCAGAGGAAATAGGAGAGCCGCGTGGCGAGTTCAAATTCATCCAGCGTGCGAATGGCACCGGGGTCCTTCGGGTCAGGGTCCTGCTCGTAGCGGTAGAGGAAATACGGCGACGCCAGAACCGCCTGCAGCGTGGTCTGAATGCTGGCCTCAAACGCCTCCCCGGCGGCATCCTCGTGGGTCCACAGCTTCATCAGTTGCTTGATTTCGTTTTCATCAACGGGCCGGCGGAAGGCCCTGAACGTGAAATTGCGGATGATTTTTTCCGCGGCCTGGGCCTTGGTGACCGTGGCGGAGGGCTGGGCGATCATCACGCGCCGGTAGCTTTCGGGCATGCGGTCGGGCGTGGTTTCCAAGGGGCCCTCAGCTTCCACATACACGATGCCGACGGTCGGCTTGCCGGTGATGGAGGGGACCGGGGCACGCCCACCCGCGGCACCGCCGCGCGCGGGGCGCCCGCCGGCTTGTGCCGGAGCGGTCGCGGCCGGAGCGGTCGCCGCCGGCTTGGATCCCAGCGCCGCGATCGCGGCATCATATTCCTGCTTGGTCGCGCCGTTGGTCAGAGCCAGCGTGATCCGGTGGTTTCCGGCGGTCACTTTGATCTTTTCCGGCCCATAGACGCCGGCGTTGGGAAGGTCCTGGGGGATAACCACCGCGGGACCCGCGGCGACGCCGTCGATTTTGAATTGCACCAGCGGGCGCTGCTTGCCGTAACCGCTCATCCGCAGAGAGTAGGTGCCGGTCGCCGGGAACGTATAATCCACGTAGATTTCCCCGGTGTAGTTGATGACGCGGCCAAGCAGCGAGGTCCGCCCCGTGGGACCGGTCGGCGCGGTTGTGGCCTTTGGATCAGACGGGGGAATCGTGCCCGCCATGGTCGCGCCATCCCAGTGCTTCAGCGGCGGCGGCGTGGTCGGCGTCGCGTTGATCGCCTTGTCCAGCACCGTCCCGGCGGCGTTGATGTACTTTTCCATCAGCATCGGCGCGATGGAAAGCACGTCCCCGTTGTTGTCAAAGCCGTAACCCGTGTCATCAATGGGGAACGAATCAGCCGGCTTGAGGTCCACCCCCAGCAGATCACGCATCGTGTTGTTGTATTCGGCGCGGTTCAACCGCCGCAGCGTGACGCGGCCAGGATAGGGATGCGCCGGGTCAAACGGATACAGCTCCGCCTCGATCCAGTCCGTCAGCAATTTGCGCTCCGGCTGCGACGGCCTGAGCTTGGCGGTGGGGACCGGCATCGCCCCGGTCCGGAGGTCCTTCAGGATTTCCTCCCACTGCCCCCGGTTCTTCTGCACGTCCTCCACCGTCTTGAATGCATCAAGGGTCATGTCCCCCTTGTGGTTCCCGTTCCCGTGGCACTCAAAGCAGTATTGCTGCATCATCGGCGAGACGGTGGTCTTGAAGCTGGCGGCCAGCGCGGCGGGGCTGACATCCATCTTCGCGGGCACCGGCGCGGCGGCCGGCGGCGGCGTGGGCGGCGTGATATCAAATGCGGCCAGCGCCTGATTGGAAGGGGCCATCGACGAGTAAATCGCCAGCGCAGCCACCGCGCTGAGGGATGGCAGGAGCAGAAGGGACAGCATTCGACGGTGGCGTATCATGCAGATTTTTCCATCGAGCCAGATGAACAGTTGGATAACGCTGAGATGGCAATATTATGGCAGACTATTTGTACGAATTCCGGAGAAATTTTCAAAAAACGCATTCCATATTGTGAGCTTACTTCACTTAATACATTAAGTCCGGGTCGCGAAGCATCCCATAACGATGCAAGTGTCGAGTCACCCAGTTACTTCGCCGGCAATTGCCACTGCTCATCAAATACGCCCCCATTTTCCGTAACTGCGGCAATCTGGCCGCTGGCGGCTTTCGTCAGCTTCAAAATTGCATAATCGCCATAGGCGGCACCACCGCCCGGGCCACCGGCGGGCAGGCCTGTGTTGAGCACAACATACCGGTGCGGATTGAGCGGGTTGGGATAGATCAGCACAGGCACATGGTCGGCGGCGCTATACGTCTTGTCACCCACAATAATGCTCTCCCGCGTCCACTTGATCGGAAGTTTGTCGGCGATTTTCGCGAGGATGGCGTTGCTGCCCGGATCGCCGAACAAGATCAGGTTGTTGTCGGCGATATCCGCATCGGTGATCGCGGTGTCCGCCTTGGTGCGCGCCAGGCCAAGGTAATCGCGCTCAACCAGCTTGGCAAAGCGGTCCAGCTCCTGCTTGCCGCGCTCATCGGCGATGGCGTTGTAAGGCTGGCCGGTCGGCGACACGCAGAGGAACGCATCGAGAAACGCATCGTTGATCGGGCCCTGCAAATCATGGCGTTTGACCAGCGTGCCTTCGGCAACGGGCTGGGACACCTGCCAATGCCCGGCATTGTTGGCCAGCAGAACGGACCCATCGGCGTTGGGAGTAACCTCCACGGTATCGCCGTCGATGGCGACGCTGTGCGCCGTTTTGGCGTCGGTCACAAGCAGCCGCGAGACATTGGACGTTTTGATGGTAAAGGTCCCCTTCCCGGCATCGCGCTGGGCGTCAACCCTGGCTTCGTTGAATTGCTGCCGCATGCCGTCGATGGTGATCCAGAAATCGTGGTTGTAGCGCGTGGTGTAGGTGACAAAGCGAATGTGATCGGGAACAACGCGCCCGCGTTTGAAGTTGGCGTCGTTGAATTCGTTGATGAGTCTCAGGGTTTCTCCGGTGGCATGGGAATGCCCCTGACCCGGTGTGGCCAGAAAAAGGGCGTTGATGTCCGTCCCCTTGCCGACGTACTGGCTCGTCTGCTCAACGTGGTACCCCTCCCCGGTCAACTGCTTCCGGATGGCCGTCGAGGACGCCAGTTGGGCGTCATTCGCGCCGGCATAGGCGACCAGCGGCACATCAAACACATTCACGGCGTGGCCGATCATGATTCCATACGGCGTCTGCGCCGCCTTGTCCGCCGGGTTCATGCCCTCCATGCTGGTCCGGTTGCCAATCACGCCCGCGTCAATTTCCAGGCCGCAGAACATGTCGGGATTG
>Ga0302320_10017576_pt1 | contig 14508 bp, 16 predicted proteins | sample Bog_T0_3_FD_202130 | JGI IMG/M metagenome (GOLD analysis project Ga0302320, IMG submission 202130) | Peat permafrost microbial communities from Stordalen Mire near Abisko, Sweden - Bog_T0_3 | ecosystem: Environmental > Terrestrial > Soil > Wetlands > Peat | place: Sweden: Abisko, Stordalen Mire...
TCTATCTCGACGCGCTTGGGAGATGCGCCTATGTATCGCAGCGCTTCGGTCAAGAAGACCTTGCAGTCGAAGCGCGTGAAGGTGGGATAGATCTGGAAGAACAACATGCGGGAGTAACATAGAACCGCCGACGCGGTCTGCGCCTTGTAAAACTTGCCCGCCACTTCCACCTTGTGCGGCGAGGTATCGTGCTGAAGTTCGATTCCCGGAAGATGCGGATAACGTCCCGAAGCCACGATCGGCTCCTGCCCGATCCCATGACGGCGGCAGAAGGCTGTCAACGCCGAGTACGATAGCGTCGCTCCAATCGCCTCCAGTTCCTCCTGCACGCGAACAAGATTGCTCTTGCAGCGCGGCAACAGCTCGATGATCTGCTGCCGGTAGGGCTCGCAGATCTCCGCGCGCTCCAGCGCAGGAACCTCCGTCGTGTTCAGCCGCAACACCTCGCGCACCGACCAGCGGCTCACCTTCAACAACCGCGCGATCGTGCGGCTGCTCTGTTTTTTCGCATGCATCTCCAGGATCGCCGCGCGTTGACTCTGACTCAGCATCTTCCCCTCCTTGATGGGATAAGTTCGTAACTTCTTCATGGCTCTCGTGCTTGCGGTTCGAGCGCAGCTCCTCGGTCGCCATTGGATGCGGGAGCTTGATTGCCAGCCGATTCAACTCTTCGAGCGCAACACGGATCTGGGACTGCGTCTGGGCACATTGCGGAGGATCCAGTTCCACCGTGGCGCCACGCAGACGGCGGTTGGCGCGACGCACCATCGCGATCACCATGTCCAGATCGCGAGATAGCTCCACCATCGCCGGGGCGGCCGGACTCTTCTCGTGCTGCCGCTGCGTCTTCAGGAACAACTGCGGCTCGGCCAGCAGCCGTTGGCGCACCGCCGCTGTCGCGCCTCGCCAGGCCGTATACAACTGGCCCGCTTCGCGGCTGCGCAGCCGATGCCGCGCAAAACCCTCCGCCATGCGGCAACAGTCTTCCGCACTCAACCGCGCCACCGGCACCAGGAACTTCATCGCCACATGCGCCGTGATCGCGCCGCTGCGCACCTGCTGCTGCACCGGCGCCGGCAGCAACTCGACCAGGCCCATCCGCCGCGAGACCCAGCTCACGCTGCGATCGAATCGCCGCGCCAACTCCTCCTGGTCATATCCGAAGCGTTCCGACATCTCTGCCAGCAACCAGCCCTCTTCCAGAGCCGTTGCCTGCTCGCCGGCGCGCATCGAGCGGTCCAGAAAAAGCGCATCGGCTTCGCTCAGCGACCAGACCACCGCTTCGACCGTGTCGCGCCCCAGTTGCTCCAGCGCCCTGACCCGCCGGTAGCCGTCGATGAGCAGATAGCGCCCAGGCTGATCTGTGGCGATGACGATGACCGGAGTCTGCTGCCCACTGGCCGCCAGCGATGCCAACAGCCGCTGTTGGCGTTCCGGCCGATGCGCGCGAAGGTGCTCCAGACGCCGCTCAAGTTGGTGGAATTCCAGTTGCATGGCTTTCGGCCTCGACGCCGCTACCCGGTAAATATGCAACAGGCGGAATCGAGGATTGCGCGCCGGGAAGCCGAAGTTGCTCCGTAACCGCCGTAATTTCAACGCGATACGCGGCTATCTCGGATTGCGTCTCGTGCAGCAGTAGTCCAGCCATAATGCCAATAAAATCAGCGCCTTGCGGCCCAAACTCGGATTGCGCGATGTCCCAGGGTAGTCGGTTCAAAGGAGCGCGAAGGCGCAGCGGCGCGGGCGGCCGCGACGAGGTGGGCGGCGCTGATAGCGCTTGCGGAGAAGACCGCCCAAGCTGGGCGAGCGGCGACGGGGGCGGATCAGCCACCATCCGTGCCTGAATCCGGCGCCCGGAAAAGTAATCCGGATACCGCGCTCGCCACGCCGCCTGCATCTTGCGGCGCCGCTGCTGCTGGCAATCCTGGCGGCCGCAGGTGTGCTGCCGCCCTCCCACTCGGTTGTCAGGAAGAAACCAAAGATGACAGATGCAGCAAGGACGCTTCCGGCGCGATGGCATGATGATCCATCATCCCGGCGCCCAGCCGCACCGCTACGTGCCTATCTTGATTACATGAGGGGTGGACTGGTTTTGCTTAGCAGGCATGGGTCGGTTCTGGAAAGCGCCGAAGTGAGATCACGCCAGAACTGAAGAGCCTGCAGGCCGAAGCGATTAATTCGAGGGCGAATCCCGCCTTTACTCACCAATTTGGTCAGGTTCGTCCACCGATTTCTGCCGATTACTTCGGGTACAAGTTTGTCGTTGCGGGAAATAAGGTGTTGTATCAGCCAAAGGAGAAGGCGCAGTTCTTTACTGATATTCTGCTCACCTTTGTCACGAACACTTTTGGGAAAGAATGGTTTGATGCTGAGGTTGCAAAACCTCGTGGCACTCGGCATCCGGCCTTTGAAGCAAGATACAGGGCGATGTCCTACATGAATGCGCAACCTCACGACGCTCAAGGAGTATATAAAGCGACAATGACAGGTCCGATGATGGCTTACATCACCTTCGCTTACGACCTGTTTACGGTACAGGATAACGGACGCCTTGACGCACGACTGATTGAGCGATTGAAGAATTGCGATCAATTCCAAGGCGCAAGGCATGAGCTTTTCGCAGAGGCTACCTGCCTCCGGGCAGGCTTTTCTATCGAACATGAAGACGAGACGGATGGCTTAAATCGCCACGCGGAGTTCACTGCCACTCACAAAGCCTCCGGCCAAAGAGTTTCGGTTGAAGCGAAAAGCAAGCACCGTCCTGGCGTGCTCGGCTTTCCGGGAGCACGGCAAGCAGAAGGAGAACACAATCTAAATGTAGGGCACCTCCTCAACGATGCGATCAGAAAGAACACAGCGTATCCGCTGGCCGTCTTCTTCGACCTTAATCTTCCGTGGATGACCGCGAGCAGGCTTCTGGACATGCATATCCCACCTCACCCGTTAATCCACGGCACTTTGAATCGGATGCGGAGGCGGCATTTGGGAAAGGACCCCATCAATCTTCTCGTCGTTACAAATCATCCCGAGCACTACTCGGCAGGGGAGGAAGCTGCCCCCTCTCCTCAACTTCTCAGCATACTGACGGATCTTCCGGTCAAACCTGTGGCATGGCCCGCAGCCCTTATGGCTATTCATCAGGCCGCTAACGTCTACGGCAGGATCCCGCAGTTCTTCGATGGAGAGCCGTCGGTCGGGGTGAACCTCGAAGCCAATGGGTAACGGGGAACGCCGAAGGCAACTTCTTTATCCAAGCGTGATGTGGATCTCCCCCGCCAAGGCCGGGTCACGCAAAGAGGACAGGCGAGACCCTGGATCGCCTCATGCGCGCGCGGCGGAGGCACAGACCGGCACGTTCCGGCATGCGGCGAAGCGGGTGCTTGATCACCGCATAATGTGCGGAGATTATGCGGAGGCCCAATATGCGGTCGCGGGCGTGTTGTAGGGTTGTCATGCGTTGCACTAGGCTGCAGAAGGCAGCCCCAAACCAGCCGCGAGGCAGCCGAAACGAGGGATGCAATGACACGGCTTAGCTCCTCCACGAAGCTCGACGAGGACACGCCGCTCTGGCGGTATATGTCCCTGGATAAGCTTGTTGACCTCCTTGCGACGCAGGAGTTGCATTTCACGCCGCTCGCCTCCTTTGCGAAGAGCGATCCGTTCGAGGGATACCTTCCGGCAGTTGCTCTTGAGGCCGATGCGTCGATTTTTCGGTCGCACGTAAAGGACGCTGAATTGGCCTGGCAGCTGGTCGAAGAGCATCGAAAGGATGTCGGGCATGAATTGACTAGTGAGGAGAGAGCGCGTGTCGAGGGGCAGATCGCCGATCTCAAGGCGGCGCCGCGCCGCTATCACGCCGCCATCGCCAAATCGATCGCCGTCAATTGCTGGCACATCAATAAGCACGAATCCGAGGCGATGTGGCGTCTCTATGGCGACCGCGGTAAGGGTATTGCCGTCGAGACGACCCTCGGCGCGCTGAAGGAGTCAATCGGCGCCAGGGATGCGGCATATCGGGTCCACATTTACCCAGTGAAGTATTTGGACTTCTTCGACAAGACGCTCAAACCGGCGGACTGCGTTGTGGAGGGGCATCGCGCCCCTTTGCTGAAGAGACTTTCGTACGAGTATGAGCGTGAGGTACGCGCCTTTATTGTGCATGTTCCGGAAACCGCGAGGGCTGGGTTGGATCTGGAATCGTGGAAGCCTGTTCCGGTCAGGATTCCGGTGGAACTAAATCCGTTGGTAAAGGCCATCCATGTTTCGCCGTATCCTGGAGAACCTTTTGCGAGCAGCGTGACGAAGATCTGCGAGAGATTTGGGCTCTCCGAGGACATTGTCAGACGATCCAGACTCCTGTCCAGGCATGAAGAGCTTTTGGACACGCTGTTGTTTTGAATGGTAGCGGTTTCCTTTGAGCGTTTGCATTACCGACCCCTCTGGTCATCGACCAGATGTTTTGGGCTTGTCTCGATTCTAGCGCTATTCGACGCACAAAGGGCAGCAAAAGGCCGCGCCGAGGGAGGGTTTAAGCGGTGTTTTCCACCATGGGCGGGCAGGTGGCTTCAAAGGTAACCGAGGACATTTTCGGCCCGAATGCGGCTTGCCAGGGTTAAGAAAAAGCATCATAGTTTTTCTTAATCGGGAGACGGGTTGGCCCATGCAAACCATGCGAGATCAGATAATTGGGAGGATTGAGCGTCTCGGCAAAGGGAAGGCTTTTTCCGCTAAGGACTTCCTCGACATCGCCAGCCGGACGACCATTGACGTAACCCTGGCCAGTCTGACTCGCTGTGGAAAGCTCCGCCGTATACAACGCGGGCTCTATGATATGCTCTGGGACAATTCGGCGCTCGGAGGGAAGTTGAGCCCGAACATTGATGAGGCTGCTCAGGCCATAGCCAGACGGCAGAGATGGAAGATTGTGCCGGAAGGGGCGTGGGCAGCAAACCTGCTAGGTCTTTCCAGCCAAGTACCGTCGAAGATCATCTATCTGACTGACGGCCCGAACCACGAGGTGCCAATCGGACGCCGCGTTATCCATTTCAAACATGCGCGTCCAAAATCGATAGCCGGATCTGAAGGCAAGTTCGCGCTCGTGGTTCAGGCACTCCGATACCTTGGCAAAGGCGGAGTGGGGCTGCGCGAGATCAAAACGTTGCGGGCAGGGCTGTCTCTAGCGGAGAAGGGCAGGCTCGTGAAAGACACGCGGTTTGGCGTGGAATGGATTTATGAAGTGGCAAAAAAGATTGCGGAGAAGGCGGCGTGAAAAGGTTCAGCCACCTGATTGTGACCAACCGAACGTCCCGCTCTCTGTGTTTTGACTGCATGTGTGTGTCTGTAACGAAAGAGGCGCCGGGGTCATCGTTGGCAAGGTGGCGGAAACCCGCCATTCTGTCGAACTTGCAGACGCGCGAAAAAGCGGTACGATGGGTTTCCAAGCGCTTCGCACCAGCAAAAAGCAGCTCATCCCGATTGACCTGCTGAGGAGAGAAAATGACGCTACTCTCGATGTATAAGCGAGATGACAGTCGGACCGTATACCGGATTCTGGCTGAGGAGGCGGTGAAACACATTGATCAACCGAAAGCTGGCGCTGAAAGCAAGATTCTTTTTACGAGCCTGACTCGGTTGCTTGAACGTTACCGATACGATGCGTTCACATATGATGTTGCGCCAGGTATTCTCGAAGTTTTCAAGACGCGGAATGACGCGCAGCGAACGGAGTATGGAGATGCAGGCCGGAAGGTATCCCTTGATGTGATTCCTGCCCTGGAGACGGCACATGCGCGAATTTACCAGGCGCTTTCCAAGGAAGATCTGCTCCAGACCTTGAAAACGGTGCTAGCACAACTCGCGGCGTCCGCGCCGCCGGACGATGCAAGGGCTACAGAAGAGCTCGTGAAGGCCCGTTCGTTTTTTGTAGCTTTGTGTGAGGCTCTGAAAGAGCGCCACACATGAACTCCAAGGAGTTTCTGCTTCAAGAGTGCGAAAATGTTCGCGCGACTTTGCGGGACGTGCTGCGGCACGACTACTCGGCCGGCAGCAGCGCGGAGTTCTACAACGAGTTTTGTGAACGGCTGGCGTTTCTAGAGTATCTGCTTAAGCCCACTGATTCCGACGACGTTTCCGCTCTGGCGACCTTTGCCGGCGAGCTTTCGCTTCTCTCAACGATCGTTCACCATATGGAGCGGTCGCATGCCGGCGAATTTCCTTGGCCATTTACAGAGTATTTGCAGAGCTTGGCTACACCGCTGTGCAAGGAAAATCTGGCCCAGAACGAAGGCGAGCCGATTATTCGCGTTTACGCTGAGGGTGGGCTGGACTCCTACCAGATCAACCTCGAGAACGATCTGTCGCAACTGAATATCGGGCGGCGAATTTTCACAATCGTTTTTCCTCGCACCCTTCGGCATCATGTGCTTCTTCACGCCATATTTGGGCACGAAATCGGCCACGCGGCGTGGACAATTCCAAAACACAAAGCTGACTTGATGGATAAGGTTCTTAAGCCCCTGAGGGCCGCGGGACCCCTCAATAGCACATCACAAGCAACGGCGTGGCTAGGAAATGATCCTGGCGCGCCGGGTCCGATTGTAGATCTGCGGAATCAAGACCCTGACAGCACCCAGATTGACGGAAACAAATTGAACTCTTGGTTTCAGGAGTTCATGTGCGATCTTTTTGGTCTCGTGACTTTTGGTGGAAGCTTTCTGGCTGCCCACCAAACTCTGCTGCTGGCGCTCGACCCAACAGGCCATCGTTGGGGGCCGTACCATCCGCCATACATATGTAGGAAGGCCGTGTTGTGGCGTGCGTGTAAGCATCTGAAGTGGGACGAACTTCCGGCAAGTCTCCATGAGCCCGGTTTGCGCGCTGATGTTGTGGCATTCATGAATAGCTATTCAGGGACAACCGCGCCAGGCAGGTGGGAAGATGTCTTCACTCAGGACCAAGTCGCGGCTGCCGTGGAGGCGCTAAGAACATTTCTGAGCGCAGCCGGCACTTCATGTTTTAATATGCCCGATGAGTCAACGCTCTCATCATTAGTGGGTATGTTGACGAACCATATTCCGCCGTGTGGGTCCGATCTCAGCGGAGCAGCGAGTCCCGTTAATCGCGGCGTTGATTTCCGCCATATCTTGTTCGCCGGGTGGCTTGTCGCAGAAAAGCTCACCACGCCGTCCGGTTCAGTTAAGCAAGGCTTAACCTTCGATCAACTGAACAGACTTTGCGAGCTGGGTTTGCGACAACAACGTGCGATTGATTTGTACAATTCAACAAAGAAAGGGCAGACGTCGTGAGCGCGCTCGTCAAAAAGACGATTCTGGAGAGTATTGCCAAAGGGCATTTGGTCGTTTCGCCGATAATTTCCGCGAAGCAGATTGGCGCGTCGTCGATAGACCTGAGACTGGGAAACGTATTCCTGATGGTACGCGCACGCGGGCTGTCTGATGTTGACCCTGGACGGTTTGCGCATTCCGATGAAACCGCGGGTGATCATGCTTTTCATCAAGCCCGGAGGCAGAAGCATGAAAGATTTGAAGCACCATTCGGCCAGAAGTTCCTTCTCCATCCGGGGATGCTGGCACTTGTACCTACGCTTGAATGGATAAAACTGCCGGCCGATCTACAAGGGATTGTCACGGCTCGGTCGTCCTGGGCTCGGGAGGGGTTGAGCATTGCGACAGCAAGTCTAATTCATCCCGGTTACAAGGGCATTGTTACTCTCGAACTTGCAAATCTCGGACAGATTCCTCTTGTACTCTATCCAGGGTTGCGGATCGCTCAAATTGCTTTTTACACATTGAGCGAGCCTGCTAGAGAGGAAGATATGGGTAGCCGTTTTGACATGGCATTCGAGCCCGTGGAGGGTAACGTTGCCCATGGTGATGAAGTGTTCTTGCCATAGAAGGGATTGTAAAGATCCCGCGCGGAAGTTCTTGCGGCTTGTCGAGCGGAGAGCGATCTGACTACGAGCCCCATAATTGCCGCAGGACCCGACGCAAAAGGGGAATGCCGCAGAATTCGCATTGAGAATCTCTGGGCCGCGTCTGACGCAGGGCAGGAACTGGGCTGTGCCACGGGCTCACCCTCCAATAATTGAAGCGAGTGTCCTTAGCGTCACTGAGCCGGAGCGCAAACTCGATGGCGAGATATGCTCCCGCCAGGACAGAAACGAACGAGAAGGGTGCAAGGACCTGCTGACCTCCGACGCTTTTGAGTTTTCCAATCCCACAGAGTTCCTTGTAGACCGTGTCGAACGCGCGGCCAATCAAATCGGCGGTTCGAAGATCGGGGTATCTAGCGCAAATCTTGGCGGCAATCGCTGAATCGATGAATCCCTTTCGCACTTCCTGCACGGTCAATCCCAAGGCTTCGGCCACATTCTCTTCATGCTTGCGCTCTCGCTCGCTTTCTGGGTAAACGCAGCTTAGACATGCCAACTCCGTGGGCTGACGATTGAAGTGGAGGACAACTTCGCTGACGCCGGTCGTAGACGCATCGAACACGGCGCCTGGCAGTTCTGATTGAAGAGATCGCCGCGCGCGACGGCTATCAACGCTAACAACCAAGCGCTGAACAAGGAAGTCGGTGCCACGCGATTTGCGGGCCTCGTTCAGGGTCGCGTCCACTGGAACAAGGGTCAATTGCGGAAAGGAAGGTTTTGCCACTTCGCAAAGTCGGGACGCCTTCGGGTGGCCAAGATCATCGGAATTGAACAAAAGGCATCGATTTAGTCCGCCAGGGGTTACTTTTTTCGGATCGGCAATATAGAGCGTGCCTGTTACGTCGAAACAGCAGAGTGTGTAAATAAATCCGTGTCCGACCGCGCCGGCTCCGGCCAGGTAGGTTTCGCCGATGTCGAGCGGGAGGGCTAATCGTTCGAGATGGGGTCCAAACAATTCACCCCATGGAAGTACAACCGGTGCTGAATTCTGGATTGGAAAACTGGGTCCGAGCGCAACCCGAACAGCGGCTGCGGCAATGTAGCAAGCAGCGACTACGAGGAGGGGAGGCGGAGTTAAGGGATCACTCGGCAACAAAGGGCCGCTTCCGTCGATGACGAATGCAGACCCGCGCTGTCCTGCATAGACCCTATTGGGCGCTGATGTGGCGGGCGCGTGCGGGCCGAGAATAATTTCAACCGCAAAAACACTTTGATCGGAAATTCCGGCATAGTCGATCGTGCGATTAAGCAACCGAATCACATGAGTGCCGATCTTGTGGGATGCCTCGTCTGCCGGATCAAAGGTGACAGCGACCCGAAACTTCAAACGCTGCGCCGCATCGTCCTCTGCGATGCCGAGCAGAGCTGCGAGCGCCTTGGCGTTTTCCTGATCTGATGTCAGAGTCATGGCGTAATCCCCAGGTGAAGCGGTATCTGTTCCGAACTCACTTCATTCCAAACATTAGCGACATCAAGCTGATATACGGCCGCCTGTTGCAAAAAGTTCTTCGGAGTCGTTGACCGGGCAAAGAATGGAAGCACTATCGAGAGGGCGCCGACATGCCGCACGATTGCCCATCGGTCATCGGCGGTCGAATGAAATGCTTCGTGAGGGTGGGTGTGTACCTGGGACACAACGTAAAGCCCTTCTGTGCGGAGGCGATCCATGAGCGCCGCCATGCCTTGCCGCGGAATCTCAAAGTAATCAATCGCACTGTTTTGCATTGGCCGGTACACATCAAAAATGCGTTGGACGCCGGGTTCGCGACGACCGAGCCAAAGCAGGACACATTCACGTTGGCCGACTTTCCGAAACAGGTTGATCGTCTCGCGGATTTGGCCAGACGATATCTGAACTGGAGTGTTGTTCATTTGTGCAGGCCTCTCCATACGTGCCAAAGTTGCGTCAGGATTCCTCCCAATGTGAATTTATCGCTTCCCTTGACGGTCTCCCAGGAATCCGCGATGTGGCTTGAATGAGTGTGGTACTCACGAACTCCTTTCATGCAAATGAACGGCTTCCTGGTGATCGGATGTGGCGAGTTGTTGAATACGCCTGAGGGGTCGCGATCGATGCTGGAGAGCGGGCTCCCCTCCCAATCAAGAAATACGACTGAAGGGGGTCGTTCATTCCAGTCATCACATAAGAGGCGCAGACGCAGGCGGGCGCCGTCACGTGCAGAAAACCCGACGTCGAGAACGGGGTACTGCGCGGAGAACAGAGTCCAGCCGCGCGTCTCCAAAAGCTCGGGGCGAAACTTTGCGACTTCCTCCTCGAAAAGGGCGCGCGAGGCTGCCTCATGCATAGCCGCCCGCTCCGTGATCTGGTCCCCAATCGATTTCCACTCGGCCGCTGAGGGCGTTATCGCGGTACGATTTAGCGATATCAATCTTGCGACCGCCGACCACCGCAATCCATCCCGCGGTATCCGCAATGTGGAGTTTTTCGTTGGCCTTCTTCAGCACGACTTCAACATGCTGATGTTCGGGAACTCGATCAAATCCAGCCTCCGGGTAGACGCCGGAGGTGGTGATAACTCGAACCTCCGCAGACTTCTCATGCTGATGTTCAAAGAGAATTTCGACCCGACCGCTTAGACCGTTGTCGCGGAACGACTTGACGATATCGATCTTTCGACCGTCTACCACCGCAATCCATCCCACGGTATCGATGATGTGGAGCTTCTCGGCGGCCTTCTTGAGAACAGTCTCAACGTGTTCATGATCGTTGACTCGTTCAAAGCCAACTTCTGGGTAGATGCCGGAGGTGGTGATGACCCGAACCTCCACAAACTTCTCGTGGTGCTCTTCCATGGCTGCTCCTTTCCTACTGCGGGTGTGCGTTTTGTACTTCTCAGTGCGTATAATGACACGCAATGCGTCTCATGTCAAGTGGCTGCTTGATATAATGCGCAGACTGTGTATAATTGTTTGAGATCAAGTTGTTGGTAGGGTTCGAGATGGCATCGACACTTGGGGAAGAACTCGCACGGCTGAGGCAGGTGAAAGGCCGCACCCTCAGTTTGCGTGAAGTGGAACGTCAGACCGGGATATCGAACGAATACCTGTCCCAACTTGAGCGGGGGGTAGCCACGAAGCCCGCGCCAGACGTGCTCCAAAAGCTCGCGAAGTTCTATGGCGCGCCTTATGAGGCTCTGCTCATCGCAGCCGGGTATCTAAAAGAGAAGTCCGCCGACAGGGATCGCCGTGTGTTTCCTCGCGACGTTGAAGCTATCGCAAAAACCGCCCAGTTTTCAGGCGAGGAATGGGAAGAGGTGCGGAATTTTATGACATTTCTTGCCACGAAGCGAAAGCCAGGGACGAAATGAACCGCCGCCGAAGCTCCTCTGTTCCTGATGAGCTGGATTTTCGGGGCTCGGTTTGCTACTAAAGGCGCAGTGGAAGAAGCATGCGGGCCGGAGTAATTTCACATCAGCGTTGTAACCCTTTCCTCGCCAAGATCACCTGACAGCAAAGACGGAGGAGGGCGCCAGGAAGGGATTTGTCGGCATCTACGGCAAAACATCGACGCCGATAATCCGCCATGCGATACAGAGACCTTCGATGGCTTGAGAACCCTGTTGCCGATCTCGGCCGTGATGTCAGTGATGGATTGGCCAGTTCCCTTGGCAAGGACGAGACCCTTCTTGTACAGGTCGATGATGTCGATGTAGCTATTCGATCCGTCTAATGCCCATTTGGCGCTGGCGCTTTTCTCTTGAGATTTGCTCTCTTCCGCTGCAGAAGTGGGAGCGGTGGATCGGGCAGAGTTGCTTCCGGCGGAGTCTCATGGTGTCCTCTTGGTTGGCTTTGGTGCAATTGTGGGATGGGATGGGCAGGAAACGGGATCGTCTGCTTCAGCAAGCGGAGACCTCTGAGAAGCCCTTTTTCTCAGGGGTCAGATACCGAGTCCGGCAGCGGCGTTGCGGGTGAAGATCTCGCCGATGCGGATGTAGCGGGCGAGCATCTCGGCCGATTTATGGCCGGTCTGGCGCATGATGTCGCGCTCGCTGACGCCGTTCATCGCCGCCTGGGTGACGCATCCGGCGCGCAGCGAGTGGCCGCCCAGTGGCTCCGGCTTCAGGCCGGCGCGGCGGGCGGCCACTTTGAGAATCCAGCCGACGCAGTCCTTGTGGAGCCCGCGGCGGGAGAGCTTGCCATGGCGGGTGACTCCGCGGAAGACAGGACCGGCCGTGATGCCCGAATCGGCGAGCCAGTGGCGCAGGACGCGGACCGGGCAGGTTTCCACCTCCTTCCCAAAGGGAATGCCGACCTTGCGGCCGGCTGCCTCCTGATCGGTCTTCGAGCGGCGCAGGTCGATGATGAGGCCGTCCTCGGTGAAGGAGAGGTGGGTGAAGTCGATCGAGGCGAGCTCGGAGCGGCGGAAGGCGCCTGCGAAGCCAACCAGAACCAAGGCCCGGTCGCGGAGGCCTTGAAGCGTCCTGGGGGCATCCGGTAACGATCCGGCGAATGTCGTTGGTTAAAAGCGGAGCTTTGCCTTCCTGGGCGGTGCCGATCGAGCGGCGGATGCCCTTGAGGGTCTCGCTCACGACAAAGTGATGGCTTGAGGCAGGCGAGGCTTCAAATCCTGCCGCCTGGTGAGCCTTGGTGATCGAGGTCAGCCGGCGAGTGATGGTGGCCGAGCGAAGGGAGCTCGCGCGGTCGGCGATGTAGAGAGCAACGGTTGTCGGGGACGCCGGCAGGTGGGGCAAGTCGTGCTCCACGCAGAAGCGGGTGAAGTCCTCGAAGTCGGTCCGGCAGGCTCGCAGGGTGGCGGGGGATTTGGCCGCGTGAATGTAGGCTCGCGCGTTTTCGATCAGATCTTCGAGGTAGGGGGAGCGTGCGGCTAAGGAAAGCGTTGGGGGGTGCATAGGATGAACTCCGTTTGAATGCGGGGAGTGAGTTGGGAAGAGGAAAGCGCGGGTCGTCCGGCCTACTGAGAGCAATAAGCGTCCGAGACCCGGATCGAGACGCGGCAGTGGTAGTCGAGAGGTCCAATCAGAATTTGGGGAGACAGTTGGACGGGAATCGATCCAATGAAGATGCTGGACGACTCTTCCCTTAGCGGAATCGATTTTTCACAGGGGACTTTCGAGCAATGGCAGAACGGAGGTGGCAGTCTGCCTGACCACTGTCCGTCAATGCCACCGCCAAGGGTTCGTCACCCGTTTCGCACATTTCGGCGGCTTGACCTCAGAAAAACTTCGAATCGACCGTCCCAGTCGGCTGATGGTAAGTCAACTTACCTTTGGAATTTCCGTAAATTGCACTCTGTACTGGGCTGTCTCATGACGCTTCTCCGAATCGTCATTCGAGCGCGTAGGTTGTCTGTGCAACACTCGGAAACTGCCTCAAGACGCGCAAGTATTGCAAGACAGCAGGAAATGAAGGCTGATCGGTGGGTTGAAACTTGATATTCCGATCCCGGCTCCCGTGCCCGCATAATTCAATGGATTGCTCTGAAATCGAAGGAGTAAAATTCAGAAAAACCTAATTGAGGGTGAACTGATGGGAACTGGAAAAGAATATTACGTTGAGCCTGTCGAGGAAGGATATTCCGTCAAGTCTCTAGGAGCAAAGCGTGCAAGCGCGATTTTGCCGACACAAAAGAAGGCCATCGAGAAGACGCTGGAGCTAAATCCGGACTTGAAGCCGCACGTGGCGCGGGTGCGACACACGAAAGCTGGGCATCCAGACCAATTTGAAAAGAAGTAGGCTGGGATCAACGTCTTTCGTTCGGTCGTTCACGGATTCGGGTTTGCGCTGATCCACTCTTGCTCCAACCAATGCACGTCATATCCGACAGTGTGGTGGCAAATGAGCAGCTGGTGGCAATGGAACTGGTAGCCGCTTCCGTCCTGGGAATAACCTCAGAGGAATTCACCTCCAGGACAATCAAAGGCAGGACCGGTCAGCATCCCCCTGCACCCGCCAAAGTATGGCCGAACTATCCCCGTCTCCTTGACGGTGCGCTCCCCAACTTCCAAGGAACCGGACCCGACCGGCTTGTTGAAAAGGGCCCGCTGCTAAGACATGGCGGCGGTCGTTCCATCTGGTACGGACTTCCGTAAGAACGGAGATTTATGGCATTTAAGATTCCCGAGAAGCGCACCGTAAGCCCGGATGATCCAGAATCATTGTTTAGGGACTTGCGTAAAAAAAGCGTGCCCGGCCTCCTGTCCCACCAGGCTGACCTTCTTCGCAGCTATCTCGCCGTCCACACCAAGCACTCAGACATCGCTCTTCAGCTGCCCACTGGCAGCGGGAAGACTCTCGTTGGACTGCTCATTGCCGAGTGGCGAAGGCGCAAGTATGGCGAGCGCGTAGTCTATCTCTGTCCCACACGTCAGCTCGTGAATCAAGTCGCACAGCAGGCGACCGGAAAGTACGGCATCGACGTACATGCCTTCACCGGTTCGAGAGCGAATTATGATGCACAAGCTTCGTCGGAATGGATGAACGCCGAAGCGGTTGCTATCACGACTTACAGCAGCCTCTTCAATACGAATCCCTTTTTCGATGAACCGAATCTCATCATCCTCGATGATGCCCACTCG
>Ga0302320_10017577_pt1 | contig 14507 bp, 13 predicted proteins | sample Bog_T0_3_FD_202130 | JGI IMG/M metagenome (GOLD analysis project Ga0302320, IMG submission 202130) | Peat permafrost microbial communities from Stordalen Mire near Abisko, Sweden - Bog_T0_3 | ecosystem: Environmental > Terrestrial > Soil > Wetlands > Peat | place: Sweden: Abisko, Stordalen Mire...
GCCAGGGCCCTGGCGCAGCGGGCCAGGAGGTCCCGGTTCTGGTCCTCGCCGAGCATGTGGCAGATGGCCGAGACCAGCACCAGGTCGTAGCCTTCGCCGAAGGGGTCGCTGCGCAGGTCGCCCTCGCGCACCGAAACCCGGTCCTCCAGCCCCGCCTCCCGGATATGCTCCCGGGCGATGGGCAGCACCGGGCCCAGGTCCAGCACCTCGGCCCGCAGTCCGGGCTCGGCCTGGGCGAAGGCGATGGCGAAGGTGGCCGGACCGCCCCCCACGTCCAGCAGCCGCCGCACCCCCCGGTGCCCCACCACGCGCAGGGCGTCGCCGGCGACGGTGCGGGCCCGGGCGTGCATGGCCGCGATGAAGTGCTCCACCTTGCCCCCGGGAGGGCCGGTCCGGGCGGTGGTACCGGTGCGCACGCACCCGGTCAGGGACGACCAGGTGTCCCACAGGTTCGCCATGTGCAGCATCCCGGCCCGCTCCCGGCCCAGGGCCGCGGCCGCCTCGGTGCAGCGGAAGCGCTCGCCCTCCTTCACCAGCACGCCCATGCTGGCCAGGGTGTTCAGCAGCATGCCGGTGGCCCGGGGGTCACAGCCGATGACGGCGGCCACGGCGTCGGCGTTGGCGCCGGCGCCGCAGGCCGGCAGGATATCCAGTTCCATGGCGGTGAGGAGCACACGGCTCTCCTGGAAGCCGCGCATGGCCTGGAGCAGATCCGGCAGCGTTCTGGATTCGGTCATCGAACCCTCCTCTGAGTGGGTACCGAACAGCATACGCTTAGATCCCGAAATTCAGCGGATCCCGGTCCAGAGTCACCGCCCCCCCCGGCACCAGCGGCGCGTGGCGCATGGCTTCGCCCAGGAGCTGGCGGCCGGCGGCCTTGAGGATCAGCTGCATGCGGTAGCGGTCCTTGACCCGGGCGATGGGCGCCTCCAGGGGGCCCAGGATGCGCAGGCCAGGCAGCGTGTCCAGCCGCAGGCGCAGCTTGCGCAGGGGCTCCAGGGCCGCCCCGGGGGTATCGCCCTCGCTGCGGTAGAGCGACATGGCGGCGTAGGGCGGGTAGCCCAGGGCTTCCCGGTAGGGCAGCTCCTCGGCGGCGAAACCCTCGAAGTTCTGGGCCACCGCATGGACGATGGCGGGATGGTCGGGGCTGTAGGTCTGGAGCAGGACCCGGCCGGGGATCTCGGCCCGCCCGGCCCGGCCCGCCACCTGGGTCAGGAGCTGGAAGGTCCGCTCCGCGGCCCGGAAATCGGCGATCTTCAGGCCCAGGTCGGCGTTGAGGATGCCCACCAGGGTCAGCATGGGGAAGTTGTGCCCCTTGGCCAGCATCTGGGTGCCCACCAGGATGTCCACCTCCCCCAGCTCCGCGGCCAGCAGGCCCGCCTCCAGGGAGCCCCGGCGCAGGGTGGTGTCCCGGTCCAGGCGCAGGATCCGGGCGGCGGGGAACAGGGCCCGGAGCTGGTCCTCGATCTGCTCGGTGCCCTCCCCCACCCCACGCAGGTGCTCGGCGCCGCAGTGGATGCAGACCTCGGGCGGCACCGATTCGAAGCCGCACAGGTGGCAGCGCAGGCGGTAGGCGCCCTTGTGGTAGGTGAGGCTCACCGAGCAGTGCGGGCAGTCGAAGGTCTCGCCGCAGGCGCGGCACATCCAGAAGTTCTCGAAGCCCCGGCGGTTCAGCAGCAGCATGCTCTGCTCGCCCAGCGCGAGGGTCTCGCGCATGGCCTTCAGCAGCAGCGGGGAGAAGATGACCTTCTTGCGCTCGACCTTGTAGCACTCCCTCAGGTCCACCACCTTCACTTCCGGCAGCCGCACTCCGGCCGGCCGCTGCATCAGCCGCAGCAGGCGGTAGCGGCCCTGCTGGGCGGCGTGCCAGCTCTCCAGGGACGGGGTGGCGCTGCCCAGGACCACCGGGCAGCCCGAGAGCTGGGCCCGCTTCACGGCCAGGTCCCGGGCGTGGAACCGCGGGTGCTCCTCGCTCTTGTAGGACCCCTCCTGCTCCTCGTCCACCACGATCAGCCCGATGTCGCGCAGGGGGGCCAGCACCGCGTTGCGCACGCCCACGAACAGCGGGGCGTCGTTGAGCAGCAGGCGGATCACGTCCGCCTGCTTCTCGGAAGCGTTGAGCCCGGCGTGCCCCACCGCCACCCTGCCGGGAAAGCGCGCCTCCAGCCGGGACAGCAGCCGCGGGGTGAGGCCGATCTCCGGCACCAGCCACAGCACGCGTCGGCCCGCGGCCAGGGTGCGCTCCGCCAGTTCCAGGTAGACCTCGGTCTTGCCGCTGCCGGTGATGCCGTAGAGCAGGTACGCCCCGAAGCTGCCGGGCGTCACCCCGGCCACGGCCGCCAGTTGTTCGCCGTTGAGCTCCACCCGCTTGTCCGGGGCGTCATCCTCCCGCTTCTGGGACAGCAGGTCCAGGCGCCGCACCCGCTCCACCAGCCCGTGCCGCTCCAGGCCGGCCAGCACTCCATGTCCCACCTTGGCGGTGTCCAGCAGCAGGTCCTCCAGCATGGCGCCGCCTTCGTCCTCCAGGGCCAGCAGCACCCGGGCCTGGGCTGCGGTCACCCTGGGCGGGTTGGGCAGGGCGGTGCGGCGCACCTCCGTGACCCCGGCGCCCCGCAGCCCGCGCCGGTGGAACAGGGACGGGAAGGCCAGCTCGCCGCGGTGCCAGGCCTCCCCCAGCTCCGCCAGCCGGCTCCAAAGGCCTGCGTCCCGCAGTTCGGAAAGGCGCGGACCCTCCGGGGCGGCCGTGGCCCAGTCCGCTTCCACCGCCGGAGGCAGGCAGAGCGGCAGCAGGTGGGCCAGGCCGCAGCCGTAGTAGCGGCCGGCGAAATCCAGCAGCTCCATCAGCCGGGGCGGGAGCAGGGGGAACGGGTCCAGCACCGCCTCCACCGGCCTCAGCGCCACCTGGGGCGGTTCCGGGTCCGGCCCCAGCACCACGCCCGTCGCGGCCGCATTGCGCACCTTGACCTTCACCCGCACGCCCGGGAGCAGCCCGGCCGGAGCCAGATAGGTGAGCGGCGGCAGCGGCCGGGCCAGTTCAATGCGGGTGGGAACCAGGGCATCCATCATCAGGGATCATAACTCCAAGAGGCCCGCCGAGCCCGGGCTGCTATGCTTGTGGCTACCCACACCCAATGGTGACGCCCTGTCCGACTGCACCGACCGCCGAGGTTTTCTGCGCGAGACCGCCCTGTTCGGGGCCGGGGCCCTCGCCAGCCAGATGGTCCCGTTCCACGACCCGGCCCTGGTGGCGCAACTGGTTCCCGCCGGCCTTCCGGCCACGCCCCAGCCGGCCCCGTCCCACGCCGCCGTGCCCCTGCCCGAAGGGCAGACGCCCCAGTTCGAATCGGGCGGCGCCAGGGGGCCGATGGCCGAGGTCTATCACCATGCCCGGGAGATCCTCAGTCCGCTGTGCCGGGTCTGCCCGCAGTGCGACGGCGTGGCCTGCGCCGGCGAAAACCCCGGCGGCATCGGCGGCCTGGGCTCGGGGCTCTCGTTCCAGAACAACTTCCACGACCTGCAGCAGGTCAAGCTGAAGATGCGCACGCTCAATGGCACCGGGCCGCTGGACCACAAGCCCAACACCTCCGCCCGGCTGTTCGGGCACAAGCTGTCCTTCCCCGCCATGGCCGCGCCCATCGGCGGGGTGGCCGGCACCTTCGGAGCCAGGCTGCCGGACGTGGACTACTTCGAGGCCATCATCGGCGGCTGCGCGGATGCCGGCACCCTGGGCTCCATCGGCGATTCGCCGCAGGATTCCAGGGCCGTGCTGCAGGCCCGGTTCGACGTCATCGGCCGCCACGCCGGGCGCGCCATCGCCGGCATCAAGCCGCGGCCCCAGGCCAGTTGCCTGGAGCTGATCCGCATGGCCGAAGCCCAGGGCGCGGCCAGGGCCTCGGCCATGGCCGCGGCGGTCTGCACCCGCACCGGCTCCAACCGGAACCCGCCCCGGCGCAGTTCCAGCATCACCAGTTCGGCGTCGTCCGGGGAATCCTCCACCAGCAGGACCCTGAGGGGCGCGGACATCACGGGTTCGGCACGTTCAGCAGCAGCCAGTACAGCCCCAGGAATCGCACCGCTTCGGTGAAAGCCTCGAAGCCCACGGGCTTCTGCACGTAGCTGTTGGCGCCCAGCTCGCAGCTGGCGACGATGTCCCGCTCCTCCCGGGAGGTGGTCATGATCACCACCGGCAGCCGGGCGGTGCTGGGGTCGGCGCGGATCCGCCTCAGCACGTCCAGCCCGTCCAGGCGGGGCAGTTTCAGGTCCAGCAGCACCACGGACGGCATCCGGCCGGCGGGCCGTTTCGGGGTACCGTACAGCAGCTCCAGTGCCTCCACCCCGTCCTGGGCCACCAGCACTTCGTTGGCGATGTGGTGGTTGTTCAGCACGCGCAGGGTGAGTTCCACATCGTCGGGGTTGTCTTCCACCAGGAGAATGATCGGCTTGTCCATGGGGGGCCTTCCACCGCTGGGTCTCCCCATGCGTTAGTTATTTGCAAATTCAGAGATTACCTAGACTTCACCACGGATTTTTCAGAGTACACACCTGTAGGGCTCGAGCGTCGATTTTTTAAATTTGTCAAATTCAAATTAAAAAATCAATCCCCGGGCTTGCGCCTACGGGGCCAGCCTGAGGCTGAGGTCCGCGGCGGGGGCGCTGTGGGTGAGGGCGCCCACGCTGAGGTAGTCCACCCCGGTTTCGGCCACGGCCCGGGCCCGTTCCAGGGTCAGGTTGCCGCTGGCCTCCAGGAACACCCCGCTCCCCGCCGCCCGGCGCATGGCCACGGCCTCCCGCATCAGCTCCAGGTCCATGTTGTCCAGGAGCACCCCGTCGATCCCCGGGATCCCCAGCGCCTGGGCGAGCTGGTCCAGGGTCTCCACCTCCACCTCAATCCGCACCAGGCAGGGAGCCGTCCTCCGGGCGCCCTGCACCGCGGGCAGGATGCCGCCGGCGGCGGCGATGTGGTTCTCCTTCAGCAGCACCCCGTCGCCCAGGGTGAGCCGGTGGTTGCCGCCGCCGCCGCAGCGCACCGCGTACTTCTCCAGCAGCTTCAGGCCCGGCGTGGTCTTGCGGGTGTCCAGGATGCGGGCGCCGGTGCCCGCCACCGCGTCCACGAAGGCCCGGGTGAGGGTGGCGGTGCCGGAGAGGCGCTGGAGCAGGTTCAGCATCACCCGCTCGCACATGAGGATGGCGCGGCTGGAGCCCTGGATGGCCAGCACCGGGCAGCCGCAGGGCACCCGGTCGCCGTCCTGGACCAGGGCCCGGGCCTCCAGGGCCGGATCCACCGCGCGGAACACCTCCACCGCCACCGGCAGCCCCGCCAGCACCAGGTCCGCTTTTGCCACCACCGAGCCGGTCATGGCCCGGTCCGGCACCGAGGCGGTGGTCCAGTCCTGGGTGCCCCAGTCCTCCTTGAGGAAGGCGCGGACGGCGTCCAGGTAGGTCAGGGGATGGGGCGGGTTGAACATGGTGGCCCGATTGTATCAGGCCATCCGCCCGCCCATGGGCGCGCCGCCCAGCAGGTGGAAATGCAGGTGGTGGACCGTCTGCCCCGCGTCCGGCCCGCAGTTGGCCACCAGCCGGTAGCCGCTGGCGGCGATCCCCATCCTGCCGGCCAGGTCCCGGGCCACCAGGGCGATCCGGCCGATCACCGGGGCCAGGTCCGCAGTCAGGTCGTTGAGGCCCGCACAGTGGACCCTGGGCACCAGCACGATGTGCACCGGCACCTGGGGCGCGATGTCCCTGAAGGCCACCATCTCCTCGTCCTCGTGGACGATGGCCGAGGGGATCTGCTTGGCGGCGATCTTGCAGAACAGGCAGTTGGGATCGGTCATGGCTGACTCCTTGAAGCCACCTTAGACCCAAAGGGCCCGCGGGATCCAGCGCCAGTGTTCGGCCCGGAGCCGGGGATCCAGCGGGCGGATCATGGGCACCGAATCCAGCCGGTCCGCGCGGTCCTCCAGGAGGATCCCGGGCCAGGGCCGGTCCGCCGGGGTCTTCCAGAGCAGGGTCCAGGGCAGGCCGGCGGCGTGGGCCGCCCGCCGGGCGCAGGTGAGCAGGGCTTCCGCCTCGGGTCCCGGGGCGTGGAACAGCAGGATGGTCAGATGGCCTTCCCGGAAATCCGCGGACCACAGCACCGCGGACGAGCCGATCCTGGCGCCGCAGGCGGTTGGCCGGGGCCGTCCCAGGAGCTCCGAGAAGATCCGCTCCCGCTCCAGGTGCCAGTCGATCTGGGCCGGCGCCGGCAGGATGGCGAAGGGGTCCGCCGGCAGCGGGATCCAGGCCAGGGCCTGGGCCGCCCGGGACTCCGGGAACAGTTCGTCCACCCCCTCCCCCGGGTCGCCGGGCAGGGACGGGAACCTCAGGGTCGGCGCCGGCCTGGCGGCGAACCCGGACTTTTCGTAGATGTGCAGGGCCACGTCGGAGAACAGGATCATGGCCTGGGCGTCCCCGGTGCCGGCCAGGCACTCCCCGAGCCTGGACAGCAGCTCGGCGGCGTAGCCTTTGCGGCGCTTGTCCGGCTCGGTGTAGACGCTGGCGATGGCGTAGCTGTGCCCTGGAGCCCCTTCGATCCGGCTGGGCATCCGGTAGGTCTCGCAGCTGGACAGCACTTCCCCCCCTTCGGCGCACAGCAGCCACCCGCGCAGGACCTCCCGGGACCAGCCGTGGCCGCGCAGCCGCCGTTCCAGAGCCTGGTAGCGCTCCACGGCCAGGGGCCCGCCCCAGGCCTCGTGGGTGGCCCGGTCCCGCTCGCTGCTCATCTCAGGGGTGGCCTGGACCAGGATCAAGGGTGTCCTCCGCGCCCATGGTATAGAATCCAGCCATGGCCTTCCACATCATCCTCCACCAGCCCGAGATCCCCCAGAACACCGGAAGCATCGGCCGTCTCTGCGTCTCCACCGGGACCCAGCTGCACCTGGTCCACCCCCTGGGCTTCGACACCTCGGACTACTACCTGCGCCGGGCCGGCCTGGACTACTGGGAGCACCTCAACCCCACCCACTACTCCGACTGGGAGGACTTCCTGGCCCGCAACCCGGCCAGCCGGCTGTGGTTCTTCACAACCAGGGGCGAACGCCGGCACACGGACGTGCGCTGGCAGGACGGGGACGGCCTAGTGCTGGGACGGGAAACGGCCGGGCTGCCCGAATCGATCCTGGAAACCAACCCGGACTCGCTGGTGAAGATCCCCATGCCCGGGGACTTCCACCGCAGCCTGAACCTGGCCCAGGCGGCGGCGGTGGGGCTGTACGAGGCCTTGCGCCAGACGCGGGGCTGGTGAGCTAGCACCGTTGGATTGCGTCTTGATCAGGCATTCGGCTTGGCACAAGCAGCCTTAAGGTCGTCAGCGACCTAACGGCTGCTAGCCAAGAAGCACGGACAGTTTCCCGCTGAGCAGTGCCACCATCGAGCCCCACTCGATGCGCGCCGCCTCCACATAGACCCCGCCGGCCAGGCGCAGCATAACCCCGACCCGCTCGTCCGGATCGACAATCAGGTATTCCGGCACCCCCGCCGATTCGTAAAGCCACCGTTTCCGGGTCACATCCTTGCTGGCCGTGCGCGGGCTGAGGATCTCTACCACCAGGTCGGGCGCGCCCTCAATGCCGCGCTCGGATTTTTTCGCGGGGTCGCAAACCACCACCAGATCTGGCTGCACCACAGCTTCGCCCAGGTAGACGTCCAAGGGAGCAGCCAGGACTGTGCAGTCCCCCCCGGACTTGTTTTTCGCATCTTCCAGGGCAATGCCGATAGCAATGTGCAGTTTGGATGAGATGAGCTGGTGCTCCAGGTTCGGCGCGGGGGTCATGTCGAAGGCGACCCCGTTGATGAGCTCCCAGCGCCCCTCCCAGCCCTTCCAGTCTTCGAGGGTGTAGCCGGGATGTTTGAGCAGCGGAAGGTTCATGGCGCCAGCCTCCGTGTCCCAGATTATCAGTTCACCCGCGTCCAAAGATAAGGAGCTGCACCATCAAGACCAAGGGCACTCCGAAGTCACCTGCATCCGGAAGGCCCTCCGTTCCACGGTCAGCTCGGCCCGGTCCCGGGGCGGGGCGGGCTCGCCGTCCATGTGCCAGGGCATGACCGCGTCCAGGCGCACCACGGCGCTGAGGATCCGGCCCTGACGCCGCAGGGAGGTCCGGCCCCCCTCCCGGAACAGCTGCGGCACCTGGGACACCATGTCCCAGACGCCGGGGCGGCGCAGCCGCACCCAGTCCAGGGCGCCGTCGGTGGGATCGGCGCCGGGGGCGATCCACAGGCCGGAACCGTACTGGGGCAGGTTGGCGAAGCACAGGCTCCAGGCGGTCTCGGGCAGGTCGGCTTCCGGCCCCCGCCAGGCGGCCCGCAGCCGGTCCATGCGGCCCAGGGGCTGTGCAACTGCGGCCGGGACGGCGTCCCAGCCCAGCCCCACATCGGACTGCCGGCGCCAGAGGCGCAGCGAGGCCGCGGCGTAGGTGCTGAAGCCCCGGCCCTTGGCGCCGTCGAACACGGCGGCCACCGCCGCTTCGAACCCGGTGCCGCACAAGTTCAGGAACGGCTCCCCGTCCAGGCGGGGCAGGTCCATCGCCAGCGGGTGGCCTTCCAGCAGGCGAATCACCGCCCATGCGGGATCCAGGGGCGTGCGCAGGCCCCGGACCAGGCCGTTGCCCGATCCGCCCGGCACCGCGGCCAGGGCCACGGGACAGCCGGCGCGCACCAGCGCCCGGCCGGCGTGGTGCAGGGTGCCGTCGCCGCCCCACACCAGCAGCGGCCCCCCCGAGGCTTTGGCCATCTCGATGGTGGGGGCATAGTCGAAGGGCGGCTCCAGCCGCACGGTCCGCACCCACTCCCGGTACTGCGTCGGCAGGCGGGCCATAAGCGCCGCCACATCCATCTCATGGGGCCCGGAGCTGGGGTTGAAGACCAGCGGGACCGGCCTCATGCCTGCCCCGCCGGGGCCAGGAACCGGGTGGGCGGCGCGGTCAGCGCCAGCCTGGCGCCGGTGACGGGGTGCTCCAGTTCCAGCTTCCAGGCATGCAGCCAGAGCTGGTCCGAGGCTTCTCCCTGGTAGTAGGCGTCCCCCAGCACCGGGCAGCCCAGGTGGGCCAGGTGCACCCGGATCTGGTGGGTGCGGCCGGTGCGGGGCTCGGCCACCACCCAGAACCCCGGCACGAACCCGGCCGACTCCCCAGGGCCGGCGGGGCGGAAATCGGTGCGGGCCGGACGCGGATCCTCCAGGTCGCCGGTGCAGCCGTAGCGGGCCGGCTGGGAGCCCCGAAGGCGGCCGATGGACAGGTCCACGGTGACCGGCTCCAGGGGCCGGCTGGTGCGGGCCAGGTAGGTCTTGGTGATGGTCCGGGCCTGGAACTGGCTTCCCAGGTGGGCCGAGGCCTGCTTGGCGATGACCAGGATCCCCGAGGTGCCCTGGTCCAGCCGGTGCTGCAGCGCCAGCACCTGGCCCGGGCGCTGGCGCTGCAGCAGCGCGGTGAGGTCGTGCTGGTCCGAGGCCTGGGTGCCCTGGGAGGCCATGCCCGCCGGCTTGTCCACCACCAGCAGCCAGTCGTCCTCGAACAGCACCGGCACCTGGATGTCCGGCGGGGCGCCCAGGGCATCGTCGTGGGCCACCAGCACTTCCGATCCGGCGGCCAGGGTCCGGCCGGCCACCCGGACCCGCTTGCGGGCCACCTGGACGCCGCCCATCTGCAGCACCGCCCGGGCCTTGCGCCGGCTCAGACCGGTGCGCAGGGAGATCAGCTGGTCCAGGCGCAGGCTTTCTTCGGCGGGTTCCACATTGAATTTCCAGATCCGGGTTGTCATCCGTCAAGATTAGCGCGTCCACGGGGATCCCGTGGCTGTTAGGGTGTTTTCTATGGTCCCCAGTGAACCCGGAACAAGGTATGAGTCCATGCCCGAACGCCTGGCTTGCAGTCTGGGAGCGAAGGTGCGCCATGCCTTCGCCCTGCTGGGGTCGGTCTCCTGGCTGCTGGGCCAGTGCGCCCAGAGCGGCCTCCGGCTGAGCCGGGAGCAGCTGCGGGTGGTGTGGGAGATCACCCGGACCCAGATCCGCTTCACCGCCCTGGACGCCCTGCCGCTTTGTGTCCTCACCGCCCTGCTCCTGGGCGGCATCACCCTGCTGCAGGTGTTCGGCCAGCTCTCGGCCTTCGGCGCGGAGCGGCACATCAGCCAGATCCTGGCGCAGCTGGTGATCCGGGAGTTGGGCCCGCTCATGGTGGGGATCCTGGTCATCAGCCGCAGCGGCACCGCCATGGCCACGGAGATGGCCAGCCGCAAGCTCAGCGGGGAGCTGGACGCGCTCTACGTGAACGGGGTGGACCCGATCCAGTACCTGCTGGTACCGCGCCTCCTGGGCGGCGTCATCTCGGTGTTCGCCCTGGTGATCGTGTTCGACACGGTGGCCCTTCTGGGCGGGTTCCTGGTGGCCTGGCTGCGCCTGCCTATTTCCTTCACCTTCTTCCTGGGCGCCCTGGGCGAGGCCATCGGCCGCCAGGAGCTCACCGCAACCTTTTTAAAGTGCCTGGTGTTCGGCACCACCATCCCCCTGGTCTGCACCTCCTTCGGGCTCCGGGTCAAGCGCAGCACCACCGAGATCCCCCAGGCGGTCACCAAGGCCTCGGTGGTGTCCCTGGCGGTCCTGCTCCTTTCCGGAGCCATCCTTTCGGTGCTGATCTATGCCTGAGCCGCTCCTGGCTCTGGAAGCCGTGACCCTGCTCGCTCCAGAGGGCCGGACCGTGTTCCACCGCCTGGACTGGAAGCTGGCCCGGGGCGCGCGCTTCCACGCCAAGGGCGGCGCCGGCGGCGGCTGCACGGCGCTGCTCCGCCTGTGCGCCGGCATCGCCGAGCCGGACGGCGGCCGGGTGGTCCTGGACGGGGTGCCCCTGAAGGCGGGCGTCCCGCACCCGTTCCTGCAGCGGGGCCTCCTGGGCTGGGTGCCTTCGGACGGCGGGCTGGCGGTGAACCTCAGCCTGCTGCAGAACGTGGCCCTGCCCCTCCGGTTCGCCCAGAACCATGGCCGGGCGGCGGCGGAGCGGACCGCCCTGGACTGGCTGGAGCAGGCCGGCCTGGGCTGCCAGGCGCACCAGCGCCCCGCCGTGCCCGGGAACCGGGAGAGCTGGGTGGCTTCCCTGGTCCGGGCCGCGGCCAAGGGCTCCAGGCTCTGGCTGGTGGACCGGCCCGCGGGGGGCCTGGACGCGGACTGCATCCAGGCGGCGGAGCGGATCCTGGGCCAGGCCGCGCAGGATCCGGACGTCACCATCCTGCTGGTGGGCGGAGCCTGGATGTCCAGCCTGGGGCTGGAGCTGACCATCGGCAACGGGCGGGTGTTCTCCGGGAGGGAGCCATGAGGCTGGAAAAGGACGACGCAAAGATCGGGCTGCTGGTATTCCTGACCCTGGCGCTGTTCGTGGGTTTCATCTTCCAGCGCAGCCTGAGGACCATCTTCAGGAAGGAGACCCATGTCTTTGTCCGCCTGGAAAGCGCGGCGGACGTGGCCGAGGGCACCGAGGTCCAGCTCCAGGGCCTGCGGGTGGGCCAGGTGGAGAAGGTGCGGCTGCAGCGGGACCGGGTCCAGTACCACTTCCTGGCTGACATGGGCCTGCGCACCGACATCGTCCTGTGGGAAGGCACCAAGGTCCTGGTGGTGGCCAAGCCGCTGGGCGGCTCCTTCCTGGACCTGCAGCTGCCGCCGCCGGCGGAGCGCCGGGAGGCCCTGGCGCCGGAGACCATCCTGGCGGGCGCCTCCGGCCCATCCCTGGCCACCCTGGTGGCGGACATCGACGCGCTGGTGGAGAACATCAACCGCGGCGTGGACGAGCTGCGCGGGCAGCTCCAGGCCAGGGGCGTGGGCGTGCTGCTGGAACACCCCCAGGTGCGCACGGTGCTGCTGAACCTGAACCAGACCCTGCAGAGTTTCCAGCAGCTTGCCGAGGAGGGCGGCGGCCTGGCGCGGCAGGGCGGAGGGTCCGTGAAGAACCTGGACCGGGCCCTGGCCAGCATGCAGCAGGTCATCGACCAGATCCATGCTCTGCTCAGCGACCGCCAGGGCGACCTGGACGCCATCGTGGTCCACCTGGCGGGCACCCTGAAGGAAATGGAGAGCCTCGGCAAGGAACTGCGCGTCGTCATCCAGGACAGAGGCCCGGAAGCCGGCGAGAGCCTCAAGTCCCTGGACCGCACCCTGCGCTCCGCCGAGGAGATGCTGGAACTGCTCAAGGTCAAGCCGAACCGGGTGGTCTGGGGCAAGCCCACCCAGGCCGAGCGCGACGAAGCGGCGAAGAAGGTCGAGGAGGCCCGCAAGGCGCAGGGGGCGAAGCCGTAGGTTGCCGGCAGAAGACCTGGAGCGTGTTTTAGAAAATAATGGGTGATATAAAACAATTTATTCTTTTCTCTCCGCGATCCTCAGCGAGATCTCCGTCTCCTCCGCGTTAAATTTCTTTTGCTGGTGTGGGTTCGGCGCAAGACTCCATGCGCCGCCACATCTGGACGAAAAAAATAAATCGCTGAGGGGGCAGAGATCTCGCTGAGAGGAGACGCATGCGTCTCCTCGGAGAAAAAGTAAAGATAGGGGTAGGTCCGCTCGTCTGCTTAGATATCGAAACCGCTCGCAGAGATATAATTCAGATCATTTCCATGATTTTGTTTGCAAGATCTTGCAATGAGATATAGCATGAGTCGTTGCCGTTAATAACAACTTTTATAAACCTTATTTTTTGGAGACTTTATTTATGAAATATTGCCATTTCCTTTCCAGAACGGTCTTCCCCTTGGGCCTGTCCACGCTCCTCCTGGCCGGCGAGTCCGTCCTTTCCCCCCCCTCCAGCCAGGCCTACCCGCCCTACATCCCCGTTTCCACCCAGAACTTCACCCCGGCCGAACTCCTGGTCCAGCAGGCCAACTGGATCCGCAACCAGGTCTGGACCGCGGGGGACGTGGCCGACGCCTCCGCCTATCTGTTCCCCAAAAGCTACGACGTGGATTCCGGCTACGGCATGCTGGGCACCGACTACTTCAGCTGGATGCTGGCGAACAACGAAGCCTACTGCCGCTATGACCTCGCCCACGACGACCACAAGCTGGATGTGCCCCTGGACCAGAGCGACGACGCCGCCATCGAGCGGGTGATGATGGGCTGTGGCGCCAACAGCTATGACATGGCCTGCTGGGCCATCGCCATGTCCGCCGCCACCCGCAACCCCCAGTTCTCCAAGGACCAGACCAACGATTACAACAATGCCTTGATCGCCTACCATCACTTCCTGCTCACGTCCTTCTATCCCGGGGGATTCCAGACCTACCGGGTCGGTGGAACCAGTCCCTGGCTGTACGGGGAATCCGGCCAGGACCCGGCCTCGGGCGGCGACCCCCGCAACGCATACTACTGGGCCTATCCCGCCCCGAAGTGGCAGAACCCGGACCCGCACTGGGATCCCCTGGCTCCGTCAGGGGCGGTGATGGCCTGGCCGGGCTGGGACGCGGTCACCGGGGAGGAAGCCTGGTTCGCCCTGCTGGCGCCCATGCAGGTGGCCTTCAACCAGAACCAGGGCCGGCCCGGGTGGGCGGCGGTCCAGGCCCCCATCGACGCGGTGGCGCTGGTGGGGAATGCCTGCCGCGCCCTGGGCGCGGTTTCTCTGATGCAGAACTCGGCCACGGGCGCCATCTACCGCAATGTGCGGCCTCCGGACCAGACGGACCAGGGCAAGCGCTACCAGGTCTCGGTGGAGAACAACTGGTCCATGTACACCGGGCTGGGCATGCTCAAGGCGGCCCTGGCGGATCTGCGGGCCGCTCAACCCAACTACCGCCAGACCCTGGACTTCGACCTGGACCAGTCGGCCCGGGACCTGGACCGGATCCAGGGCGGCATGATCCGCTTCTTCAAGAACAAGGCGCTGGTCTGGCATGCCCCGGGCGACCCGTTCGGCGATCCCAGGGCGATCCCCTACGGGTTCTTCCTGCAGGGCACCAGCGGCAGGGCCGGGGCCGCCCAGGGCAATACCGCCGCCTTCGCCACCGACGTGCAGACCTGGGGCATCGCCGCCATCCTGGCGGACCGCGGGCTGGAGCAGGCCCTGGAGCAGGCCTACGGCCCCTTTTTCCTGGACCAGATGTTCAGGGCCGCCATCGAGGTGGGCGGCTACTACCGCCCGGACGCCGCCGGCCTCCCGCTGCTGGCGGGCATCGGCTTCAGCGCCCAGACCTTCGGCGATCCCGCCAGCCAGATGTCGGGGGAATGGACCTGGGGCGCCATCAACGCCGCCATCCTCCTGGCCGACTTCCACCGGGAGCCCAGCCACGCCGACCCGGAGATGGTCGAGGCGCTGCTGGCCCAGGCCCGGGACATGATCGCCGGAGTGAATGCCTGCTGCTCACAGTGCTACAACCCCCAGCGCCTGCCCGGGGGCCGGGACTGGGCCGGCTACCTGTACGCCAACGCCAGGCAGTGGATCCCCTGGGGCTGGTGGTCCAACGCCTGCCCCTCCCAGGCCGCCACCACCTGGGCGTTCCGGGTCAACGCC
>Ga0302320_10017578_pt1 | contig 14507 bp, 13 predicted proteins | sample Bog_T0_3_FD_202130 | JGI IMG/M metagenome (GOLD analysis project Ga0302320, IMG submission 202130) | Peat permafrost microbial communities from Stordalen Mire near Abisko, Sweden - Bog_T0_3 | ecosystem: Environmental > Terrestrial > Soil > Wetlands > Peat | place: Sweden: Abisko, Stordalen Mire...
GACCCACACGCACGCCCGTGAAGCTGCCCGGCCCGTTCACGGCGACCATTGCATGGAGCTGACTGATCCGCACCCCCGCCCGCGCCAGCAAATCGCTGACGGCCGCAACCAGCGTGGCCGAGTAGCTGCGGCCCTCGAGCTCCGTTTCGCCCATCATCTCAAGCGAAGCACCCGAAAGCCGACCCAGCGCCACCGACCCCATGGGCCCGCATGTGTCGAAGCCCAGCAGCAGCCCGCCACCGGGTCCTTCCGCCGCATTCAGCGCCGCGTGTTCCATCTCCCTCAGCATGACACACCCGCAATCGGCCCGGCAGCCGCAGCATGAAGACAGCTCCTCCTCACGATTGCGTGATGAGGCACCGGAATCGTGCCGCAACCCGATAGCGCCCGTCGCCCTGGCGGAACGGCGCCAATGCCTTCGCGTGCGCATCCTCGACCGCCTGCGCGCCCGACTGATCCATGGCCCGCACCGCAACCCCTGACGACCCAAGCCCGCGCAACGCCGTGGCCAAGTCCGCATAGCACCAGGGCGCATCCACATCCAGCACCTCCACCGGTCGCAGCCCTGCCGACAATGCGAAAGCCCTGAGCGCCGCCTCATCCGATAGTGCAAACGGCCCCGGAGCTCCCGGCGGCGGGGGCGGAAGCAACGGCCGCAGCGCTGCTACAAGGGACGCCGCCTCCATGCCCGCCGGGTCGCCCCAGGTGACCACCACCACACGCGCGCCCGCCCTTGCAACCCTCTTTGCCTCGGTCAGCGCTGCACCCGGGCTGGCCGCGTACTGGAACGAGTTGAAGCCCGTAACCAGGTCGAACGCGCCGTCGGCAAAGGGCAGACTCTCCAGTTCGCCAAGATGAAACTCGCCGTCGAGCACCCGGGATCGTGCCACTGCCAACAGGTTCTCCGCCGCATCCAGCCCAAACACCTGCACCCCTCGCGCTGCTGCCATCTGCGCAGCCAACCCTGCCCCGCATCCCGCATCCAGATAGCGCTCGCCCGCTTTCAGCCCCACGCGTTCAAAAACGGCCTGATACACCGGCCGGCAAGTCGGTTCCTGGATCGCGGCCCAGTCGGTGGCCGCCGAACCCCATAGCCGTCCATTCACCGCTGAGCTCGTCTGCCTGTCGCCCATTCTTCCACTCCTTCCTGCACACTTCTTCCTATACATCACCGTGCGCCGATCTGGCACGTTCGCTTTGTCGCGCGTTCTTCCCGCCCCTTTTCCACTTCGCTCCGAATCCGTTACCCTGTGAATGGAACCTCACAACCTCAGCGCCCCCGAACCCCCAGGAGAAAAACCCGCCTTTGGCCGCCGCCGCAGTCTCGTTCCACGACACCTGGCGCCCGCGTGCCAATCCCTGGGTCATTGCCCTCACCGTCACCATGGCCACCTTCATGGAGGCGCTCGATACCTCCATCGCCAACGTGGCCATGCCGCACATCGGCGGCTCGCTCTCCGCCAGCCGCGATGAAGCCACCTGGGTGCTCACCAGCTATCTGGTCGCCAACGCCGTCGTCCTGCCCATCAGTGGATGGATCGCAAACCGCATCGGCCGCAAGCGCTTTTACATGACCTGCGTGGCTCTGTTCACCACCGCGTCCCTGCTCTGCGGCCTGTCCCCCTCACTGGGCATGCTGGTATTTTTCCGTGTGCTCCAGGGCGCGGCCGGCGGTGGTCTGCAGCCCAGCGAGCAGTCCATCCTCGCCGATACCTTCCCCCCGCAGAAGCGCAGCATGGCCTTCGCTGTCTATGGAATGGCAGTCGTGCTGGCCCCGGTCCTCGGCCCCACCGTCGGCGGTTGGATCGTCGACAACTTCAGCTGGCGCTGGATCTTCTTCATCAACATACCGGTCGGCATCTTCTCCCTCTATATGACCAACCGCGTGGTCGAGGACCCGCCCTACCTGGCCGCCATCCGCAAGCGCAAAGAAGGCGTCGATTACTGGGGCCTCGGCTTGCTGGTCGTCACCATCGGCGCTCTTCAGGTCATGCTCGACAAGGGACAGGAAGACGATTGGTTCAGCTCGCGCTTCATCGTCACCTGCACGGTGGTCGCCGCTGTCGGCTTGGCCGTCTTCATCTGGCGTCAGCTGCATGTCGAGCATCCCATCCTCGACCTCCGCCTCTTTGCCCAGCGCAACGTGGGCACCACCATGTTCGTGCTGTTCATGGTCGGCGTCTCGCTCTACTCCTCCACCGTACTCATCCCGCAGTTCTTGCAGGAGATCATGGGCTACTCCGCTGAGCAGGCCGGCATGGCTGTCTCCTCCGGCGGCATCGCGCTCATGTTTCTCTTCCCGGTAGCCGGCTTCCTCGCGCCCAAGTTCGATCCCCGCATCCTCGTGGCCATGGGATTCAGCATCACCACCTTCGGCCTCTATCGCATGACCGGGCTCAATCTCAACGTGCCGTTCAGCATGGCCGTCAGTTGGCGCGTGGTCATCGCGCTCGGCCTGCCCTTCCTCTTCATCCCCATCAACACCCTCTGCTACGCCGGCATTCCCCAGGAAAAGTACAACGAGGTCAGCGGCATGTCCGCACTCATGCGCAACCTCGGCGGATCGGTTGGAATCAGCTTTGTCACCACGCTGCTCGCCCGCCTCACGCAGAAGCACCTGGCCATGCTCGGCGCGAACACCGTCGCCGGCAACGGCCCCTTCGACGCCATGCGCAAGGGCATTGCGGCGGCTGTGCTCCGGCAGGGCGGCGGCGGATCGTCCGACGCCATGCTGCGCGCCGGCGCGCAGATCTACGGCATGGCGCAGATCCAGGCGCGCCTGTTGTCCTATGTGGATGTGACCTGGGTGATGGTCGCCTCAACCTTCATCCTCATCCCGTTGCCGTTCCTGATGAAGCGGCCCAAGAAGCTCGGCCCCACGCCGGTCGGGCACTGAAGAAAGCCCTCAGGCCGCCGAACTACGCGGAGATTCGGCCAGGCTCAGCCCATAGGTTCAGGGCTTTCATCCAACGCGCGGAACCATACACGCCCGCCAGTAATCCGGAAACCAGATGGGAAACATCCAACGCGGGCCAATACAAGCCAGTTCCACTCCCAAGAAGTTCAATTTCACTCACTTGATCGGGCCGCGCCTCGCTCAACCCCTGGAGAAGTTTTCGCGGAATGCTGTGCGTTACGCCGTTTTCCAACTGAAGGACAACCATGTCGGCGCCCTCAGAATAAAGGGCCCGAATAACCCGGCGATCGAACCGCTCCGTTCGGCGCGCTGTTTCGATCGCCGCCTCGATCTCATGGTCGGCGGTAACGACTTTCGCTGCCTCAGGCATGAGCATCCTCCCACAGTCTTACAAGTTCATCGAAGTGTGCAGCCGCAGCTTGCAGAATGTGCCTCACATCGCTGCGGGCTGCCTTTCCGGGCCGGACCGCATCCCTCCGAGCGGAGAGCGAAACCGTTCGCACGGCTCCGCCGCTGAGTTCGGTCACGGCTTCAACCTCAGCATAGAACCCATGTACGTGTCGCGGCTCGTGGTCTTCCGGATACGCGACAAATCGAACCCCATCGAACCTGAGCGAGCCCACGTCACAAAGATACTCCGAATTCGGTCCAATCGCCGGGTGCCCCATCCTTGGCCTTTTTTCTGGGCCAAGGGTGGAAAACGACGAAGCCCATGCGAGCATTCCGCGAGCATCTGCCGCACCGCAGGTGCCTACACCGCGCTGAGCGCCTGCTCCAGATCCGCAATCAAGTCTTCCTTGTCCTCAATGCCCACGGAGATCCGCACCAGCCCCTCGGTGATCCCCAGCCGCGTGCGCTCCTCTTCGCCAAGCGCCGCATGCGTCGTCGTCGCCGAATGCGAGGCCAGCGACTCAACGCCGCCCAGCGACTCCGCATTCAAAAACAGCTTCACCGCTCCCAGAAACCGCCCCGCCGCAGCCTGCGTGCCCAGGTCAAAGCTCATCATCGAGCCGAATCCCTTTTGCTGCCGCACGGCGAGCTCATGCTGTGGGTGCGTTTTCAGTCCCGGATAAGCGAGGCGCGTCAGTTTCTTCTGCGTCGACAAAAACTCCGCCACCGCGCGCCCATTTTCTTCGTGCGCCTTCATGCGCAGCGGCAGCGTCTTGATCCCGCGCAGCACCAGGTAGCACTCGAACGGCGAAAGAATTCCGCCCGCGGCCTTCTGCACCAGCAGAAACCGCTCCTTGTGCTCCGGCTTCGATCCAATCAGCGCCCCGCCCAGCCCATCGGAGTGCCCGTTGAGAAACTTGGTCGTCGAGTGCATCACGATATCCGCGCCGAGCGCCAGCGGGCTCTGCAACGCAGGCGACATGAAGGTGTTGTCCACACTCACCTCAACGCCGTGCGCATGGGCAATGGCGCTGATCGCCGCAATGTCGGTCAGCGACATGATCGGATTGGTCGGCGTCTCAATGTGGATCAACTTCGTCGACGGCTTGATCGCCGCCTCCACGGCCTTCAAGTCGCCCGTATCCACATACTCAATCGCGATGCCGTAGTTGCGGATCACCAGGTTGAAAAGCCGCTGCGTGCCGCCGTAAACATTGCTTGACACAATCACATGATCGCCAGCGCTCAGCATGGCCACCAGCGCATAGATGGCCGCCATGCCGCTCGCGAAGGCATGCCCGCTCGTCCCACCCTCGAGCGCAGCCAGCGCAGCCTCCAGCCGATCACGCGTGGGATTGCCGGCGCGCGAGTAGTCCCAGCCCTTGTCCGTCCCGATGCCGGTCAACTCGAAGGTCGATGAAAGATAAATGGGCACATTGACGGCGCCGGTGAGCGGGTCAGGGTGTTGTCCGGCGTGTACGGCGAGGGTCGAGTATTTGTAGTCTGGCATAGGCGGTGGTGTAGCTTGGGCTCCCACTTCCTAGCTTATCGCGCCAAGCCCGCCGCGGGTGCTCTATCGCAGCGCCGGGTGCCGGGTGCCCCATCCATTCCGCGTCGTTTGCGGAATGGGTGGGAAACCACGAACCCCATGCGAGCCTCCCGCGAGCATCTGCCCCACCGCAGGTGGCTACTTCGCGCTCACCTTCAGCATCAACACTCCGTGCGAAGGCACCATAGCCGCATACGCCCCATCGCTGAACTTCACGTCCCCGTGAGCCCACAGATCGCGCGCCTTCTTCACCTTGCCGCTGAGTCCCAGATCACTTGCCTTCACCGTAGCCTGCGCCGCGCTCGCGCCCAGGTTCACCACCCCCACCGCCACGCTGCCATCGGCCAGCGGCTTCACCCATGTTTCAAAATCGCCACTCTTCACCGGCGACGCCTGTTTGCCCAGCGCATCCTGATCGACAGCGATCACTTCCTTGTTGAGCAAGATCGCCTTTGTGGCATCGGTCATGGTGCGGATATCGTTCCCGGCCAGCAGCGGCGAGGCCACCAGCGCCCACAGGCTCATGTGCGTGCGATACTCGTCGTCCGTCATGTGCCCGTTGCCGATCTCCAGCATGTCCGGATCGTTCCAGCGGCCGGGCCCGGCGTAAGCCGCAGTCGGAACCTGCTTCTCCACGTTGGCCATCATGCTGTCCCATGAATCACGAATGTCTCCCGTCGTGCGCCACAGGTTGCCGCCCACCGCCGGGCCCCATTTCTCCACTTCGCCCCAGCCGTACTCGCACAGGCTGTAGACGATCGGCCGTCCCGTCGCCTCAAGAGCTGCGCCCATTTTTTGATAGACCGGCTGCAGCGCGTCGTTCTTGTAAATGTTCCGCGCGCTGCACCAGTCGTACTTCAGATAATCCACGTCCCACCCGGCAAACGTCCGCGCATCCTGCGCCTCATGTCCATAGCTGGCCGGATACCCCGCGCACGTCCGTGGCCCGGGCCCTGAATAAATACCCAACTTCAGCCCTTTCGAGTGGACGTAATCCGCCAGCGCCTTCATGTCGGGAAATTTGTGGTTCGATGCGAGGTTGCCCTCGGCATCGCGCACGCCTTCCCAGGTGTCGTCGATGTTGACATAGATGTAGCCCGCATCTTTCATCCCGCTCGTGACCATCGCATCCGCCATCGTGCGCACCGTCTGGTCGTCGATCTTCCCTGCAAAAAGATTCCAGCTGTTCCAGCCCATCGGCGGCGTCTTCGCCAGGCCATTGTCGGCGACAGTCTTCAGCGCCGGCGGCTCGATATAGCTCACGGTGGCAATATCGTCCGCCGCTGTGCCAGCCTTGGCCACAACCGGCCGCCGCCCACGCTCCATGCCGTGCAGTTCGCCGTTCACCAGGTCGCCGATTATGAAGGCCGTGCCCGGCTGCCATGGCGCAAACAGCTCAAAGTGGTTCCCCGCCGCCGTCCCCTGCAGTTCCACCGCATAGTCCAGGCTCTTCAAGGTTCCTGTCAGCGCGCTGCCGTCCTGCTTGAGCTCGAGAACCCACCGCTGCTGCTCGCCGTTGTCCAGGGTCTTGCCCGGCTGCGTCCACAGGCCCGCCAGGCTCTGCGCCATGCTCTGCGCCATGCCAGCGGCACTCAGCAGCGCGATGCAGGAAAGCACCACAGCGGCCCGCGGCGCCGTCACTTGTACGTTCAATCCACAACCCAGGTTTCGCATTGATCTGACCTCCCATGCGCAGGCAAAGGCGGCTCCGCAGGGCCCATCGATAAGTAGCCATCGCAGCGGAGCATCATCCCTGTCGCGCCCAAATTGTAAACGATTACGGCGGGGGACACGGCTTTCCCTTCTTGCCCCAATTCCCTGTCATCCTGAGTGAAGAGGTTTTACGCCCCGCCCTCAAATATCTTCTTCGACAAATACCGCTCCGCCGAATCGGGAATAATCACCGCAACCCGCTTGCCCGCACCCAGCTCCCGCGCCAGCTCGACCGCCGCAAACACCGCCGCTCCCGAGCTCGATCCGCCCACCAGCCCCTCTTCGCAGGCCAGCCGCTTCACCATCGCAAACGCATCATCATCCGTCACAGCAACAATCCGGTCGCATACGGCGCGGTGAAAGGTCTCCGGCACAAACGCCACGCCAATCCCCTCCACCTTGTGCTTGCCCGGCTCGCCGCCTTGCAGAATCGAACCCTGCGTCTCGACCGCCATGTTCACCACCGCCGGATTATTTTCCTTGAGAAACCGCGCTATGCCAGAGAATGTCCCACCTGACCCCACGCCGGCGACAAACCCGTCCACGCGCCCCTCCATCTGCTCCCAGATTTCAACGGCAGTGGTGTCGTGGTGATACTGCGGATTCGCCTGGTTCTGAAACTGCAGCGCGGTAAACGACCCGGGAATCTCCGCTCCCGCCGCCCGCGCCCGTTGAATCGCGCCAGCCATCCCTTCAGCCTCAGGGGTGCGGATCACTTCAGCCCCAAAGCCGCGCATCAGAATGCACTTCTCCTCGGCGAATCCCTCCGGCACAAACAGCTTCACCGTATAGCCGCGATTGACGCCGATCAGCGCCAGCCCCACGCCGGTGTTTCCCGCCGTGGCCTCAACGATCGTCGAGCCAGGATGAAGCAGCCCGCGCGATTCCGCATCCAGAATCATGCCCAGCGCGGCGCGGTCCTTGATGCTGCCGCCGGGGTTCAGAAACTCGAGCTTGGCGAACACCGCCGCGGCCGGCTCCGGCGCAAGCCGCGCCAGTTGCAGCATGGGCGTCTGGCCCACCAGTTTGGTGATGTCGGTGGCAATGCGAAGGGCAGACGAGCGTGCGGTTTCAACGGCCATGGCAGCCTTCAGTCTATCGCAAGGGCCAACTCGCAGCGCCTCGGTTACCGCTTCTCCGGCTCTATGTCTTTCTTAGCCGGCTTCACCACCGGGAAGTAGCCGGTGCGGGTGCGGACAGTCAGCTTGCCCTTGCCCTTCGCCGTTGCCATCACCTGGATACGACGGAATCCCGGCTCCGACATCGGCTTGGTGGAGTGGTAGCCAAGGGTGTACTGGTTGCGGATGTCGCGGGCCACTTCGGCAGCAATCTGGTCAATCTGTTCGATGGACTTGGGGAAGTACGCGATGCCACCGGTCTCCGTAGAGAGCAACTCCAGGGAGCGGTGGGCATTGCGCTCCTCGCTGTGGCTCATCTCGTCGCCGAACAGCAGGCCGATGGAGTAGATGGTCGGCCCCGAGAGTTGCTGGACCCGGCGGATGGTCTGCTCCAGGTGGAGCGTGGAAGCGTTGTCCTCGCCGTCCGTAATGAGGATGAGCACCTGCTTGGGACGCTTGGAGTCTTCGGCCAGCTTGTCTGCCGAAGCCACCACTGCGTCGTAGAGGGCGGTGCCGCCGCGCGACTCGATGTGGCTCAACCCGTCGCGCAGCTTGTTCACGTCCGAGGTAAACTCCTGATCGATGTACGCCTCATCAGAGAAGTTCACCACAAAGGCTTCATCCTCGGGGTTGGATGCCTGAATCAGATCGAGGGCGCTCTTGTTCACCGCTGGGCGTTTGCGGGCCATAGAACCCGAGTTATCGACCACCAGGGCAATCGAGACGGGCAGGTCCGTGTGCTGAAAGCTGAGCAGGTTCTGCCGCACGCCGTCTTCCAGGATCTCGAAGTTCTCTTTCTTCAGGTCCAGGACCAGCCGGTCGCTCTCAAGCACGCTGGCATTCAGCACCACCTCGTCCACGTCCGTGTGCAGAACATAGCCGGTCGGCTCCTTGCGCAGCTGTCCGGCGGGCGCAACCGGGGCTTCAATATCCGGCGAGCGGACCGGGTCGCGATCCACCGTAAGCGAGGGCGCCTGATCTGCCGCAGGTGCGGCCTGTGCGGGTGCGGTCTGCGCGGCTGCCGCAGGCGTGGCAGAAGGGGTGGGGGCCTGCTCGGCCCCAAGCGTCAACACCGCTCCGGCAAAAAGGGTTGCGAGTACCGCGCTATTGCAAAGGTGCATAGTAACCGGTGCGGGCATGAATGGTGAGCGGGGGCAATCCCTGGGGGGGATTGACCTTCACCTTCACTTTACGCCACTTACCGTCCCTGGTAAGGTCCTTGGGCCGGTAGCCAATCATATATTGATTGCGCAGCTCAGTGGAAATCTTCTCCGCAATGTCACCCATCTCGTCAATATCGTCCACCCGGAACAGCCGTCCGCCGGTCTCCTCGCTCAGGTCGTTCAACAGCTGCGGACCGGTCCGCTCCTCGGGTGTGGGCGCGTAGGGGTCGAAGATGCCGATCGAGTAAATTTCCACGTCCGACTCGCGCACCTGCGAGCGCACCTCGCCCTCTGTGTAGCGCGAGCGGTTGTCGCCGCCGTCGGAGACAACCAGCAGCGCCTTGCGCTCGTGTTTCGCCTCGCGCATTTTCTCCACGCCATAGTAGATCGCATCCAGCAGCGCAGTCCGATGACCGCTGCGCACCAGCGCCAGGCGCGCCTGAATGTCCTCCACCGAATTGGTGAAGTCCTCGATCAATTCCGGCCGGTCGTTGAAGCCGATCACGAAAAACTCATCCTGCGGGTTGGCCGTTTTGATGAACTGCAAGATCGACTCCCGCGCGCGGATCAACTTCGAACTCATGGAGCCGGAAAGATCGAAGATGATGCCGATCGAGACCGGCGCATCCTCACTCGCGAAGCTGGAGATTTTTTGCTGGGTGTTGGTTTCGAAGACCTGGAAGTCCTCCTGCTCGAGGCCGGTGACCAGGCGATTCATGGGGTCGGTGACCGTGACCGGAACCAGCACCATGTCCACATTCATCCGGATCCGCCCGCCGGGATGGATCTTCAAGGCATCGGGGCCGGTTGCGGCCGGGGCTTCAGCTCCCTTGGGCTCCGCGGTCGACGGCGCAGTGGTTGACGGCGGCGGCACGTGCACCTTGTTCAGCTGGTCGTCCTGAGCTTGTAACCGCACCGTGCCCACCAGCGCCAGCAACGCGCAACCCAACCACAACCCGCCGCCCGTTCGCCCGCATCGTGCACCGCGCCGGCCTGAAGCCGTCGTTTGATCCCCCCGCTCGAGTTGAACAGTCATCATGGCGAACCACCACGGAATGAAGGCGAGTTTAGCATGGGTGACAGTCGGCTGGCGCGCCCGGCAGTCGGCAGCCGCCGCTGAGATACAATCGTGCCTGAACGCGCAATCCGGATGAAGAACTCGCCTAATGGTCCGCGCAATCCGCTTAGAACGCTCTTGTTGGCATCGCTGCTGCCGGGCTCGCTGGTCGCGCGGATACCTGTCGCGCCTGTGTTGGGCGTGGTTCTCGCCGCTGGCCTCGCCGCCGCGCAGGCGCCCGCGCCCCCAACCGCACCGCAACCAGCGCCGGCTCCGCAGCCCCCACGCTTCCTCGTCGTGCTCGATGCAGCCCATGGCGGCGACGACCCCGGCGGCCATCTGGGCTCGCAATCCGAAAAAACCTTTACCCTGGCCCTCAGCGTGCGCCTGCGCTCACTGCTCGGCGCGCGCGGCATCCAGGTGCTCACCACCCGCGAGTCCGACGCCACGCTCGACCTGAACCGCCGCGCCGAGATCGCCAACCACGCCAACGCCCAGGCCTGCCTCAGCCTGCACGCCTCCATGACCGGCTCCGGCATCCATGTCTTCGCCGCGGCGATGGCTCCCGCACCGGCCACCCGCTTTGCCGCTTGGAAGACCGCACAGGCCGCCTGGGTAACCCGCAGCCTCGCCCTGGCCGGCCTCATCAACTCCACCCTGCAACAGGCCGGCTTGACCGTAACGCTGGGCCGCACCGCGCTGCCTGCCGTCGACAGCATGACCTGCCCGGCACTGGCCATTGAGGTCGCGCCCGACACCTCCGCCGGCGCCAACCGGGCTGACAGCTTCACCGATCCCGCCTATCAGGCGCGCATTGCAGAGGCCCTGGCCGCGGCGCTTCTTGAGTGGAAGACCGAGGCCCATCAGCCATGACTTCTCGCTTCCGCCCTGCCCGCTTCCAGATTCCCCGCTTTCAGACCGTGCTGTTCATTCTCCTGGTCGCCGCTTCGGCGGTCATGGGCGGCCTGCTCTGGCGCCAGCTTGACCGCGCCCACCAGCGCCTGCTCCGGGGCGAGGACTCGGCTCCCACCCAGGCGCCGCAGGTCGCTCCCGCCGAGCAGGCCACGCTGCTGGTGGCCAACGACGCCGACAACTCCCTGCTCACCCAGGTGGATACCCTCCCCCTCCCCCAGGATCCCGGCGCCCGCGCCCGGCTCATCCTGGGCAAGCTGCTTGACCTCTACGCCGCGCCCGACGCCGCGCACCCGGTCCCCGGCGGCTCTACTTCCGTGGCCCAGGTCTTTCTGCTCCCCGCGCCCAGCCTGCCCGGCAACCCCAATTCCACAGACCCCAAATCCGCCGAGCCGAAATCCTCGGCCGCCGCAGCCGCAACCGGTCCTTTGCTCGCGGTGGTCAACTTCGCCGGCGCCTTTGCCGACAGCCATCCCTCTGGGATCGAAACCGAGAACCTGACTCTGCAATCGATCAGCGGCACCCTCCACGCCAACCTGCCGCGCGTCACTGAAGTCCGCTTCCTGGTCGACGGCCAATCCCGCCCCACCCTCGCCGGCCACGCCGACCTGACCGGCACCTATCTGGCCACCGACGCCGTCCCCACCGAAGGCGCCCATCCGTGAGTTCATCTCCTGCAACCGCAATTTCTTCTGCACCCACCATCGGCGTCTTCGATTCCGGCTTTGGCGGCCTTACCGTCCTGCGCGCGCTCATCGAGCGCATGCCGCACGCCCACTTCGCCTTCCTGGGCGACACCGCCCGCCTGCCCTATGGCTCCAAATCCCGCCGCACCATCGCTCGCTACGCCGCTGAGAGCGCCCAGTTCCTGGTCCGCGAGCAGGGCGCGGAGTTCCTGGTCATCGCCTGCAACACCGCCAGCGCCCTGGCTCTCGATGCCATTCAGGACGCAGTGCCGGTGCCGGTCCTGGGAGTCATCGAGCCCGGCGCCCAGGCAGCCCGAGCCGCTTCCAAAACCGGCGACGTCCTGGTTATCGCCACCGACGCCACCGTGCAAAGCCATGCCTACACCGCCGCCTGCCAGGCGCTCGGTCTACGCTCCCTTGAAAAAGCCTGCCCGCTCCTCGTCCCGCTGGTCGAAGAAGGCTGGACGGACCCGTCGTCGCCCACCGGCCATGTCACCGCCCAGGTCGTCCAAATCTACCTAGACGAGCTAGCCGCCCAGGCCGCCGCCGCTGGCCTCAACGCGGACATACTGGTCCTCGGCTGCACCCACTATCCGCTGCTCCGCCCGCTCATCGAATCCGCCCTCCCCCCTGGCGTGCGCGTCATTGACTCCGCCCAGGCTGTCGCCGAGGCCGCTGCCCGCAGCATCAACTGCCGCCTTCCTACCATCGGCGAAGACCGCGCGGAAGGTTCGCCCCATGCGCAGTTGCGCTGCTTTGCCACCGACTCCGTCGACAAATTTGAGCGCCTCGGCTCCCGCTTCCTCGGTCGCCCGGTGGGCAAGGTTCAGTTGGTTGACCTCGGCGGTTAGAAGCGGGTCATTTTGAAGGGTACGGGCTTCAGCCCGTACATTCTGCTCCATCACATCAACCTGGGCTTCACAGGCCGCGGAAAACTCATCGGCAGCGGCCAGAAGTGTCAGGGCACGACTTCAGTCGTGCCGCAAATGGCACAAAATAAAGGCTTGGCTTTAGCCTCTGGGGGACGTTCCTCGTGCGTAAGCTTGAATGCAGGCTTTTTTCCGCAGCCTGTTCAGCCCCTGAGGGAATCTCCCCCAAACTGACTCACTACACGGCCCCTCAATTCCTTCACGCGGCTGATATCCTAGATGTTGCTTGTTCCGCCCAGGGGCGCGGGCAAGGGGAGGAACAAACAAAGCATGATCGATCTGGCAGGTAAGACGGCCGTAGTCTTCGGGCTGGCCAACAAGCGTTCCATCGCCTGGGGCATCGCCCAAAAACTTCACCAAGCCGGCGCCACCCTGGCCATCTGCTACCAGAACGAGCGCATGAAGCAGGAGGCCCAAAGCCTCATCGACGACCTGCCCGGCGCATCCGGCTTCCAGTGCGACGTCTCCAACGATGCCGAAATCGATTCGCTCTTTGCCGCGCTTAAAGACAAGTACAGCACGCTCGACATCCTCGTCCACGCCGTCGCTTATGCTCCCGCCTCCGAGCTGCGCGGCGACTTCATCAACACCACCCGCGAGGGCTTTCGCGTGGCCCTCGACGTCAGCGTCTACTCGCTCATCGCCGTCTCCCGCGCCGCCGTGCCGCTCATGACCGAGGGCGGCAGCATCATGACCATGAGCTACTTTGCCGCCGAAAAAGTGGTGCCCAATTACAACGTCATGGCCATCGCCAAGTCCGGCCTGGAGTGCGCCGTGCGTTATCTCGCCTGGAGCCTCGGCCCCAAGAACATCCGCGTCAACGCCATCTCCGCCGGCCCCATCAAGACCCTCGCCGCCCGCGGCGTCGGCGACCTGACGGAGATGATGCGCTCCCACGCCGAGCGCGCCCCCCTGCACCGCAACGTCGATCAGCTCGAAGTAGGCGGCGCCGCCCTGTTTTTAGCCAGCGACCTCTCCACCGCCGTCACCGGCGAAGTCATGTACGTCGACTGCGGCTACAACGTGATGGGCTTCTGAGTTCGGCGCGTCCCCGGGCCAGCAGCGACTTCAAAGACCGCCTAGCCCAGGTCAAGGATCGGCGCAGCACAGGTCAAGGTCTGGCGTGATCTCAGGCCCCGTAGGGGCGACTGAAACCAGCGCACGCCGCTGCCTCAGTGGTAGTTCGGATAAGCCGGCCGCTCCACCTTTTTCGCCGGCTCCTTCACCAAGCTGTCCAGCGCCAGAGACACCGCCTTCTCCAGCTGCGGATCGTGCCCTTCGCTCACCGCCTTGGGGTCCTGGTCCACAACATAGTCGGGATCTACGCCATGGTTCTCCACGTCCCACTCGCCCTTCGGCGAGAAGAACGCCACGCTCGGTGAAGTCACCTGCCCGCCATCCATCAGCACAGGAATGCTGGCAATGCCCACCAGCCCGCCCCACGTCCGCTTGCCCACCAGCGGCCCCAGCCTGGCCTGCTTGAACAGCCACGGCAGCGCGTCTCCGCCGGAGCCTGAAAATTCATTGGCGATCATCACCTTGGGCCCGTAGATGCCTGCGTTGGGCGTGTGCTCAATGGCCCCATAGCGCGGTGCCCAATACGACTCAATATGTCGGGCCATTACTTCCACAAAGTAGTCGGCCACCTGCCCGCCGCCGTTGAAGCGCTCGTCGATAATCGCGCCCTGCTTCTGAGTCTGCGCAAAAAATAGCGGTTGAAGTTGGTGAATCCGCCACCGCCTGTGTCAGGCAGATAGAGGTAAGCCAGCTTGCCGCCCGAGAGCACATCGACCTTCTTCTGATTGCCTTCAATCCAGTCGATATTGCGCAGACCGCCCTCGTTCGCCACCGGAATCACCTGAATATCCCGCGCATTTTTGCCGTCAACCGTACCCACGCGCAAGCTGGTGACCAGCCCGGACGTGCCCTCCAGCGGCTGCTGAATGTCGACCGCCGCCGTCAGTTCCTGCCCATTGATGGCCAATATGCAATCGCCCACCTTGACGTTAAGCCCCGGCTGCGCCAGCGGCGCTTTGAACTGCGGATTGAACTCGCCGCCGGTGTAGATCTTCA
>Ga0302320_10017579_pt1 | contig 14506 bp, 15 predicted proteins | sample Bog_T0_3_FD_202130 | JGI IMG/M metagenome (GOLD analysis project Ga0302320, IMG submission 202130) | Peat permafrost microbial communities from Stordalen Mire near Abisko, Sweden - Bog_T0_3 | ecosystem: Environmental > Terrestrial > Soil > Wetlands > Peat | place: Sweden: Abisko, Stordalen Mire...
TCAAGCTTTTCAGCGCCGGGGAGTTTGCCGAGGCGGACCTTGGTTGCGATCTCCCAGGCCGAAGCAGCCGAGACAAGAATCACGTTGGCCTCGTCGGCGATGGTATTGCGGGCTTGCGGGCTGAGGGATGGAGGAGCAAGCGTGGCCCAGAGGATGGTGCATGTGTCGAGCAGAACCTTCACTCGCCACCCTCATTCCATAGCCGGAGCTCGGCTTCCGACAGGGGCTCAAAGAACTGCTCGGAGAGGACGAAGCCGGGGGTCTCCAGTGCGCCAAGGCGTTTTTTCGCAACCGGATGAAAGGCTTCGAGCCGCGCGACTGGAGTCTTGGCGCGGCCGGAAGTGATGGTGACCGTTTTGCCCTTCTGGGCCTGCTTGACCAGGTTGGAGAGGTTGGTTTTGGCTTCGAAGATACTGGCTTTGATCATGACGGCTCTCACTCCTGCTAGGATATCTTAACCAAATTCGGAATTGATTTCAAGCGTTTGGGATGCCCAACAGTTATTGCTTCGGCAGCACCTGGACGATGACTCGGCGGTAGCGGGTTAGCGGGGGCGTGCCTTTGTCGGTCACTTTGAGGAGGAAGTGGAGGGTTTCGGGCTTGGTGACGTGGGGGGCGGTGACCTGGAGGTTTTTGAGGTTGCTGGCGAAGGGCTTGAAGCTGACGATGCCCTGGTAGGTGCCGGCTTCGGGGTACTGGAACCAGAGATAGCTGAGCGAGTCGCCGTCGGGATCGGAGCTGCCGGTGGCGTCGAGGTGGAAGACTTCGCCTTCGTGGACGGCGAGGCGGTCTGGGGCTTTGAGGGCGGCGACGGGCGGATGGTTGCACTGCTTGTAGGGCTTGGTGGCCCAGCAGAGGCGGGCGGCAAAGTCGTTCTGGAAGTCGGTTCTCCAGCGCCAGATGGTGGCCTGGTTGGACTTATAGAGGTGGTTGTCGAGCGGGGAGAGCCAGGAGTCTTCGGCGTTGGTCCAGAGGGGGCGGGTTTCCATTTCAGCCGGGGGAACGGGGGCGGGACCGGCGTAGGCGGCGGGGAGAACGCCGGGCAGGGTGGACGGGGTGTAGAGCTGGTAGCGGCCGCCCCAGCCGCCGTATCCGGGATGCTCGGGATCGTTCAAGCCATTGGGGATGAGCGCAAGCCAGGAGGGCGTGTCGCCCTCCATGCCGTAGGCAACGTCAGGGTAGGCTGCGCCGAGGGGGCCGTGACCCTGCTGGATGTTGCGGGCCAGCCACTCGCGGCTGATGACTTCGGTGTCGGAGCCGGGGAACGAACCGTTGATGCCGGGCCAGGTTGCGGTCATGAAGTTGGTTCCAGGGCTACAGATGTAGAAGACCTGGGGGAAGGTTTTGCGGATCCAGGCGCCGGAGTCGTCCTGGTCGGAGATGGCGTAGACGCGGAGCTTGCGGTAGAGGCGCTCGGCCTGATCGGGGGTGCGGGAGTGCTGAATCTGGAAGAGGGCCTGGCCGAGGGTGTTGGGGCCTCCCCAGATGGTGACCCAGACGGGGCGCGGGTCAGGCTTTTCGAGGGCCTTGACGATGAGGTCGGAGCCTGGGGAGTTTTTGCCTTCGCCGACGCCTTGCATTCCATAGACGGCGAGGCCGTGGCGGACGATGGCGTGGAGGGATTCGGGGGTGGGGAAGCCTTTTTCGTGAAGCAGCAGGTTAGGGCGGGCCTGGGCATAGGCGGCGATGACGGCGTGAATGCTTTCAGGGGCGACACGGCCGGTCATGAACATGGAGGTGGTGGCGACGAGGCCTTCGATGTCGATTTGGTTGGAGTAGGTGAGGAGGCGGACGAGGGACATGGTGTCGTCGGGCTCGTTCTCGATGTCGGTGAGGACGATGAGGCGGGCTTTGACTGGCTGCGGGGGCGTGGTGGGGGATTGCGCGTGGAGGGCCTGGGCGCTGCATTGCGTTGCTGCCAAGATCAGGACTGCTGCTAGAAAGGCCGGTGCCGTTGTTTTCACTGCGTGCTCTCCTCAAAAATCCGGTGAAAGGAGAAGCTACCACTTGAGCGGTGGAGACAGGAAGGGCGGGAGGAGGGCCGGTGGTAAACTTGGCAGTAGTCTATGGCTACTAACCATCCTCCCCGTTCATCCCACTCGACAACTTCTTCGGCCTCCGTGGGCGAATCCCGGGCTGCCCTGCTGAAGCGCGCCGCGCGCGCGGCGATGGACTATCTGGAGGGCGAGGATGCGCGCTCGGTGGCGCCGACGCCGCAGGCTGTGGCGGCGCTGAGCGCGCTGCGGGGGCCGCTGCCGCCGGGGCCGACGAGCGCGGAAGCGGTTCTGCATCTGCTGGATACGTATGGGTCGCCGGCGACGATTGCCAAGAATGCGGGACGGTTTTTTGGGTTTGTGAATGGGGGCTGCCTTCCGGCGGCGCTGGCGGCGGCGTGGCTGGTGAGCGCGTGGGACCAGAATGCATCGTTTTTTGTGCAATCGCCGGCGGCGATCACGCTGGAGGAGATTGCGCTGGAGTGGGTGCGGGAGCTGCTGGGGCTGCCGGAGGGAACGGGCGGCGCGGTGGTGACCGGAGCCACGATGGCCAACTTTTCCGCGCTGGCGGCGGCGCGGCACGCGCTGCTGAAGCGGGCTGGCTGGGATGTGGAGGCCGATGGACTGTTTGGCGCGCCGGAGATCCGCGTGGTGGTGGGTGAAGAGGCTCATGCTTCCGTGCACAAGGCGCTGAGTCTGCTGGGACTGGGACGCAACCGGGTAGTGCGGGTTCCGGTGGATGGGCAGGGACGGATGCGGACCGATGCTCTGCCGCATTTGGATGACCGGACGATTCTTTGCCTTCAGGCGGGAAACGTGAATACGGGGTCGTTTGATGCGGCGGCGGCGATTTGCCCGGCGGCGCGGGCGGCCGGGGCGTGGATCCATGTGGATGGGGCGTTCGGGTTGTGGGCGGCGGTTTCGCCCGAGTATCGCAAGTGGACAAAGGGGTTTGAGCAGGCCGACTCGTGGGCTACGGATGCGCACAAGTGGCCGAATATCGGGTATGACTGCGGGATGGCGCTGGTGCGCGAGCCGGAGGCGCTGAGGGCGGCGATGGCCATGCAGGCATCGTATTTGGAGTTGGGCGATCGTCGCGAGCCGGCGGACTACAATCCGGAGCTTTCGCGGCGGGCGCGGGGAGTGGAACTGTGGGCCGGGCTGCGGTCGCTGGGGCGTTCGGGGATGGCGGAGATTGTGGAGCGGACGAGTGGCCATGCCAAGCGGTTTGCGGCCGGGCTGAAGGCGGCGGGATTTCAGGTGCTGAACGACGTGGTGATCAACCAGGTGCTGGTGTCGTTTGGGACAGCAGAGCAGACGTTGGCGACCATTGCCCGGTTGCAGGCGGATGGGACCTGCTGGTGCGGGTCGACGGTGTGGCAGGGGAAGACGGCGATGCGGATCAGCGTGTCGAGCTGGGCGACGACGAAGGAAGATGTGGAGCGGAGCCTGGCGGCGATGGTGAAGGCGGCGGAAAACTGAGTCACTCCGGTTAATGACATCATCCCGAGACTGCGCCTGCCAATGACACTTTAGTGTTAGCGATCGAGGCTCAGATGGATCGGCGCCATAGCTTTCGTGGAGTTAAGATGCGAATACAGTGAGAACCCCTTCTTACTGGGTTCAAGTTATGCTCTTCGATTGGTTGACAGGCAATGGCAATCCCCAAGCCCCGCCTTTTTTCGACCTTGGCCGCGATGGTTGTCGCCGCAGCCTGTGCCACACTCGTCGGCTATTGGCTGGCCCGCTTGATTGCAGTCAGGACGTCGGAGAGGCGCCTCGATGGCTACGCGGGCCGCATTTTCGCGGAGGATGAGTCGGTCTCCGCCGATGTGCGCAAGGTGCTTGCGGCGGTGGACGCATCGCGCTATCGCTCCTGCTCCGACGCAGAGATTGGTTATTTTCGCAGGCTGATTCTGGCATCGGAAACCCTTAAAGATACCGGCCGCATGCGGAACGGCAGAATCGAGTGTTCCGCGGCTTTGGGCCGCGCGACGCCGCCGGGCGAGCAATCCGCGCCGGATTTCACGCTGCAGGATGGATCGAATCTCTACAGGGACCTGGAGCCGTATAAGAGAAATAGCCTGACAACGATCGCCTTGCAGCGAGGCGACTCGTTTGCCGTGTATACGCCGTTGACGAGGCTGCACGTGGAGCCGCCGCCGATGCATTTTGCCGAGACAGCGACCGACGCGCCAACGCGGACACAGGGCATGCTGCTGGGCGAATCGCTTCCGGCCGGAGTGCCGGTTCTTCTTGCCGACGGCGACGGGCGCCATGGCGACAACCTTTACGCCACGCGCTGCTCCGCGCGATTTTTCAATTGCGTGACGGTCTACACCTCGATACCCGAAGTCATGGCAGCCGACCGCCTGAGATTCCTCGGGTTGATTGGAATGTTCAGGGTGCTGGGCGGGCTTACCGGTCTTGGGCTGTCGCTTCTGTATTTTCGCTACGAAAGCCTCGAGCATCAGTTGCGCCGCGCCATCCGCAGGGACGAGCTTTGCCTGGTTTATCAGCCCATTGTGCAACTGGCGAGCGGGCGGATCAGAGGAGCGGAGGCGCTGGCGCGATGGACTGACAAGAGCGGGACCGCGATCGGCCCCGACGTATTCGTCAAGATCGCGGAACGGCAGGGATTCGTGGGAGAGATCACGAAGCTATCGGTGCGGCGCGCGCTGCGCGAATTCGGCGAGACGCTGCGCAGCCATCCAGGGTTCCGGCTCAGCATCAACGTGGCCGGCGCCGATCTGGCCGATCCCGGATTCCTGGCCATGCTCGATGCTGCCTGCGATCGGGCCGCGGTTCCGGCACGGAGCCTGGCCGTCGAGATTGTCGAGAGCTCGACTGTTTTGCGCGAGGGGTCCATCGAGTCCATCCGCGGCCTGCGCGCGCGGGGCTACAGCGTCCACATCGACGATTTCGGCACCGGCTATTCCAGCTTGTCGTATTTGCAGGAACTTGCGGTGGACGCCATCAAGATTGACAAGACCTTTACTCATGCCATCAGCAACGGATCGTTGATTGTAGCCATCGTGCCGCAGATTTTGGCCATGGCCGAGATTCTGGACCTGGAAGTGATTGTGGAAGGCGTGGAAACCGAGGAGCAGGCAGAGTACTTCAGGAACTGCGCGCGGCCATTGCTGGCGCAGGGGTGGTACTTTGGCCATCCGGTGCCTGCCGCGGAGTTCCGTTGCATGCTGGCCGAGGACGAGCGGAAGGCACAGCAGTTGGTGTGCGAAGCCTGAGCGGCCACTGTTTGGAGGGAACGGGCGGCTTGGGCGGGGGGCGTTGCCTGCGGTTAGGAATTATTCAGAATTGTCCTCAAGCTTTTCCTATCTTGCGCCGATAGAGAGGACAGGACGGAAGAAACGCAATTCAGTGTCCGGGGGCTGTCGAGTAGAGCCGCATCCCCCGGCTTTTTTTGCGTGGCAGGCCGCTTGACAGGCGGGCCCCGGTCCATGAGGCTTGTTGCATGCTCCGTGCGACGCGCTTCACATTACTCGCTGCTCTCGTCTTTATTGTGCCGGGACTCTTGTGCCCACCTGCTGCTCACTCCCTTGAAAAGCAACCTCCCAGCGTGTACCACGCGCGGCGCGTGGCGCTGGCGGCCAAGCTGCATGGCGGCGCGGCGGTGCTGTTTGCGGCGCAGGAGCCGGTGCTGGACTTTATGCCGTACCGGCAGGATGAGGATTTCTACTATTTGACAGGTTGGACGGAGCCGGGGGCGGCGTTGCTGATCGCCTCTGACGATGCCCAGGCGGCGACGCCGCGGACTTATAGCGAGATTTTGTTTCTGCCCACGCGTAATTTGCGATTGGAGAAATACACCGGGGTCAAGCTGGACGCGGCTACTCCGGGCGCAGCGCAGACTGCGGGCGTGGATGCTGTGCAGCCGATGGCGCAGTTGCCCGCCGTGCTGAACCGGCTGATCGTCGAAGCGAACCGGGGGCTGTCCGCTAACCTGTGGGCCCAGCCCGGGGCTCCGGAGGCAAAGGCTCTGATGCAGTTCAACGGCGCAACCTTTGGTAACAGCGCCATGCCCGCAGCCCACGACGTAACCAGCTTGATTGCGCAGTTGCGGGTGGTGAAGGATGCGGGGGAGATTGAGCTGCTGAAGAAGGCGAGCGACGCATCGATTGCGGGGCAGCGGGCGATGATGCGGGCGGCGCGGCCTGGGGTGACGGAGCGGGCGCTGGCGGGGAAGATGACGGCGGCGTGGATGGAGAATGGCTGTGAGCGGGCGAGCTATGCGCCGATCGTTGGGTCGGGGATCAACTCGACGACGCTGCACTACTCGGAAAACACGCGGACGCTGGAGGACGGGGACATTCTGCTGGTGGATGCGGCGTGCGAGTACTCGATGTATGCCAGCGACATTACGCGGACGCTGCCGGTGAACGGGAAGTTCACGGCGCGGCAGCGGGAGATTTACAACGTGGTGATGGGCGCGCAGCAGGCGGCGATCAACGCGTTTGTGGCAGGGAAGTCGAAGATCAACGATCGCGACCGCAAGGACCCGGACTCGTTGGATAACGCGGCCTACAACTACATCGACACGCATGGGAAGAGCCTGGACGGCAAGCCGCTGGGGCAATACTGGCTGCATGGGTTGGGGCACATGGTGGGGATTAACGTGCACGATCCGGCGGAGTATCCGGCGGTGCTGAAGCCGGGGATGGTGTTCACGATTGAGCCGGGCGTGTACATTCCCGAGGAGAAGCTGGGGGTGCGGCTGGAGTGCGTGTTCCTGGTGGGCGCGGACGGCAAGCTGATCGATTTGACGGCGGCGCTGCCGCATACGGCCGAGGATGTGGAAGCGGCGATGCAGGAGAGATGAGCGACGGGAAGCAGGCGAATATGGATCCGCGCGACGAGATGGAAACCGGGCAGTTGGAACCGCTGGTGCAGGCATTCGGCGATCAGCTGATGGCTTGCCTGGACGAGTGCGCGCGGGGACGCAAGGGATTGTTTGGCGATGTGGATCTGCTGAGCGAAGAGGCGGGCGAGGGAGTTTGGCCTGAGGCGGCGCGGCTGCGGGAACTGGCGCTGGCGTTGCAGGGCCTGCTGGCGCAGCAGGAAGAGCGGAATGCGCTGGTGGACGAGTTTCTGGATTTGTGCTCGATGCACGGGGAGAGCCATCCCGGGGAACGCAGGCTGGCGCGTGCGTTTCTGGAGCGGATTGAGCGGGGCGAAGTGGGCGCGGAGCCGGAAAAAGGGAAGTTGCCATGGTAGTTCTTCATGCGTTTCTGGCGCTGCTGGCCGGCTATGCCACGATGGGTTTGCTGGTGATTGGGATGACGGCGCTGCTGAAGGAGCTGGTGCCGGAGTGGGTGGGCGCGGAGGGCAGGCCGGAGCCGACTTATGTGTTTGTGAACCTGGGGTACTCGTTTCTGGCGGCGGCGGCGGGTGGGTATGTGACGGCGTGGGCGTCGGACGCCAATCCGCTGGTGCATGTTCTGGCGCTGGGGATTATTGTGCTGGCGCTGGCGGCGCTGGGCGCGATGCAGGCGCGGGGGAAGCAGCCGGTGTGGTATGCGCTGGCGCTGGTGGCGATTGGGCCGCTGGGGGTGCTGGCGGGGGGGCTGGTGCGGTTGCGGGTGTTGGGAATTTTATAAAACGTGCCACTTGTAGAATTTGTGCCACCGGAGCATAATGGTGGCACGGATGACCGGAGGTGGGAATTATGGGAACAGTGGAACTTCAAGAGCCAGAGGTCGCCTGGGAGCGCCCCAAGTTTGTAGACGAGCTTTGGGCTCGGATGCGCATGGGGGCAAAAGGGCGCGTGGTGATACCAGCTGCGATGCGGGGGGCGTTGGGGATAGCGGACGGCGATATGCTCATCTTGCGCGTGGTGGATGGCGAACTGCGCATCGCAACGAGGGAGAGCCGTCTTCGGCGTATCCGGGAATGGGCTCGGCAAAATATCCCGCCGGGAGTTTCTCTTGCCGATGAGTTGAGCGCCGAACGGCGCGAGGCGGCCAAACATGAATGAGGTCGTGCTCGATGCGTCTGCCATTCTCGCCTATATTCAGGAGGAGCGTGGCGCGGAGGTTCTGACCAAAGACACGCTCGATCATGCCGTTGTCAGCACGGTGAACCTCGCCGAGGTGCAGTCCAAGCTCGTCAAGAAGGGTCACGATCCCGAGGAAGCCTGGGAGCAAATTCTATCGCTCGTCAAAGAGGAAGAGCCATTCACCAGTCAGCAAGCCAGGATTGCCGGGGATCTGATCACGGTGACGGAGCGATTTGGATTGTCGCTGGGAGACCGGTCGTGCCTGGCGTTGGCGATTGCGTTGAAGGCTCCGGTTTACACCGCCGAGCAGGTTTGGAAGAACCTGAAGGTGGGTGTGCCGATTCATGTGATTCGGTAGGGCTGGATAGTGGTATCATGCTTGTATATCAAAGGAGGTCATCGTGCGCACCTTGGTTGATATCCCGGCGGAAGACCTTGATTTGGTCAACGGCGTCGCCAAAAAGCTCGACATCTCGCGAGCGGAGTTTGTGCGCCGTGCGATTTCGCTCTATCTGGAGCCGCACCGCGCCGATTCGGCGGCGGAGGCCTTTGGGATATGGCGTGACCGTCCCGTGGATGGCCTGGAGTATCAGGAGAGGATTCGCGGGGAATGGTAGGCTCGAAGGTTCTCTTCGACACCAACATTCTGATCGACCACCTGAGCGGGATTGAGCGGGCGGGAGCTGAACTCCGTCGATACCAGGACCGCGCCATCAGCATCATCACCTGGATGGAAGTCATGGCCGGGAGCAATTCCGAAGACGAGAGCCGCATCCGGGCTTTCCTCACCGCCTTCCGCTGCCTGCCCATTACTCTGGATGTGGCTGAGCGAGCTTTCCTCGCACGGAAACTGCGTAAGTTGAAGCTGCCGGACGCGATCATCCTGGCGACCGCCGAAGCGGCGGACCGCTTGCTCATCACCAGGAACACCCGCGATTTTGCCTCGGATGATCCCGGTGTGCGGATACCGTATCGGCTTTGATGGGAGTATCTACGCGGCAATCGGAGCAATCGTGAGCGCAGTCAGGATGGACGCATGACTGTTTCCGGTCTCACTGTTTGGCCACCAGCTTGACATCCAGTTCCATCCCCATCGCGTCAGCGTAGCGCATGAGGGTTCGCATGGTCGCGTTCTCGGGCCGGCGCTCGGTCCTGCTGAGTTGAGGCGTGCTCGTTCCCATTGCGGCAGCCAGTTGGGCCTGCGTAAGCCCTTTCCTTTTCCGCTGCTTGGCCAATTCCAAGCCGATGGTCAGAACCCGAGTCTCTTCTTCGTAGGTTGCGCGGATCACCGGGTCCTTCAATTGTTCCTCGACGAATTCATCCCAGGCTGTCTTCATGGTTCCTGCCCCTTCCTTTCAGCGCACGTCCGATTGCCGGGTGTGTGTAGATTCCTGAAGCCTCGATTCATGCGCGCGCATTCTTAGCAGGGCAACTCGAGACTCGGCCGGTGGAACTGCCTGGGTATTCTTTGTGAAGCCGTGCAGCAAGATGCATGTTCGGCGATCATCGAAAAAGTAAAGCACCCTGTAGCGCGTCTTGCCCAGGCGCAAGCGAAGTTCTCTCAACCTGCCCTCGATCTGCGACGTGTAGGGGAAGTCGAGCGAAGGCCCGTGCTCCCGAAGCAGCTGGATTCTGGCCATCAGTTTGGCGCGTACCTCCTGGGTCAGCCCCAGTATCCAGTTCCGAACCGGCGCGTCTTCTTCGTTCTCCTTGAAGAAATCCACGCTCCAGCCGGCAGGGTCTTTCAGGCTCACATCGGCAGTTTATCAAAAATGATAAGCGAGTGGCAGGTTATTCCGGGAGGCAGGTTCAAGCCACTCGGCGGATGGGACGCCTCCCGCAGAAGCCAAAGGCCGGAGCGGGTGCTCCGGCCTTTGCTTGTTGCGGGTGAGTGCGAGCGGTTAGCCCTGGATGTCGAACTGTTCGGGGTGTAACGCTGCGTCGCTCTTGACCAGGATGTTCTTGCCGACTAACTCTTCGAATTCGGTGAGCCAACTGGCGTTGTTGGATTTGAGGACCTTGACGGTTTCGGGGTTGACGCGGAGCATCACGTCGGCGCCCTCGAAGTGCTTCTTCATCTTGCGCAGCTCGGTGTAGATCTCGTTGCAGACCGTGGTGGGACTCTTGACCATGCCGGTGGCCTGGCAGGTGGGGCAAGGAACCGAGAGGGTGCGCTCCAATGATTGTTTGACGCGCTTGCGGGTGATGGCGACGAGGCCGAAATCGTTGAACTGGAGAACCTTGGTGGGGGCGCGGTCGGACTTGAGAGCTTCTTCGAGCGCGGCCAGGACGCGGAAGCGGTTCTTGCGGTCGTCCATGTCAATAAAGTCAATCACGATAATGCCGCCGAGGTCGCGCAGGCGAATCTGGCGGACAATCTCGGGGACGGCGTCGAGGTTGGTCTTGACGATGGTGTCTTCAAGGCGGGCGGACTTGCCGACGTATTTGCCGGTGTTGATGTCGATGGCGACGAGGGCCTCAGTCTGGTTGATGACGATGGAGCCGCCGGACTTGAGCCAGACCTTGGAGCGGAGGGCCTTGGAGATTTCGTCCTGAATGCCGAAGTGCTCAAAGAGCGGCGTCTCCTTGGTGTAGAGCTTGACGCGGCGGACGAGGGTGGGCGAGAAGCGGTTGAGGAAGCGGACGATGCGCTCGTAGTCGTCCTGGGAGTCGACCCAGATGTTGGAGAAGTTGGAGCTGACCTGGTCGCGCAGGATGCGCTCGATGAGCGAGAGATCGTGGTAGATGAGCGCGGGGGATTTGGACGAGTCGGAGCGGGTCTTGACCTCGTTCCAGAGATGGATGAGGAAGCGGAGGTCGGAGCGGAGCTCTTCTTCCGATGCGCCCTCGGCGGCGGTGCGGACGATGAATCCGCCGGCGGCTTCGCCACGCTCATGGGTAAGGATGCGCTTAAGGCGCTGGCGCTCTTCGTCGGAGGCGATCTTGCGGCTGACGCCGACGTGGGAGACTGTGGGCATGAAGACCAGGAAGCGGCCGGGGAGGGCGATGTGGGAGGTGATGCGCGCGCCCTTCTTGGCGATGGGCTCCTTGGCGATCTGGACGAGAATCTCCTGACCGGGCTTGAGGAGGTCAGAGATGATGGGCAGGTCGGAGGTCTGCATGGAGCGGCGCGAGGGTCCGCGGCCACGGCTGGGGGGGCCTTGGGTTCCGGTGGCGCCACGGCCACGGCGTCCGCGCTGGTTGCCGCGGTCGCGGCGCGGGTCGGCGGTTGCGGGCTGGCCTTCAGCGGTGGGTTCTTCTTCGTCCTCGTCGTCTTCTTCGTCGGCGTTGCCGTCGAAGTTGAGCTGGATGCGGTGATCGAGGTGCGCTTCCTGGAGCATTTCGCCCAGGTCGCCGGTGCGCATCTGATTGGGCAGGGTCTCTTCTTCAAAGTCGTCGGCGTCGTGCTCTTCGGGCTTGCCGCGATGATGGTGGCGGGGCGCGTCGAACTCTTCTTCTTCGATGACTTCTTCTTCGATGAGTCCCTTGCCGGGGGCGTAGGTGGACGCCGGGACCTTTTTGGCCTTGGCGGCTTCTTCTTCCTTCTTCTTTTTGTCGAGGAAGCCGAAGAGGCGGAAGCCGGTGGGTGCGTTGGGGTCGATGTTGTGGGAGGCGGAGGCATCGGCTTCGGGCTCTTCTGCCTCTTCGGGCTCAGCACCGACGGCTTTCGCTTCAGGAGCGGCTTCGGTGGTTTCCTCGGTGAAGTCGTCTTCTTCGGTTTCGTAGACGAGAGGCGGGGGAGCCGCGGCGAGTTCCGGGTCCAGGCTGGATTCCGGTTCGGAGTCGGTCATCTCCTCGACAAAGGCTTCTTCTTCGATGGCGTCGGCGGCGGTGCTGTCTGGCGGCTCGGGAGCAGCGGGCTCGGCGTGGCGGTTGCGGTGCCGGGAGAGCGACTCGCCGGGCAGGGGGCCGACGCCGTCCCACACGATGGGCGATTCAATGAGGGTTGCGGGCTTGAAGGAGCTCGACGGGCGAACGGGCGCGGCAGCTTCCGGCGTGGCTTCCTGGGCATCGTCGGCGGGGGCGCCCCCGTATTTGGAGAGCGACTCGCCGGGAAGGACGAACGGAACGGGGGCCGCGTCAAAGCTGCGCGCGGGCGCGGAGGAAGGCGCTTCCCATTGCCTTGAGGAAGGCCTTTCAGGACGCGCCGCCTGGGCATGGATTTCGGGCGCAACTTCCGGCTCGGAAGCGGGCTCCGCAAAGATTTCGCCGGGTTCGCGGGTCTCGGATTGGCCTTCCGGCGAGCCTGATCCGCTGCGGCCGCCACGGCGGCGGCGGCGGCCGCGCCAGCGCTTTGCGCCGGGTTCGCCGGAGTCGTCTTTATCGCCGTCGGCGGGCTCGGAAATGTAGGAGGATTCGGGCGCGGGGGCGGAGGCTTCGGAGGATTCAGGGACGGCTTCAACCGTGAAGCGGCGATCGCGCTGGGGACGTTCAGACGCGGGCTTGTCGGAGGTGGGCCGGTCTGGGCGCGCGTCGGGGCGCGGTTCCTGGCGCGTGTCTTGACGCGTGTCCGGACGCGGTTCTTGGCGCTGGGCGCCGCGGGCGTCTTTGCCGTTCGTGTGGCGGACTTCGCGGGGGGCAGTGTTGCTGCCGGTGGCCGCGGCTTTCTCGAGTTCGTCGGTTTCTTCCTGGTCTTCGAGTTCGAGGAAGTCGGTTACGTAAAGGAAGGCGTCGCGCTCGAGGCCGACATCCACAAAGGCGGATTGCATGCCGGGGAGCACGCGGGTGACGCGGCCGTTGTAGATGGAGCCGGCGAGGGTGTACTCGTTTTCGCGCTCGTAGTAGATTTCAGCGAGCTGATCGTCTTCAAGGATTGCAAGCCGGGTTTCATGCGGCGTGCTGGAGATGCAGATTTCCTTTGCCATCTTACCTTTCCGCCCGGCGGCGTCTGCCAGCCGGGGCCTACGGCAAGGAGGGATGGAGAAGCGCGAGCGCGGGAGGATGGGGGATGCGGCGAAGGGATAACGCGTGCGCTGCCGGCCCAGCCGAAGCTGCGCGGGCGGCAGCCGGTGAGGGCGGCGCGCTGCGCGAACTGTGGCGAAAATCCTGGGGAATCAGCCTGACGCTACGGTAATCCGCTTGCAGAGAGTTTGTGGCCAATCTTGCCGCGTGTTGCGGCGGGGCCGTTCCAACCATGGCGCGAACACGGGCATTCAGCGCGAACGGGCCGGAGCTGGAAGGCTCAGGCGCGTCTCGGCGCTCCGTGCAAGTTAAACGCTGCCAACGGTTTTCCCGTCTCTGCGTGCTCATGAACCCTTGTCCTGCCGAGCTCGAGATCCATCCGGACCTGGCCGGCGAAGTGCTTGAAAATACTTCTCTTGCGATCCGGACGGTTCCGGGGAGCGCAGGAGACAAACTTGTTGTCCGGTCAGTTGACGAACCGGCGCATGCGCACATTCATCGCCGCGCCCAGCGCCAGGAAGGTAAACAGGACCGAAGATCCGCCGTAACTCATTAACGGCAAAGGGATTCCGGTGACCGGCATAAACCCGATGACCATGCCCACGTTGACCGCGATCTGAAAGGTCAACACAGCCACGACTCCCATGATAATCAGAGAGCCGGACAGGTCGGCGGCTGTTTGAGCGTTCTGAATCAAACGCATCAATATGGAGAAGTATAGCAGCAGCACCAAAAACGAGCCGACAAAGCCGTGTTCCTCGCCAAAAGCGGCAAAGATGAAGTCGGCATGGGGGATGGGCAGGAAGGCGCCCTGGGTCTGCGAGCCATTGGCCGCTCCCTGTCCCCACACGCCCCCGGCGCCGACGGCGATCAGCGCCTGCCTGGTCTGATAGCCGGCGCCTTTGGGGTCGTTGTCAGGGTTGAGGAAGCTGGTGAGCCGGGCTTTCTGGTAGGGCTTGAGGATTTTGCCGCTGCTCCAGACGCCGGCGATGAGCGCGGCGCCGCAGACGATCAGAATCACAGCCTGACGCACGTTGATGCCGCCAAGGAAGAGGCCGGCGACCAGGATGGGCGTGTAGGTGAGCGCGGTTCCCAGGTCGGGCTGGATGAGCACCAGGACCATGGGGGCGCCGACCAGCACAAAGGCCTTGAAAATCTCTTTCCAGGTGAGATTGCGGCCGCCCAGATTGGCGAAGTAGCGGGCGACGGCCAGGATGAGGATGAGCTTGATCCACTCGGAGGGCTGGAACTGGAAGTGGCCGATGTTGATCCAGCGGCGCGCGCCGAGGACCTTGTGGCCGAGCAGGCGGACGGCGACCAGCGACAGCAAGGCTGCGCCGTAGAACCAGGGGACGAAGTCGAGGAGGCGGTGGTAGTCGATTTTGGAGAAGAGGAACATGGCCACGAGGCCGGCGGCGATGAAGAAGATCTGCTTGGTGTGGAACCCGGTGTACTTGGTGTGGAGGGTGGCGGAGTAGATTTCAAAGACGGAGACGGTGCAGAGCAGCAGGACCATGCCGAGGAGCGGCCAGTCGAAGTCGCGGAAGCTGAGGAAGCGGCGCATGGGTCAGTTCCCCTTCCATGGATCGAGGGG
>Ga0302320_10017580_pt1 | contig 14506 bp, 14 predicted proteins | sample Bog_T0_3_FD_202130 | JGI IMG/M metagenome (GOLD analysis project Ga0302320, IMG submission 202130) | Peat permafrost microbial communities from Stordalen Mire near Abisko, Sweden - Bog_T0_3 | ecosystem: Environmental > Terrestrial > Soil > Wetlands > Peat | place: Sweden: Abisko, Stordalen Mire...
TCTTCATCGAGATCCCGATGCCAAACCACAGTATGAAAAGCGGACCCATGGCCACTTTTGGAAGGCTGTACAGCGCCACGATGAACGGATTTATGATGTCTCCAAGCGAGCGGCTCAATCCCAAGCCGATTCCGGCGACCATGCCTGTGGTCGACCCTATCAGGAAGCCCCAACCCATTTCCTGAAGCGTTATCCACGTATGATAGGGAAGCTTGCCGTCGACGCACCATTCATAAAGGCGCATTGCCACGGCGGAAGGCCGGCTTAACCAGAAATCGTCCAAAAGCCAGCCCGAAGAGACCTGCCAGGCTGCAATCAAAAACGCCAGAATGGCAATCCGAATCAAAACCGTTCTGGTGTTTTGGCTCATGGTTTCGGTCGCAGCGACGGCTGCCGATTGCACTTTGCCCTGAGGGGTTGCGCTGTCCATGTCAATTCTCGGCTTTGCCGGAGATGTTGTTCTTCAGGAGCGCCCAGAGTTTTTCATGCACATCTCTGAAGTATGGGAGAAAACGAGTCGCATTCAAATCGCGCGGACGAGGGATATCGATCTCTTCGATGGCGAGAATCTGAGCCGGACGCGCTGAAAAAACCACGACACGATCCGCCAAGGTTATGGCTTCAGTGAGATCGTGAGTCACGTAAAGGATCGTCGGGCGGGCTTCATGCCAAAGCTTCATCAGTTCGTCTTCAATCACCAGCTTCAGCTGTGCATCCAGGGCGCCAAAGGGCTCGTCCATGAGCAGCGTATCCGCGCCATAGATTAGCGCCCGCGCCAGGGTAACGCGCTTGCGCATGCCGCCCGAGAGTTCGGTCGGATAATGCTTCCCGAATCCGGTCAATCCGACTTGCTGGATGGCTTCATGAACCCGATTTTCTTTTTCCGAACGCGATACGTTGCGAATTTCCAGTGGAAGGGCAAGGTTGCCTTCGACCGTCCTCCACGGCACCAGATTGTCACGCTGGGTTACATAACCGACGTGGGTATTGATATCGCGCACCGGTTCTCCCTGAAATATCACTTCTCCGGAAGTCGCCTTCAAGAGGCCCGCCAGCAGATTCAACAGGGTTGATTTTCCGCATCCGCTGGGCCCGACAAGAGCGATAAATTCGCCTGGCTTTGCCCGCAACGTGACATCTTTCAGGACGGGCGTGGACAGATTGTCTTTGACGTAGCTCTTGCAGACGTTTCGGAATTCAAGCGCCGTTTCCACGTTCAGTCTGCTTTTGACATCTAACAATAGCACTTGACCATTCCTGTTTAGCCTATCTCAGTCAGGCATCTACGCTTTAGTGCGCTGCATCGGCGATCGCGTTGTCAACGATTTGCCTGGCAGTCACCTTTCCCTTTGCTGGCGTGAAATCGAGGGCCTTGTCCACGCCGGCTAAAGGTGTATCCGGCGTCGTTGAAAAAGAAGCGTAGGAGATTTCAAAAGCAGACCTGAAGACCGGCGGCTCAATATTAGGGAAAGCCTTCATGCCGAGCGCCAGTGATTTTTCCTTGTCGTTCCCGATCAGTTTTTGAGCCCGCGCAATCGCACGCACAAACTTGCCAAGCAAATTTGCCTTTTCCGCGATGATTGCGGGGGTCGAGGCAACGGCCTGAAACATCATGTCGCGGTATTTGGGAACTTCACCCGTCATCAGGTTGACGAGGATCATTCCCTTGCCATCGGATTCTGCCTGGTTGCCCGCTGGCGGCGACAGTACAAACCCATCGATGCTATTGCGGGCCAGGGCTCCCAGCATCTCGCTGCCCGATCCGCCGAGCGCGATGATTTGGGCATCCTGGTCAGGTGAATACTTTCCCATGGTCAAGAGCGTCCGCATCACGTCATCCGTCAAGCTTCCAGGCGCGCTCACCGCGAAAGTCCCGCCTTTCAATGCCTCGGTTCGTCGATCGAGTGGGGAGCTTGCGGTGATGTTGTGCTTTCTTGCGAAAGCCAGGGAAACCGTTAGCATCATCTGCGGCTGGTTCGTAATGCCGGCTATTATTTTCAGGCTTCGCCCCTGCGCTACGGCGTTGCCGACATCGGATATCGTGGCGAGGGCCACGTCAGCACTTCGGCCGATAATCGCCGCGACGGCTTGCGCGCTGCCGCGGGTTGGTACGATATCGACGTCCAATCCTTCCTGGGTGAAGTATCCCTCGTCCCTCGCAATATAGACAGCCAGATAGCCGATGACATGCGCGCCTTCGGCGACAGTCAGGTTCTCGGCAGCGGCAGAATTGAAAAGCGCGCCCGCGCAGCCGACGACGAATGCAAACAGGGAAGCGCGTAAACCGCCCCAGCGAAAACCGTGAACGGACCTTCCGCAGGCCGATACCTCAAGCGACATGGTATTTCCTCCTTGCGATCCGCAACGCGATTCTTGTCGGGCGTCATCGGACGATAGCTTTGAAACGAGTCGGCGTTCCGACGATCAAAGGCATCAGGCCACGCAGGCCAGATCAGCTGCCGATCGAAAATTGACGTCGGATTATTCTCCTCTTGTTTGGCCATAGCTCAAGCGGGGCCTGGCATCATGTCGAACGCCGCGGTCGCGCTGCGGACTCTAGTCTCGACTAGCTCTGGAATATATAGAAAATGAAGATATCGGGTATTGACGATTTGCATCGCTCAATCGAAGCCAAGATGATGCCGTCAGGATGGAACTTCCGCCCCGTTCGGCTTTCAGCTTGACGGGAGATCACCTGCTGCGTTGCGATATGGCGTGCTGCCATCAGGCGCTCTTCGCCAAGGGAAGCCGGCCAGGACCGGATAAGCGCCTACGGCTGCGCCAAATAAGCGTCCCATTCCCTCGACTTCACCAGTGAACGTGTTTCATCGAGCAGCAATTTGCTGACAGCTACCGCTGCCCGGGTTGGCACATGATCCGGCCGTGTCGCCATGACAATGTGTCTGATGACCTTTGGCCTGATCAAGGGCGCGATACGAAAATCGCTCTCCAGCTGTTCTTTTTTGAAGGCTGACGTCGGCAGAATCGTATAGCCGAGACCTTCCTGGACCAAATCCTTCAAGACCAGAAACGAATCCGCTTCAAAACGGATGTTCAGCGAGATTTTGCTCTTATAGGCGGCATTATCGACAACGGTCCGCAATCCGTGCGGCCTGCTTGGCAAGACGAGCTGGAGGTTGGCCAACGTTCGAAACAAGACCGGCGTATCGGCATCCAGCCGGCAATCCCGCGGACCAACGAGCACAAGCCTTTCGAACAAAAGCTCGGTCACCCGAAGGTGCAGGTCGGAGGCCGGTCCATAGATCACGGTCGCATCGATCTCGTTGCGCTGAAGCCATTCGACGAGATAGCCCCCATAACCCTCGACGATGCGTAACGACACGCCGGGCAGTTCCTTGGCCACGCGCTTGGCAAGTCGGCCAGCAAGAATAAAGCTGATGGTGGGCGTCATTCCCAATGAAACCCGGCCTTCAATCCGTTTCGCCGACGACCTCAGTTCATCGAAAGATTGTTCGAGTTGGCGTAGCGGCGCCCCGACACTCTCCAGCAACTGCCGGCCGGCCTCGGTCAGTTTCATGCCGCGGCCGTGGCGGGCGAAAAGCGGCACACCAATTTCGTTTTCAAGCATCTTGATTTGGCGCGACAGTGCCGGCTGCGCGAGGCGCAATCGGTCCGAGGCCTGGCTCAACGAACCAACCTCGGCAACCCTGATGAACGTCCGAAGTTGCTTTATATCCATGGGTCAAGCGATGCCGTTTCCATATAGGAGATATCTCACATTTCGAATTTCGTTAAGGGGCTTGTTGGTGAAACGGTGCCGCCGGCAAACTTCGAAGACAAGTTGGAAATGAGCAATCGCACAAAATTACAGGATGCAGGCCTGGACTGGGCCAGTGACATCTTCAATGTCTTGACGAACCAAGACGTGCGTCAGGTGACATATGTACCTGACGGCGGGCATGCACGTCTCATCACCCTGGTGCACCAGAGCGGGACGATGAGGGCGATCACGCTGACGACCGAAGAGGAAGGCGTGGCGCTTTCCGCCGGCGCCTGGATCGGCGGCGACCGATCGGTGCTGCTGATGCAGTCGAGCGGGGTCGGCAACTGCGTCAACATGCTCTCGTTGATCCGGGTTTGCAAAATCCCGTTTCTCACGATCGTCGCGATGCGTGGCGAGTGGGGCGAGGTCAACGAGTGGCAGGTACCGATGGGCTCGGCGACACCGGCGGCCTTTGGCCTGATGGATATCTGCGTTTTGAGGGCAGATTCTGCTTTCGAGGTTGCCGGCGTGATCAAGGCAGCGGCTGCCATGGTGTTTGATGGCGGAACCCCGACCGCGGTCCTGCTGTCGCAACGCCTGATTGGCGCCAAGGCCTTCTGAACGGGAGGGGATTAACATGCTGAACCGAAGGCAAGTCGTCGCAACGCTGCTAAGGAATCGCGAAAGTCTGGTCGTGGTGTCCGGGCTTGGTTCGTCGACTTATGACGTGGCCGCTGCCGGTGACGATGACAAGAATTTCTATCTCTGGGGCGCCATGGGTGGGGCCGCCATGTTGGGTCTCGGCATCGCGATTGCTCAACCCAAGGTCCCGGTGCTTGTCGTCACTGGCGATGGCGAGATGCTGATGGGAATGGGCAGCTTTTCAACTATGGCCCTGCAAAACCCGCCCAATCTAACGATTGCTGTATTGGATAACGGTTTGTTCGGCGAAACTGGCGGCCAGGCAACTCATACGTCTGGTGTCACCAACCTCGCGAAAGTAGCGCGGGGATGTGGCGTACCGGAAGTTCACGAAATCAAGACCTACGCGGATGTCGCAGCGTTTGCCGACAAGATTCATGATCCGAAAAAGGGCCTGACCGTCGCCATTTTCAAGATAGGCCAGGACATGCCGCCGCGCGTCATGACCTCGAGATCCGGTCCCGTACTGGTCGATCGGACTCGCCGTGCCCTCGGATTGCCGATGTCCTGAGCGGTCATGATTCGCCAGCCGAGGCCCTGCTCGGCCTTCGAACGTATTCCAGTTCGAGTTTTTGATCGTAGCGAAAACGATCCGATGGATGGATGCTGATCGTAACCTCGAGAACCTGATTGCTGCTGCCGATATAGCGCCGCAGAGTTTGCAATCCGGGCGATCCGGCCTTAGCCTTCACGTGCTTGGCAATTTCGGGGGAAATGATCACGGCGGTGATTTGCTGCTGAACCTCGATAACCTTCTCCTTGTAGCGTTTTTCGATCATGACATAAATAGGATCGGTACCGCTTCCGATGTCCGGCAAGATATCGGCATAAAACGGATTGATGAAAATACGGGTCCAGCAGATTCGATTCGACAGGCTTTTTTGAAATCGGTAGCCTTCAATGGTCGGCCAGTCTTCGCCGAGTTCGGGCAAATCCACATTGGCGAGCGGCGTCCGGGTCTTGGTTCGCTTGATCACGTGCAGGCGGGTATCTGCGACGTACTGCCAGAAGTCCTCGATCTCTCCGATGTATTGAACATAGCGCGATCGCGATTCGGCGGCTTCCACGCGCGTGCCGACACCTTGGTGACGCGACAACAAGCCGGCCTCGGTCAGCTTTCGAATGGCTTCACGAACCGTGAAGCGGCTGACGCGGAACCGGGTGCTCAGTTCGGATTCGGCCGGCAACAGTGCCCCGACGGGATGAAGGCCCGAGCGAATTTCGCGCACGATTTCGCGCGCCAGCTTCATGTAGCGCGGCTCCTTCGCGTCAAACGGCAGTTTTTCCAGATCGATTTCGCTGACCATGTGGCCGCCTCCGCGATCCATTTAGACGACCCGTCCGGCGGCTGCACTGCAAAACGGCGACACGACCGATTTTTTAGTTGACAAAGGCCAGGCTTCGAACCAGTCTTCCGGTCGTCCGTACAACTGGACGACTGGAGAATAACATGCTCAGGGAACTTGAAACGCAGGCTTTCGAAATCGTACCCAGCCCGTCCGGCGTCGGCGCCGATGTGATTGGGCTTGATCTGTCCAAACCGCTCGATGAGCGAACGTTCAAGCGGCTCAGCGACGCATTTAATGAATATTCAGTTCTCGCCTATCGCGACCAGAAGCTGTCGCCGAAGCAGCAGATCGCGTTTTCGCGAATGTGGGGTCCGCTGCAGGTCAACGTGCGCAGCGATTTCAACAAACCGGGTTATCCGGAACTCTATATCGTTTCTAATATCCTGGTCGACGGCAAGCCAATCGGTTCGCAGGACGCCGGACGCTATTGGCACACCGACTTGTGCTATCTGCCGAAACCGACCAAGTGCTCCCTGCTTTACGCACATGAACTGCCCGGCCCTGGCCTCGGCGATACGATGTTTGCCAGCAACATCAAGGCCTATGAGCGGCTTCCTGCCCCAGTCAAAAAGCGCCTCGAAGGCAAGAAGGCGGCGAACAGCTACCGGGCCATGTTCGACCGGAAAGCGACAGAATTCGGCCTTCGCCCGAAGCTGACGGAAGAAGAGAAAAAGAAGTATCCCGACGACGCCATTCATCCCGCAATTCGCACGCATCCGGAAACCGGCAAGAAGTGCATCTTCGTCTGCGAAGGCTACACCACGCGCATTCTCGAAATGCCAGAAGCCGAAAGCAACGAACTGCTCCAGATGATGTTCGAAGAGGTGCAGAAGCCCGACAACATCTATCGCCACAAGTGGCGCCTCGGCGACCTGATGATGTGGGATAATTGCGCCGTCCAACACAAGGTCAGCTTCGACTATCAGCTACCGCTTCGCCGTCGCATGGAACGCTGCACGGTGGAGGCCGCACAGGTTCCGTTCTGAACGATACCTGCGGGAGGGCAGCGCGACATTGCATGTGCCCTTCCGCAAGCTGCTCTAATTGACCGGCACTACGCTCTGCCTCCAGGAGCAGACAGCCGTGCGAGTGACCGGTTTGCGCCAGAATCGGTCGGTCGCGAGTCTTAGAGAGCCAGACTGCGCACTCGGTAAAGTCATACGCTCGCGATAGAGCGACGCGGAGGCATCAAGTGGAATGGCGATAAGGTCATTCGTCTCACTTATTATCGCCGCCGGCGTAGAGAAGATGTTTGGAAATTTGCAGCTCAGATGGACGGTGTATGCCGATCCAGCCACTATCAAAAACCTTCTGCGAACGGACGCTCGCGAAGGACGCTTGGTTTCGAACTGTGCCCATCGTCCGCCATGCCGCTTGAGAATGGGCTGCCCTATTTGCGGAGGGCTCTGCGCGGCAGCACCACCCGACTGCATAATGCTTGCGCCTCGCTATACGACAGATGATCGCCCCGGCGAGCGCCGCGAAGTACAGCACGGCGCGCATCAAAGCGCTGGTATAATATCCACACCTGTCCATATCCGTTTATTGGACACGTGTTGGACATCATCCTCTGGATTTAGGATAACTATTTGATTTAATTGGCGCTCCCTAGGGGAATCGAACCCCTGTTTCAGCCTTGAGAGGGCCGTGTCCTAACCGCTAGACGAAGGGAGCGTGCGCCCTAGCCAATAGCCTCGAAATCGGCTTGCCGCAAGGCGGCCGAGGCTCAGGGTTCGCTGACGAATTTCAGCCGGCCGGCGGGCCTTAGCGTATGCGCATCAAAGGTGCGGATTTCGGTCACGCCACCTATATCCAGCGTCACCACCAGGCGGTCGCCGGCGGTGCCGGTGGAGACGATCCGGGCACCTTTCGGCAGCGTCGCGGTGATGTCGGTGGCGACGGCGCTTCCCTCGACGCGGAAAAGGCGATACCCGATGGCGATCAGGACGGCCGCTACCGCCAGCGCCGTGGTAAGGCCCGCGATCAGCATCATCCGCCGCACCCGCGCGAACAAGGCGGCCTGCTCGGGTGTCGGTTCGGGCGCAACGGTTTCGGTCATAAGGCTCATCTTTGGAACAAGGCTCGTCTTCGCAGGGTGGTCAAAGGCTTGAGGTCGTCGTCGCCGGCGACGAGGGCTCGACCCGGCTCGACCGCGTGCTGGCGCTGCGCCTCACCGAGCTATCGCGCTCGCGGCTGAAAGCGCTGATCCTCGCCGGCCAGGTGAGGATCAAAGGCGTCAGCATCAAAAGCGCCCCGATCCGCGACCCCGCTTATCATGTCACATCCGGTGATACGATCACAATCGACGTGCCGCCAGCCGTCGCCGCCGAGCCCTCCGGCGAGGACATCGCGCTCGATGTCGTCCACGAGGATGACGACATCATCGTCATCGACAAGCCCAAAGGCCTCGTGGTGCATCCGGCCGCCGGCCATGAGACCGGCACGCTGGTCAACGCGCTGATCGCCCATTGCGGGAACAGCCTTTCCGGGATCGGCGGGGTCAGGCGTCCGGGCATCGTGCACCGGCTCGACAAGGACACCACCGGCCTGATGGTCGCGGCCAAAAACGACCGCGCGCACGCGTCGCTATCAGCGCAATTCGCCGATCACGGCCGCACCGGCGCGATGCGCCGCGGCTACATGGCGCTGGTCTGGGGCGTGCCGAACCGCCAGCGCGGCACCGTCGACGCACCGATCGACCGCCACCCGCATGTCCGGGAGAAAATGGCGGTGCGCGAAGGCGGCCGCGAGGCCATCACCCATTGGGAGGTCGTGGAAGCCTTCCAGGGCCGGGACGGCAAGCCGGTCGCCGCCCTTCTGGCCTGCCAGCTCGAGACCGGCCGCACCCATCAGATCCGGGTCCATCTCGCCCATATCGGCCATCCCCTGTTGGGCGATGCGGTCTACGGCGCTCACTTCAAGACCAAGGCGAGTCACCTCGGTCCCGCCAGCCAGGCGGCGCTGGAGGCCCTCGGGCGCCAAGCGCTGCACGCATATCTCCTGGCACTGGAACACCCCCAAACCGGGGCGATTTTGGAGTGGATTTCGGATTTGCCCGACGATCTCAGCCGCCTGAAAAATGCGCTGCGAGCGGCGCTATGACGCAGGGCGTCCGGAAAAACGAAGGTATGCCAACAGGTTATGACAGCCACACGGGGACGTGACGGCGGCTATCCTTCCAAATGCCCCCCGTTTTGGTGTATGCTGCATCTGCGTTGAATATCCAACGCGGAACATCGCAGCGCGACTGGCTTTAACAAAGCGGCCGCCTGCCGGGCCCGCCGCTATCGGGGGCCTGAACCACTGGAGGGCGCTAAATGGCCCGTACAGCTACCTTACCGGTTCTCAACGGAGAATCGGGCCTTTCAAGATACCTCGCCGAGATCCGCAAGTTTCCGATGCTGGAACCCCAGCAGGAATACATGCTCGCCAAACGCTGGCGCGAGCATGACGATCGCGACGCGGCACACCAACTCGTCACCAGCCATCTTCGGCTCGTGGCCAAGATCGCCATGGGCTATCGCGGCTACGGCTTGCCGATCTCCGAGGTCGTCTCGGAAGGCAATGTCGGCCTGATGCAGGCGGTGAAGCGGTTCGAGCCCGAGAAGGGCTTTCGACTCGCTACCTACGCCATGTGGTGGATCAAGGCGTCAATACAAGAGTACATCCTGCGTTCGTGGTCGCTGGTGAAAATGGGCACCACCGCGAACCAGAAGAAACTGTTCTTCAACCTGCGCAAGGCGAAGAGCAAGATTTCCGCGCTGGACGAGGGTGATCTGCACCCCGACCAGGTCAAGCTGATTGCCAAGCGGCTCGGCGTCACGGCTCAGGACGTGATCGACATGAACCGCCGGCTCGGCGGCGATGCCTCGCTCAACGCGCCGATCCGCGACGACGGCGAGGCCGGCGAATGGCAGGACTGGCTGGTCGATACCTCGCCCAACCAGGAAGCCATCATGGCCGAGCACGAGGAGTTCGATCACCGCCGCGAGGCGCTGAACGGCGCCATCGGCGTGCTCAACCCCAGGGAACGCCGCATCTTCGAGGCGCGGCGCCTGGCGGAAGATCCGATGACCCTGGAAGACCTCGCCGCCGAATTCGGCGTATCGCGCGAACGCGTACGGCAGATCGAGGTTCGCGCCTTCGAGAAGGTGCAGTCCGCGGTCAAGGGCACCATCGCCCGGCAGGAAGCGGCCGCTCTGGAAGCCGCGCACTGAGCGTGGACTTCAAAATAAGTTACGAGAGCCGGCGGTAACGCCGGCTTTTTTGTTGGATGATGTCGTCGCAATAACCAACCACCGTCGTCCCGGCGAACGCCGCGACGAAAAATCACTACGGCCCCCACTGCCGCGCCAGCGTGGCCAGCGCGCAGCCTTCGCAGTAGCGCGCGTCCTTGAAGTCGATCCAGTTATGGGCATAGACCCGCTCGAGCGGAATGTCGTAGCGCGCCCGCAGCACCTTCACCAGAACCCGCCACGCCGCGATCTGCGCCTCGGTGGCGCCGCGCGTCACGTCGGGATAATTGCCGGCGAACTCCACCCCGATCGAGCTGTTGGCGTTGACCTGGTGAAAGGTCGGCCCGTTGTCGATGTATTTGTTGTCGTTGCGGTCGGCGCCGTCGGTATGGGTCGGGACCAACGTCTCCGATACCGCCCAGTACACGGTGCCGTCGGTCTCGACCCAGACCATCACGCCGCGCCGGGTCGGGTTTCTGGACTGCGCCTCTGCGCCGCCGCGCGCCGAGCCCGCCGGCCCCTCGGTCTGGTGCACGATGATGTTGCGCCAGGGATGGGACTTGGCGACATCGCCCCACGGCGCCAGCCAGACCATCTTGAGACCCGGAATCTCCGGCGTGCCCGACGCCCGCGCGATCGTCGCCAGGTCGGGCGTTTGCGCAGGTGCCGGACTTATCTGAGCAAAATGGACGACGACGCCAAGCGCCGTTGCAAGCAGGCGGAGATTCATGGTCGGGATCCGGTCGAGCTATCTCGATAGCACAGCTCACGCCTGCTTGCGCAGGATCCGCTCCAGCTCGGCCTCATAATCGGGCGCCAGCGGCGGCGAGGGGTCATGGACCGCATGGCGGTTCCTGCCCTCTTTCTTGGCGGCATAGAGCGCGTCGTCGGCGGCGGCCATCAGCTTGTCCGGAAACGCGCCGATCTCGCGGGTCCATTGCGCCACGCCGATCGAAACGCAGATCGGGATATCGGCGCCGACGCAGGCTGCGGCGTCCTCCTGGCAGACATTGAGAATGCGGCGGGCGATCATCGCCCCCTCGCGCATTGTCGAGGCCGGCAACACGACGCAGAACTCGTCGCCGCCGCTGCGCGCCAGCATGTCGCCGGGCCGCAGCCGGGTCTGCGCCATCAGGGTGAAATGCTGCAGGCAGGCGTCGCCCGCAGCATGGCCATGGGTGTCGTTGATGGCCTTGAAGCCGTCGAGGTCGATCACCAGCAGCGCGAACGGCTCGCCGCTGCGCTCCGACCGCGCGCATTCCTCGGTCAACCGCTGCAGCAGATGCCGCCGGTTGCCGACGCCGGTGAGATCGTCGAGCAGCGCCAGGTCGGCGACCTCGCTGCGCAGCGCGTCGATGGCCATCAGCAGGAAGCCGAAATTCCAGGCCATCGACAGGAACATCAGCACCAATACCACCACCAGCTGCACCGGGCTCGGCTGGACAAAGGAGACGGTGCCACCGAGGTGCAGCAGGCCTGCCGCGGCGCGGACGACATTGATGGCGACAATGAGAATGGAGATGATGCCGGCGAGCCTGGCGCCGGGACTCAAGCGGCCATGCCGCCGCGACAGCAAAAGCTTGAGGGTCAACGCCAGCGGCAGCGCCTGGCCAATCGAATAGACAAAGATCCGCATCGGCGCGCTGTCATAGCCGACGATGAAGAATGTCAGGCTGGCGCAGCTCAAAGCCGTGATCAGCGCGGTTTCGCGCCAGCTGACCGGCTGGTCGTAGAACCGCCTGATCCCCATTGCGCCGAGGCAGGCAGCGAAAATCAACACGGTGCCGCCGGCGAGCAGCGGCAGCAGCGAATGCTCGGCGAAGTGCAGCATCGCCACCGCCGCCCCGCCGGCGCCGGCGATCGCCGAACCGGTCCAGAACCGCGCCGCCTCGAATTTGGGATAACTGCGCATCACGTAGGCCCAGATCAGGCCCAGCGCGAGGAAATTGACGATAAACACCGTCCACAGTGTTGGAACACTCAGCATCGCGAATGCGAGGCGCAAACGGCCCCGCCTCCCCTGTTTTCGAACAGCCCACCCATGACGCCCCCATTGCCCCTCCGCCAAGATGCAGCCGCGCGGCTTAACGGACTCTCACCGTGGAAAAGCAATCCGCGCCTTGGTGTTGAATCGATGAAGACGGCGGCGGTTGTTCCGGATCGATGCAGATTGCGCCGCCGCATTGGTGCATCGTTAACTCTGATGCGGCAGCGCGGCCGCGCCGATCGCGCGCGCCTTCGGCGGATTTTGCCGCGCGGAGAGCATGGCGAGGGCAAAACGCATCAAAAAATGCATAACAGCTGTGGATAACGCGATGACAGCGGTATGACGCTATGGGGCAGCGGCCCGCGAATCTGTTGGATTGCATGTTGAGGATGTTGCGAGGCTGGCCCTCCGCCGAGCATGCCTCGTGTCGCGTTTCCATCCATTAAACCCTGAGAGGATACTATGGCTAAGAAAGCGAAGAAGGCGAAAAAGGCGAAGAAGGCCAAGAAAGCCAAGAAGAAGTAACTTTCAAGCCCGGGTGGAGCCTCGCTCCGCCCGGGCTCCCAGACCAGCGCGGAAACAATTTGCAAAGACGGCGGGCCCTCGGGCCCGCCTTTTTGATTCGGAGACTCGTCGCCCGGCCGCGGCGGCAGGCTACCGCTCCGCGAACGCCAGCCTGGCGCCGAGCGCGGCAAAGCCGCCGGCGAAGAGGCGGCGCAGCCAGGTCATCGCCCGCGGCCGGGTCAGGATGCGGTCGCGCACCGAGGCTGCGAACAGGCCGTAGACCACGAACACGACAAGCGTCATCGCCATGAACGCCGCGCTCAGTTCCAGCATCCGCAGCAGCGGATGAACCTCGTCGGCCGCGATGAACTGCGGCAGGAACGCCAGGAAGAAGATCGCCAGTTTCGGGTTGAGGATGTTGATCAAAAATCCGGTGACGACCACCCGCCGGCTGGAGCGGGCGTCGAGCCGCGCATCGACCGCGAGCGCGCCCTGTTCGCGCAGCGCCTGCCAGGCCATGTACAGCAGATAGGCCACCCCGCAATATTTCAGCGCCGCGAACGCCAGCGCGCTGGTATGCAGCACCGCGGCAAGGCCGAGCATGGCGGCGGTCATGTGCGGCACAATCCCGAGCGTGCAGCCGAACGCCGCGGCGATGCTGGCGCGCGAGCCCTTGGTCAGCGCCGCGGCCAGCGTATAGAGCACGCCGGTGCCGGGCGAGGCGACCACGATCAGCGACGTCAGCAGGAAGGACAGCGACATGGGTCTGGTCCATATCACGGCGACCGCGGCCGCGGAAGCGGCGCCCGGTTGCCAAAGCCGGGCCGCCATATAAGGGTTGCCGCCACAATCCTTTCCCCGCCATGGAGCCGACATCCCATGACCGCAATTCGTGGAGCAGCCAGCGCCGTAACCGGCGCCGCCAGCGGCATCGGCCGGGCGCTGGCGTGTGAGCTTGCCGCGCGCGGCAGCGACCTGGCGCTGGCCGATCGCGACGAGGCGGGCCTGCAAACGCTTGCCGCCGAGATTGCCAGCACCGCTCCGCAGCGCAAGGTCACGCTGCACAAGGTCGATGTCAGCGACGCCGGCCAGATCGAGGAATTTGCGAAAGCTGCGACTGCGGCGCATCAAGGCCTCAACATCCTCGTCAACAATGCCGGCGTGGCGCTGCTCGGCAAGTTCGACGAGCTCGAGCAGGCGCAGATGGAATGGCTGATGAACGTCAATTTCTGGGGCGTGGTGCGCGGCACCCGCGCCTTCCTGCCCCATCTTTCGCGCCAACGCGAAGCCCACATCGTCAACCTCTCCTCGATTTTCGGCATCGTCGCGCCGCCGGGACAGAGCGCCTATGCGGCTTCGAAATTCGCGGTGCGCGGCTTTTCGGAAAGCCTGCGGCATGAATTGCAGATGGCGAACAGCCCGATTCGGCTGTCGGTGGTGCATCCCGGCGGCGTCGCCACCAACATCGCGCGCAACGCCCGCAGCGGCGCCGGCATCGCCGACAATGAGCGCCGCGGCAAAGCCATCGAGCGGTTCGACGCCATGGCCATCACCGCGCCTGCCACCGCGGCCTTGCGCATCGTCAAGGGCATCGAGAAAAATGCGCCGCGCATCCTGATCGGCAACGACGCCCGCTTCCTCGACCTGCTGCAGCGCCTCCGCCCGGCCAGCTATTGGTCGGCCGTCGCGGGGCGGATCGAGAAGGCGGGGAAGGGGAAGTAGCGGGCTGCGGGCGTAGGGTGGCCAAAAGCGCAAGCGTGCCCGCCATTTTTGAGTTGCGCAGACATGGTGGGCACGGCGTGAAGCTGCGCCTTTGCCCACCCTGCGGACTTCCGATTCAACTTTCAAAGAGCACCAACATCGTCATTGCGAGCGTCAGCGAAGATTCCATGGGGAGTGGATAGCGATCAAGTCTGAGGTCAGACTGAGGTTGCTGAAACCACTCAACCTGGAGACGACGATGTTGCTCGATCATCCTTCCCACGAACCGACCGCTATCCGCACG
>Ga0302320_10017583_pt1 | contig 14504 bp, 13 predicted proteins | sample Bog_T0_3_FD_202130 | JGI IMG/M metagenome (GOLD analysis project Ga0302320, IMG submission 202130) | Peat permafrost microbial communities from Stordalen Mire near Abisko, Sweden - Bog_T0_3 | ecosystem: Environmental > Terrestrial > Soil > Wetlands > Peat | place: Sweden: Abisko, Stordalen Mire...
GAGAATGCCGCGAAGAGCAGAATCGTTGCCACAACAAAAATGACAAGACGCCAGCGATGGCGAACCTCAGGCTGCGAAGTTAATGTTTGCGCCAGCGCGGCACCCAGAGCGAGTCCTGCGAGTAGCCCGCCGATGTGGGCGGAGTTATCGATGCCCGGCACCACCGCGCCGAAGAACAAGTTGTATCCCGCAAACGTGACCAGGCTCCGCATGATGGGGCTTAGCGCATGCTTAGGAATCGGCAACTTGCCCATATACAATGCCGTAATCAGCGCACCCGCCAACCCGAAAATCGCGCCGGACGCGCCCGCTCCGACCACCATGGGATGTAATCCGAGACTGGCAATGCTGCCGGCGATTCCGCATGCGGTATAGGTCAACACATACGTCCAAGGATCGAAGATGCGCTCGGCCAGCAGTCCCAGATTCCACAGGCACCACATGTTCAGAGCAATGTGAATGATGCCGATGTGCAGATAATTCGAAGCAAAGATGCGCCACGGCTGCGTTCCCAGCGACAACGGCCCGAAGTTCGCTCCCCAAGTCAGAAGCTGCTGCGTGGTTGGCTCGGTAAGCGAAATTCCCGATAGCACCATCGCCGCGAACACTGCAACGTTGATGCCAACAATAATCTTCGTGATCGGCGGCGGACGCCGCGCCACGACGACTTGCGCCGGAGGTGTCCAAGTCGCCGAAGATGTCGTTGCGCCCGTGCTCGCATCGATAGCAGATGCCCGGCACTCCGGACACACGTCGCTCTTCGTCCCAAACACGCCAGTCCGAAACTCGCGTCCGCAAGTAATGCATGAAGCCATATTTCTTAGTATGTCATCCTGAGCGAAGTAGGTGCATCGCGAAGCGAAGCACCTATGCAGTCGAAGGCCCCCTAATCACCTGCGAGCCTTAACTCGCGACGGTCTGCATGGCCTTCGTCTTGACCTCGGCGCTGGTCACCAAAACGACCGACGCGATCACCACCGCGCTGCCTGCGAGTATGAATCCGCTCACATGTTCGTGCAGCACCAGCCATCCCAGGAAAACCGCCACCACGGGATTCACATAGGCATATGTGGACACCTTCGACGTGGGCACATGCGCCAATAAGTAAATGTACGCAGTATAGCCAATCCACGATCCGCACACGATCAGATACGCAGTGGCGCCCACGCTGCGCGCCGTCCACACTACATGCGCGAATTCGCCGACCAACGCGGCAATTGCGAAATTCGCCATGCCCGCAAACGTCATCTGCCAAGCCGTTCCGGAGAACTGGTCCACGTCCGCCGACTTCCAGCGCTTCGACAGCACCGAACCCAGTGCCCACGAAAACGATCCGCCGACCAGACTCAGCGACGACCACAGTTGTTCGCGGCTCAGCGCGCCGGTCGTCGTAAGGTCGGGCCAGAGCAAAATAATCAATCCGACTAATCCCAACGCGAGGCCGACTTTGCCGCGTAGCGCAATGTGATGATGTCCCAAGAGCCATTGATCGAGGATCAGAAACCACAGCGGCGTGATGGCCACCATCAGCGCCGACAATCCCGACGCCACGTGGCGCTCCGCATACGACAGCGTCAAGTTTCCGCCCGTCAACAACAGGTTGCCCACCACTGCCATGCGGACCAGTTGCAAGGCCGTGTAGCGCACCTTGCGTCCGCGCAGGGCGCAATACGCCAGCATGAACGCGCCCGCAATAAAAAAACGCATGCCGCACATCAGCGCCGGCGGAATATGCTCGACCGCAATGTCGATCGCCAGATAAGTCGATCCCCAAAAGAAATACACCAGCCCAAACGCAACAATGATGGAGAAGCGAAGCTGGCGCGAGGCGTCCGTCATGGAAGAAATGGGGCAGGTTTCAGGGTAACACTGGGGCGTGAAGTGAATTGGGAAAGCCTCGGCGCATCTCCCCGCCCGCCGCATTAACTCCGCCTCGCACTGTTATAATCATCGTTTGCACTCATGCCTACGAAGCGTCTGATTCGATCCACTACAGTTTTGTGTGTCCGCCGCAATGGCAGCGTTGTGCTGGCAGGCGACGGACAGGTCACCCTCGGCGAGGGCGTCATCAAGCACTCCGCCCGCAAGATTCGCCGCCTTTATCAGGATAAAATTCTTGCCGGATTCGCCGGTTCGACCGCCGATGCCTTCACCCTCTTTAGCCGCTTCGAGTCGAAGCTGGAGCAGTATCATGGCAACCTGAGCCGCGGCGCGGTCGAGCTAGCCAAAGACTGGCGCACGGATAAGTTTTTGCGTCACCTGGAAGCCTTGCTGCTGGTCGCCGACAAAGAACAGACATTTCTGCTCAGCGGACAAGGCGACGTGATCGAGCCGGACGGCGGCATCGCCGCAATCGGCAGCGGAGGCCCTTACGCGCAAGCCGCCGCGCAAGCGCTGGCCGAGCAGACCGAGCTATCCGCGCGCAAAATTGCTGAAGAAGCCATGAAGATTGCCGGCAAAATGTGCATCTATACCAATGATCAGGTAACCATCGAGGAGCTCTAACGCAGTGGCCATTTACCTCCCAGCAACGGTTGAAGAAGAGCAAATCGATCTCGACCAGCTCACGCCCCGCGAAATCGTGGCCGAGTTGGACAAGCACGTGGTCGGTCAAAAGGACGCCAAGCGCTCGGTCGCCATCGCGCTGCGCAACCGCATGAGGCGCCAGAAACTTTCGCCCGAGCTGGCGGAAGAAATCATACCGAAAAACATTCTGATGATTGGGCCGACAGGCGTGGGTAAGACCGAAATCGCGCGGCGATTAGCGAAACTCGCAAACTCGCCCTTCATGAAGGTGGAAGCGTCGAAATTCACCGAAGTCGGATACGTCGGCCGCGACGTTGAATCGATGATTCGCGATCTCGTGGACGTCGCCATCGACAACATCCGCGAAGAAAAGCTGGAAGATGTCGCCGACAAGGCCGAACTGAACGCCGAAGAACGCTTGCTGGATATTCTCTTGCCGCAGCCCGCTCCGTCGCGCCCCGAAGGCAACACTGGCGGATTGATTCTTGAAAGCAACGGCTCTGGCGAATCTCAAAGCCGCACTCGCGAAAAGCTGCGTCAGCAGTTGCGCGAAGGCAAGCTCGACGATCGTCAGGTCGAGATCGAAGTCCGCGAGCGCAACTTCCCCAACATCGAGATTCTCAGCAATCAGGGCGTCGAAGAAATGGACATCAACATAAAAGATATGTTGCCCAACATCTTCGGCCAGCGCACTAAGAAGCGCAAGATGAAGGTCAACGAGGCCTTCGAGTATCTGATTCAGGAAGAAGAGCAGCGCCTCATCGACATGGATCAGATCACGCGCACCGCCATCGACCGCGTCGAAGATTCTGGCATCATCTTCCTGGACGAGATCGACAAAATCGCCGGACGCGAAGGCGGCCACGGCCCCGACGTTTCCCGCGAAGGCGTGCAGCGCGACATTCTGCCCATCGTCGAAGGTACGACGGTCAGCACGCGTTACGGCATGGTGCGCACCGATCACATTTTATTTATAGCCGCCGGAGCGTTCCACGTTTCGAAGCCCAGCGATCTGATCCCCGAACTGCAAGGCCGCTTTCCGATTCGCGTCGAATTGCAATCGCTCACGATGGACGATTTCATTCGCATCCTGACCGAGCCGAAGTCGTCGCTGGTCAAGCAGTACACCGCTCTGCTCGAAACCGAAGGCGTGAAATTGGAGTTCAGCAAAGAGGCGCTCGAAGAAGTCGCGCGCTTCGCCTTCCGTGTAAACGAAGGCACAGAGAATATCGGAGCCCGTCGCCTGCACACGATCATGGAACGTGTGCTCGACCAGATCAGCTTCGACGCTCCCGACAAAAAAGGCGAGCACGTAAAGATCGACGCCGACTACGTCCGCGAACGCCTGTCGGACATCGTGAAAGATCAGGATTTGTCGCGCTATATCCTGTAGCTACACCAAGGCAAACACAATGTCGGGATGAAGGTCCCCGGCCTTCCATTCGCACACGCCCTGAAACGATTGCAGGATGCGCCCGCTGGCGATATGCAGAAGATTGAGGCGCAACGATTTGTCCGGGCCTTGCCGCCAGTAGTGTTCAAAGTCGGCTTTTTGCTTGGCGGCGTCCATCTCGCGATGATTCAGCACGATGCGCCAGTCGGCCGCAGCAGTCAAGCTCGGCGCCTGATTAATCCCAAGCAGCAATCTCTTCGCCGCGCCGCACTCGATATTGACCGTGCTATAAGGTTCGTCCAACCACGGTAGCGGGACGAATTCTTCTTCGTCGGCGTCGCTCACTACCACCAGTTCAGCCTTAATCCCCAAAGCTGGACCCACCGCAACGCCCTCTTTTCTGGTGTTCCTGATCTCTACAAAAATGGCGGGATACTGCACCGACGAGCGCTGCACTTGGCCTGAGATATGGCGCGTCCAAATCTCGCCGGTCCAAAAGAGTGCAGTGACGGATATCCTTCCCCACGTCAGGTTTGGCAGATTTTCTGATTCCGGAACCGTCGGCCCGGGCATCGCTGGCGCGTCGTCGATGGAGTAGTCATACTGCACGATTCGTCCGTCGCCGACGTTCGACGAATTCGAGACGATGCCCGCACCCGGACTATGGTTTAGCTCACTTACTCGTGCCTGTTGATGCTCGGCAGCCTTCTTGGCGCCGCCCCACGACCGCTCCATCGCCTCAGCGATGCGCGCTGCAATGCCTTTTTTCTGTTTCTTGACGCCAACCGCCACGAGCGCACTCCCCCAGCGGAAGTATACGATTGCGCTATTCTACCGGCGAGTTACCAATGAACAGGGCGAAGCTTACCTTCGGAGTTGTGGCGAGGAACGCGAACCAGCCGCCGCGAGCACTTCGCCGCCAGCTTCAGTTCCAGCGGAGGGATAGCCGGTTGAAATTCCGACTAAATGTTCTGGGCGAGCAGAGAGATTTTTCATAGTAGCGGGCAGCTTTCTGCTTCCTCAGCGACGTCCATCGATCACGCGATGACCGATTTAGCCGCTCTATCCAGCGACACGTTTTTTCCTTCCTCGCCTTTCCCTTCGTCACAGACCTTCCGTTATTTGTACACCTACATTTTTTCCCCTAGGCTCGGAAACAGGTGCAATAGAAATCCGAGCTAACTCGCTGGTTTCACTGGCCTTTCCACTGATACGCACCCGGCTGGGGAAGGCCAAGATGCGCTAGAACCCGGTTGGCGAACTCATGCGCCATGGCATCCAAACCCGGCGGCAAGTTATAGAACGCGGGGATGAGAGGGAATACAGTCGCGCCGGCGTCGGCGGCGCGGTACATGTTGCGAATATGAATCTTACTCAGCGGGGTCTCGCGGACGCACAGCACAAGAGGACGCTTCTCTTTCAGGCAAACGTCCGCGGCACGTTCGATCAGCGCGGACGAGACGCCATTGGCGATGCGCCCGAGCGTACCGACACTGCATGGAATCACGACCATTGCGCTCGTCGGATGCGAGCCGCTGGCAATGTTGGCGCCAATGTCGGCGTTGCCTTGCTGACGAATTTTGTTCGAGTTCTTCCCCAGAAGTTGCTTGACCAATTCGTTGCGGCCGGTGAGGCCAAGTTCTTCGGCGATGACGCGCAGGCCGCTGTCCGACACCACAAGATTAATGCTCTCGATGCGAGTGTCAGCTTCCGCAGCCACGAGCAGATGTTTGAAGAAGAGAGATCCGCTGGCCCCTGTACTGGCAATCGTCAGATTCATGAGTGCAATTCCGTAGGACTTCTGAGCATAGGGACGCAGGAGAGTCGAAGTCAAGGATTGGCGAATTAAGACATCATGGGCACGACCACGCAAATCGGATCCCGCCGCACCTTGGCGCAGTTGCATGCCTTGGCGGCGGTCGAACGCGACATCCGGACGTACGATAACAGCTCCCGGAAAAAATACCTGCGAACTTTCAGCCGGGCGTTTTGCTCGTATCAGGCCGTCCTCGGTCCGGATGAATTCCGGCGCGCTGTTCTCGATGCGGGCACCATTCTGATTGGCGACTATCACGCTCTGCCCGCGTCCCAGCGCTTTGCCGCTTCGTTGTTGGAACAGCGCGCGCAACCCGGCGACCGCCCGGTGGTGCTCGCAGTTGAAACCATCTTTGCCCGCGATCAACACATCCTCGACGAGTGGTGGAGACGTGAGATCGAGGAGCCCGAATTTCGCGAACGCATTCGTTTCGATATCGACTGGGGATATGAGTGGGCGCCCTTTTATGAACTGCTCTTGACCGCGCGTGAACACGGCGAGGCTATCTATGGCATCGATTGCACACCACGCGACGACCTGCGTAAGATTCGTGCTCGCGATCGCCACGCCGCGCACAAATTGGCCGAGATCCGCGAGCGACATCCCCGCGCCGCGATTTTCGTTTTGTTCGGCGAGTCCCATCTTGCGCCCGGTCACCTGCCTCGTTCCCTCAAGCAGGAACTGCCAGACGAGTCCGTGTTGAGACTTCTGCAAAATATCGACCCACTGTATTGGCAGGTTTCAAGCGAGAAAGAGAATCGCGTGGCCGCCGTGCGTGTCTCGAGCGACACGATTTGCGTCTTCAACGCAACGCCTCTGGAGAAATACGAGAGCTATCGCCTGCACTTGAGCCGATGGGGAAACGGCTTTGGCGATCCCGATCTGACTCCCACGATGCACAACCTGGTGGAGAGTTTGGCGCGTTTTCTGGACATCGAGAATTACTCAGCGCACAACACCACTCAGCCCAAATTCCTGACTGACTTGCTGCCTGAAGTTTGCGGAGGGCGATCCAACGTTCCGCTGAGCCGACTGCTCGCGCGTCGCGGCGCCACGCTCGAACAAATCGAAGACATTCTCGATCGCATTGAGGATCGCGGCTCGATTTACATTCCGCAAATCAACGCGATTTATGTGCGCGAATTTAGGATTGAGGTTGCCGCCGAAGACGCAGGCAGATTCCTGCACCACGCCTGCCGTGGCCTTCCGCTGCGAGCGGACGCATTCACATCCAATGCAGAGTGTGATTTTTACTCGGACGTCCTGGAACACGCATTGGCCCATTTTTCGTCTCACGCGTTGTGCCCAGTACGATCAAAAGACGACGACGATTCGGAGATTCCGCCATCTGCATTCCGCACCATCAAGGCTCCAGTGCGAAGAGCGCAGTGGGAAAGTGCAGCCCGGACCGCGGGACAGGGACTCGGAAAATCTCTCTATGCCGCATATGTTCAAGGCAGAGTGAGTCGCACTGCCTTGCGGCACTTATTTCTAACGCACTCTGAAAACAAGAACGAAGCGAAAACCGCGATTCGCAGACTGACTACCACCATAACGACCCGCATGTAGATTCACTTGACGTGCGATTTTGGCGCCGAACCATGCTTCTTTTGCTGCAGAGCCAAGTCATGCAGATGCAAGATCGTCGCTGCGGCCGAGTACTTCACCGAGTCTTTTTCATCGTGCATGGCAGGCTCAAGGCGCTCCATCACGGTAGGGTCGCCCCGCTTGGAGATCGCGTCCAGCGCCGCATTACGCACCAGTTCGCTTCTGTCAGTAACCGCGGTTTGCACCAGAGCATCCTGACTCTGCGGATCGGGATCGTGCGTCAGAGCCTTCGCCGCCGCGGCTCTCACCGGCGAGCTGTCATCCTTGCGAATGGCCCGATATGCGTCGTAGCCCATGCCCGCGAACGGCACATATCCAATGCCTTCCTGAAAACCCAGCAGCGCCATCTGCTTCGGATCTTTAAGTTGCGCCATTTGCGAGGCGATTAATCCTTTGCCGCCCTTCATGTTCCCTGTCAATACCGCATAAAAGATCTTGTATGCGGCGGGGTCATGCAATTTCAGCAGAGCATTCGCGGCCGCGATCGCGACCGACGGTTCTTTGTCTTCTAAAGCCTGATGCAATTTCTTGATCGCAATCGGCCCGCCCAATTCTCCCAGCGCGAACGCGCCGGCGGCTCGCACTTCTGGTTTGGGATCCTCCATCGCGTTGGACACCGCGGTGAGCGCTTTAGGTTCTCCGATCAGCAAAGACAGCACCCGCACCGCCGTCGCCCGTTTCTGAGCGCCCTGCTCCTGTAAACCTGAGCTAAGTACTTCCCATGCCTGATCGATCACACTGAGCTTCGCAAATGCAGCGGCCTCTTGGGGTGAAGGCTTGGTGGCTGGTGATGAATCGTCTGGCTGCGTTCCGCTCTCCGGAATTTGGTTCGGACTCTGTTTGGTTGGCTCGGCGGAGCTCGGTGTTTCAGGCGAGCTGGATGGTTGGGATGTCTGTTGTGCGACCGTTAAAGATGAAAGCGCGACCAGCAGTAAGAGTGTTTTCGTGAACGAGAAGCGGAGCCGTGACATGTCTCTCCTTGCCCTGGGTTTATCGCTTCTTACTTTTTGAGCGAGACTGTGAACTTGGCTTCTTCTTACGACCGAACACGCGCGCGAATATCGCGTCAATATTGGCCAGTTGACGCTTTAGATCAAACGCTCGCTCCAACTGCTTCTTCGGAACCCGCCTGGTAATTTCCGAATCGCCCATAATTAGTTCGCGGAAGTTCAATCCTTCACGCCACGCTTTCATCGCATGGCTCTGCACTTTGCGATATGCGTCTTCCCGCGAAACTCCATGCTCCACCAGATCCAGCAAGAGTTGGCCGCTGAAAATGAGTCCGCCTGTGCTTTCCAGATTGATTTTCATGCGTTCGGGATAAACGAACATCGTCTCGATCAAGTTCGTCGTCTTCTGCAACAGATAGTCGACCAGGGTCGTCGAGTCAGGAATGATCACGCGCTCCACCGACGAGTGGGAAATGTCGCGCTCATGCCACAACGCGACATTCTCGAACCCAGCTTGCGCGTTACTGCGGACAACGCGTGCTAATCCGCTGATCTGCTCGCTGTTCACGGGATTGCGTTTGTGCGGCATCGCCGAGGAACCCTTTTGTTTCTCGCTGAAAAACTCTTCCGCCTCTCGTACTTCGGTGCGCTGCAAGTGGCGAATCTCGGTAGCAATCTTGTCGAGCGTCGACGCAATCACAGCCAGCGTCGCCAGATAATTCGCATGGCGATCGCGCTGAATCACTTGAGAAGAAATATCCGCGGCCTTGAGTCCGAGCCGCGCACAAATCTTTTCTTCGATCGCGGGCGTCAAGTGCGCAAACGTCCCCACAGCGCCTGAGAACTTGCCCACGCGTAGCTCCTCCGCGGCGCGTTTGAAGCGTTCGATGTTGCGCTGGGTTTCGGAGTACCAATTCGCCAGCTTGAACCCAAATGTGATCGGCTCAGCATGGATACCGTGGGTGCGTCCGATCATCGGCGTGTGCTGAAATTCCAGCGCGCGTTTTTCGAGCACCGCCGCCAGCTTTTCTAAATCGCCCGCAATGACTGCCGAGGCCTGCGTGATGAGCAATGCCTGCGCCGTATCCACTACATCGTTGGAGGTCAAGCCGTAGTGAAACCATCTCGATGCTGGGCCGACGATTTCGGCCACCGAAGTGGTGAACGCAATCACATCGTGACGCACTTCCGCTTCGATTTCGTGGATGCGAGTGAGGTTAAACCCGGCGCGCTTGCGGATCTCGCGAGCCGCATCTTCCGGAACCATGCCGGCATCCGCCAGCGTTTCCGTCGCGGCCAATTCGACCTTAAGCCATGTCTGAAAGCGATTGTCTTCGCTCCAAATCAGGGCCATCTCAGGGCGCGTGTAGCGTGGAATCAAATCGTGCTCCTTAGAATTAGCGACGTCATTCTGAGCGAAGCGAAGAACCCATGCATCCCCATCTCAGAGAGGGATGCCCATCTCGATTGTGACGCACGCAAGAAACAACTTACAGCTTATTCGCTTTCGGCTTCTCTGGGTCGGCATAATCGTAAAAGCCCTTTCCCGATTTACGTCCGTACCAACCCGCCATCACCAGGCGCTTGAGCAGCGGCGGTGAGGCGAAGCGGCGCTCTTTGAATTCGTCGTACATTACGTGCGTGATGTAGTAAGTCGTGTCGAGACCAACGAAATCGAGCAGCGTGAACGGCCCCATAGGATAGCCGCAGCCCAGCTTCATCGCGTTATCGATGTCTTCAATCGACCCGACACCTTCTTCATAAGCCCGCACCGCATCGAGCAAATACGGCACCAGTAGCCGGTTCACGATGAATCCAGTCTTGTCGCTGGTGTGCACCGGAACCTTGCCCAGCTTTTTCCCGAACGCGTACGCGGTCTGATAAACCTCGTCCGCTGTGGCGATCGTGCGGACGACTTCTACCAGCTTCATCAGCGGCACAGGATTGAAAAAGTGCAGTCCGACGAAACGTTCCGGCCGCTTCACCGAAGTCAGCAGCTCGGTCACCGAAATGGACGAAGTATTGGAAGCGAAGATCGCATCTTTCTTGACGACTCCGTCGAGCGATGCGAACATTTTCTTTTTCTCTTCGACATTCTCAATAATCGCCTCAATGACGATGTCGCAATCGGCTAGGTCGGCCTTGTTGGTTGTGCCTTTGAGCCTCGCTCGGATCGCATCTCTTTGTTCCGCCGTGATCCCGCCTTTTTCGACAGGACGCTCGGCGAACTTCGAGAGCGACTTGTCGATTCCGGCGAAGCCTTTGTCGAGATATTTCTGCTCGACTTCCAGCACGACCACATCGAATCCGGCAGTCGCCGCCACTTGCGCGATGCCCGAGCCCATGAGCCCGCAACCTAAAACGCCGACCTTCTTGATTTCCATATGAGTGCCTTTCCTAATTTAGCTTGCGGAGACGTCGCCGTCCTTATCCTTCTGGCTGCACGGACACTAGGTCGGTGAATTTCGCAACGTAAGCATTCGCTTTGCGGGCGCGGTCGCGATAATGATTAGAATCAGAATTCGACGAAATCAGGTCGTACACGAAGTCTTCATTCCGCCCATCAACGTGTAGAACTTTTACAACCGCTTCCTCGCCATCAGCAAATCTAATTCGAAAGACTTCCCGTTCATGTTTGCTCAGGAGCTGATAGTTCGGATCACGTTCGACTGCGTACTCGAACGCTGCTAGCCCACTTTCACCGTTAATAAAAACGTGGCTTCGGCAGCGCACTCGCGAATTGGGTCCAAACGCCCAACTCTCACCCGCTGGTATGTGACCGGTGACCTCAAAAACGTCGTCGGAGATCTGTACAGCTTGCACAGGACGCCAGCAATCCGTGCCTTCTGCAACCAACGGCATGTAGATCATGGTTTCCATTCGTCGAAAAATCTAATTCATGCTCTCCACAATCATCGCAATGCCCTGGCCGCCGCCGATGCAGGCTGACGCCACACCGTATTTTTTCTTTCGACGGCGCAGTTCGTAGAGCAGCGTAATGACCAGCCGCGTCCCGGTTGCGCCCAGCGGATGCCCCAGAGCAATCGCTCCACCGTTGACGTTTACCTTGTCGCGATCAAGCCCGAGTTCTTTTTCTACAGCCAGATACTGCGCGGCGAAGGCCTCGTTGACTTCGATCAAGTCGATGTAGTCGAGTGTGATGCCCGCCTTTTGGATTGCAATCTTGATCGCAGGAACCGGGCCGCGTCCCATCAATTTAGGATCGACGCCCGCGATTCCCCAACTGACAATTCGTCCCAGCGGCTTGAGATTGCGCTTCTGTGCCGCTTCGAGAGACATTACCGTCACCGCCGCGCCTCCGTCCACGATGCCGCTGGCGTTGCCTGCCGTCACGGTTCCGCTCTTGCCGAATGCGGGTTTCAGCTTGGCCAACCCCTCGATCGTTGTCTGCGGGCGCCGATGATCGTCTTCGGTGAAACTCTCTCCCGTCGATTCGCCTTTATGATTCTTGAGCGCCACCGGAACCAGTTCTTCCTGAATGCGATTTTCTTTGTATGCCGCGTCCGCTAACTGCTGCGACCGGAGCGCGAACTCATCCTGCATCTGTCGTGTGATGCCTTGCTGCTCGCCGTAAAGCTCAGCAGTGTTTGCCATGTACAGGCCGCAATAACTATCGAGCAGCGCGACCATGAGCGAGTCCTCAAGCTTGCCCCCGGGTGCCAGCGTGAAGCCATCGCGACCGCGAATCACAAACGGAGCTTGTGACATAGCTTCCATGCCACCTGCCAACACGACACTCGCTTCGCCCAACTGAATCATCTGCGCCGCGTTCACAATGGACTGCATCCCGCTGCCACACAGCCGATTTACCGTCAGCCCTGGTGTTTCAATCGGCAGGCCGGCGCGCAATCCCACGTGGCGCGCGCCATAGAGCGCATCACCCGACGTCTGCTGCGCGTTGCCGAATACGACATGATCAATTTCTTTGGGATCGAGTCCCGCGCGCTCAATCGCGGCCCTGCCCGCGATGGCGCCCAACTCCTGCGCCGTGAACTCTTTCAACTTGCCGCAATAGCGCCCAAAGGGCGTACGCGCACCACTAACGATCGCAATATCACCTGGCTTCAGCATGACTGTCCTGGAAAGAAGAATTTGGTTGAGTCTTCGGCTAGCCGCAGCAGCGAACCCAAACTCGCTAGTTTAACAGTGTGCGCGACTGACGGTAAACCAGCGGATCGCTTCTTATCAACTACCCCAGCACTGTCGACTTCGCTCTTGCCGCGGCGCGCTGCTTCACGAACCATGCCAGCAATCCGACCGCGGCGATCAATCCGACCAAGGCGAGATGTCGCCGCACCGCGAGGGTGACAATGCGCAGAACATCGGGGCCGAACTTGATGGTCAGCAATCCCAGCAGGGTGAAGCGGATAAAGCGCCCTGCGAATATTGCCATCAGGTAGTGGCTTAACTGCATCTCCGTCACTGCGGCCGCGAGCGCGAATAACTTGAAGGGAGTCGGAGGAGGCAGGATCGCCGGTACCATCAGGCTCCAAAACGGATGTTTATCGAATGCGTTATGAATCTTTTCAAAGCGCTCGGCAGGAATGCGCTTGCGCAGCAATTCTTCTCCGCCCTTATATCCAATCGCATAGATCACCAGACTGCCCAAAGTTTCGCCCGCGCACGCCATCAGCACATAAAGGAACAATCGCGTGGGCGCTTGATAGACATAGGTCGCCACAGCCACATCGACCGGCATCCCTAGCGCGGCGGAGTCCACCAATGCCACGAGAAATACGCCGTACGCGCCCAGCGGCTTCAACACAGCCCAGATCAAGGCGGAGTAGTGAGACAGGAATTTGCCGATAGTTTTCAAACGCGCATCTGAATTCTTTGGATGAGGACTTCGAAATTGAGTTTACGCGAAACTTCGCGAGGAGAAAGCTAGTAGCCGCGAATCTTTCTGCGCTCCCGGCCCGCATAGCTTGTACGCTCAGCAGTTACTTCAGCGGCCGCGTCCCGAACCACTTGCAGAAATGCTTTGGCCTCCGTGCGCAGCGGCCTGCGGCGCGGATGCACCACATCCAAGCTCCGTCCCAGCGGCTCGCCATCTTCAATCGTGACCGACGCGAGCTTGCCCTGGCGCAGTTCGCGGACTACAGCCATGTGAGGCAGGAACGCCAGGCCAAGTCCGCGTTCTACCATGCGCTTCGCGGTCTCAATGCCGTCGACTTCCAGCGCCACATTCGGGACCAACCCCGCCTTGCGGAACATGCTTTGCGTCAGCGCCCAGTCGCTGGATCCGCGTTCGTAAAACACTAGTGGCCAGCCTGCAACCTGCTCCAGTTTCGCTTGACGTCCGTGACGCGCACACTGGATCGAGTTTCCGACCAGCAACAGCGGGTCGTCGCGCAGTTGCAAAGTTTCCACTTCCGGGTGCATCAGCGAGCGCGCGATTCCGATCTCGGCCTCGTCTTCCAGCACCATCTCCAACACCTCCTTGGAGTGGCCGGAGCGCAAATTGATGATGAGATTGGGATGGCTCTTCTGAAAGCGCTTGAGCACGTCGGGCAAGAAATATACGCAGATCGACAGGGCTGCAGCAATTTGCAGCGGCCCGCCGGCTTGCGGTTGCAACTCGTGGACGGCTTGCCGCGCCACGGACGCGGTTCGCAATAGCTGCTCCGCGTGCGGACGAAAAGCGCGACCCGCGTCGGAAAGTGTGAGTCCAGAACGCGATCTTGCCAGCAGCCGGACGCCCAGCGATTCCTCCAACGCTTTTATCCGGGCGCTCACCGCGGGCTGACTGAGGCGCAAAGCTTCCGCGGCGCGATGAAATCCGCCGAAGGTTGCGACGGCAAGAAATGTCTCGACTTGATCGATTTCCATCGACGGGGCTCATCAACCTCTATACAGCGAAAAATGATCTGCTAACAATACAACATGATCGAATCCAACGGCACGATCATTTATTTCGATCAGGCCGATAGAAAGACCGTTGACTTTTCCTTGGGCTGGAGAGTCGCGCTTGCCAAACAGGGCGTCGGTTGGGGCTTTCCGATTCCTTAGGCACCAAACAAGGCAGCCCTCGCGGATTTTCACAGTTGACAATCGCCGCGCATAGTAGCCAAATAGGGGCCGCAGGTTTCCCACAAAGTTTTTAGCGTTCCATCCGGCCCGCGGCCGGGACTAAACGAAACCTGCCAGGAGAGAAAAGTGAACAAAGCGGACCTTATCGATCGCATTTCGG
>Ga0302320_10017586_pt1 | contig 14499 bp, 14 predicted proteins | sample Bog_T0_3_FD_202130 | JGI IMG/M metagenome (GOLD analysis project Ga0302320, IMG submission 202130) | Peat permafrost microbial communities from Stordalen Mire near Abisko, Sweden - Bog_T0_3 | ecosystem: Environmental > Terrestrial > Soil > Wetlands > Peat | place: Sweden: Abisko, Stordalen Mire...
CAAGGGATCTCTCCGAGTTGTTTTTCGAGCAAGTTGTGAATCTCTGCGTCTGACAGCTTGCCATCGAGAATCCTGCGCCACTGTTCAATATTCTGCGTCAGCTTGTATTTTTGAGGATCTCTTATGCAGACAATCTGGAGGCTCCCTGAAGCCGGGATGAAATAGCGTGGTTCCTGGTTATGGAGCGGTTCAAGACGCTTCAATGCCACGGTGGTGCCCGATGGCACATTAATTCCCCCGGGAAGTGACTCCTGGCCGTGCTCGTGAGAATCCGCAATCGTGATGCCAGAATCGTTTTGAAGCACATTTACCTTCGGGATGTACTCAACGGATGCGCATCCTGCAATTCCAAGAATGACACAGACGAGTAGAGCAAAGTAGCGGTTGGGCATATTTATTTTTGCAGCTAGTCCTGCCACAGGTTTTCCCATGGGAGAGCGAGAAAGTCGCCAATGGCCCGAACTGAGCGGTTCGGAAACTTGGCGCACTCTCTCGGCGTGGGTACTCCAGCGAGTTCGTTCCGAAGGTTTGATTGGGCTCATTGTTCAGGCAGCTTGGGGATGCAGCGCTCTCTCCATATTTTGAGGTTTTTCTGGAACCGCTCATAGTCTTTGTCAGAGCCCCAGCAGAATGCCCGTATCTGTTCCTCGCTGTAACCATCAATGGTTCGAAAGATGGCTCGGGTGTAAGACCGATCTGCGGCTGTAAGAGGATCCCACCCCTTAATGGTTTTTGGCAAACTGGAATAGGTGAGCATGTAATCCATATCTTCGGCATATTCGCCGTCGAGTTCGACCTGGGCAAAAGAATCCATGATGCAGACAACCCGTTCTGAGAGTGGCAACTGATAAAAAAGGGTACGACTCAGAACTGAACTCATCAGGCTTCTCTCCTCAGGTTTACGGGTAAGCTGGGCCCGCTGATAAGTTGCTTGATATCGACAAACTGCTGCCTTCAAATCTGCATAGGTTTTGACAGATGCCCATTCTTGAGAACTGGAACTATCGCAACCAAAATCCGCGTAGGGTTGCACGCGACCGGTGGGCTGACTCGCGCAGGAGCAGCAAAACAGGATCATGGCGACTGAAAGTGGGAATCGCATGCTTCGTGTCATCCTCTCTGCTTTACCGGAACGATCCATAAGATGTGGTGTCATGCTGACTTGGTTGAGGAAGGGTTCCATAAAGAAGAGAAAGTCTGGAGGTCATGGAGCTACATTGAGTCCGCAAACAGATGCCGTTTCTGGGAAGCAGTGGGCAAAATCCCTTTTTTGCCCGGGGAAATCCCAGACCCACAAGTTGGAGAGAACTCTTTTCCTGATTTTTAAGGATTGCTTGGCCAGAACTTGTGAAAATTGACGATCCCCCCAATGAAACAGCAACCCCACTGTGAGACCATTGTTCATTTCATTTCCGCAGGCACTTCCCGTTTCCTTTGAAGACCAGTCGAAAAACACGGACAGATCAAGAGGTATTCCACGGAAGGCATGGAGCACGACAAGGAGATAATCATCATGCTTTCAGGGAATACAACAAGACGGTCGCGATCAGCGTTTTGAAGGAGATCCAGTTTTTGAACTGAGACGGCTCTGATTACCGCGATCCGTCAGAGACAAATGATGACATCCAATATCCTCTGTCCGATCAGTGTGGAGTTTCATGGCTTCAGATACGCTGGACCGGCGATCCTGGTGGTGCCTGCGCTCGTTGGTCTCATCTATTTTTCCGTCTCCTCCGTGGTATGGCTCTATCGGTGGCACGGAAAGAACAGCCGGGCGGACTCTCTTGAAACGCCTTTTACTGCTCCGTTCAAGGATGAAAAGTCCCTATTTAGTCATCAGCTTGATGAGATTCTTCAGCAGGAGTTGGATCTGAAAAAGGATCGTGAAGAGATTCAGCGCAGTATTGAGGATCTTCCCAAACAACACGAAGAGCGGCAGCTCAAGAGGCAGCAACTCATGAGGGAGCGGGCGAAGGTCACGCCAACATCCTACGGTCTTGCTCAACCAGCTCGGAAGGTTCGCTCCGTCGAAAGAAGCTCAAACCGTATGACGCAACCCGAAAAGCGATCGGCAAGGAATCAGTTGCTTCTTCTCAGCGCCATCCTGGCGGTCATTCTCTTGCTGCTTTGGAAGTCTCTGCACTGAGCTTGAGAGGAGATAGCGAATTGTCCCCAATCGCTGTCCTGTCGGGTGAGTTTGGTCTAGTGAATGCTGCCTTTCATGAACCTAGCCATTAGAAGGAAAGTACAAACAATTTTCGGGAAGCTTATCAGAGAGAGCGAGCGCAAGTACGGGTATTTTGACGCGATGAATGCCATCGAGGAGGCTCTTGCTGACGAGTATCCACTTGAGGTGGCAAAAGATATCGCGTGGCATCTGACAGATTGGCGGTCAGACGCAGAAGTTATGGTAGCTATAACATTGTTCCCAGAGCGGTTCACGCCGGACGAAATTCGGGGTGGTGTTAAAGACTTCCTTTATCATGCACCAAATCACATAGCTGCCGCTGCCAAGCTCGCAGGTCAGCCGGTTACAGATAGATTTAAAATTGGAGCACTTGATGGAATCGAGGAAGACCAGCCCCCTCAGAATGGACACAATAGCAGTATAGTATTGCCTCTTGGTTGATGTGTTGGTTGTTACTGCGGGAAGTTGGAGTGGAGGGGCTTTGGAAGACACCGCAATTACCCTTGGGATGGTAAGGGCAAAATGTGTCCCCAGTCGCTGCCCTAGCTGAGGCGGAAAGTCCGGTGGAAGATCATTCCCATGATCGACATACCTGCCAATAGATTGAGCAACGAGAACCGAAGCGACAAACTCCATGTCGGACTTGAGATCGGAACGACGAAGATCCGTGTCGTTGTCGCCGAAGGGAAAGGCGACCGCACCATCAGGATTTTGGGTGTCGGAGAGGCTCCATCAAGAGGCGTTCGCAAAGGGGAGATTGTCGATCCTGTTGCTGCTGCCGAATGCATCTGCGCAGCACTGCGTGAGGCTGAAGAGAGTAGCAAAACAACCATCAAAAAGGTCTCGGTCGCCATCACAGGTTCCCACCTCAAAAGCTTCATTTCTCGGGCCAGCCTTATCTTCCCCAAGGCACCTCATCAAATCTCATTGGGGGATATTACTACAGTTGAGCAAATGGCATGGGATGCGGTGCTCCCAGGAGACAACATCCTTATCCAGGCGATACAGGGTGACTATGTCTGCGAGTTTTTGAATACGAACATAGATTATCAAGAGCACGCTGTGTCTGCTGAAGATTTTGGGGAAACCTGCCTAAAAGCCGATTTTCACATCATCCACGGAAGCAGGAAGCGTATTCAGCGAACTCTGGACTGCCTGGAATCTCTTCAGCTTGAGGTGGAAAGCCTCGTTCCGAGTTCCTTGGCCTGTGCTACTGCTCTGCTTACCAGGGAGGAGATGTTGCGTGGGGTGCTGGTGATCGATCTCGGCGGAGGGATCACCGATTATTTGATCTACCTCGACGGGGCAGTGCGCCACAGCGGAGTGTTGGCGGTGGGAGGTGACCATATCACCAATGACATTTCCATCGGGTTGAGACTACCGATTGCCATCGCGGAACTCGTAAAGACCAAGGAAGGATCTGTCTCCAAAGAGGTGAACTCCCATGAAGGCATCATCACCCTGAAACGCGATCCAGGACTCCCTGATTACGAAATCGATCGGGTCTCTCTCGACACCATCATTCACCTCCGGGTACGCGAGATTTTCCAACAAGTCCGCAATCACATTGCTTCCTCTGGGGAAAGCGACCCAGAAGAGAGCATATTGGAAAAACTCAACGAAGTCGTGCTTACCGGAGGCGGCTCAAAGTTACACGGCATCGCAGAGGTGGCGTCACAGGTATTCAAACTCCCTGTAAAACTCGGACATGCCAGCGGCGTAAGCGGCACGAACAGCATCATCGAGAATCCTGGATTCACTACGGCAATCGGTCTCACAAAATATGCAATTGAATCCACGCCCAGCACCTTCGAGCCACAAGGACTCTCAACGACCCCCATCGAAGAGTCCCTGCTGAAAAAAGAGATTCAGAACAACAAGGAGTATCGCGCAGCACTTCGGGAGGAAAGAGGTGCAGGAAAGAATCTTTCCCAAGCGGGCGGAGAGGATCTCGATATCCCGACTTTTCTCAGGAAGGGAACAGATGGCGTAGAGATCAAGCCCGCGAAATAGCCCCGAGTAATGAAATCAACAATCCTGACTCCTCTATCGATTGAGTTTCATGGTCTTGTGTTCGCCGGACCGGTGATCTTGCTAGTGCCGATGATCGTTGCCACCATCTACTTCTCCATCTCCTCGTTCGTATGGCTTTACCGGGATGCGGAGCAACGGGGAAAGAAGGGATGGACTGCACTCGTTCTAATTCTTTTGACAGGTTGGCCGATCTCCTTTCTCTGGTGGTTCTGGCTGCGTCCGAAGGGAGAACGCCATCAGATTGACTGGAAGTTGCTCCGATCATCACCCAATCGCAGAGGAGATTCAGGGAGGACTCTCGTGTATGTTCAGGGACGAGTCACTTTCTCTCGCCGGGATTGCTCAGGTCATGTGAATGAGTACACGATCACTTCGCAAAAGGCTTTGCGTGGATGCCAGACCCTTTTTCAATGATTGGAATCCGGCAATTCAGTTTCCGAACCAATCAATCCCCACCATGTCACTCATCGCCCTCATTTCAGATATTCACGGCAATATCGACGCACTGAAGGCCGTTATGGCGGACATCGACGCGCAGACGGTCACGAGCATTCACTGCCTCGGTGATATCGTCGGCTATGGCGCGGCTCCCTCGGAGTGCCTCACGATTGTCCGAAGCCGATGCGAGACGACCGTGATGGGGAACCATGACCTGATGACAGCGAATCCCGGTGTTCGGCTCGCTTCGGAACGGGTGGCCGCAGGCATCCGCTACGCCCAAGACAACCTTTCCGAGCAGGATCTGGAATGGCTTCGTTCTCTGCCCTTGGTTGTGACCGCACACGATTTCACAATGGTTCACGCAAGCCTGGCCAATCCGAAAGAGTTCGCCTATTTGACCACTGACGAAGAGGCTCGGTTGCACTTCCAATTTCAGGAAACAGGCGTCTGCTTCATGGGACACACCCATGTGCCGCAATTGATTTTTCCCGTGTCTGATGATTTCCTCTGGTCAGATCTCACCGACCAGCCATTCAGACTGGATGAGAGGATCCGCTGCGCAATCAATGTCGGAAGCGTCGGCCAACCGCGAGATCATGATCCCCGAGCCTCTTACGGACTGTTTGACACCTCCCGCCGCCACTTCCAACTGCGTCGGGTTCCCTATGATATTGAAAAAGCCCAGAAGCGTATTCGGGAAGCCGGACTCCCGGAGGAAAATGCGGTACGATTGGAGGTGGGAGTGTGAACCATTCTTCCTGTACCAATCTTGAAGGACTACGCCCGTAATCGCTTGACCACTCCGAACGAAAAGCCGTTGATCGAACTGAAACCCTCACTAGAATTATATGCCAACTCCCAGTAATAGCGCCCCAGAAAGCGAACTAAACAGTTTCTTCTGGTGAAGGACGAGAATGAAATGACAAACGCTACACAAGCGCCTTCTATCTCTGCCAACGCTGAGACCTTGCCGAAAATGATCATCAGCGTTCGGGACTTGCTTGCCGATTCATCGCTGACCATTCCCCAATACCAGCGCCCCTACAAATGGACGGGCAAGAACATCAATCAACTGTTCTCCGATATTGCAACGCACAAGGATAAGTCCTCCTACCGCCTCGGGACGATTGTGTTTCATCAGGAGGGAGACCGGAAAAACATCGTCGATGGTCAGCAACGAACCATCACGCTCTTGCTGGCCGTGAGGGCATTGATCACACTTCGCAGAAACAAGCTCGACCGAAAGGATCTGAAAGAGCAGTTGACCACCCTGGAGAAGCACATGGTGAATCCCAGCTTCAAGAGCGCGATTTCCAAGGCCAATATCCACAACAACTATCTTGAGATTTCCCGGATAATTGACCGCCCCGACTTCACGGAGGAGCACATCGACTTCCTGCTGAACAAATGCGCGGTTGTGACCTTCTCCCTGAACGATGTCTCTGAGGCGTTTCAGTTCTTCGATTCGCAAAATGCACGCGGGCGGGATCTGGAGCCGCATGACCTGCTGAAGGCCTTTCATCTGCGCGAGTTCAGCGCGGGGGATGAGCCCCTAAAAGTCCAAACGGTGGGCCACTGGGAAAACAGCGAGACGGAGGAACTGGCAGCGCTCTTTTCGCAGTATCTGTATCGCATCCGGAACTGGTCCAAGGGCGCGTCGGCGCGTTACTTAGGCAAGGAAGACACGGCTTTGTTCAAAGGGGTCAATTTGGAAACCGTGGCCCGCTACCCGTATGTCGAACAACTGCGGATGGCACACCATTATGTCGATCATTACAACGGCCAGTATGAGCGCCGGATCGACGGTCGCGCCCTCGGCTTTCCCTTTCATCTGGATCAGATTATCATCAACGGCCGGCGCTTCTTTGAGATGACGGCCCACTATCAGGAAACGGTGACGCAATTCAACGAGCGCTCGGCTTCCAGTTCCCGGTTCGTCGCAAACGCAAAAATGGATGTCTCTGCCAGGACGATCATGGAAACGATCAACACCTACGACGGCCACAATCGAACGGGCGACCGCTATGTCCGGACCATCTTCGACTGCCTGCTGATCTATTACATCGACAAGTTCGGCCACGTGGAAATCTCCCGGGCCATCGAGAAGATTTTCATCTGGGCCTACAGCCTGCGATTGAAAATGCAAGTGGTTCAGCTCGCGAGCATGGACAACCATGTGCTGGAGCACAATCTGTTCAGGCTGATCAAGGAAGCCACCCGCCCTGGCGACTTCATCAACTGCAGTCTGCCGGTCCTTGCGGAGAAAAAGTCCACCAAGACCGAGGAGATCGAGAAACTGTTCCGGGACATGAGATATTATGAATGAGGATATTGCCCAGCTTTCCATCAAGGAGCTGCTGAATGGCGGCGTGGACTACGTCATCCCGATGTATCAACGGAACTATGCCTGGGACGAGGGCGAGATCACGCAGCTAATTCAGGACGTGATCGATTACCTCCCGGCTGGCCGGAACTACTACATCGGCACGCTGGTGGTTTTCGAGAGACCCGAGAGACCTGAAGACAATCGCACCGTTTTCGAAACCATTGACGGCCAGCAGAGGCTGACGACGTTGTCCCTGCTGGCCTCGTATCTAAAAAATGAGGAGGTCTGCGATGTCTCCTGGTATGACAGGTTGGCCATCGACTTCGACAGCCGTAAACACTCCCGCCGGACTTTCAGCGAGATTTTCAAAGGGCAGTTCACGGACGATCCCTCCGAGGTTCTTGGTCAGCAGGAGATCAACACGGCCATTCTCAACGGCTATCGCCTGATCAAGAAGATTCTGCCGCAGAAGCTCGTCGAAAACAAAGTCACCCCGCAGGCTTTCGCCGGTTTCTTGTTCGCAAGCGTTCAGATCATGCGCGTCAAGGTGCCGAAGGACACCGATTTGAACCACTACTTCGAGATCATGAACAATCGAGGTGAGCAGTTGGAGAAGCATGAGGTGCTCAAGTCCCGAATGATGGAGTTGCTCAAAGATGACAAGGATGGCCAGAACTGTCTCCATGTGATATGGGAAGCCTGCGCAAATATGGAGAGGTATGTGCAGATGGGCTTCACCCCGACCCAGCGCGACGCCATTTTTGGAGCGAGGAACTGGGAGCAATTCAACGTGGATAGTTTCGACGCGCTGAGGGATGCGCTGAAGCAGCCCGCCGGTGCCGCCTCAGATTGGGGCAGTGAACAAACGCTGGATGAGATTATCGGGAAAGCCGGAGCTAGTGTTAAACCTGACAGCGAGGATGACGAGTCGCCTGAGCGATTCAACACGGTGATCAACTTCCAGAACTTCCTGCTGCACGTCCTGCGTGTCGAAACGGAGCAGGACATTCCGTTGGATGATAAGCGACTCATCACGACCTTTGAAACCTGCCTGCTCAAAAGTGCCGATCCGATTGGGAAAGTGAAGAAGTTCACCTTCGATCTGCTCCGCTGTAAGAATCTTTTCGATCAATACGTCATCAAGCGCGAGTTCCTCAAGGGCACGGACGGCTGGAGCCTCAAGCGTTTCAAATGGAATGATGGCGGCGAGTCCAGCCGAGCGGGACGCGGCTACTATGTAAACACCTTTGGAGAGGAGGACGCGAACGGCGGCGAAAACCGCCGAGTTCTGATGCTTCTTTCGGCGTTCCATGTCTCCACGCCAACCCTAGTTTACAAGCATTGGCTGAACGCGGCACTGCATCATCTTTTCAGCGCCAAGGAAATCCGTGCAAATGCCTATCTGAGTTATCTGGAGTCTTTGGCAAAAGCGTTCGTATTCGACAGGTTCCTGGCTCCGCCGGGCGGCGGGAAGGAATACTTCGTCATGATCTATGACAACAAGGGGGCTTGTCAGACCGTGAAGGCGGATGTCTCACGAGATGCGATGAAGTCCAGGCTGTCATTCGGTAGCATCGAGAACAATCTGGTCTTCAACTATCTCGACTATCTCCTGTGGCTGGAACATCAGGCGACCGACAGCAAAGTCAGAGCCTATGAGTTTACCTTCCGCAGTTCGGTGGAGCACTATTATCCTCAACATCCTTTGCCCGGACATGATTTCTTGCCAGCTGATACGCTCAACTCATTCGGCAACCTCTGCCTGATCAGCCACAGCAAAAACTCACGGCTCAGCAACTTCATGCCCGAGGCAAAGAAGGAATACTACGAAAACAACACTATAGATAGCGTCAAGCAGCACCTCATGATGAGATACCAACGATGGGATGCGGCGAGCATAGCCGAGCATGATCGTACGATGAAAACCGTATTAATGAAGGGGCTGGAAGACGGCTCCCTGTAGGATCTACACAGAAAGAACAATTGCGTATGCCTGAATCTCCTCGTCTATTTTCACCCTAAACGCCCACTAAAAAACTCCCAAAGCCTCACCATCGCCAGCGTGTCGAGTTGGCAGTAGTCCAGAAGTTGCGCTTCGATTTCTGATCTTCTCACTGAATCTGTATTGGGATGGATCGCCTCGCGGAATGCGGCCATGGCAGCGTTTCCATCCTTAATTCCTTCAAGGGCTCCATAGTTCAGATCAGGGCAGACGGCAGGAAGCACCGCCTTGATGCTCCAGCTCTTTCCCTGACTTGGGTGGTAATAGTGATTACGGGCGATCGGAAGCAGATCCACAATTCTTGGCAAGAGTGCCTCCAGGGCTTCGGCGCACTCCGGATGTCGGACGGCCATTGCGCGAATGATCCGCTTCTCGAAATGGGAGTACACAAAGATCGGCCCCTCCTCACCGCAGGCGCTCACCAAGGCTTGGGTGAATGTGTAGGTGGGGAGATTTCCTGAGAGATCAAGAAATGCCGTGTCTTTGAGAGTTCCCGCTTCCTCAAGAGTATGCAGGCTGAACTGAAAGGGGATCTGCTCGTAGGGAGAGGTTTCCGCCCAGATTGGCACAGGAAATTGAGCGCTTTCAAAATCCAGAAACCTTGCAGGAAATCCATAGGGGGCAAGTGTCTCCTTGGCTCCCTCTGCGTCGAAGTAGGCTGTCCCGGAAATGGTATGATCCTTAACCCTCTGCTGTTTCTCCGAGAGAAACTCATTGGGTACGAGACGCAGGTCATCGATGCCCATCTCTTCGCACAGTTCCTGTTTTTTCTGTCGGAAATTCGGAAGATTTGAAAGTGGATGCTCCGGTGAGACCTGATCTCGGTAGCAGTAATCGCAGAAGCCGCAGGCAAATGGAGAGGAACATTGAGGTCCGACTTCCACCGTTGGCTCCTCGGTCTGCTCTGCGACCATGCGACCCTCGGCAATCCATTGCTCCACTTCTGCGCTTCGTGAAAGAACCTCCTCGGTGAAGTCTTCCTCCACGAGGAGGCCATTGTAATCGCCGCCTCCGGGATAGACCCAGGAACTCTCCACATGGGCAAGGGCCACAGAAGTCAGAGGGATTCCTGACTCACGGGCAATGTGTGCCTGAACGGCGATATCGTCACGCTGGTAATCTTTCACTCTTGTTGAAGCTTTCACCTCGACCATCCGCCAGGCGCTTTTTCCATCGTGCTCAACAGGCAGCAAAACATCTGCAAAAGCACGCCCTCCGACTGCCTGGAAGCCAGCCTCAAAGATGGGGTTCCGTGTGGTGGCAAGCAGATCGGCAGTTCGCTCAATGGCTCCGGCGACGCCCTCGGATTCCACATCCAGGAGAGCTCCCTGCCCCTGCGGGTCATAGATGCGCCGCGCCACCTCACCGACTTCATAGCCCACGGCAAAGCCCGCCAGGGACGATGCCGAATCCTCCCGTAACTCAGGCCGGTGAATCTCCAGCCAGAGCCTCTTAGGACATTGGCGGAAGGCAATGATCTTGGATTTGGAGAGAATGGTCATAGGGATGAGATGAATCAGCACAATGAACAGTTACAGTCGATCCATCCAGCCCAACAACTGTCCCCATTCAATGACCTATCGGGCTGGGAGGTCTCTGAGCTAAAAAATGGCCTTCACTCAGCAAACCCAAACCAACAACACACCACCACTATGGCAAACTACTACTGCAAATGCTGCGGCACGAAATATTCCAGCATTTCTACCCTGACCGCAAATCCATGCTCCAAGAATCCAGATGGGCGCAATCATGTTCTCTATGAGGGAACCGAAAAGGCGCAATACGCCTGCAAGTACTGCGGGTCAAAGAATTCTAGCATTTCTAGCCTGACCTTAAATCCCTGTTCCAAGAATCCTACCGGAAAGCATCACTCGCCAGCGCTCTAGTATCACCGGATGATGGCAGAGGAAGAGATCACCCCATAAAGAGCAAAGCAGCCTATAAGTCCGTTGTAAGCCTTATGGATGTCCTCCACCAGTCGCAACAGGCGCCATAAAGAGCAAAGCAGCCTATAAGTCCGTTGTAAGAGCGCAGCCGCCGTTCAAGGATTACCGAAGGTGGTGCCTTGGTTTTCGTATCTTTCCGCATGAAAATTCGCAAAATCCTCTTCACGGCTGATCTGCACCTGAACATCGAGACGCGATCCAGTCGTGGGCTCACCATTCTGGAGGAGTTTGCGGAGGCAGTGGAACGGGAAAAGCCGGACGCGGTTGTGATCGCTGGGGATCTTTCGACTCCTTCCCGCGCTGTCCCCCATATTGCAGCCATCCGCAAGGCCGCAGGAGACCGTCCCCTCGCCGTGACGCTGGGCAATCATGATTTCTGGACAGGAAGTGTCACGGGGAAGGACTTTCATCTTCTCGAAAACACCATCACCGAGTTCTGGGAGAAACCATGCCGCGACAACGGGGTGGTGCTTCTGGATCGTGAAAACGCCCTATGGGGAGAAATCGCCATTGTCGGTGGCTACGGTCATTTCGACCTCGGTCTTGCGTGGCCGAATCTGCGGCTCGATGGCAAGCGCGTGACCAGAGAGGTCTATCTCGCCGGGGCTCGGTGGAATGATTTCCGATTCATTCCCGGCTGTGCCGAGTTCCTGAAGGTGAACGCACGCGCCCAGGCAGCCGGTATTGCAAGTCGCCTCGATCAGGCCATTGCCGAAAAGAAACGAATTCTGATGGCCGTTCACACCTGCCCATGGGCGCAACTCAACGGTCATCCCAAATCAGGAACCTATACCGACATTTTCACCGGCTACTCGGGCAATTCACTCGTCGGAAAGGAGATTGAGAAGCGGGCGGCCAGCGTCGAGTTCCTCATCTGCGGTCACACTCACTACCGAGTCAAGGAACAGCTCATCCACGGGATTCCTTCACTCAATGTCGGCGCCGATTACGGAATCTTCCGTGGCGTCGTCTATGATGTGAAAACCAAGGAGATCCGCTGGATCTGATTGCCAAGAGATCAAAGGGATTACCCCCGAAATCTACCTCCCTATCTTGCAGTCCCTCAAGAGACGGCGGAATGAAGAGGTTTTTTGGCGATCTTGTTCGGCTTCCTGTGAGGGAATGACTTTCTGACTGGAAGAGTGCTCTTTGGCTCTTTTCGTCCGCGTGAAAAAGTCCCGACAGCTCGAAGAGGGCTGGCCGCAGTCGTTCTCTTCACCAGGGCTGTCCCTGTGGAATCAATGAAGACTCCGGGCTCCACGCCGAAGCGTTCAGAAAGCTGGGCAATTTGAGTCACGGTGAGGTTGCGTTCTCCGTTCACCAACCGAGCACCCTGGCTCCGATCCACTACGAGAAGGCGCGCAAGATCAGAGGCATTCATGGAATGTTCCTCCATGAGGAAGGCAAGTGCCTCGGAGGGCGAAACACGGGGAAGTTCATTCTCGTAATCGGCCATGAAGGCGGTCACGACAGCGAAGTAATCGTTCTGCTCCGCGCTCATCCGCTCCTCAAATCCAGCCATGAGATCGGCCATCTTCTCGGCCTCGGAATATCCGAGCCGATTGTGGATCGGGCGGGGCAGATAGATCGCGCAGAGACTCTTGTAGTCCTTGGGCAGAGTCTCAAAACGAAGATCATCCAGGATGGTATTTTTTGTGATTTTCATAATTCCTCCTTCCATTTGTTTTTGTCGTATTCGGCGTGTGTGAAGAATCGGAGCGTGTAGACCAACTGTGTTTTAAAATGCACCGCCGCGATGAGGCGGTAGTCGTTTTTACAGATGTTGAATACCATGATCGTTCTCCCGCTCTCTACCGTCACGCTGTCAGCGTGTGGAAATGTCGCCCGGAGCTGAACGAGGTTTCCCCATGTGGCGGCACGGGTTATTTTAATCCATCTTTCGAGGTTGGCTGCGGCTGAGCGATGTCTTTTTGCCATCTGCCTTAAAAAGGATTCCTTGATAATCCGCATGATGCCAAGCTGGCTGCATGTTGCCATATTGGCAACATCTATTTTACTCCCAAACCAGATTCATCCCCCCTTCGGGAACTCCTTCCTGAATCCGGATCCAATTCACTTGGGCATGGAGTGAGGAATAAGAAGTAACCCAACGGTCTGGGCGAGTTTGCGCTGACGGTGATCGAAACTGGCAAACTTCTTGGCTCCGAGAATAAGCGCCGAAGCCACATGAAGGATGTCCAGTGCGCGACAGGCCAGAGCGGGCGTATGCTTCTTGGATAGAAACCCTGCTTTTTCGTAGAGCTTGATCTGATTGAGAGAGGCGCGTTTTAGCAAACCATTCGACTCATCTGTGGCAATTTCTCGAAGGATGGAATCATGGGTAGCCTGATCCAAAGAATCACTCCCGAGACCACGCTGGAGAACATTCAAAAATTCCAATTCATTCAAAAGTGTATAGGGAATCGGGACTGTGAACTGGGAAGCTGCCTTGCGTGCCTGGGGATGAAAAATATCCGAAGCAACATAAAGCGATGTCAGGAATGAGGAATCGCAGTAAGTCATTGGCCGCGATCTTCAATCAGCATCTGAGTCAGGCGGGTCGGCTTCTTCGGACGAGCAGATGGAGTTCCAAAACGCTTGGCAAAGATGGCTGAGGGAGTCTCCTCAAGGGAAACTTCAGCTTTAATCAGCATGGCAATCCTCTTGCCTGATTTGGTAATGGCTATGGGTTCACCTTCGGCAAGCCAGCCCTCGACTTGTGGAAAATGAAGTCGTAAATCCCGAACCGTAGCAGTTTTCATATTTCCTGTGAAACATAGTCTGTTTCACGGAAGGCTGCAAGTTTCTGAATCACTCAGTCATTCGCAGGAAATTCCTTCCTCAGGCGCGCCGCCCTTTTTGCCGTATCTGTTCGATCAACCCACCCCAAGCCCTTGCTGAGGAAGATGTGGAGTTTCTCTCCTGTGAGTTTCAGCCGCTTGGCCTCGGCATCGAGCTTTCGGAGTTTAACCGCCCATGCACGGCGTTCCTCATGACTTTCGGCAAGTGCTTCTCCCTGCCTTTTCAAGGCCCGTGCCTTATGGAGTTTAATGATCTCGGACCATTTCACATCGCGTTTATAATCGAAGGACCAGTAAGCCGGGATGAAGATCATCGTTCCGTGAGCGGTCAGGTTGACTGAGAGCTTCATCACAAGAGGATTGTCTCCTTCCACCCCGTAGAGGTTCCAGCGATGACAAAAGAAGTCGAAGGCTGCCTGAAAGCGTTGTCTCGGTTCCGACCAGCTTACCCAGAATGTTTCCCGGAGATTCCTTTCTCCTGTGAGTGAGCGGCGGATGATCCCTTTGTGATCGGTAAATTGAGAGACATCCCACTGCGCCTTGATCTCCTCCCATTCTTTCAGCAGGTCAGGATTTCTCTCGGCCTCTTTCTGGATGGAATCAAATTTCGCCGCTGTCTTCACAAGCGATTCATAGCCTCCGCGCCAGACGAGATGCTCATGCTCAGCCACAACGAGGCAAACCTCTTCGGAGGGTGGTTCGGGAAGATGCTGGAGCAGAAACTGCATTTCCTCATCCAGAGGATCTCCTGCCTCAATCGC
>Ga0302320_10017587_pt1 | contig 14499 bp, 10 predicted proteins | sample Bog_T0_3_FD_202130 | JGI IMG/M metagenome (GOLD analysis project Ga0302320, IMG submission 202130) | Peat permafrost microbial communities from Stordalen Mire near Abisko, Sweden - Bog_T0_3 | ecosystem: Environmental > Terrestrial > Soil > Wetlands > Peat | place: Sweden: Abisko, Stordalen Mire...
TCATCAACTTCGAGGAGGAAATCGAGGCCGAAGCGCGTGGCGAAGAAGGCCGCACGCTGTTGCGCAACGACAACCTAAACCGCTCGGTTGAAGAGCTTGAGCTTTCTGTCCGCAGCTACAACTGCCTCAAGAATGCCAACATTCAGTCGATCGGCGAATTGGTGCAGAAGACCGAAGCCGAGATGCTCAAGACCAAGAACTTCGGTCGCAAGAGCCTCAACGAGATCAAGGAAATTCTCGCGCAGATGGGCCTCTCGCTGGGCATGAAGATCGACGAACACGGCAACGCGGTTCCTGGACCGACGAGCATTCCACCCGCCGCCGCACTCGCAGCCAGCTATAGCCACTACGACGACGAAGACGAACCATTGGATTCTGTGGATTTGCAGTTGCCCACCGAGACCGAGAACTTTTAAAAGCAGTGAGCAGTGAAGAGTGGACAGTGATCACGTTCTGTCCACTGCTCACTGTGCACTGTTCACTGACTTCGAAAGAGAGTTGCATCATGCGCCATCGCAATTCAGGATTCAAGCTCGGACGCAACACCAGCCATCGTCGCGCCCTGCTGCGCAACCTGGTCACGTCCGTCATCATTGAAGACCGCGTGGAGACCACCGTGGCCAAGGCCAAGGCTGTCCGTCCGCTGGTTGAAAAGATGATCACCCTGGGCAAGAACGGCGATCTCCACTCGCGCCGTCAGGCCCTCAGCTTTCTCATGACCGATGCATCCGTCGAGCGGTTGTTCGAAACCGTAGCCCCGCGCTACGGCGACCGCCAGGGCGGCTATCTGCGCATCGTCCGCACCGGTTTTCAGAAGGGCGACGGGGCTGAAAAGGCCTTCATCGAACTGCTGGGCGCCGAAAAGCAGTTGGACGCCAAGCGCCAGAAGCGCGACGACGTCAAGGCCAAGAAGCGGGCCGAGCTCGAAAAGCAGTTGGAAGAATCAAAGAAGGATGAGGCCAAAGAAGAGGCCGCATAAGGTTGCTGTTCTTCTTAGTTCCCATTTTGTGTTCAACAAACAAGCACGGGCGCACTCCGCGAGGAATGCGCCCGTGCTTCTGTTTTTCAGGCTACCAATAGACTCGCAAGCCGTAGCTCATCAGCTTTTTCGGCTTGAAGAACCGCATGAAGAGATAAACCACCAACTGCAGAGTAATCGCGCCGCAGCAATCCAGCAACACGTCCCAGGGCGAACCCGTTCGGTTCGGCAAAAAGGTCTGATGGAACTCGTCCGAGCTCGCTACAAGTGCGGTGCCTAGGACTGCAAGAATTGCGTCATGAATGAAGCGTGAATGCGGCAAAGTCATCCACCAGGCTCGCAGCCAGGCCAACCCGATAAATCCATAGCCAAGAAAATGGCCGGACTTGCGAATCAGGTGATGAAACACCGCCCAACGCGCCTCGCTTACCGCCCCGAAGATGCTCTCGAATATCCGTCGCAGCGGGCCGCTTGTGCGGTCGTAGCCGAACATTTCCGTTGACTCGAACATGATGACGACGATGCCGACGACCACCGGCAGCCAGGCGCTGATCCAGTACTTCAGGTCGCGTCGCTTATTCGACATGATAGTTCGGCGCCTCCCTGGTGATGATCACGTCATGGACGTGACTCTCGCGCAGGCCGGCGCCGGAGATGCGTACAAACTGCGCCTTCTCCTGCAACTCCTGTATTGTGCCGCAGCCCACGTAGCCCATCCCCGACCTCAGGCCGCCCACCAGTTGAAAGACCATCGATTCCAGCGGACCGCGGTAGGGTACGCGCCCCTCAATGCCCTCGGGAACGAATTTGGCCAGCCGGTTTTGACTGGCTCGTTCGCGCTGCACCACGCCCTCGGTGCCCATCTCCGCGCTGGCCATGTCAGCCGTGCTCTGAAAGTAGCGTTCGCCGGAACCCTGGCCCATGGCGGTCAACGATCCCATGCCGCGATAGCTCTTGAAGCTGCGTCCCTGGTAGAGAATGGTCTCGCCCGGACTCTCATCCACGCCGGCAAACAGCGAACCGATCATTACTGAGCTTGCTCCTGCTGCAATGGCTTTGGTCACTTCTCCTGAGTATTTGATGCCGCCATCGGCAATGACCGGGATGCGGTGTTCGCGTCCGGCGCGCGCTGCCTCGGCGATGGCTGTGATCTGCGGCATGCCTGCGCCGGTTACAATCCGTGTGGTGCAGATCGACCCTGGGCCAACGCCCACCTTGATCGCATCCGCGCCGGCATCGATCAGCGCCAGCGCCCCCTCATACGTGGCCACATTTCCGGCCAGAAGGCCAATTTGCGGAAAGAGCTTCTTGACCTCGCGCACTGCCTCCAGCACCCGCGTCTGGTGCCCGTGCGCGGAGTCGATTACCAGCACATCCACGCGTGCGCGCACCAACTCGCCAGCCCGCTCCAGAAAATCTCCCGTCGCCCCGATCGCGCCGCCCACGCGCAGCCGCCCTTGATCGTCCTTGCTGGCATTTGGATACTTCAGCTTTTTCTGGATGTCTTTGACGGTGATAAGGCCCTTCAGCTCGTACTGATCGTTCACCACCAGCAGCTTCTCAACGCGGTGTTCGTGCAAGATCAGTTCGGCTTCTTCGAGCGTTGTGCCGACGGGCACAGTGATCAGATTTTTCTTGGTCATCACAGAGCCGACTGGAATATCGGTGCGCGTTTCAAACCGCAGGTCGCGATTGGTCAGAATGCCGACCAGCCGCTTGCCCTGGGTTACCGGCACGCCTGAGATCTTGTAGCGTCGCATCACTTCCAGCGCGTCGCCGATCATCTGGTCCGGTCCAATGGTCACTGGGTCCACGATCATGCCGCTCTCAGAACGCTTGACCTTGTCGATCTCGCCGGCCTGGTCGTTGATGGTCAAATTGCGGTGTACAATCCCGATGCCGCCCTGCTGCGCCATGGCGATGGCCATCCGCGACTCCGTCACCGTGTCCATGGCAGACGAGATCAGCGGCGTGTTCAGCGTGATGTCCCGCGTCAACTGCGTCTGCGTGCTGACCTGCACAGGCACCACATCGCTGGCGGCAGGAACCAGCAACACATCATCGAAGGTGAGCGCTTCAGGTAGATTTTTGGTTAGCATATGCTTTGATGCGCCTGGCGGACCGGGCTTCCACTCCCCGGCGCGGCAGGCGCTTGAAGTCTATTGTAGCGGAGGGGGCGGGCGGAGCGAGTCGCACAGCGGCCCGGGCCTCATTCACTCGGGAGTTAACTGCTTAGATCTAGTGTGATTTAGGTGCCGCCACCACACCCGGTGTAAAGAAGCTGATAGTTAGCTCCGATTCGCCGATAGATGGAATAGGCCCAGGATTCATAGTAGGTATGCTCGGCGATAATTGCGTCGGGCTCGCCAGAAAAGAGCGGGAAGTTGTCAACGAAGAATTCCTTGTCGACGTCCCCTTCTTCGTCAAGTACTTCGCCGGGTTTGGGCAGATCATTAACGTTTCCCAGAGTGATGGTTGGTGTCCTTAAACTTCGTGGATTCCGTCTTCTTTGTGGGCATCCTACACCCCAACCGGAAACGGCTTCGGGCTCGACTCGTCTGTATTCGCGCTCCCGCCGCTGCGCCAGCGTTCAAATCGCCCTTGCAGCAAACTCATCAGCCCTGTGTACCAATAGCCGATCACAAACAGAATCAGAAACGGCGCAGTGAAGTAGTTGTGATTCGAGAACGTATAGAGAATTGCCAAAAAGAAATAGGTGCCGAGCAGCAACTCGATCCACGGCGCCAAGACAAGCCGCTTGCGGTATTTCGCGGCCTGCGATTTTTCTCCCTTTTTCGCCACGCGGTACTTCGGCGTCCGCACAAACGCGCTCTTGATGCCAAACAGCGCTTCCATCACAGCCTTGGTGTTGGTCACCGTCAGCCCGATGCCCAGGGCCATCAGAAATGGCAGATAGAGAAACGTCTTCATCCATGTTTTAGGAAAAAGCTCGCGTTCGCTCATTACGTAGAACACCGCGATCGAAAACGTTGAGGCGGTGAACAGCGGAACGTCGATCAGCAGCATCTGAAACCAGCCCTGGTAAAAGCGGCAGATCATCGCCGGCAGAAGTAGCGCGGACATCACAACCATGAGCGGGTAGCTCAGGTTGGCCGTGAGGTGGTAAACAGCCTCCACCTTGATGCGCCGCGGCACGCTCGACTTGAACATCAGCGGCAACACCTTAATGCTTGTCTGAATCAGCCCCTTGGCCCAGCGCGCCTGTTGCGTCTTGAACGCTGTCATCTCAATGGGCAACTCCGACGGGCACTCAACCTCCGGCAGATATTTGAACTTCCAGCCAGCCAGTTGCGACCGATAACTCAGATCGGTGTCTTCGGTCAGCGTGTCATGCTGCCAGCCGCCGCCGTCGGCAATGGCCTTTTTGCGCCACATGCCGGCCGTGCCGTTGAAGTTGAAGTAGTCTCCGGTGCGGGCCCGTGCGCCGTGTTCAAGCACAAAGTGCCCGTCGAGCAGGATTGCCTCAATCTGCGTCAACATGCTGTAGTCGCGGTTGAGATGCGTCCAGCGGGTTTGCACCATGCCGATCTCCGGCTCGGCAAAGTGGTGAATCACCTTCATCAGCCAGTCGGTCGGCGGCACAAAGTCAGCGTCGAAGATGGCCACGTATTCGCCTTTGGCCACCTTCAGGCCTGCATCCAGCGCCCCGGCTTTGTAGCCATGCCGGTTGGTCCGATGAATGTAGACGATTGGATTTCCCATCGCCGCATAGCGCGCAACAATGCTCGAGGCCACCTCCCGAGTCTCATCGGTTGAGTCGTCCAGCAACTGAATCTCGAGCTTTTCGCGCGGATACTCCATCGCACAGATCGCTTCAATCAACCGGTCGATCACAAACTGTTCGTTGAAGATCGGCAGTTGAACCGTCACGAGGGGCAGTTCGTCAAAATGCCCTGGCGCGTCGGGCTTGTAGTTCTTCTTGTACTTGTAATAGAGGTAGACCATCGTATAGCGGTGTACGCCATAGATCGCCAAAATGATCATCACGGCAAAGTAGGGCAGCAGCAACGCCGCGTCAAACCAATTCCAGTGATAAAGCCCGGTGAAAGTCTTGTCCGTATTCTCCATTGCCTTGAAGTAGTGGCGCAGCCCGTTCTGAGGCGCGAACGCAACATGCGCCCCAAGCTGCGCCGACAGGCCCACAAGATGCGTGTGCAGCAGGTCGGCGGCGGGTTTCAGACTGCTGGCAAGAGCGGCGAACAGAGGCAAGCCTCCACGATAGGGATACCCGCAATTGTAAGCGATGAGGGGTTGCAAGACTCGCTGGTTTGTCCTGGAGATCTACCGGAAGCTAGCTCGAAGAGCCAGCCTTCTTCTTAAAACCATCACCCCAAATCATGATCCAAAGAGTCAGTTCGCCAGTCCCTTTTTCAGCTTTGCCAAAATCGCAGGCTTCTCCGCGTCCAGAACCTTGACGGCATCCACGTCATCCAGCCCAGGGTACTTCTTGAGGGTTCCGCAGTGAAACACCTGAACGTACTGGCCGCTTGGTGCGTCGAACACGAATGCTTCAATATGGTATCGATGTGCTGAAAAGTGTGTCTCTTCGGCAGCGATATCCCAGATATAGTCCGCAGTCACCAGCACCGGCATGTTTGAAAACTGCGGCAGATTCCAGAGCTTGTATTCGCTCTGGTTGGTAAGCTGCACCTGGGGCAGCAGATCCACAAGATCGCTCGATTGCTGTTTGAGAATCGCCAGGTGCGTTAGGTGGCCGTTTCCTCCGGAAGAAAAGGACGCCGTAAACAGAACCAGATCCTGCCCATTGAGATTGCCAACCGTCTGAGCTTTCGGCTCCAGGCCAAACGCATACTTGTCGCTCGGCGGCGCGTAGCAATGACCGCTTCCGCTGGCGGCGAGGCAAATCCGGGCAGGCGCGGTTGGCATGCCATGAGCATCCAGCGTGCCCGGCATCACGCGATATTGGCCAGCGCATGTGCCCGCACATGCAGACACCGCGAATACCGCAAGAATCCAATGAAATTGCAGTCTCAACTTCACTTCCATCTCCTTTCACGCAGGTTCGTTCCTCTGCCAGCGCACTCTCTATGCTTTCTTCCAGCTCACATATGGGGTTCCAAAATCATGTTTGTGACAGCCGCTTTCTAAATTTGCTCTCTCCCGGTCTTCTGGCGTACCGTTTTGGCAGTTGGAGAACCGCTTTCATGCCTTCGCTTACCGCATCGCCCATCGTTGCCGCCGCGGGTGGCAGTTTTCTGATTGAGACACGAACTCTCGCCGAAGTCTTTACCCCTGAAGATCTGGATGAGGAGCAGCGTCAGGTTGCTGCCACCGCGGCCCAGTTTGCCCGTGAGGAGATCCTGCCCGCCAACGCCGCCGTCGAGGCCAAAGAGCCAGGTGTCATGGCAGGCCTGATTCGAAAAGCTGCTGAATTGGGGTTCACCTCGGTCGACATTCCCGAGGAGTTCGGCGGCCTGGCGGGCGACAAGATCACTTCGACCCTGATTACAGACCACTTGTCAGTACTGGCGAGTTTTTCAACTGCATTTGGAGCGCACATCGGCATCGCAACGCTGCCCCTGGTCTGGTACGGCACTGAAGAGCAGAAGCAGCGCTACTTGCCAAAGCTTGCAAGCGCCGAGTGGATTGGGGCTTACGGACTTTCTGAGGCCAGCTCGGGCTCCGATGCCATGAACATTCGCACCAGGGCCACACTCTCAGCCGACGGCAGCACCTATACCCTGAACGGCGAGAAGATGTGGATCACCAACTGCGGAATCGCTGGCCTTTACACGGTTTTCGCCAAAATCGACGGAAAGAAGTTCTCCGCATTTCTAGTCGAACGAGACACCCCAGGCCTCACCGTGGGCGCGGAGGAGCACAAGCTGGGCATTCACGGCTCCAGCACCTGCCCGTTGGTTCTCGATGGCTGCAAAATTCCCGCCGGCAACTTGCTTGGAGAGGCAGGTAAGGGCCACCACATCGCCTTCAATGTATTGAATGTAGGGCGCTTGAAGCTAGGTGTGGCCTGCATCGGCGGTGCCCGGCATGCCCTGGCGCACATGGTTCGCTATGCCGGCGAGCGCGTCGCTTTTGGCAAACCCATTGCTCAGTTCGGCCTGATTCAGCGCAAAATCTCCGCCTCGGCCACCAGGCTTTACGCAGCCGAAAGCATGGCCTATCGAACAGTGGGAATGATTGATTCGTCCTTGGCGCAAATGAGCGCGGAGCAGGCCAGGTCGCCAAGGGAGACGCAGAAGCGCATCGAGGAATACGCCGTAGAATGCTCCATCCTTAAGGTTTACGGTTCAGAGATGCTCAGCATGGTGACCGACGAACTGGTCGCCACCATGGGCGGCTACGGCTACGTGGAAGAGTACCCCGCGGAGCGATTCTATCGGGACGCCCGAATCAACCGGATCTTCGAGGGGACCAACGAGATCAACCGGCTGATCATCACCGGCTGGCTCATGAAGCGGGCTATGAGTGGCCAGTTGCCGCTCCTTGCAGCAATCAACAACCTCATGGACGAGGTCATGCAGCCGCCCAGCTTCGATACGGGAGCGAATGGAATCGATATGCTGGCGTGGGGAACGGGAATTCTCGAGGGATCAAAAAAGATTGCGCTCTTTGCTGCCGGGGTGGCCAGCCAGCGCTTCATGGCCGCACTCCAGGATCAGCAGGAAATCATGGCCGACCTGGCCGACATCATCATGCAGGTTTATGCGCTGGAGTCGGCGCTGCTGCGGGCACGAAAGTTGGAAGGGACGAGAAGCAGCTCAACCCAGGCCGCTTCCCAGGCCGCAGTGTATATGACAGGACTGCTGGCAGGCGAATCCATCGAGTTGGCAGAACAGGCGGCTCGCCGCGTCCTTGCAGCCTGCTCCGACGGCGACCTGCTGCGGACCCACTTGGCCATTCTGAGGCGACTGGCGCGGTACACCCCTGTGGATTCGGTAGCCTTGAGTCGCGCTGTGGTTCACCGCTGCGTTGAGCGCGGCGGATACCCGCTGCAGTCTCAATAGATGGCAAAAGGGAAGCCCCACCCTGTCGACGTGTCGGTCAGCAGGGTGGGGGAGGTTGGTTTTGGGCGCGCCGCGGTTACCTTCGGCAGGTCGGGTGGGGAGGGCTTGGGTTTGGTTTACTTCTGAACAAAGACAGTCAAGTTCAAAGGAACTTCAATGGCCTGATTGTCGAGCTTGGCCGGGCTGAAGCGGAACTTGCGAACCGCGGCAACCACAGGAGCATCGAGTTCTGGGTTGACAGACTTGACGACTGAGATATCGCGTGCCTTGCCGTCTTCGCCGACATTCAGTTGCAACACAACTTCGGCGCCGACGGGGAGGTTTGCGCTGGTTGGCAGTTCAATGCTCTGAGAAGAGATCACCTGGGCGGGGATCACTCCCGTGCTGATGGGCCGTGTCATGGTTGTGGCAGTAGCGTCGTTCGCTGGGGTGCTTGCGACAGCCGATGCGGTGAAGAATAGCGGGGAGAAAAGAATGCTTGCTGCAAGAATACGTCGCATGTAGTACCTCCTTGACGTTAATAGTAACCATCACAATCTTAAACCTAAGAGCAGACAATTGTCAAATAATTATTAGCAGCCAATATTTTTCAACGGTTTACGGATGGCCATATCTTCAATTGTTAACAACTCGATAAAAATAGCCCCGCAAGTGAGAGCTGAAGATTGACGGGTGGCCAGGGTGCCATAACGACTGTTCTACCACCATGGCGGGTGCCCCAGGCGCCTCGCCCTTGGGCACCTGGGAGACCACAAATCTCGGGGAATTCGGGGGGGCATGGTACTATTCACAGCAATTTTAGTTGCTTGCCGGTGTACGATCTTTCGCCCGCAGGCTTTCGGGCCCCACCACAGCCTGAATCAGAAAACGCTCTAGCCAAACGAAAAACGACCCACTTCTTAAATCGAGAAGCGGGCCGTTTCTGTTCAACAACAAATTGAAATTACGCCTTGGCAGTCGTCAGCGCACCTAGGTCGGCGGCTAACTTCTCAGTCGAGAACGACTCAATGAGGTCGCCTTCCTTGATGTCATTGAAACCGGCCAGCCCGATACAGCATTCCATGCCATTGGTGACTTCCCGGGCATCGTCTTTGAAACGCTTGAGCGAAGCGATCTTGCCCTTGAAGACTTGCTCTTCGCCGCGCATGACCTTGATCTCCGCGTCGCGGCGGATCACTCCGTCTTGCACGCGGCAGCCGGCGATCGTGCCGATCTTGGGAATCTTCAGCACCTTGATGACTTCCGCACGGCCTGCGTAGTTTTCCTTGAAGGTGGGGTCCAGAAGGCCCAGCATGGCCAACCGAATCTCATCCTGCAACTCGTAAATAATCGAGTGCAGGCGAATCTGAATGCCCTCTTGCTGCGCCAGTTCGCCGGCCTTGCGCTCGGGGCGCACGTTGAAGCCGATGATGATGGTGTTGGATGCAGTGGCCAGCAGGACGTCGCTCTCTGTGATTGATCCGACGCCGGAGTGGATCACCTTGATGCGTACCTTCTCGGTCGACATGCGTGTCAGCGAATCGGCCAGCACCTCGACAGAGCCGGTAACGTCGCCCTTGATGATCAGGGGCAGGTCTTTCACGCCGGCTGTGCGAATCTGCTCCGCCAGGCCTTCGAGAGAGACGCGTGAGCTCTTGGCCAACTGCGCCTCGCGCTCCTTCATCTTGCGGTACTGAGCAATGCCCTTCGCCTTGTCGCGATCCGCTACGACCAGGAAAGTATCGCCCGAGTCGGGCATCGACTCAAGGCCAAGAACCTCAACCGGTGTGGATGGCCCCGCTTCTTCAAGCGCCCGTCCGCGATCGTCGAACATGGCGCGAACCTTGCCGAAGGTGTTGCCGACAATGTAGCTGTCGTTGAGCCGCAGAGTACCATCTTGAACGAGAACAGTTGCCACTGCGCCGCGTCCACGATCAAGCTTGGCTTCGATCACCGAGCCGACAGCCTTGCGCCCCGGCGTTGCCTTGGGTGCGCGGATGTCGGAAACCAGGCAGATCATCTCCAGTAGCAAGTCGAGGTTCTTCCGCTTTTTCGCGGAGACCTCCACGAAGACGGTGCCTTCATCGCCTGCGCCCGCCCATTCTTCAGGAATTAGCCCACGATCCGCCAACTGCTTCTTGACGCGATCGGGGTTAGCCTCAGCCTTGTCAATTTTGTTTACGGCCACGATGATAGGCACGTTGGCGGCCTTGGCGTGATCGATAGCCTCAAGAGTCTGAGGCATCACGCCGTCGTCGGCGGCAACCACAATGACCACAATGTCAGTCACCTTGGCGCCGCGGGCTCTCATGCGGGTAAAGGCTTCGTGGCCCGGCGTATCGAGAAAGACGATTTCGCGGCCGGAGGCAGGTGAGCCTTCCTTTGAAAACTTCACTTTGTATGCGCCGATGTGCTGGGTGATGCCGCCGGCTTCACCCGCTGCAACGTCAGTCTCGCGAATGGCGTCGAGCAGCGAAGTCTTGCCGTGATCCACGTGGCCCATGACAGTAACCACGGGAGAACGGGGAACCTCAAGCTCGCCGGTGTTTTCGGCTTCGAGCACTTCTTCGATAGCCTGATTGGCGATCTCTTCTTCATAGCTGATCACGGTCGCGGCAGCGCCAAACTTGGCGGCAACGTCCTTCACCATCTCCGCGTCGAGCGACTGGTTGACCGTAACGAAGACCCCGCTCATCAGCAACGTGGCGATCAGGTCCTTGGCGCGGACGTCGAGCTTCTCCGCCAGGTCCTTCACGCTGATGCCTTCAGTTACCGTGATCTCGCGCGTGATGGGCAGCGGCTCGCCGCCATATTGCACCCCGCCATAACGTGGCGGCGGCACAAAGCCCTTCATTGGGCCTTCTTTGGTCTTGGGATACTGCGGGCGTCCGCCGCGGCCTCTCGAAGGGGCGCGCGCCGGACGGGGCGCTTCACCGGTTGGCGGTGGTGCGCCGCCTGGACGTGGTGGTCCGCCGAAGCCAGGTCGCGCTCCGGGTGCTCCAAAGCCAGGACGAGCACCGAATCCGGGACGGGCTCCCGGTCCACCGGGTGCTCCTGTTCCTCCAGGACCGGCATAGCCGCCCGGTGTGGTGCGAGTGGGGTGCTTGGGCCGCGGGCCGCCTGCGAATTGGCCGCCCGGCGCTGAAGGAGGACCTCCAGTAGTGCGCTGAGGATAACTGCCAGGGCCTCCAGCCGGACGGTTGCGATCGAAGATCGGCTTTCCGCGCTGAATGCCTGCGCCCGGAGCCTGGTTTCCAGTTCCTGCAACGGGAGCAGTTGGAACAATGATGGGCGCTTTGTAAACCGGGCGTGGGCCGGTTTGAGGCATCACGACGCGGCGGGGGGGCGGAGCCGCTACTGGAGCTGCGGCATGAATTTGTCCTTGGCCGCGCTGGGTTGGAACTTGCGCCGGAGCGGCACCGATCTGATCTTCAACGACGGGCAGGGATTCCCTTTCAATCACAGGTGCGGCCGTGGCAGCTTCCACCACGATCGGGGCCGCAGCCGCAACGGGTACGGTCGGCGTCTCGACGGGTGCAGCTACGACGGCTGTCGCAACCGGATGAGCGGAAGCCGGAGCGGCAGCGGGCACGGCGGCAATTGGCGCGGCATCCGCAGCCACAGGCTGGGAGACCGGGGCCTTGGGTGCAACAGGCTGCTCGCTTGGCCGAGCCTGACCATCGCGAACTTGTCCATCGCGCGCAACAGGCGCAACAGCCGGCGGAGCCAAGGGCGGCTTCACCATCACCGCCGCTGGCGCCACCACGACCACCGGACGCGAGGATACAACGGCACCAAGCGGAGCCTTTGCAACCACCGGGCCAGAGGGTGGGCGAGACGCGATTGCGGGCGGAGCTGGTGGAAGAACAATTTGTGGAGCTGATCGCGGTTGCGGAACAATTCTGCGTGGCTCGGGGCGGCCCGCCTGCGGCGGCGCTACGGCCACCACCGGAGCGGTTGGAGCCGCCGGACGAACCGTTACTGGCGGCGCCGTCGGGCGCGCCGGCAAATGGCTCTGCCTTGCCTCTTGCTCTTCTTTCTGTTTGTTGGCGAGTATAGCCTTCATCACGTCGCCGGGCTTGGAGACATGGGAGAGATCGATTTTGGGCGTAATCGTTTGCGAGGCGCGTGAAGAGGCCCCGCCGTGGCCGCCAGAACGCGATCCACGCTCATGATGCGCGCGAACCTTTACCGCCTCGTCTTCCTCCAGCGAACTGGAATGCGTCTTGCCGCTGGCCAGGCCGAGTTCCGCCAATATGTCAAGAATCTGCCGACTCTTGACTTCCATCTCGCGCGCGAGATCGTTGATACGAACCTTACTCATCCGCCTCTTTTCAATATGTGCTACCCAAAGCCGTTAGTTGCTCATAGCTACCCCATGGCGTTGGCTGGTTTTCAAATTCCCGAACCTGTGTGATTGGCTCTGAATGACGCGCAGATTATGCGCCGTCTTCCGCGGCCGCCTGATCCTACTCATCTTCTTTTCTTGTTTCGCCGTCCATCGCTTCAGCACCTTCTGCAACGGGGACGTCTTCAATCGCTTCTTCCGCTTCCGTGATGTCGTCGCCGTCGGAATCTGCGTTAGCCTCAGATTCCGCTTCTTCCATCACCACCGCGGAGTTCTCTGCTTCGGCTTCCGCATCGCCCTCGACAGCGGACGCATTTTCAACTTCCGCTTCGCCGGCTTCCGCTACCGCCGACTCAACTGAAACCGTTCCAGCCGTCTCGGCAGACTCCGCTTCGGCGTGCTCGGCATCAATCGCTGCGCCTTCGGCCGTCTCGGCTTCCGCGGTTTCCGGCACGTGGCCTTCTTCGCCCTCTTCAAAATGGCCAAAGTAGTGGCGAACCGCAACGCTGATCCGTTCCAGCGTCTTTTCGCCGATGCCGGGAATCTCCTCGAGCTGTTCCGGCGTCATGTCCGCCAGCGCCTCGACGGTTGTAATGCCCGCGGCCACCAGCTTCTGAATAATGCCGTCACCGAGTTCAGTGACCTGCTCAATCGGCGTCGAAGGTCCGCCGCTGAAAGCCTGCATCTGCTGCTCGACCTCCTGGCGCTTCTCCTCTTCGCTCTTGATGTCGATCTTCCATCCCAGCAGCTTCGCCGCCAGACGCACGTTCTGCCCCTTCTTGCCAATGGCCAAAGAGAGCTGCGTGTCGTCGACGATCACTTCGAGCTGCTTGTCTGTCAGATCCGAGATGGAAACGCGGCTGACCTTGGCCGGCTGCAACGCCTTCTCGGCGAAGGTTGTGATCTCGTCGGAATACTCGATGATGTCGATCTTCTCGCCGCGGAGCTCGCGGATGATCGACTGCACGCGCATGCCCTTCATGCCCACGCAGGCGCCCACCGGGTCAACGTCCTTGTCGCGGCTCTGCACCGCAATCTTGGTGCGTTCACCGGCTTCGCGCGCAATGGCGCGGATAGTCACCGTGTTGTCGTAAATCTCTGGCACTTCCGACTGGAAAAGATTCGAAACCAGCTCTGGCGCGGCGCGGGAAACAACAACCTGCGGACCCTTGGCGGCGCGATCTACCTTGAGCAATACAACGCGAACGCGTTCGCCGATCGAGAACTGCTCCAGCCGCGACTGCTCGCGCTTGGGGCAGCGCGCTTCCGCCTTGCCCAGGTCGTAGATCACGTCCTGGCCCTCGATGCGCTTCACGGTCGCGTTCAGCACTTCCTTTTCGCGATGCGCGTACTCGTTGAAAACCGTATCCCGCTCGGCTTCACGCACCTTCTGAAAGATCACCTGCTTGGCCAGTTGCGCGGCAATCCGGCCAAGCGGGCTGGTGTCGCGATAGAGCCGGATCTCGCTACCCACTTCAACGCCGGGAGCCAGCGCGCTGGCCTCCTCAAGCGTGATCTGGTTGAGCGGGTCTTCCACCTGCTCCGCGTCCGCTACGACTGTCTTGAAGATGTAGGCGGTAATCTCGCCGGTCTCTTTGTTCAGCTCGCCCCGCATGTTTTCCTGGGTCTTGTAGTACTTGCGCGTGGCCAGGGCGATGGCCTCCTCGACGGCGCCAACTACGATGCCGGGGTCAATGCCCTTTTCCTGGCTCAGGAGCTCGATACTCTGGTACAAAACGCTGGTGGCCATACTCTGCTTGCTCTCTCGATGCTTCTCGGCGGGGCCGTGGGGCCGGGCCGGTTGTTAAAGGGACTAGGAACTAGGAGTAGGGAACTGAGGGACTCAAATGCCGGCCGGTTTCCGTTCTGCTTTCTTGCCTTCTAGGCCCTATTCCCTAGTCCCTGCTTCTTCAAATTTCTGGTACCAGTTGCGCCTTTTCAATGTTGTCCAGCGCAATCTCCACCGTGCTAACGCCTGTCTTCTTCGTCTTGCTGTTCTGCTTCACCGCGTTCAGGTCAAGCGTCACGCTCTCGCTGGGTGCCCCAGGTCTCGATTCTGAGACCTGGGAGTGTGAGACTACCAAACGTCCCTGCCAGTGCCGGTTGTTCCGAATCGGCTCAAAGGTCTGGATCTTCACCAGGCTCCCCGAGAACCGCTGAAACTCTTCCGGCTTGCTCAGCTTGCG
>Ga0302320_10017589_pt1 | contig 14497 bp, 17 predicted proteins | sample Bog_T0_3_FD_202130 | JGI IMG/M metagenome (GOLD analysis project Ga0302320, IMG submission 202130) | Peat permafrost microbial communities from Stordalen Mire near Abisko, Sweden - Bog_T0_3 | ecosystem: Environmental > Terrestrial > Soil > Wetlands > Peat | place: Sweden: Abisko, Stordalen Mire...
GCGCTGGCGCTCTCCGCTGCCGTGCAGGCCGGGGACAGCGCCAAGGTCCAGTCGCTGGCAAGCCCGGAGTTTACGGCCAACTTTACGCAGACCGCTGCGTTGATCGCCAGTCTCTCCGCGGCGCTCGCGCACGATACGCTGCACGTCACGCACCTGTTTCAGCTCGACGCCACCAACCGCAAGCCGGGGGACAGCTCTGAGGCCGACTTCAGTTGCCCGCTGGCCGCCACCGCCTCCGAGACCGACTTTTCTATCTCTGGTCTGCCCCCGGGCCTTTACGCCTTCGCCACCGTGGCGGCCATCGACGGCCCCCGTCCCTGGCAGCTCTCGTTTCTGTTGCAACAGCAGGCCACCGCTCCCGGCTCTCCAGCCGAGTGGAAGATGGCCGGCTTTTATCCGCGTGAGTCCACCGTAGCCGGCCATGACGGTTTATGGTTCTGGCGCGCCGCCCGCGACGACGCCAAGGGCAAGGAGCCGTTGCTGGCATGGCTGCTCTATGGCGAGGCCGACGACCTGCTACGGCCGGCAAACTTCGTCACCAGCACCAACCTCGACAAGCTGCGCGCCGAGCGCCATGCGGCCACGCCGCCCGAGTTGGGCGAGGGGATCGGCGCCGCCACGCCGCTGGTCGTCAAATCCGGCGACGCCAAGCCGGACAGCCCGGAGTTTCGCTTTACCGCCATCGCCGCGCAGCCCTCCGACGACAGCAAGCAGCTCATCCTGGCGCTGCACTACGACGCCGCATATCTGTCCGATCCGGTCGCGGGCCGGGCCCGCAACGTGGCCGCAGCTCAGGCCCTGCTCGCCGCTCACAAGCCGCTGCGCACCGCCTTCGACCGCGTTCTGGTCATCGCCGACTCCGAAGGCCATAGCCCCTTCGTCAACGACTACCCCATGGCCCAGATTCCTTGAGCCAGAAACTGTCCTCTGAAAATCCTGTATTTTTGTAACTGCCTGAACGTCTGATGTCTTTGTGCAGCGCCTTTTCCCGGAGTATTCCCCCCATGGCACGAACGCCCAAATCCCTGGCCCAGGCCATTCACGACCGCCGCGCAACTCCCAGCTTTGACGGTGTTCCGCTTCCGTCGGCAGACCTTCACCAGATCCTCGAGGCTGGCCTGCTGGCTCCCAGCGGCTACAACCTGCAGCCGTGGCGCTTTATCGTGGTACAGCACCCCGAGCAGCGCAAGCGCCTGCGCGCCGCCAGCTATAACCAGGCCAAGGTCGAAGAGGCCTCCGCGGTGATTGTGGCCTGCGGCGACCGCGACGGCTGGCGCAAGGACCTCGACGAGATGCTGCGGCTGGGCCGCGCTGGCGGCATGCCGGAGAGCTACGCTGCGCAGGCCGCCGACAGTGTCCCCAGCTATCTCTCCGGGTTTACTGACGGACAGATGCAGGCCTGGCTGAACAAGCAGGTGATGATGGCCTTTACCTCCATGATGCTGATGGCCGAAGTCCTGGGCTACGACACCGCTCCCATGGAGGGCTTTGAGCAGGACAAGGTCTCCGAGACGCTCCGGCTGCCGATGAGCTACTGGGTGGTCGCGCTGCTGGCGATCGGCCATCTCAAGGGCAGGGACAAGTTCGACGGGGGCCGTTTCGACATCTCCCACACCGTCTTCGCCGAGGAGTACGGCAAGCCCCTAAAGTAGATCGCGCCCATTTGGATTGCGCGAGGCCGCACCGAATTTGCGCGCCGCGCATCACAAGTTCTACGCGAGTGGGAAGCTAGGGCAGACATGAGAACTTGGACACGGTGGTTGTTGGCGGCGGTGGTGTTGGGCTTGGTCATGGGGCTGACCTTCTATCTACAGCCGCTTTGGGTGCTGCAACAGTCCACACACTTCGGCCTCTTTCTGGACCGTGTGCAGAGCAACTACGTCATGACTCCGGAAGGCCGCGTGCACTACTACGAGGCGGAGTCCGATGTCCCCGGAGGCGGAGTTCCACTGGTGCTGGTGCATGGGCTCGGCGACCGCGCGGAGGCGTGGGCGCCTATGATCAAGCGGTTCAAGGCTGAGGGCTTTCACGTCTATGCGCTGGATTTGCTGGGATATGGCCGCTCGCCCAAGCCGGCCGACTCGGACTACTCCATCGCGACCCAGGAGCAGTTCGTCGTCGACTTCCTCCAAGCGCTGGGCCTGCAGAGAACCGATATCGGCGGCTGGTCCATGGGCGGCTGGATCACGCTGAAGCTGGCGCTCGACCACCCGGAGAGGATCGACCGCGTGGTGATCTACGATGCGGCCGGGCTCAAATTCGAAACCGGTTTCCCGCCGACCATCTTTCATCCCACAGATGCTGTAGGGCTGCGTCAGCTCCAGTTGCTACTCGAGCCCAGTTCCAGGCCGCTACCGGGCTTTATCGCCCGCAGCGCGTTGCGCAAGTTCGCCGCCCAGCAGTGGGTGATCGACCGCGGCATGACCTCGATGTACACCGGACGCGACCTCGTCGACGAGCGAATGAGCGGCTTCACCGAGCCGCTGCTGATCGTCTGGGGCTCGGAGGACCGGCTCATTCCGCTCTCCGTGGCCGAGCAGATGCACAGCCTGGACCCGCGCTCGGAGCTGGACGTGGTGGAAGGCTGCGGACACCTCGCTCCGGGACTTTGCACCACCAGAGTAGCGGCCGCTACTGTGGCGTTTCTTAAGGCGAACCCCGTGCCCAGCAGCGGCATCAGGAAGCTGAGCCAGGCTCCAGGCAAATAGCCCGCTCTCAGGATGGTTCGCCGCTTACACAGGCCTAGGCATCGTCTCCCCACGTAAAGGCGCCATCCTGTGGAAAACCGCTGTGCAAAAGTACTCTCTGCACATAGTTTCTCGCAATATCTTCAATAGTTTGCGGGAGATTGTAAAACGTGGGGATGACCGGAAAGATCGTGGCTCCAGCCTCGGTTACCGCCGCCATATTACGCAGATGAATCAGGTTCAGCGGAGTCTCGCGGACGCACAGCACCAACCGCCGCCGCTCCTTCAGGCAGACATCCGCGGCACGCTCGATCAGATTGCCGGCCAAACCGTGGGCGATGCCCGCCAGAGTGCCCATGGAGCACGGCAGCACGATCATCCCAGCGGTAGGATATGACCCGCTGGCGATGGGCGCACCGATATCGTCATGTTCCAACAGGTGAATCTTGCTGGAGTGGTTGACGCTATGAGGAAGCAGGCGTTCCAGCAGGCCACGCCTGCCGGTGCCGCCTGCCTCCTCCGCCAGCACTCGGAGCGCGCTGGGTGAGACCACAAGCTCCACCTTGTCGACACGCTCGTCGACCTCCAGAGCGCGCAGCAACTCCATGGCGAAGATCGAACCACTGGCTCCGGTCACGGCAACAATCAGGGTACGGCTCTGCGCCTTATCCTGGGGCTGGGCCAGGTGTACCTGGATATCGGGCTCGGCGTTGGTGTAAGGCATCACAATGGATTATCGCGCAACCTTCTACGTTTGTTTCGGCGAACTCGATCCAACTCGGCGCGGTCAAATTTGTCCGGCAATCCTGCGACCGTGCAACCATCCAGCCCGCGGTTGTGGTCAGATAGGGGGAAACCATGGACTATCACGAGACACCTCTGGGCAAGAACGTGCGCTTCCTTCTTCCATCGCTCAAGCTGAAGCAGCCTTCGCCCAGCGGAGAGACGGTGGAGCAGTGCGTTCATGTCTTTCTCATGGAGCACTTCGGCGGCTATACCGCGACCGCTGCCAACCTCTTCGGCTATTGGAAGGAAGAGGGTGGAGAACACTCCTACGGGGAACACCGCGAGTTTGTCGTTGCTTTGCCCGATGACAAGGGATTGCCTGAGTTGAAGGACTTCCTTGGCCGCACCGCGCTGACGCTGGACGAGAAGTGCATCTACTTCGAGGTCGCGGGGGTTGCGGTGTTGCTTTATGGCGATCCGAACGGCAGCAAAGCAGAGAAACTCTGCTGAGTTGCATCTCTAGCCCTCTGCCAGAACGCGAGCGAAGACTGTATCTATATTCGTCAACTGGCGATGGAAATCGAACGCCGCGTCCAGCTTTTCGGGTGAGAGCTTTGCCGTGATCGCTGCATCGCACTCCACCAGGGAACGAAAGTTCAGATCGTTCTGCCACGCGTTCATCGCATGCGCCTGTACCAGCTTATAGGCGTCCTCGCGGCTCATGCCTGCTTCGGAAAGGTCCAGCAGCAACTGTCCGGAAAAGATTAAGCCGCCGGTTAACTCCAGGTTCTTCATCATGCGCGCGGGATAGACCAGCAGCTTCTCAATCAACCCAGCGCTCCGGTCCAGCAGGTAGTCGGTAAGGATAGTCGTATCAGGCAGGATGACGCGCTCCGCCGAGGAGTGCGAGATGTCGCGCTCATGCCAAAGTGCAACATCCTCCAGCGCCACCTGAGCGTTGCCGCGCACCACCCGCGCCAGCCCACAGATGTTCTCCGCGGTAATCGGGTTGCGCTTGTGCGGCATCGCACTGGAGCCCTTCTGTCCGGCGGAGAAGAACTCCTCGGCCTCGCGCACCTCGGTGCGCTGCAAGTGGCGGATCTCGGTGGCGATCTTATCCAGCGTGGAGCACAGCACCGCGAGCGTGGTGACATAGGCCGCGTGCCTGTCGCGCTGCAGCACCTGGGTGGAGATCAACGCGGCCTTCAGCCCCAGCTCGTCGAGGATGGCCGCCTCGTGCTCCGGTTTGAGGTGCCCATAGCTGCCCACCGCCCCTGATATCTTGCCCACCCGGAGGTCTTCCGCGGCAGCGTCAAAGCGGCGCAGGTTGCGGCCCATCTCGGCGTACCACAACAGCAGCTTCATACCGAAGGTGGTCGGCTCGGCATGGACGCCGTGGGTGCGGCCGATGGTGGGCGTGTGCTGGAACTCAACGGCGCGTTGGCGCAGCACGTCGCGCAGCCGCATGATGCCCTCGCGGATCAGCGCCGAGGCCTCGGTCAGCGTCAGCGCCTGCGCTGTGTCTACCACATCGGTGGAGGTTAGACCGTAATGCAGCCAGCGCGCCTCAGGACCGACGCTCTCCGCTACCGCAGTGGTAAACGCAAGAACATCGTGACGCGTCTCGGCTTCGATCTCATGGATGCGCTCCACGGTGAAGCTCGCGCGCTGCCGCAAAATCGCCGCCGCGGCCGCCGGCACGATGCCGAACTTGGAGAGCGCCGTGGTTGCGGCCAGCTCTACGCGCAGCCAGTTCTCGTACTTGCGCTGCTCGGACCAGATGGCAGCCATCGCGGGCCGGGTGTAACGGGGAATCATGAACTCTCCTGAGGCGGTCACAGAGAAGACAACGGGAGAACCCCTTTGTCAATAAAGCGCTCCATGGTTAGTGTAACGAGTTCAGCGAACTACCAGCAGGCGAATTGTCGCTCTGCGATATAATGGAGACTATTCGCGAATGAGCATCGTCAAACTCCATCCCGCGTCTGCACAAAGTCTGAGAAGCCTGGCGGAGTTCCGCTATCAGTTGCGCCGCTTTCTTAGCTTCAGCGAGGCGGCATCGGAGAGTTGCGGCATCGGCGTGCAGCAATATCAGCTGATGCAGGTGATCGCCGCCATGCCCCCGGGCCAGCAGCCGTCGATCAGCTATCTGGCCGAGCGCATGATCCTGCGCCACAACAGCATGGTGGAGCTGGTCGACCGCGCCGAGCGGTCCGGCCTGGTGCGCCGCGAGCACGATGAGAAGGACCTGCGCCGGTCGCTGGTGCAGTTGACACCCCACGGTTCCACGATGCTGGATCGGCTGGTCGCGCAACATCTGGAAGAACTGCTGATTCAGTGCCAGCCTCTGATCCGCTCTCTGCAAGATCTTCAGCACGCCGGCGAGGATGATGCCGCGGCGAAAGTCTAGGCCACGCCGATGACATCGGGGGCCGCGGCCAAGCTTCGGGACTACTCTGCGGACAGCCGCATCCTGTATACCAGCGCCTTGGCCGCCGTGCTTGGCTCTGTGAGCGCACTCGCTGCCTGGGCGCTGCTGGAGATGATCGCGCTCTGCACCAACCTCTTCTACTTCCATCACTGGAGCTTCACGGATCACGATCCCTGGCAGGCCGGACGCCACTGGTGGCTGGTGCTGATGCCGGTGCTCGGCGGCCTCGTCGTCGGCCTCATCGCGCGCTATCTCTCTCCCAAGGTGCGCGGCCACGGTATGCCGGAGGCGGTGGAGACCATCGTCTTCGGGCATGGCAGAGTCCAGCCTCGCGTTGCGGTCCTCAAGCCTATTGCGACGGCCATCTCCATCGGCTCCGGCGGGCCGTTCGGCGCCGAAGGCCCGGTGATCATCACCGGCGGAGCTATTGGCTCCGTGCTCGGCCAGTTGCTGCCTATGACCGACTCCGAGCGCACCGTGCTGATGGTCGCTGGCGCGTCCGCCGGCATGGCCGCAACCTTCAACTGTCCCATGTCCGCGACCCTGCTGGCCGTGGAGATTCTGCTCTTTGAGTGGCGTCCGCGCTCGCTGGTGCCGGTGGCCATCGCGTGTGTGACGGCGGGTGCGGTGCGACGGCTGCTGCTTGGCCCGCAGAGTCTGCTGGAGATGGCGCCGACCGGTGCGCCTATCTACCACTCCGCGATGCTCGGCGCGCTGGTGCTGGGCGTTATTGCGGCCTTCGTGGCCGCCGGCCTGAGCAAGGCCGTCCATCTCTGCGAGGGCCTCTTCGAGCGCCTGCCCATTCACTGGATGTGGTTCCCGGCGATCGGCGGCCTCGGCGTCGGCCTCGGCGGGCTCATCTTTCCGCGCGCGCTGGGCGTGGGCTACAGCGTCATCCAGCAGATGGTCTCCGGCGACAACGGATGGAAGCTGCTGGCCGGCGTGCTCATCGTCAAGAGCATGATCTGGGTCTTCTCCTTGGGCTCCAATACCGCGGGTGGTATTTTGGCTCCGCTGCTGATGATCGGCGGCGCGCTCGGCGCTGCGCTGGGCCACCTGATGCCCTGGATGCCGACCGGAGCGTGGGTGCTGGTCGGCATGACGGCGGTGCTCTCGGCGGCCATCGGAGCCCCGCTCACCTCGGCGATGCTGGCGCTGGAGCTGACCCACAACGGCGGCCTGATGCTGCCGGTGCTGCTCTCGTGCGTGGCAGCCTACGCGGTGAGCGTGCTGGTCCTGCCGCGCTCCATGCTTACCGAAGGCCTCAGCCGCCGCGGCCTGCATCTCAGCCGCGAGTTCGGTGTGGACCCACTGGAGACCATGCTGGTCTCGCAGGCCATGCACACCAGTGTCTTCGCCCTGCCCGACACCGCCACGCGCCAGGACGCCGCCGACTGGCTGCAGAAGATGGATGAGCGCGGTGCCGAAGCCTGGTCACACTGGCAGCGCGTCTTTCCGCTGGTCAACGAGCAGGGGCACCTGACGGGAATGTTGACCCGCGGACAGATGATCGTCGCAGCGCGTCAGCCGGACCTCTCGCAGCCGCTGGCTGCCGACGGCAATCCTGAGCCACAGACCGTCTCGCCCTTCCAGACGCTGCGCCGCTGCGCCGAGATGATGGCCGAGAGCAAGCTAACGTCCTATCCCGTGGTCACGGCTGACGGCAAGCTGCAGGGCGTGATGACCATCAACGACCTGCTGCAGGGCCGCAGCGAGCAGGCCCATCGCGAGTTCGACCGCGAGCGCGTCCTCCGCCTGCGCTGGCCCTTCAGCAAGCCTGCGGAAAAGACGTCCAAGCCGAAAGATGACATTCCATCGCCGCCCGACGAGACCGGCGCGGCAGCTTAGTTGCCGCTCACGCCCAGCAGCTCGGCCATCTCTTCATGCAGAAAGCCCTCGCCGGGACGGTACGGCTGTATCCACTTGCCGTCGAGGACGAACTGCGGGATGCCGCGCTTGCCGGTGGCGGCGATCAACTCGTCGGCAGCGCCCGGCGTGGTCTCAATGTTGACCTCGGTGTAGGGAATCGAGTGTTTTGCGAGGAAGCGCTTCGCCTCGCGGCAGTCGCGGCACCATTCCGCGGAGTAGACCAGAAGTTCCATCTCTCTAGTGTATCTCTCAGGATTGTCCATAGGTCTCCTGGCCCGCTCGTTCCAGGCGGTCCATCCGTCAGTGTCCGCTCCCTGCCTGCCCCCCTCCCCCTATCTTTTTCCCGCAAGAACCGCAGCAATAAGGAGTTAGCGGTGGTACCCCTGTATGAACTGGCTTCCGCCAAAGTTCGCTAACTCTTTTATTATCAGTGCATCCTTCCGCAGCTTCTCTGTGCATATATCTTAAAGATACTATCTTTAAGAGATATCGCCGGAAAGCATTTGGATTCAATGCTTTGTAGCCTGAATGCCTGATTTCTTCCCCCGGCAACTACCTTAGGGTCTTCTGATTGTCAAAATACGTACCCACATCGCTGGCCTAAGCCACTAGCAGAAGAGCCCGGCCGTGACCGCGCGCGGCTTCTCTATCTGTCTCCATTATATTGGGCGTGTCAAGAGCCCGGCGCGGAAGAATCCTCATTCCCACCCATGACGATGAAGCTGTCATGGATGGGGCACCCGGCCCCCAGGATCCGCCGATGGGGCTGTGCAATAGGAGCCATCCGCGGGTCGTCAAATGGGTAGACCATAAGCGCTTATGGCAAAGCTAAAGAGTGCGGCAGGGGAAGATGGAGCCGGCTTCGTCTCCAAGCATCGGCTGGCGATGGGCGCCGTCGCGGTGGGGGCCGTTGCCTTCGGTGCGGCGGCCATTGGGGCGCTCGCGGTAGGGGCGCTGGCGATTGGGCGGCTGCGCGTGCTGGAGGCCCGTATTGAGAGGCTCTCCATCGGCACGCTTACCGTGGACCGGCTGGATGTGCGGTCGCGGTAGCTTGCGGTCCATAGAATTCATTTTCGGCGATGGAGAGAAAGCGATAGCGAGGCGGCAGGAGTTGGTATAGGATTTCCGGCATTGGGCCCATAGCGCAGGGAGATGTTGCCATGAGATGGGGCCGGCGATGTGTCGCGTGGATGGCGCTGGGGATTTTGGCCGGCGCAGCGTGCGCTCAGATGTACGAGGCCGCGAGGGGGCCTTCCGGTCCGACGCAGCCGACCGGACCGACCGCGGCACAAATCCTGGAACAGCAGCTGGCGCAGGCGCTGCAACAGGCGATTGAGAACCCACCGAAGCGCAATCCGCCGCAGACGGTAGAGACTCCGAAGTTTATCGGGATGACGCTGGAGGAGGCGTATGCAGCCAACGTTGTGGTGGGCAAGGACGGAACGGATACGCCCATCTTCGCAACGATCTCTGTCTCGGGGCCAAGAGAAGGCACGGTCGCGCAGCAGTCGCCGCCGGTGGGCTCCAGGGTGTCTCCGTCTAGCAAGCCGCCCCTGACGCTGACGATGACGCAGCCGTCTACGGTTACGGTTCCGTGGCTGCACCTTCAGACGATCGATGAAGCGACGCAGCGGCTAGGGCAGTCGGGACTAAAGCTCGGAGATAGAAGCGGGCTGGCGACGGCGGGTACGAGGCCGGTGATTGATACCCAGGACCCGCTTGCGGGGAAGCAGGTGCCGCCGGGCAGCTCAGTGAATGTGGTGATGGTCGTCGATCCTAAGACGCAAGGGCAAACGGTGGTCACGACAACGAAGCCGACCCCGCTGACGGTGAAGGTGCCGAATCTATTCCACATGACCGCCGGCGATGCCCAGAGTGCGTTGAAGGAAAAGGGCCTCGGTGAGGCGATCGGGAGTGGGCCGACTTCGGGCGTGGTTGTGCTGCAAAGGCCGCGGGCCGAAGCTGAAGTGGCGCCGGGGACGCAGGTGCGGCTGACATTCGCCGGGCTGGAGCCACCGCAGCCATCTGAGCCACCGGAGCCGGCATATCCCTCGACTCCGAATCACTGGCCCTGGTATATCGCAGGCGCGCTTCTGGCAGGGGCGATGGGCTGGATCCTGCGAGGCAAGATGGTGCTGCCCACAAAGCCGATCATGGCGCCTGAGCCGCACCCTGAACGGGCAGAGATTGGAACCAAGGCGCCCCCGGCGGTGAAGTGGGCGATGCGGCTGACGGACAAGCCGGCGCCCGGCGTGGTCGTGTTGCAGGGAGAGATCAAAGGCGAACGGCGAGGGACATCATGATGTTGACAGCTGGGGTTGAGGTAAATGGAGTGACGTTTCGGGAGTTCGCTGCGGCGAGCGAGTCCGATGTGGCTGCGGGCATCACCAAAGACACGCTGGAAAAGGCGGGGCAGCAAGACTCGTCGTGGCTGGATGCGTGGGTGAAGGCGAACGGATGGGACGGCCTGGGCCAGGAGCTGGCGTCGCATGCGGTGGGGTTCATGCAGGGCAGCATGGCGGGAATCCTTGCGCAGGTGTGGGAGAAATGCGAGGAGGTACGGACGAGCGCGGCCGAGACCAAAGGCAAACTGAATGCGACGGAGCTGGTGTCGCTGCTGGACCACGACTTTACCTATTCGCTGAAGCCGGAGGTCGATATCGAGGTCAATAAGGCGGTGGTGGCGAGGATTCCGTTCAGCATCGAGTTGACTTGCACAGTGAAAGGCTTGCAGTTGCAGATAAGGGATGGCGGGATCGGCGGGGTACGGACCGGCGCGTGTGCGGGCAGCACCTCGATCAAGATGTGGGGAGTCGAGATATGGAGCCGCCAGCTGTTGCACCGTGACCTGCCCGGGGACCTGCGGTGGAACAGTGTGTTGCGGCTGGCGTAGCGGCATCAAGGCTGCCGCGGCACGCCGTGGGTGAGGTGGCGCAGCAGGAACTCCTGAAACAGCGTGCTGAAACTGCCTTCGCCGATGCCAATGAAGATGTTGTCCACCGAGGTCTGGAAGTCGTGACGGGCGCTGTCCGGGTAGTACAGGCTGGAGAGCGCGCCGGAGCCCACGTTGCCCAGCACATTGGAGTAGTTCGGCTGCCAGTGGCCGTTGTCGCCCTTGCAGATGACCACCGTGGAGATGGCGTACAGCGCGCGGTGGATGACCGTGCCGCGGCCGTTGTAGAAGTAGCGCGGGTCCTGGCGGAAGAGCGAGGGAAAGACCGCCGAGCCGAGGAAGGTGGCGCTGAGGTGGTCGCCGTAGGCCGCGGCGAAGCGCTGCGCATAGCCGGAGGGGCCGGGGCCGTAGCCGGCGAGATCGCCCTGCGCCTGCTCGATGCCGGCGCTGATGCCGGCGGTGGCGAAGGTGAGCGGATCGCGGCTGATGATCAGCGCCAGCTTGAACTTCTGGCGGCGGGTGAGCGGCTGCGCGTCACGCACGTAGCTGACGTAGAAGTTGGGCAGCACACCGAGGATGCGCTGATGCTCCTCGGCGGTAATCTGCTGCTCGGCTAGGTCTTCGACGCTGATGGCGTCCACCACGGTCGCAATGGCCTCGACACCGAGTTCGATCGGATCGAGCGAAACCGTCTGCGCGGGACGGACTTCGATGTCTTCAACCTTCCAGGAGGTGAAGCCCGGCGCCTTGATGCGGATGCGATAGGTGCCCGGAGCGACGGGCGCGAGCGTGAAGCTGCCGGTCGTGTCGGTTGCGGCGGTGAGCAGGACTGCGCGTGTGGATGGCAGTTCCAGCGTGACCTGCGCGTTGGGGATGGCCGCCTTGTCGGTGTCGGTAACCACGCCGGCGATAGAGCCGGTGTCCGGAGCGTTGGGAAGCGAGGCTGCCGGTGTCTGGGCGCGGAGCGGTGCAAGCGCGGCCATGATGGCGAGCAGTGCGATGCGAAACGGGATGGAGCGGGACCGGAGCATCGGATGATTAAGACGATAGAACAAGCAAAAGCGTTCACGCGGAGGGCGCCAAGGTTTTAAGAGAGAGGGCGGGGAGGTTATTGCTCGTGGTAGTTGCGGATGAGGCCGCCGTCGAGGAAGTAGGTGCTGCCAGTGACGTAGGCGCCGTCGTCCGAGGCGAGGAAGGAGGCGACGCCGGCGACCTCCTCCGGCTTGCCGAGGCGGCCGAGCGGGATGTTGGCCAGCAGCGCGTCGAGCTTGGGCTTGTCGGCCAGCAGCGAGGTGTTGATGGGCGTATTGATGGCGCCGGGAGCGATGTTATTGACGGTGATGCCGAGCGGGCCGAGCTCGACACAAAGGTCGCGCATCAGCATTCGCATCGCGCCCTTGCTGGCACAGTAGGTGGAGAAGTGCGGGAAGACCATGTCCTCGTGCACGGAGGAGATGTTGATGACGCGGCCAGGCTTTTTGGCGGCGACAAGCTTGCGCACGAAGGCCTGGGTGAGGAAGAACGCGCCTTTGAAGTTGACGTTCATCACAGCGTCGAAGTCGGCCTCGGTGACGTCGGCGAATGCGGCGGACTTCTCGATGCCGGCGTTGTTGACCAGGATGTCGCAGGAGCCGAGCTGCTGCCAGGCCTGCTCGATGAGGTTGGCGCCGTCAGCGAGGTTGGAGACGTCGGCGTGGACCATTACGGCTTTGCCGCCGGCGGCATGGATCTGGTCGACGGTCTGTTGGGCTTGCTCGACATGGTCGCGGTAGTCGACGACGAGCGAGGCGCCCTCCTGCGCGAGGCGCACGGCGATGGCCTGGCCGATGCCGGAGCCGGACCCGGTGACGACGGCGACCTTTCCTGTGAGACGTGGCATGCGTCAGCTCGCTTTCCTCTTCGTGGATTTCTTCCCGCGATTCTCTTCGACTTTATCGTGGAGCAGCTCCTTGGCGCGCTCGAGTGTGTTTTTGCGCTCGGCGGAGAGGTTCTTGCCGGCACGATTCTCGTAGAAGTTGAGCATCTGCATCGCCTGGGCCGGGCCCTTGGGGGAGTCCTTCTTGGAGGCGAGTTCGGTGGCGATGGCCTTGGCGCTCTTCTTGAAGAGGCCGGCGCTGGGCTTGGTAGAGTCGGTCTGGACCTTGGCGGACCAGCGGCGGGAGGGTGGGGTGGTGGACTTCTTGCGGCTTGATTTCTTCGCGGCAGATTTGGTGGATGCCATGCGGATTTCTCCTTCTGCGATGGTGTGATGCAGAGGAGGGCCGGAAGTGATGCTGCGAGAAAGCAAAAGCAAAGGCTTTAACGCAAAGGGCGCAGAGGAACGCGAATCAGCGGCGGGCGCGGAAGAAGTTGGTGAGCAGGGCGGAGGATTCTGCGGCGAGGGGGCCGATGAGGACCTCCACGCGGTGGTTGAGCGCGGGATGGTTCATCACGGAGAGGACCGAGCCGCAGGCGCCGGCCTTGGGGTCGGGCGCGGCGCAGACCAGCCGCGCAATGCGCGCGTGCAGGATGGCGCCCGCGCACATCGCGCAGGGCTCCAGCGTGCAGACAAGGGTGCAGCCGAGCAGGCGGTAGTTGCCGAGCGCAGCGCCGGCGGCGCGGAGGGCGACGATCTCGGCGTGGGCGGTGGGGTCGTTGTCTCGCAGGACGCGGTTGTTGCCGCGGGCGAGGACCTCGCCGGTGGAAGAGACGACGATGGCGCCGACGGGGACCTCGCCGGCGGCCTCGGCGGCGCGGGCCTCGGCGAGCGCAAGCTGCATGAACGCGAAATCGTCAGGAAGAGAAGCGGTGGGCATCGTCTCCCGTTGTACTACTTTGCGGGCGCAGCTGCAGCGGGGGTGAGAATCTCTTTCCGGTACTCAGGGCTGAGAGTGTGCTTCTGCGTGGCCAGCGGCAGTAGCGTGGGGTAGAACTGGACAAAAGTGGTGTCGACCGCACCGTGGGCTTCGTGGCAGGTGTAGCAGCTAGCTGGCGGCGGAATGAGCTTGGCGGCTGTGGCGTTGTCGGGCAGGTCGAAGAAGCTCCACTTGCCATGGTCTTTGACATGGATCTCGGTACCCATGACCTCGGCGGACTGGGTATGGCCGCGCTTGTTGATGGAGATGGGGTTCTCCGCGCCGCGGATTTCCAGGATGAAGGTGGTCTTGTCCGGCCAGGTGCCCGTCGCGAGGAAGCTGCGGTAGCTGCTGGGGTTGACGAAGACGTTGTCGAACATGTGGTGGTCGGTATCGCCGCTGGCGGTGTAGGACATGTCGATGCCGGAGGTGAGGTAGACCCACTCGCGGTAGTTTGTGGGGAGGACGAGGTCGCCGGCTGCGGTGTAAGTGGGGGCGTCGGACGGCGCAGCGGGCGGCTGCGTGGCGGGCAGGAGCGCGAGCAGGAACAGGCTGGCGGCGGGGGCGAACTGCTTGAGCATGGAGGGAACCTCAATGAGGATACGCGGAGTATAGCGGAGCGGTTCCCAGAATTAGCTGGACTGGCGGGTTTGCGGTCGCGCGGCGGGGCCGAAGAAGCGTTCGATCTGCTGAGCCAATGAGAGTAGAGCCGGACGGCGCAGCGCGAGCTCGGCGTCATCGTCGATGAAGTTCCTGCGCCAGATGGGCTCGAGAATTGACAGGAGATGGGCCGCAACGATCTGCGATGTTTGCAGGTTGGCGATGGCGGAGTGTAAGTCCTCGGCTTCGGTGTCGTACTCGTCCTGAGGAGCACCGTGGACCGCAATGAGGCCTTCAATGTCGGCCTCGCGCACGAGCTGCTGGATGGATTCGAGGTCGGGCGGTGGCGGCCAGCTCATGAGGGCTCCTGTTGTGTCATGCAGTGCAGCGCGCCGAGGCCCCAGATAAGGTCCGTGCAGTGGATGCCGGTGACGGTGCGGTCCGGGAAGCAATCCGC
>Ga0302320_10017590_pt1 | contig 14497 bp, 11 predicted proteins | sample Bog_T0_3_FD_202130 | JGI IMG/M metagenome (GOLD analysis project Ga0302320, IMG submission 202130) | Peat permafrost microbial communities from Stordalen Mire near Abisko, Sweden - Bog_T0_3 | ecosystem: Environmental > Terrestrial > Soil > Wetlands > Peat | place: Sweden: Abisko, Stordalen Mire...
TTTCCGGTGTAGCTGAAGAGCATGTCGTCGACCTTGGTTGCTTCGCGAACGTCGCGTGAGATGTGAAATTCCATTTGTCCGATGCCTCAGCTCGCTTCTACCAGTATCGCTTGAAAACCTTGTCCAGGGCGGAAGCAGAGTAACAGTGCCCAGGCGGAGTGCGTCAAAGATGACTATTGCTTGAGCAAAGGTCACTGGAAGGGTTTACCCCACCGCAAGATCTTCTCTGGTTCCGCTCCAGCCTAACCCATGCACGATGGGACAGACTAGCGCACTCTTATATCCGATGGTTTGCTGTGGCGGAATGGTTGACCACGGGCACTGGTAAAAACACGCAGCCCCCGCCGGTTTCGAGGATCGAGGCCAGGGCGGAGACTGCGTTGTATGGCTGGGAGAGACCTGTGGATATCGACTGTTACGCTGTCTTGCGCAAGGTATAGCTGCTCAGGGTTTTAATGTAGTTGCCGCGTTCAAAGGGTGAGACATCCGCCACGGAACGCCTGCTCAGGCTGCCGCGCATCTGGCGGATGGATTGGTACTCGTGCTCCTCCATCCAGCGCAGCAGTTTGGACTGGATGATTACGAGCTCCGGGATTCCGTGCAATAGCAATACCGATGCCATCATGGCAACCTGCCCGCCGACCATGATCGCCTTCAGAACATCCTCGGCGCTGTGTACCCCGCCGGTTATGGCAATATCCGCATTTAGATCTCCGTAGAGGATCGCGGCCCAGTGCAGCCGCAGCAAGAGCTCTTCTGGCCGGCTGAGAGTGAGACGTGGTACCACACTAAGATTTTCGATGTCGAAGTCCGGCTGGTAGAAGCGATTGAAGAGAACAATTCCTTGGATTCCGGCCCGGTCCAGCTTGGCGGCAAAGTTTGGAATGCTGGTGAACCGCGGCGTTAGCTTGACCGCAATGGGGATCGTTGTGTTCTGTTTCACCAGGCGCACCAGATCGACGATTCCGTCTTCGATCTCGGCGCCGGTGATGCGTGGGTCGGTGGGTAGCGCGTAGGTGTTGAGTTCCAGCGCATCCGCTCCGGCCTGCTCGATCTCCTTGGCGAATGTGACCCAACCGCCCGCGGTGGCTCCGTTCAAACTGGCAAGAACGGGTATCCCGGCCACGCTCTTGGTGCGCCGCAGATGGCTGAGGTAGGCATCCTGGCCCTGTCGGTAGCTCTCATAGGCAGGAAAGTAGGTCATTGACTCGGCAAACGAATCCGTGCCGCGTGAGAGGTCGCTGTCCAGGGCATTGCTCTCCAGTGACAACTGCTCCTCGAAGATGGAGGGCAGAACCACCGCAGCCGCCCCGGCCGCTTCCAGCCGCTGAATGCTCTCGGTGGATTCCGTCAGCGGCGAGGAAGATACCACCAGAGGGCTTTTCAGTTTCAGGCCAAGATATTCCGTTGTCAGATCGATCATTCGTCGCCTCCGCCAGCTCCCAGCGGTGCAACCGCTCCTTCTCTTTCGGGTGGAGCAATATGCGGCGTCTCCGAGCGTCCTGCCATGGCAGCGCGGCCGGAGTAGACCCTCCACGTTCGCTCAACGTCGTCCTGTGCCTCCTGAAGCAGATGCTTGGCCACTTCAGGACGGCTGCGCGTCAACATCGTGTAGCGTGCTTCGTGGTAGGCATACTCCTTCAACGGGATGGATGGTGCCTTGGAGTCCAGTTGGAAGGGATTCTTGCCCTCAGTGCGCAGCATGGGGTTGTAGCGCATCAGTGGCCAGTAGCCGGAGAGCACCGCGTTCTTTTGCTGGTCCATGCCATACGTCAGATCGTAGCCATGAGCGATGCAGTGGCTATAGGCCAGGATGAGCGCCGGGCCATCGTAGGCCTCCGCCTCCTGGAACGCCTTCACCGTCTGCATGTCGCTGCTACCCATGGCAACACGCGCCACATACACCGAGCCATATGCTACGGCTTCCATGGCAATATCTTTCTTGCTGTTAGGCTTGCCACCTTCGGCAAACTTGGCCACGGCCCCGCGCGGGGTCGACTTGGACATCTGTCCTCCGGTGTTGGAGTAGGTTTCGGTATCCAGCACCAGCACTTTGACATTCTTGCCGGAGCCAAGCACATGGTCCAGGCCGCCAAAGCCGATGTCGTAGGCCCAACCGTCACCGCCCAGTACCCACACGCTCTTGCGTACCAGCGAATCGGCCACGGTGAGCAGGGCGCGGGCCTCCAGTGAATCCACGCCGGCCAGCTTCGAACGAAGCGTAAGAACGCGTTTGCGCTGTGCCTCGATCTCGCACTCCTTGGATTGACTGGCGGTCAGAATGGCCGTTACCAGATCGTCGCCAACCGTCGGTGCAAGCCGCTTGAGCAGGTCGTCGGCGTACTCCTTCTGTTGGTCCAGGGCCAGGCGCATGCCAAAGCCGAACTCCGCATTGTCTTCAAACAGCGAGTTCGACCAGGTGGGCCCGCGTCCGCTGCCGTTCTTGGTGTAAGGAGTGGTGGGCAGGTTGCCGCCGTAGATCGATGAACATCCCGTGGCATTCGCAATATACAGCCGGTCGCCGAAGAGCTGGGTCAACAGCTTGATGTAGGGCGTCTCGCCGCAACCGGAGCATGCACCGGAGAACTCGAAGAGCGGTTCCAGCAGTTGAATGTCCTTCACCTGGGTGTGCGACAGGCGGTCGCGATTCACGGTTGGGATGGACTCGAAGAAGCTCCAGTTCAGCGCTTCGGGCGCGCGCAGCGGGGCCTGCAACTCCATGTTGATGGCCTTATGCTTGGCCTCGCTCTTGCTCTTGGCCGGGCATATTTCCACACAGAGACTGCATCCGGTGCAGTCCTCCGGGGCCACTTGCAACGTGTAGAGTTCCTGGTCCATGCCCTTCCACTTCGGCTTGGCGCTCTTGAACGTCTCGGGCGCGTTGGCGAGAAGGGACGAATCGTACACCTTGGCTCGGATCACAGCGTGCGGGCATACCAGAACGCACTTGCCGCACTGGATGCAAAGGTCCTTGTCCCATACTGGGATGGTCTGCGCGATGTTGCGCTTCTCCCACTTGGCGGTTCCGGTGGGGAAGGTTCCACCGGCGGGCAGAGCGCTCACCGGCAGTTGGTCTCCCTTGCCGGCGGCCATCATGCCGAGCACGTTGTAGACGAAGGCAGGCGCCTCCTTGGGCAGCATGGGAAGCAAGTCGAAGGTTGCCGTCGCCTTCTCCGGAAGCGTGACTTTATGCAGAGCCGCCACTGCCGCGTCCACAGCGGCAAAGTTCTTTTGCACCACCGCGTCTCCTCGCTTGCCATAGGTCTTTTTGATGGACTTTTTGATCTGTGCAATCGCTTCATCGGACGGAAGCACTCCGCTAATTGCAAAGAAGCAGGTCTGCATGATGGTGTTCAGCCGGTTGCCCATCCCCGTCTCGCGAGCCACGGTATAGCCGTCGATGACGTAAAACTGCAGCTTCTTCTTCAGGATCGTCTCCTGCGTTGTCTTCGGCAGATGGTTCCATATCTCCTCCGGCCCATAGGGGCTGTTGAGCAGGAAGACCGCTCCGGGAGCGGCGTGCTCCAGGATGTCCATGCGCTCCAGGAAGGAGAACTGATGACAGGCCACAAAGTTCGCATTGCTGATGAGATAGGTGGAGCGGATCGGATTGGGCCCGAAGCGCAGATGCGACGTGGTCACCGAGCCGGACTTGCGCGAATCGTACACAAAGTAGCCTTGCGCAAAGTTCGGCGTCTCGGAACCGATGATTTTGATCGAGTTCTTGTTGGCGCCCACCGTTCCATCCGCTCCCAGTCCGTAAAACAGCGCGCGCACGGTCTTCGGGTCCTCGGTGGAGAACTCCGGATGGTAATCGAGGCTGCTATGGGTCACGTCGTCGTTGATGCCGATGGTGAAGCGGTTCTTAAGTTGTGGCTTCTTCAACTCATCGAAGACGCCCTTGGCCATCGCAGGGGTAAATTCCTTCGACGACAGGCCATAACGTCCGCCGATGATGCGCGGCTGGACGGCGATAGGCGAAGTACCGCTGGAGAATGCCTCGCTGAACGCGGTGATGACGTCCTGGTAAAGCGGCTCGCCCAGCCCGGTGGGCTCCTTGCAGCGATCCAGCACGGCAATCGATTTTACCGTCCTGGGCAACGCGGCCAGGAAGGCCTCCGAAGCGAACGGCCGGTAGAGCCGGACCTTCAGCAGCCCGATCTTCTCGCCCTGCGCGTTCAGATGTTCGATGGTCTCCTCTACGGCTCCCGCGGCCGACCCCATCAACACAACTACGCGGTCCGCATCCGGCGCGCCCACATAATCGAACAAGTGATAGGCACGGCCGGTCTCCGCGGCAAAACGATCCATCGCATCCTGCACGATGGTGGGGCAGGCCAGGTAGAAGGGCGTGCAGGTCTCGCGGGCCTGGAAGAAGACATCGGGGTTCTGCGCAGAACCACGCAGGATCGGATTGTCGGAACTAAGTGCGCGCTGGCGATGGGCGAGCACATGCTTCTCGTCCAGCATTGCGTTGATTGTCTCATCGGAGATGGTCAACGCCTTGTTGACCTCGTGCGAGGTGCGGAAGCCATCGAAGAAGTGGAGGAACGGCACGCGCGATTCCAGCGTCGCGACGTGGGAGACCAGCGCCAGGTCAGCCGCCTCCTGCACCGAAGCGGACGAAAGCATGGCATAACCCGTGGAGCGGCAGGCCATAATGTCCGAATGGTCGCCAAAGATGGAGAGCGCATGGGTGGCCACGGCGCGCGCGGTCACATGGATCACATTGCTGGTCAGCTCACCCGCAATCTTGAACATATTGGGAATCATCAGCAGAAGGCCCTGCGAAGCGGTGAAGGTGGTGCTGAACGCCCCGGCTTGCAGCGCGCCGTGCATGGCTCCAGCGGCCCCGCCCTCGCTCTGCATCTCGGCCACCACGGGCACCGTTCCCCAGATGTTCTTGCGTCCCTCAGATTGCCACTGATCGGCCCACTCCGCCATGGTCGACGATGGGGTAATTGGGTAAATAGTGATGACCTGCGATAGACGGTACGCCACCCGTGCACACGATTCGTTTCCGTCCAGGATCGCCGTTTCTTGTTCAGACATTCTGTTGCCTCCAATACCGACTTCCCCATTCTGCTCCCTGTGTATAAACGAAAGAAGTGAGCCACATCACAAGACTAGGGGGAGGGGTGTCTGCTAAAGTGGAATGTGAGGACAGAGCTCTATGACGAACAGCCTTTACTTGCCCGTCATTGTGCTTCTGTTGGCAGGAGCGGTCTTTGCCCTGTCGACTCTTCTGCTGGCCTGGTTGTGGGCCAGGTTCTTCTCCCCGAACAAGTCGGGGCCCAGTAAGAACGCCATTTACGAGTGTGGCCTGGAATCCGTCGGCGATGCCTGGATTCAGTTCAAACCGGGCTATTACCTGTATGGAATCATCTTTCTCGTCTTCGACGTGGAAGCCGTCTTTCTTCTTCCATTCGCTGTTGCATTTACCGGTTTATCCGTTGCAGAATCCATCGCCATGCTGGTCTTCCTGCTGTTATTGGTGGAAGGTCTGGTGTGGGCCTATCAAAAGAGGGTCCTGGTGTGGACGTAGCAATGTCCGTCCAGGACATTCCATGGACTTACCGTATACCCAACCAAACGATTCGAAAGGGTTCCAAGGATTTCAAGGGTGGATGAAAAACTAAAGACCGATCTGAGCAAGCAGGGGATCTTCGCTACATCCCTGCAGGAGCTCTATAACTGGGGCCGCACCAGTTCTCTATGGCCGTTGAACTTCGGCCTTGCCTGTTGCGCCATCGAGATGATTGCCACCACCATGGCCCGCTACGACCTTGCGCGATTCGGAGCGGAGGTCTTTCGTCCCTCCCCCCGCCAGGCCGACCTGATGATTGTGGCCGGCACTGTGACTAAAAAAATGGCGCCCCAGGTGGTTCGCCTCTATAACCAGATGCCGGAGCCGAAGTACGTGATCTCCATGGGTGCCTGCGCCATCTCCGGCGGCCCGTTCAAGCAGGGCTACAACGTGCTCAAAGGCATTGACCGTTACATCCCTGTGGATATATACATTCCGGGTTGCCCACCGCGTCCAGAGGCCCTCATAGAAGCCTTCATGGAGTTGCAGAAGAAGATCGACGCTCAACCCTTGACTGGTCCCGACAGACCGCGTCACCTCAATGCCGACGAGCCAAGCGAGTTCGTTGTGCCTCGGTTTGGCGACCACGATCTGGAACCCACGCATAACAAGGCCATCTGGAATCCGCCCCTGGTCCAGATCTCACAGACAGGCACGGATGAATTTGGAAATCGTTAAATCCGAGATTGAGGCCAATGTGCCCGGCTGCCGCCTGGAGTTGGTTGCCAACCCCAGCCCGTCGGCTCAGCACTCTCTGCTGCTTGACGCCGAGCACGCCGCAGCCGTTGCCCTCTATCTGCGCGATGCAGCCGACTTGCGCTTCGACTTCTGCTCGAATATCACCGGCATCGACTGGCCGGGTAAAGTTGTTTCCCAGAAGGTGAAGGTCCGCAAACTAGTTGAAGGTGTCGAGCAGGAGGTCGAGGAGACCCATACCACCACCGTCCCCGGCTTTCTGGAGGCCGTCTATCACCTCTACTCGGTGGAGAAGAAGCACGGCCCCCTCATCTTGCGCCTGCGCACCCAGGACCGCGAAGCCCGTGTTCATCTGCCCTCGCTCACTCCCATATGGCGCAGCGCGGAGTTGCAGGAGCGCGAGATCTTCGACCTCTTCGGTGTTGTCTTCGACGGACACCCCGACCTGCGCCGCCTGCTTATGTGGGACGAGTTCCAGGACCATCCCATGCGCAGGGATTACGTCGATCCGGATGATTTCGAATATGAGCCCACCGCGCACGATGAAGTACTACAGCGCGCGCAGCAACACCTCAGCCAGGCAAGTCCAGTGCAACAGAGCGAAGCGGAGGGCAGATGAGCACAGCCATCCATCCTGCTGCATCTTTCGAACTGGAGCAAGCGACAGAACCCGGTATGGACCAGTTGCTGGAGATCTCCATGGGGCCGCAGCATCCCTCCACCCATGGCGTATTTCGCATGAACGTCGTTCTCGACGGAGAACGTGTCGTCCGACTCAAGCCGGTCTTCGGCTACCTCCATCGCAACCACGAGAAGATCGCCGAGAACGAGACCTACCTGGGCTCCATGCCCTACACCGACCGGCTGGACTACATGTGCCCCCTTACCAATAATTGGGCCTACGCACTGGCGGTAGAGAAGCTGGCTGGAATTCAGGTGCCGGAGCGCGCGGAGTACCTGCGCGTCATTACAGGCGAGCTCACTCGGCTGCAGAACCACGCATGCCTCATCGGTTTTTTGATGCAGGACATGGGGGCCAGCGGGACGCCCCTGATGTACGCCTTCCGCCAGCGCGAGATCATCCTCGACCTCTTCGAAGCCCTGACCGGCGCGCGCATGATGTGCAACTACATGCGCTTTGGAGGATGCCGTGTAGACCTGCCCGCAGGTTGGCTCGACCAAGCCAAGAAAGTCGTTGCGGAGTTTCCCCGCTTCCTGGATGAGTATGAGCGCCTTCTGGTCGGCAACGAAATCCTGATGGACCGCACCCAGGATGTTGGCGTGCTTTCCAAGGAGCTTGCCATTAACGCCGGCATAAGCGGCCCCATGGCGCGCGCCAGCGGTGTGGATTACGACATCCGCAAGGTGGACCGCTACGGTATATATGACCGCTTCAACTTCCGCATCCCGCTGGGCAGCCACGGCGATGTCTACGACCGCTTCATGATCCGCGTGCTGGAGATGCGTGAATCGGTCGACATCCTGCAACAGGCGATGCGCGATATTCCCGAGGGCCCGATCGTCGATCCCAAGACCAAGATTCGCGGCTTCCGCCCCAAACCGGGCGAGGCCTACGCACGGATCGAAGGGCCCAAGGGAGAGCTCGGCTTCTATCTTGTCAGCGACGGCTCGCCCAACCCATACCGCTATCGCGTGCGCCCTCCCAGCCTCATCAACCTCACTATTCTGGAAGACCTATGCCTGGGAAGAAATGTAGCCGACGTCGTGGTTATTCTTGGAAGCATCGACATTGTGATGGGCGAGGTCGACCGATGAGTCGACACGCAGGGAGGGACGTCCGTGGTTGGTGAAGGCATCCTGAAGGGATTGGCGGAGACTGCGCGAAACTTTTTCGGCAGCTACGTCAGCAAAGACCGTCTCACCACGGTCCAGTATCCCGAGCAGCGCGAGCCGCAGATCGAGGCCACGCGCGACTTCCCATTTCTGGTCTACGATGGTGCTGACTGGAAGCAGGGAATGCGTTGTGTCGCGTGCCAGATCTGCGAAAAAGAGTGCCCGCCCAAGTGCATCTACATCGATAAAAGCAAGGACAAGAAGCCCGATGCATTCGGCAAGCCGCAATTCTATCCCGCAACCTTCAACATCGACATCTCGGTCTGCATGAGCTGTCAGATATGCGTTGAGGTCTGCCCCTTCGATGCCATCAAGATGGACGTGGACTATCACCTGAGTTCGGAGAACCGTTTCGGCGGTCTTCTGCTCAACAAGCAGCGGCTCTCCAAATCCAACGAATACTACAATGCGATTCACCCCACCGAAGCTGCCGCCATCGATGCGCAGCGTGCCGAGGAACAAGCCAAGCTGGACGCCAAAGCGAAGGCTGCCGCGGACGCGAAGGCTGCCGCGGAGCCGAAGGCCGCCGCAGAGGCTGCACTCGCCCGGAAAGTACCCGCGCAACCATCCGCCGGTGATCCACAATGACCCCCACGGCTTTATTCATGCCCCAGCTCGATCAGATCTTTGTGACAGCCTCTCACTGGCTGCTCAGTTATCTTCCCGCCGCGTTGCAACCGTTAGCCTCAGCCATCCTGTCTGTTGCCGCGATCATCGTAGCCTTCGCCACCTTGTTCGCCCTCACCACGCTGCTGGAGCGCAAAGGGTTGGGAAGAATGCAGAACCGTTACGGTCCAAATCGCGTTGGCCCCTGCGGTCTGTTTCAACCCCTAGCCGACGGTGTGAAGTCGCTTACCAAGGAAGACATTGTCCCGATCCGTGCAGACCGTGCGGTTCATTTTATGGCGCCCATACTGCTTGTGACCGCATGTTTTATGGGCTACGCGGTGCTTCCCATTGGGCGAAACATGGTCATGGTCGACATGAACGCCGGGGTACTCTTCTTCTTCGCGGTCGGTTCCAGCATGGAGTTGGCGGTCTTCATGGCCGGATGGTCCAGCCGCAGCAAGTACTCGCTGCTGGGTGCCATGCGCGCCATTGCGCAGATGATCAGTTACGAAGTGCCGCTGGTTCTTGCCTCGGTCGTTGTCCTCATGCAGGCAGGTTCGCTCTCCACTGTAGCTATCGTGAATATGCAGGCCGTGTATTCGGGAATCTGGCCTCACTGGTTCGTGTTCACTCCCTGGGGATTCGCCGGGTTCGTTCTGTTCATGATTGCTGCCACTGCGGAATCCAACCGCTCACCCTTCGATCTGCCCGAAGGCGAATCGGAGATCATCGCCGGCTACTACACGGAATACTCCGGCTTCAAGTTTGCCCTATTCTTCCTGGGTGAATACATCGGTATGTTTGCCACCAGCGGACTGGCAATCACCCTCTTTCTTGGCGGGTGGTCCGCGCCATTTTCATTTCTTACCTGGGTTCCTTCTTACCTCTGGTTCTTCGCAAAGCTCCTGACTATTATTGCCATCTTCATTTGGATTCGCGGTACCCTTCCCCGCCTGCGCATGGACCAACTTATGAATCTGGCATGGCAGTTCATGCTGCCCATGACGATCTTTAATGTTCTTACCGCCGGCGTCTGGCACTATATGCCCGGAGGCCTACTACGCTGGCTCGTTTGCAGTACTATGGTTGTCGCTCCCTGCATTCTGTTTGGCAGCGGGCTGAAACAAAAAAAGAAATTTCAAGTGCGCACTTATCATTTTTCCCAGTAAAGAAAGTGTCTTTATGAGCGCAGCCAAGAATCCCCGCATTGAGTTCGTTTAGTAGGAAGGATTTTCTATAAAGCAATATTGCACCTTTGCATCGCACGAATGATCGAGTTATTCATATGACTGCATCCTTCATGATTCTCGCTGTGCTTACGGTTGCCGGAACGGCGGCAACCATGGGCCTGCGCAACGCAGTGCACTGTGTGCTGGCGCTGACGCTTGGTTTTACCGGCGTTGCCATGCTTTATCTGCAGTTGGGCGCGCAGTTCGTTGGCTTCACTCAGATTCTTGTATACATAGGCGCGGTGGCCATCCTCGCCGTCTTCGCCATTATGATGACCCACAACGATCAGCCAATGGATTTGCCGGATTCCCATTCCGCTTGGGTTGCTGGATGCATCGTAGCCGTTGCCGTCTTTGCTGTGTTAGCCCGTGCCATTGTCAGCAGCGCGACCACACCGCAGTCCCAGCCACAGCCTGCCGCCTCCGTGCAGCAGATCGGCGATGCCCTGATGCATCGCTTCGTCCTTCCCCTGGAGATCATGGGCGTGCTGTTGACCGCCGCTCTCATCGGCGCCGTCGTCATCGCAATGGATCGCCGAGAGGAGATGAAATGAGTTCTCTGCAAAGCTATCTGATCTTGTCGTCACTGCTATTCTCCATCGGCCTTGCCGGAGCCTTGACCCGGCGCAACGCAATCCTTGTTCTTATCGGGATTGAATTGATGCTCAATGCGGCAAACCTCAACTTCATCGCATTCTGGCGCTATGGCCCGAACCCCGAAGCCCTAACCGGGATCATGTTCACGATCTTTTCCATCAGCATCGCCGCCGCAGAAGCCGCCGTCGGACTTTCGATCATTCTCGCCGCTTATCGCCACTCGCGTACCACTAACCTGGACCAGATGAACTCACTGAAAGGCTAGAACACACCCGCCCGCCACTCCCTATGAACCTCAGACCTTCCTCACAACTGACAGATCACAACTCGCAACTGACCTTATGACCTGGATCGTTCCTTATCTTTGGCTGGTTCCCGCGCTGCCCATGCTTGCCGCAGGCATCAGCGCCTTGCTGGGCCGGCGCAGCCGCGCCACTGCCGCTGCCCTGGCCATCGGCTCCATGGCCATTTCGTTTCTGCTTTCCCTCGGCGCACTGATTCATGTACTCACCAGTCATGGTGGAGATCGAATATTCACCTTCAACTTCCGTTGGTTTCAGTTTGGCAATGAATGGCTCAAACTTGGCTGGGTGCTCGACCCCCTCACCGCGGTCATGCTCGTCATGGTCACGTTCGTGGGCCTGCTGATCTTCCTATACAGCATCGGATACATGGCCCATGACGATAACTTCACCCGCTTCTTCTGCTTCCTTGCGCTCTTTGCCGGCGCCATGCTGGGTGTGGTCATCGCCAATAGCCTGCTTCTGCTCTTTATGTGCTGGGAGATCGTCGGTCTTACCTCCTACCTCCTGATTGGCTTCTGGTACCACAAGCCGGAGGCCGCGGCCGCAGCCAAGAAAGCCTTCATCGTAACCCGCATCGGCGACCTCGGATTTCTTCTCGGCATGGTCTGGCTCTACGCTCAGTCCGGCACGCTCCTCTTTTTCGACTCCGGCGTGGGCTGCCTCGAGAGTTCTTCCCTCACCCACCTCGTCGCACACACAACCATCCTCGGTCTCACTGTCTCCTCCGCTATTGGCATTCTCATCTTCTGCGGCGCGGCGGGTAAGTCCGGGCAAGTTCCCCTCCACGTCTGGTTGCCCGACGCCATGGAAGGCCCCACGCCGGTCAGTGCACTGATTCACGCAGCCACCATGGTTGCAGCCGGAGTCTTTCTCATCGCACGCATCTATCCGCTGATGGCCGCGGGCGCTCCGCTGATGAGTGCCTATGCCGGCTCCCTCAGCCCAACCATTGCCCTCCAGGTCGTCACCTGGGTTGGCGCAATCACAGCCCTCTTTGGCGCATTGATTGCCGTCGCCCAGTTTGATATCAAGCGCATTCTCGCCTACTCCACCATCTCGCAGCTTGGTTATATGATGATGGGCCTGGGTGTCGGCGGTGTCGCCGTTGGAATGTTTCATCTCATTACCCACGCGTTCTTCAAATCTCTCTTATTTCTCGGCGCAGGCTCCGTCATCCACGGCTGCGCGGGCGAGCAGGACATCCGTCGCATGGGTGGTCTTCATAAGCACATGCGCATCACCTTCTACACTTACACCGCCGGCATGCTCGCCCTTTGCGGTTTTCCTCTTTTCTTCTCTGGCTTTTGGAGCAAGGACGATATTCTTCGCTCCGCACTTACCTGGAGCGTATCCCGCGCACCGTTCTATATGGGTGCATTCGGCGCACTCCTCACCGCCTTCTATATGACGCGACAGGTCTTCTATGTATTCGGCGGCAACAACCGCCTTGTTGCCACCAGTCACGATGATCCCGCACTTGCCGCCCACTTCGAAGATCCTCATCACCACGCCGCGCACCATCGGCACGAGAGTCCCGCGGTCATGACCGTTCCCCTGGTCATTCTTGCCGCATTTGCCATACTTCTTGGTTTTATCGGAACTCCCGCATGGCCATGGTTCCAGTCGTTCCTGGACGGCACGCACACTACGTTTGCGTTTTCCGCATTCTCCGGACTGAACGTCCTGCCGGTGATGGCATCCTCGTCGCTTCTCGTCTTTTGCGGTCTGGGACTGGGTTGGGCGCTCTATGGACACAGGCCGATCCAAAGCTCCCAAGCGCCCGACGCGCTCGGAGCAATCCAACCATCCATTTTCTCCTTCCTCAGCCACGCGTTTTATGTCGACGATCTCTATCGTGCGACTCTGATTCGCTTGAACACATGGTTGTCGAAACTCTGCGATTGGTTCGACCGATGGGTCTGGAATGGCGCGGTGCAAACCATCTCCTACTTCGTCGTTGGCATTGCCCATCTGGACAACTTCTTCGACGCGGCCGTAGTGAACTCCGGCTTCGATGAGGGCTGTCAGGGCGTCTCGCGCGGTGGGCAAATTCTTTCCCTGCTGCAAGGCGGCCAGGTGCAGAGTTATATGCGGATCATCGGCTGCGCCCTCATCGTGCTCGTGCTCTATCTGCTTTGGGGGGCGAAGATATGACCGCCTTTCCTTGGATCTCCTTCCTAACTGCACTCCCTCTGGTTGGTGCTCTCGTTCTACTCGCCTCGGGCAGGGTCGGCAAAATATTTGTCCGTTTTACTGCGCTCGCATTCAGCCTTGCCGCACTGGCAATCACACTTTTCTTATGGCTCCGCTTCGATTCCTCATCGGGAGGGCTTCAGTTTCAAGAGCGTCTAAGTTGGATTCCATCCCTGGGTGTCGATTATCGCGTTGCAATCGATGGCCTTGGCCTTTTGATGTTACTGCTCACCTCGATTGTGGTGCCGATTGCCATCATCGCCTCCTGCAGAATTCAGGAAAAAGTACCGCTTTATTATTCTCTGGTCCTGATGTTGCAGACATGTCTCTATGGCGCATTCACCGCATTGAACTTCTTCCACTGGTTTATTTTTTGGGAATTGAGTTTAATTCCGGCGTTCTTTCTTATCCGTCTTTGGGGCGGTCCGCGCCGTAGTAGTGCAGCCACGCAATTTCTGGTCTACACCATGGTCGGCAGCGTGGCCATGTTGCTGTCATTCCTTGCCATCTTCCTCGCAACCCACAAATTCGACTTTATCGACCTGGCGGCTATGGCCCACAGCGGCCAGCTTATGCCTGCCGTGATCGACAAACTCGACTGGCGCCGATTTACCCCGAACCACTTGGCTCTGATCGTTTTTTCCGGCGCATTTGTTGGATTTGCAGTCAAAGTACCTCTCTTCCCCTTTCATACATGGCTGCCCTCCGCCTACTCAGAGGCCCCCACGGGAACCACCATCCTGCTCACCGGTGCCATGTCCAAGATGGGAGTCTACGGCTTTCTGCGCATCCTTCTACCCATCTTCGGCGCACAGATGCAGGAGGTCCTTACGCCTCTTCTTTGGCTGGCAGTTGCTATCATCGTCTTCTCCGCATACGCCGCGCTAGCCCAGAAGGATTTAAAGCGCATCTTCGCCTATTCCTCCATCAATCATCTGGGATATTGCCTGCTGGCCATCTTTGCCGTCGCCAAATTTACTGGCTCGGACCCATCCCTCACAACCCAAAAGTATGCGGCCATGAATGGCGTCTTCCTACAGATGTTCAGCCATGGGCTGACTGCCGCTACCCTGTTCTGGTTCGTCGCCATGCTGGAAAAACGCAGCAGCGGCCTGCGTGGACTGGATGATTTTGGCGGCCTGCGCAAGGTTGCTCCGGTCTTTACCGGGCTCATGGGTATCGCCCTGTTTTCATCCCTGGGCCTTCCCGGTCTCAACGGCTTCATCGGGGAGTTCCTCATCTTCAAAGGTTCGTTTCCCCTCGTTTCCTGGGCAACCTCACTGGCAGTCATCGGTCTACTTTTGACTGCACTCTTTGTTCTTGGAATTTTGCAGTGCGTCTTCTCTGGCCCGCTCAACCAGAAATGGATCGGCTTTCCCGACCTTACCGCGGGCGAACGGATAGTTCTTGCACCCGTGATTGGCCTG
>Ga0302320_10017593_pt1 | contig 14494 bp, 8 predicted proteins | sample Bog_T0_3_FD_202130 | JGI IMG/M metagenome (GOLD analysis project Ga0302320, IMG submission 202130) | Peat permafrost microbial communities from Stordalen Mire near Abisko, Sweden - Bog_T0_3 | ecosystem: Environmental > Terrestrial > Soil > Wetlands > Peat | place: Sweden: Abisko, Stordalen Mire...
TGGTGAAAGTTCAAGTGGCTGAAAGACATCCGTTTATACTCAAGCATTTGCAGCACCACCAAAGCCGTTCCTTTAAAACACGACATTCACCAAAGTCCCTCAGGCACACCGCACTTCCCGATGGTCTCCGGCACTACCGCCCCACAAGCGTAAAAAACTCAGGGCTTCGGTCAAATATGTACATACGCGGGATGTTGGGCGCGCCTAGATTACAGGCCAATGACGAGGATGCGCGCTCGCCTGTTCGAGTTGGATTTGCAAGTAACTGACGAAAGCTGTCGATGGTCGGAGGTTACGAATGAGGCAAGCAGCAACTGGTTCCCTATTTGCGTCGCCATGGAGCGGCATAACGCACTTGGCAATTCTGATTCTCTTGGCGGGCACCGCCATTCAAGCCCAGGAGTTTCGAGCTGTTCTAACCGGTCAGGTGACTGACCCATCGGGCGCTGTGATCGGGGATGTTACCGTATCGGCTGTCAACATCGCGACCGGCACATCCTACACCAACAAGACAACCGACAAGGGCGTCTATTACATTCCCTATGTTCTTCCAGGGACTTATACGGTTACGGCCGAAGCGACTGGATTCAAGACTTTTATTCAGCATAACGTTCTCCTGCTGGCTGCGCAGACCTACGCGCAAAACTTCAACCTGGCAGTGGGCGGCGTCACGGAAAAAGTTGAGGTAACCGACGCTCCACCTCAGATTGAAACCGCCAGCGCCTCCGGCGGAACTGTGCTTGACTCGCGGGAGTTGGAGAATGTTCCACTCAATGGCTCCCAGATTTATATGCTGCTCGGCACCACTCCTGGAAGCCAATTCACGCAGACCTCGTTCGGCACCGGCGGCTACTCCGGAACCCGCGGCTGGGACGTAACGAACGCCTACACATTGGGCGGCGGCGTGGTGGGTAACAACCAATTCACCTTGAACGGCACCAACATCACGCAGCAGACGGCTGCGCAGAACGGCGCCGGCTCCTGGATCGTGTCTCCGAACATCGATGCCCTGCAGGAAACGAACGTGATGACGACGAGCTACGATGCGCGTTACGGCCGCACCAGCGGCGGCACCGTCAACATGGTGACCAAGAGCGGCGGCAATCAATTTCACGGTACGGCGGACGAAGCGTACGAAGGCGCGCTGATGAACGCCAATAACTACGAGAACAACCTTACCGGCACACCGCGAGGCGGCTGGGTTCAGAATCAGTTCCACATCACGGCGGGCGGCCCGGTCAAGCGGAACCGGCTGTTCTTTTTCTTTGGGTTTGAAGGATATCGCGAATCGCTTTCCGCTCAGGTTCTGGAACATGTTGCTCCGGCGTATGAGCGGCCGGGGTACAACGGGAACTCAGGCGTTGATTTCAGCCTGATACAGACATTGGATCCGGCCGAGTACCCAGCTGGAGTCCCCATTTATCAACCTGGGACGGCGTACTGTGTGACCGGCGGCCCGGCAACCGGTTGCGGTGGCAATAGTCTCGCACAGGTGCAGTTTCCGGGCAACGCGATTCCCGGCAATCAAATCAACTCGGTTGGCGTGGCGCTGCTGAAATACGTTCCTTTGCCGAATATTCCCGCCGCGACAAATCTGGCGGGTGGAAACAACTATACGGCTCACACGCCCGATCTATATGACTATAACCAGCCGATGATCCGCGTGGACTTGAACCTGAACGAATCGACCAAGATGTACAGCTACTACGAGTGGCAGAAAGGCACCGAGAACCGCAACCAGAATGGCTTCACCGGCGTTGCGGCGAAAGGCAATATCAACTGGACGAGGGAGAACTGGGTCGCCACGCAGGACGTTACCCACGTCTTCTCGTCCACCCTGCTGGGAGACTTCAAGGCCTCGTTCACGCGCTTCGCTACCATCACCCCGGATGGCAACCTGGCCGACGCGGTCGATCCGGCCAGCATCGGGCTGACCATGCCCTTGCCGGATACGACCAAGGTGAAGGATCTTCCTGAAATCAATGTGAACGGACTGCCCGGCTATATCGGGAACACGCCGGGCGCCGACGTCAGCAACAGCATCGGCTTCGATACGGACTTCACGAAGACGTGGGGTTCGCACAACATTCACGTTGGCGGCATGATCTACGAGTTCCAATACAACAATTTCGGCGACCTCGGCAACGGCAGCGGCAACTTCTCGTTCTCGTCTCAATTTACGCAGTACGACCCGCAAAACGGTTCATGCTACCAGGCGACGCCGAACCCGGTTAACCCATGCAACTCCAATCAAAACAACGGCCTGGGCATCGCTTCACTCCTGCTCGGCTACCCAACCGGCGGCGGTGTTACGTGGAACATAACACAGGCTATAGGACAGCCGGTGTACGCCATTTATGCGCAGGACGACTGGCGGGTGACCCATCGCCTGACGCTGAACCTGGGTTTGCGCTGGGACGTGGAGCGCGGACTGCGCGAACGGAATAACCTGCTGGATCGCGGCCTGTGCCTCACCTGCGTCAACCCGATTACCAACGATGCAAATTACGCGGCGAATATCTCCAACGGGACCAACCAGGCCGCGTGGGCCGCGGCCGGTGTTCCAACTCCCGGCACGGTGTATGGCGGGCTTGAGTTCGCCGGCTATAAGGGCCAGCCACGCAGTGCGTACGACCTGGACTGGACGGATATCGGTCCGCGCATTGGATTTGCTTACGCCCTGGATCCCAAGACTGTAATCCGTGGCGGATGGGGGCTCATGTACTCCTACGGGCTGGAAGGGGGCAATGCCAGCGGCGCGAGCGCGAATACGCCCTACATCTCCAGTTTGGACAACGTTAATCCAACCAACTACTTCCAGGGCGGCAGCCCTTTCTCGAACGTCGCGAACGTCTTGAACAAGCCGCCGGGCGACTCGCTTGGGCTGCTGACCAACGTGGGCGAAGGCATTGGCCAGGAAGATTTCCCGGACCGCAAAATTCCGAGGGAAAAGATATTCTCGTTCGGACTGCAGCATGAATTCCCAGGCCAGGTCGTGCTGGATGCGCGGTATGCGGCGAATTACACCAGCAAGCTGCGTGTCGGCCTGTGGCTCAACGGCGTGGCGACCCTGGCACAGGAGAAGGCGGCGATAGCCGATCCGGCTATCTGGAATCAGCAGGTTCCGAATCCCTACTACCAGGTGGCCGCCATGGTGGGAAACGGCTGCGGCCAAGGCAAAACAGTGCAGGCGATCGACCTGCTGCTGCCGCTGTCGCAGTATTGCAATGCGGGCGGCAACTCCGTTACCGGCCAACCCAATGCGCCGCTGGGACACAACTGGTACAACGGTCTGGAAGTCAAGCTCACCAAACGCATGCAGGGAGGCGCGACCCAGGGCCTCACCTTCCAGATTAGCTACACCTGGTCGAAGACAATCAACGGCGCCGGCTACCAGAATGGCTGGCCATATCAGGATCCGAAGCAGATCCATCAACTTGCGGGCAGCGACCGCACCAATGTGCTGGGCATAACCACCGTCTACGATTTGCCTTTCGGCAAGGGCGGCATGCTCGTCAACCATCCGAACCGAATTGTGGGCTCATTCATCAACAATTGGAGGCTGAGTTCCGTGATTGCCGCGCAGAGTGGACTGCCGGTCGGAATTAATACAGGCTACCAGTACACGTGCAAGCACAGCTACCGTCCGGACAACGGCACCTCGGTTCGTGAAGGACACTGGTTCTATGCCGATAAGTCCTGCTGGGCCGGCAACACGCAGTGGGAGCTGATGGATTTGAATGGCGAAACGGATGTAGTGCGTACACCAACCATCACGAACGTCGACTTGTCCCTGGTGAAGCAGGTGCCGATCCGGGACTGGGCGAACTTCTCTCTCCGTCTCGATGCGTTCAACGCTTTCAACACCGTGCTGTTCGGCGGCCCGGATACCAACCCCGGAGACCAGAATGCAACCTTCACACCCGGGGCGGGCTGGAGCGGTTTCGGTACAGTAGGGCCGCAACAACAGAACTTCCCCAGAATCCTCCAGGTCTCGGGGAAAATCACATTCTGAACTGCCGGGTGTCGCCGGTTCTTGCGCCCGTGCGCAGGAGCCGGCGCCGCCTGGCCTGAGCGGGCCGGCGTTGCCGCGGCACACTGCCGCGCATCCGCGGCATCTGAGAAGTCTTTCAAGGATCGTGCGTCAGGCTACCTCTTTCCATTCGAATCCATCGATGACGGGACTGAAACAGAAGGACGGGATTGCAACAGAACGTCCTCGGTCGTCGATCTGCGCACTAGGGAGAAGCGTCGTGCTGAACAGGATGGCCAGACAAGGTGTGGTTCTGCTTGGGCTCTGCATTCCGGGCGTGGCATCCTGCGGCGGCAGCGGTTCCTCCCCTGGCGGCGGTGGGTCTCCCGCGCCTCCCAGTTATTCACAACAGGCGACTTTGGGCGTCCAGGCGCTGCAACTGTGGTACTCCCAGAGTTCCGGCCTCTATGCGGCGCCATCCGGCTGGTGGAATGCCGCCAACGCAATGACCGTGCTCGCGAACTACTCCAAAGCTACCGGCGATAAGCAATATCTATCCGTAATTGCCAACACCTTCAGCAACGCCAACAAGGCGAACGGCACCACAAACTTCATCAACGCCTACGACGATGACGAGGGCTGGTGGGCGCTGGCGTGGATTGACGCCTCCGATCTGACCGGCACCCAGGCCTATCTGACGATGGCCGAAACGATCTTTGCCGACATCGCCACAGAATGGGACACAACTACATGCGGCGGAGGCGTCTGGTGGCAGAAGCCGAACAACTACAAGAACGCCATCGCCAATGAACTGTTTCTCGCCGTGGCTGCTTCTCTGGCCAACAGAACCACCGGGAGCGCATCGGCGTCCTACCTGGCCTGGGCGCAGAAGGAGTGGGCATGGTTCAAGGCTTCCGGCATGATTAACCCGCAAAGCCTGGTCAATGACGGGCTGACTTCGACAAACCCCAGCGCCTGCGCAAACAATGGCCAAACAACATGGAGTTATAACCAGGGAGTTATTCTAGGAGGGCTGGTGGAACTCTACAAGGCTAACAAGGATCCGGCCCTGCTGCCGCAGGCGCAGGCCATCGCCAGCGCGGGGATCGCCAAACTCACCGCCCATGGGATTCTGGTTGATCCGGCGGTTTCCGGCGGCGACGCGCCGCAGTTCAAAGGCGTCTTCGTACGCAACCTGGTGGTTCTGTATAACGTCTCCGCAAATGCTCAGTACAAGACCTTTGTCGATGCCAACGCCAACAGTATCTGGACCAACGACCAGGGACCCAAGGAAGAATTTGGGGCGTCGTGGCAAGGGCCATTTGATTCAGCCGACGCGACTCGGCAAACGTCTGCCCTGGACGTGCTGGTTGCGGCAATCGAGCTTCAGTAACACGAACCGGGAATCTTCGTTGCGACGCTGGCGTGAACCGGCGAATGGGTCAATGCATTTAAGGTTTGGGGGAGTTGCGATGCGACAAATCTGCACGGCTTTGATGGCGGTTTCCATGGCCTTCCTGACTGTGTCCTGGACAGCCCAGGCACAGACCTCTGAAAAGCCCGACCTGAGCAAGCGGCCGGTCCTCTATGTGGTGGGATACGCGCACCTGGACACGGAATGGCGCTGGGAGTATCCCCAGGTGATCGACGAATACCTCCGCAAGACGATGGAGGACAACTTCAAACTGTTCGAAAAGTATCCGCACTATATTTTCAATTTCAGCGGCGCCAACCGCTACCGCTTGATGAAGGAGTACTACCCGGCCGATTTTGCCAAGGTGAAGGAGTACACGGAGAAAGGGCGGTGGTTTCCAGCCGGCTCCTCCATGGAAGAGGGCGATGTGAACGCGCCCAGCGCGGAAGCCATCATTCGTCAGATTCTGTATGGGAATGACTGGTTTCGCAAAGAGTTTGGCAAGGCCAGCGCCGAATACATGCTGCCGGACTGCTTCGGATTCCCTGCTTCCCTGCCGACCATCCTGGCGCACTCCGGCGTGAAGGGTTTCTCGACGCAAAAACTCACATGGGGTTCCTCGGCACCCGCTGGAGGCAGGCAGTCGCTTGAGAACACGCCGGAAGGAACTCCGTTCAACGTGGGGGTCTGGGTTGGTCCCGATGGAGAAAGTGTGCTGGCCGCTCTCAACCCCGGCAGCTACAGCGGCGGGATCGCAACCGATCTGAGCGAGCCCTTGCCCCCGGAGCCGCCCAGCCAGGCATTGGCCGACGTGGAGAAAAGAAGCGGCGAGTTGCAGCAAAAGCTGCAAGCGGCCCAGCAGGCGGGCCACCCATTCGACCAGAAGGACGCCCAGGAATTCTTCGCCTTGCGCGGCGAACAGGCCGCGCTGGTCCGGGCCGAGCGGGAGCGCGCCGATCGGAGATACCAGGAGGACTGGGCCGCGCGGGTGATCGGCAACGGCAAGGCAACCGGCCTGTTTGCCGACTATCACTACTACGGCACGGGCGACATTGGCGGCGCCCCGGATGAGGAGTCGGTCAAGCGCCTGGAAGCCATGGTGACCAAGGGCACGGTGAGCCTGCCTCCGCAGGGAGAGTTCCTAGATTTCGGCCAGCCGCATCCCGAGTGGCCCGCGGTGAAGGTGGGCGAGGGGCCGGTCCGCGTGATTTCCTCCGCCGCCGATCAGATGTTCCTGAATATCAAGCCCGCGGAGGCCGCCGCGCTCCCGCGTTATACCGGTGAGATGGAGTTGACGAATCACTCCGCCGGCTCGCTGACCTCGCAGGCGTACCAGAAGCGTTGGATTCGGCAGGAGGAACTGCTGGCCGACGCGGCGGAGAAGGCGTCGATTAGCGCCGAATGGCTGGGTGCGCGGCCCTATCCGCTGGAGCGGTTGAACGGCGCCTGGACGCTGGCGATGGGCGCGCATTTCCACGACCTTGCGGCTGGAACCGCAACGCCCAAGTCGTACGAGTTCGCCTGGAACGACGACGTGATCGCAATGAATCAATTTGCGGGCGTGCTGAACAACGCCGTCGAGGGCGTTGCCGCGACACTGAACACCGAGACCAAGGGCGTGCCCCTGGTTGTCTTCAACCCGCTCAATATCGCTCGCGAAGATGTTGTGGAAGCCAGCGTCGACTTTCCGGACGGCGCGCCCAAGACCGTGCGCGTAACTGGACCGGACGGAAAGGACGTTCCGGCGCAGATCTCCGGCGGCAAGGTGATCTTCGTGGCCAGCGTGGCCTCGGTCGGTACTGCGGTTTATGACATCCAGCCCGGCGTCGGGGCGGATGGCTCCGCATCGCACCTGCAAGTTTCGAAGAAGGGCCTGGAGAACGAAACCTACCGCGTCCGGCTGAACCAGGACGGCGATGTGGCCAGCATCTTCGACAAGGCGATCGGCAAGGAACTGCTCTCGGCCCCCGCGCGTTTGGCCATCTCGTATGACAACCCCGCGCAGTGGCCAGCCTGGAACATGGATTGGGCGCAGGAGCAGGCGGCGCCAAGGGCATTCGTCTCAGGCCCGGCGCGGATTCGAGTCATCGAAAGCGGCCCGGCTCGTGTGGCGATAGAAGTTTCACGGGAAACCGGGGGTTCGCGATTCATTCAAACCATCCGCTTATCCGCGGGCGATGCGGGAAGGCGTGTCGAGTTCGGCAATGTGATTGACTGGAACACCCGGGAATCGAATCTCAAGGCGACCTTTCCGCTTACGGCTTCGAACCTTATGGCCACCTATAACTGGGACATTGGCACGATCGAGCGGCCCACGGCGGAGCCGAAGAAATTCGAAGTGCCTTCGCACCAGTGGGTCGACCTGACCGACATGAGCGGGGAGTTCGGAGCGACCATCCTGACCGATTGCAAGAACGGATCGGACAAGCCCAACGACCACACCATTCGCCTGACGCTGATCCGCACCCCAGGCACGGCCGGAGGCTATGCGGACGAGGCTACGCAGGATATTGGGCACCACGAATTCACGTACGGCATTGCGGGCCACGCAGCCGGCTGGCGTGCAGCGCAAACCGACTGGCAAGCGCAGCGATTGAATGCTCCGCTCATGGTCTTTGAAACCTCGAAGCACGAAGGCGCGTTGGGCCGGAGCTTCTCCCTGGTGCAGATCGACAATCCTCGCATACGGATTCTGGCGCTCAAGAAGGCGGAACATGGGGATGAGATCGTCGTGCGCCTGGTGGAACTCGACGGCAAGCCCCAATCCGCTGTTCGCGTCTCCTTCGCTGCCGCCATCACCGATGCGCGCGAAGTGAACGGGCAGGAACAGCCGGTTGGACCGGCGACCGTAACCGGCGGCGCGCTGGTCACATCGTTCGGCGCCTATCAGCCGCGCACGTTCGCGGTCCGGCTGGCGGCGCCTGCAGCCAAGGTTGCGGGCACACGATCCACCCCAGTGGCTCTGTCCTATGACCTCGCGACAGCCAGCAATGACGGCGATCGCTCGACGGACGGCTTCGACGGCAAGGGCAACGCGCTTCCCGCTGAGATGCTGCCCGCGCAAATCGTGTTCAACGATGTGCGGTTTCAGTTGGCTCCGGCCAAGGCCGGCGCGCCCAACGCGGTTGTGGCGCGCGGGCAAGCAATCGACCTGCCATCGGGCCATTCCAATCGCCTCTACCTGCTTGCCGCATCGGACGATGGCGACCAGAAAGCCACGTTTGAAATCGGCGACAAAAAAGTTGAACTCAATATTCAGGACTGGAGCGGATTCATCGGCCAGTGGGACAATCGGCAATGGAGCGCATTGGACACATCGCATGACAACTATGGCGAAATGACGGGGCTGAAGCCCGGCTACATCAAGCGTGCGGACCTGGCATGGTTTGCGAGCCATCATCACAACCCAGCGGGGCAGAATGTCGCATACGCCTATTCGTATCTCTTTGGGTATGCCATTGACCTTCCGCCCGCGGCGAAGTCCATCACACTGCCGAACAACGAAAAGGTCCGCATCCTGGCCATCTCGCTGGCCGAAGAAAATCCGGAAGCGAGACCGGCAAGTCCGCTCTACGACGTGCTTCCCTCATCCAATGCCGGTCCCGAAGATTTCGCCTTGTCCGTGTCGTCGGCTGGCATATCGGTTCCCCAGGGAAGGAGCGCGGCCGCCAGAATCCTCGTCATCCCGAGGGGCGGTTTCAGTGGCAAGGTCAATCTCGCAGCGTCCGGGCTTCCGCCGGGCGTGACCGCCTCATTCAGCCCTACCAGCACCACCGGAATCAGCACCTTGACCCTCACCACAAGCAGGTCCACGCTCCCGGCCGTCAGCGCGGTGACCGTTACGGGCGTATCGGGCAATCTATCGCACACGCAAAAAACTGTTTTGTCCGTTACTCCGATTCTCGCCGGAACCGTGGCCGTCGATTTGTCTTCGGCTTATAACGTGACGGGCATTTACAGGGACGGAGCGACCTTTGCGCCCTCCGCCGGTCTGGACCACGGCGGCTACGCTCTCTCTGAACAAGCGCTTGGTCCCGAGCAGGTTGGGGATGGCGTCGTCTTTCGCCTTGGGCCGGCCAATGCGCCGGATGCGGTCACGGGCACAACGGTGGCGCTTCCGGCGGGCACATTTTCCAGCCTCAGAATCCTCGCCGTGGCCGTCGAAGGCAATCAGGAACGGCAGACCTTCATCGTCAACTATGCGGACAGCACATCCTCTTCGTTTACGCAGAGCCTCACTGACTGGGCCGGGCGCGGCAATGCAAGCGGCGAGTCCGTGGCCGCGGAGATGCCCTATCGCCTCGCCGCGGATGGCTCAAAGGACGCCAACGCTTTCTATACCCACGCGTATTCCTTCGCTCTCGACAGCGGCAAAGTTGCGAAAAGCGTCAGCCTGCCGGCCAATGCGAATGTCCTGCTGCTGGCCGCGACCCTCGCGCCATCGGTGAAGTGAACGTTCTTGACGCGCTCCTGCACCGGTCGAGTGGGCGCATTGCCGCGAGGTGGCCTTTTTGTTCAGTTCATTGATTCCATATGGCGCATTCACTCCCCGCGAAGTAGAACGAGCCAGACACGAAGTGCACATCCTCACGGTTCTCGATGGACAGGCTGTCAGTTTCGCCATCCTCGACATCGAGAAGAATGCCAACATTTCTGACTTGCGCGGCAGACTCCGATCCAACGTAGAAGGGAATCCCTTCCACTTCGCCCAGAAGCACATCCCGGGCGCCGACGCGAATATCGCCTCGACGCGCGCAAATTGGCTGGTTCCCGCTACAGCATCCGCCCCCTGATAGAGAATGAGCGGACCAAAGCAATCCTGCAGATGCCGTAGCAGAGAAGCGGCTCGTTCAGTAGCTGTTACGTGTGTCGACATCCAATTCCTCGCTACCCGATGCCAGCGAGAGGCAGGCGGCACTCGAAGACGCGCTCCAGGTTACGGCGGCCATCGATTGCCGATTGCCTAGAGCGGTTCCACAATTCCCATGCCCTTTGTGGGGCTGCGAAGGGTGCCATTTTCTTGATGAAAATGGCACTTGAGAGCTGTGGCTTCTGGGTACAGCAATTATGGAACCGCTGTAGCGCGCCTAGAAGCCCCAGGTCAACTGCGCGCCCCAGGCATGCCGCGCCTTCAAATCGACGATAGTGCCAGAGCCGTTGTTGAAGATGCGCCCCGCCACCTGCGCCACGCCAAAGTCGATGTTGACTTTCGCTTTTGGAGTGGGCACGATGCGAGTGCAATAGGTGAGGGTAGTGGGAATGTTCAAGGGCAGTCCGCCGGTATCGCTGAAGGAGGTGTAGCCATACGGGTGATGCGGCTGCATTGAGGCTTCAGAACCGAAGATCAGTGTGCTCTTTCCGGGGCCCGTGAACACAAACGCCACCGCTCCGAAAGCCCTGGCCTCCCAATCGGGAGAATTGCCGCCCATGCCCCACAATTCTGCGTTGGTTCCGCGTACTCCGGCATTCAGCACGATCGGCATTTTCTTCGCAATCTGGGTGACGACCTTAGTGCCGACGAGGTAAATATCGCCATTGCTCTTGCCGTTGTTCGCATGATTGTCGTAAGTCAGATAATCGCCAACATTGCGAACGCCTGAACGGGCAATGAATCCCACGGAGATGGCCGGAACAGCGTTGTTCTTGTGGTAATTCTCGGGAACCAGAATGACCTTGCCGTTGTAGATTTCAAAGCCGTTCTGCCAAAGATAGTTCAAGTTCGCAGTTGCCGTGGGAGTGGTAACTCCGCCGGCGCTGCCTTCCAAGTGAAACTCATGTGTGTAGCCGACTTCAAAGCGCTTTCCGATACCAAGTTCCGTCGAGACTTCATGAAAATCGCCAATAATCGGTCCGGCATGGAAGTAGTGATAGGCCACCACCGGATGGATTTTCTCGTTTTCGGCGGAAGCTGTGTAAGCTAGCGGAGTTACAAACACGCCCGTTTCACCCTCCCATCCTGCCTGTGCACGAAGTACCTTGGGCGCAGCGACTACCCAGATCATGAGTACCAGCCCCACGATCCATGCTTTCCGGAGTAGATTCCACTCCGCTTTTCCTGCCTTCATCTTTCTGCCTCCTGACACAAGACTGCGTTCCTAAAGGTTGGGGGCGGCGCATTGCAGCGCCGCCCCACGCTCAGACTTTACTAATGGCTAAAAGAGGCCCATCGCCTTGGTGCTGTGGCTGATCAGCAGGCACTTGGTCTGCTGGTAGTGGTCGAGGATGATCTTGTGAGTTTCGCGACCGAATCCAGACTCCTTGTAGCCGCCGAAAGCCGCTCCGGCCGGATACATGTGGTAGCAGTTGGTCCAGCAACGGGCCGCCTTGATCTCGCGGCCCACTCTAAAGAGGTTGTTGACATTGCGCGACCAGACGCCCGAACCAAGGCCGTAGATCGAATCGTTGCCGATGGCTACGGCGTCGTCCAGATCCTTGAACTTGGTGACGGGAAGCACCGGTCCAAAGATTTCTTCCTGGAAGATGCGCATCTTGTTGTTGCCGGAGAAGACAGTGGGCTGGAGGAAGTTACCGTTCTCCAGGTCGCCGCCCAAGTGAGCCCGACCGCCGCCGGTGAGCAACTTCGCGCCCTCATCCTTGCCGATCTTGATGTAGCCGAGGATGGAGTTCATCTGGTCTTTGGAGACCTGGGGTCCCATCTGCGTGTTGGGATCGAAAGGATTGCAAACTTTATTTTGGCAATACGAGCAACGGCTCTCTCGACAAACTCGTCGTAGATGGTGCTGGGCGCACAACTTGGAGACACACCGTTGATTCAGGCTTCCATCGATCCGTGCTACTCATGCACAGACAGATAACAAGGATTTCGAGTTGCATCGAATAACGAACAAATTCTTCACAGGAGAATACGAAAATGCTCAACTTCAGCGTCATTACCGACAAATGCATCAAGGACATGCTCTGTATCCCGGTGTGTCAGAAAAAGGCGATTCACCCCAAGAAGGAAGAGCCGAACTATGAGGGCGTGAAGCAATTATTCATCAACCCGAAGAAGTGCCAGAGTTGCGGATCGTGCATTGCCGCCTGCCAGAGCGGAGCAATCTTCGCCATTGAGGACTTGCCCGAGGAGCTGCGCCATTTCGCGGACATCAATGCGGCATACTATAAAAAACCTGCGCTGGCGTGAATGGACACGATTCAAGTCCTTTCAGGTTCTCGCCGCCAGAGAATGCCGTGGACGCGCAGCGTTGCGCCTTCAAGCCATCCCTGGCAAAGGTGTTCGTTCAGCACTTCCATGGCATCGGCAAACGGATATTGGTCATGGATCTCCTTGGTGGATTGGCTCATAAGGTTTCAGCCGGGAAGCGCGAAAGCGGAAAATCTCCGAGCCGCGATCGCGCTGAATCAGCGTGACCGGTGGACAGCGGTCAGGGCCTCGTAACCCGATATGACATCAAAGAGTTCCTCGTCAATCGATTCCTGGCGAATGCGATGCAGCTTGAGGTTCAAGTCTTCCAGAATCCCGTCAATGTTCTTCTCTGCCCGCCGCATCGCGGCAAGGCGGCTGGCGTTTTCACTGGCAAGCGACTCCGCGCATGCTTGAAACAGGAGGACAAACAGGTATTCGCGTATGAATGCTCGCAAAGGCGACGTGGCTCCCTGGATGACTTCCGGAGGCAGTTTAGTGGGCCACGGAGCGGCGGCAAGCTGTTTCTGCCACGCGAGATCCAGAGGCAGCAATCGCTTGCCGACGGGGTCGCAGACCGATCCCGATTTGGGGTGATTGTGGAACAGATACACCTCCGCCACTTCTCCGCGCTCCCGCGCCGTTTCGACATCGATCAGAATCTGCCCGACGAGCCCGGCAATGGCATTGACCGACGCTGGCACGGGCAATGTCCCGGCGGTCGGCATTCCAGCATCGTCCAGAAGGGCGTGAATGCGCTGTCCGAGGGGCCATATCTTCGTGACTGTGCCGGGCAGAGCCTCGAGCGCGTTGACGGCATATTTCACGACGACCTCGTTGAACCTTCCAACGAGACCCTGGTCCGAACCAAAGACAATTGCTCCGATGCCGTGCGTCTTCTGTGACCCTGCTTCTGCTGCGACATTGCCTGGTCCTGCCTGACGAAAACACGCTGTCAAGGCGAGTTCCACAGTGGTTGCATAATCATCGAGCGATTGGACTGCTTTTTGATACTGTCCAATGCTGGATGCGGCAAGTGCTTTCATGGAACGAACGACGGCCCCCAGATCGGCCGCTCCGGAGATCTTCCGCGTGAGGCTTTCGATGGTTCCACTCATGGCGTAGGTTTCGCAGCGGATTTGGCCGCCGGGACAGGCTGGAGCGGAGCCAACGCGCGTTTGGCGAATTCGAGGATCGCCTGGCGATCGTCGTCGCTGAACTTGTCGGACGAGGTGAGCCGCTCCGCCACATCCGATGGAATCTCTGTCGCGGCCGTCTGAAGCGCCCGCTCGGCATCATTCATTTTGTCGAGCGGCAGGGGATCGAGGAGTCCGGCAGTCAAGGCCAAGAGCACTATGATCTGTTCGATCATGGAAACGGGGTGAGACTCGGATTGCTTGAGGCAAGCACGAATACGCCGTCCGTGGTCAATCGTCTTTTGAGTCGAGTCGTCGAGTCGGGTTCCGAACTTTGCAAAGGCTTCCAGTTCTTCGAACTGTGAGTAAGCAAGCTTGAGGCTACCCGCGACTGCGCGATATGCAGCCCGCTGTGCCGCTCCGCCGACACGTGAAACCGACTTGCCAACGTCGACTGCTGGAAGGATTCCAAGTTGAAACAAAGTGGGCGAAAGGTAGACCTGACCGTCGGTGATCGAGATCAGGTTCGTCGGGATGTAAGCGGATATGTCTTGCGCCTCGGTTTCGATGATGGGCAGCGCCGTGAGAGATCCGCCTCCGCGTTCCTTGCTGAGATGAGTCGAGCGTTCCAGCATCCGCGAATGAATATAGAAGATGTCACCAGGAAAGGCTTCACGCCCCGGAGGTCGACGGAGCAGAAGTGAGAGTTCTCGATAGGCACGTGCATGATGGGTGAGATCGTCGTAGACAATCAGGACGTCGCGTCCTTTTTCCATGAAGTATTCCGCAATGCTGGTTGCCGCATAGGGCGTGATGTATACGAGGCC
>Ga0302320_10017594_pt1 | contig 14494 bp, 11 predicted proteins | sample Bog_T0_3_FD_202130 | JGI IMG/M metagenome (GOLD analysis project Ga0302320, IMG submission 202130) | Peat permafrost microbial communities from Stordalen Mire near Abisko, Sweden - Bog_T0_3 | ecosystem: Environmental > Terrestrial > Soil > Wetlands > Peat | place: Sweden: Abisko, Stordalen Mire...
GGCCATAAGGATCCGTTTGTTCATCTCAGGATGCTGGATATCGCTGCCGCCAATAACTTCCATTTCGACACAGTGCAGATGCCCTTGAATGTCATGGATGCGCATTTTCGGAGTTTTGAACATCAGGTTCTTCCCCGATTGATCCAGGAAGAGATCGGCGTGTTGGGAATGAAATCCATGGGAGATCCATTTATCCTCCAAAGCCAGACCGTAACCCCGATCGAGTGTTTGCATTATGCTCTCAATCTGCCAACCTCGGCAGTAATCACCGGCATCGATAGCATGAAAATCCTGGATCAGGCGCTGGAAGCGGCACGCACGTTCAAGCCAATGAGCAAGGAAACCGTCGCAAGTTTGCTCGCCCGGACAGCGGCGGCGGCAGCAACTGGCAGGTATGAACTCTTCAAAACCAGCAGCCGTTATGATGGAACAGCGCACAATCCGCAGTGGCTTGGTTGAACTCTTCAGTTATGACTACCTTTGCAATCCAACAGGCAATATTATCTGGAGCGGATTCGCTTAGATCATTCACGCGTTTACTGTTTGCCGTCATGTTTTTTGCCGGTCTCAGCATTGTGAGTGAGGCCATGGCCCAGGTTCCGCAAGCGGGGGATTCCGTTCGGGGAAAAATATTCTTTCAGCAAAGCTGCGCCATTTGCCACGCCGCGACCTTGGGGCCTGGGAATACGGTGATCGTGCGCCAAGGCCCCGACCTGGTCGGAGTCTTTGGCCGGCGGGCCGGGACGGGCTTAAGCTTCACCTATACGAAAGCCTTGATGGAATCCGGGATCATCTGGGATTCAGCCACATTGAATCGCTTCCTCACAAGTCCGATGACTGTCGTTCCCGGCACGACCATGCCGATTCCGGTTCCTAACAGCGAGGATCGCCAAAATCTGATTGCGTATCTGTCAACTTTGATCGTTCCGGCCGGGGTGATCCCAACCGCTGCCCTTGTGCCGGTGGCCATTTCTTCGCCTAAAAACGACCCCGGCGATTGGCAGCAGGCCGCCCCAAGCGTCAAACATCATATAACTGTGGCAGATTTGCCGCCACCCTACAGCACCACTTCCTCGGGAAACGGTCCCCAAGTTGTCAAACAACCTACAAACGCCACATTGTCAGTTCCGCGAGGTTTCGCCGCCCGGTTGTTTACTGCGGGTTTGTCCGGGCCTCGGTTGCTGCGCGTCGCACCCAATGGAGATATTTTCATCGCGGAGACGCGAGAGAATCGCCTCCGGTTGCTGCGTGCCGCCGACGGGGCGGACACGCCCTCTGAAAATCAGATTTTTGCCGCCGGCCTCGACCGGCCATTCGGCATTGCTTTCTATCCGTCGGGGGACGACCCGCAGTGGATTTATGTGGCCAACAATAACTCGGTGGTTCGTTTCCCCTACCGTAACGGCGATCTCAAGGCGCGCGGTGCTGCTCAAGTTGTTGTTCCGCACCTTTGTGACAGCACCGGCGGACACAGCACGCGTGATGTGGCCTTCTCCCGCGACGGCCAGCGCATGTTTATCTCAGTCGGTTCCGGGTCAAACATCGCCGAAGGCATGGGCAAGAAAAATATCGCTGACACACGTCTTTGGGAAACGGAACACGGACGGGGCGCGGCATGGGATTCAGAAACCCATCGCGCGGACATTCTCGTGACCGATCCCGAAGGTCACCAATCCCTGCACACCTTCGCAACCGGCATTCGCAACGGCGTCGGAATGGCCGTAAACCAAGAGACTGGCGACCTGTGGGTTTCGACCAACGAGCGGGACGCCTTGGGCGACGATTTGGTGCCGGATTACATCACGCGCGTGAAAGAGGGCGGATTCTACGGCTGGCCCTGGTATTATCTGGGCAACCACGAAGATCCCCGCCACGCGAGCGAGCGCCCGGACCTTGCCGGCGTGGCAATCGTCCCCGACGTGTTGCTGCAGGCGCACTCGGCCTCGTTGGAGATGGTTTTTTACACGGCAACTAACGGTGTGGCGGCATTTCCCGCAGAGTATCGCGGGGACATTTTCGCGGCATTCCACGGGTCATGGAACCGGAGTTCTCGCACCGGCTACAAGGTCGTTCGCGTGCGGCTGAACCACGGCGTTCCGACCGGCGAATACGACGACTTCCTCACCGGATTTGTGGTGGACAACCACAGCGTCTGGGGCCGTCCGGTGGGTGTAGCTGTCGCGCACGATGGGGCGTTGCTCGTCACCGAGGACAGCAATGGCACATTGTGGCGCATCTCCCATATCGGCCATTGATTCGGTTCGCGGTCGCGGCATAGATCGCTTGAGTGCCGGGTTTTTCTTAAAAGACTCGGAAGCTGTTTCCAAAAACCCGATGGCGAAAGTGGCAGCTCGTCTGCCAAATACGTCTGCATTCGCACGCTGATATATTTTAACCTGCGCGCATTTTTCCCGGAAATGACGTAACTTCGACGTGCCGTCGAAAACTCGACGACATTCATGCGTGCTGAAGAATTTCCCGCCCTCGCACAATCCAATCGTTCTTCGTTCACCCACAACTGTTTTTGACTATCCATGCCAGCGGATGTGACGTTGGCACAATCATTGCAAATCAAAGCAACGTATGATTGCAATTGAAATCAACGCGCTCTCCATAAAGAAATAGAGCTGCCTTCTGCTGCAGGAAACTTCACTGGCTGCTCAGTTTATCCCAGTTTCCGCAAAATCCTGACGGACTCATGAATAGCACAACTAAATCCAAACCATCAATGACCGGGCTAAATCCGTAGAACGCCTGGTCGCACTTCAAAAAACTGTGAGGCACAATTCTGCTATAGTAATCAAGTCTGGGACGCGGCAGCAACCAGACAATCCATGGATCACGTTTGCCTTGGTAGCTGTTGGGACGTTCATGATCATGTTGGATGCTTCGATTGTTAATATAAGTCTCCCATCTATCGCCCGGACATTTCATACGCCCGTTGGTGGGGCCATGGAATGGGTTATCATCGCCTACCTAGTAATCATTGCGGCCACCTTGCTGACCTTCGGGCGTTTGTCTGACATGATTGGGCGCAAACCAATCTGGCTGGCCGGGATCGCGCTCTTTACAATCGGCTCCGGTATTTGTGGTGCCGCCAACTCGCTGCCGCTTCTGATTGCGGCCCGCGCTTTCCAAGGCCTCGGCGGCGCGCTCCTGTTCTCGACTAGTCTGGCGATCATCACCGACACCTTTCCGGTGGAAAAGCGCGGACTGGTCATGGGCTGCAACGTGGTCGTAATCGGCCTGGGCTCCGGCGTGGGTCCAATAGTCGGCGGACTGATCACTGAACATTGGAACTGGCGCTGGATTTTTTATGTGAACATCCCGGTTGGCATAATTGGATTTTTAGGCGCACAAAAGGTGCTTCGGGACACTTTTGGCACGATACGCCAACAGTTTGATCTGCTCGGCGCGGTCTTGTTCGCCGCCATATTCGCCCCGCTGACACTGGTGCTTTCATTCGCCTCGGAATGGGGTTGGAGTTCGTGGCGTTCGCTCCTTTGTCTTGGTCTGAGTCTGGCTGCATTGATGGCGTTGCCGGCAGTGGAGCGCCGGGCGGCTGATCCAATCATACATATGCGCCTATTGCGAAACAGCGTATTCGCATCGTCCTTGATCACCATGACTCTGGGGATGCTGGCCTTGTTTGCAGTCGGATTCATTCTGCCGTTTTATTTTGAGGAACTGCGCGGTTTTTCGACGGCCAAGTCCGGTTTGCTCCTCACGGCCATGCCGTTGAGCCTTGCAATCATGGCACCATTGAGCGGCTCGCTGGCGGACCGGTTCGGCTCGCGTTGGCTGGCCTCGGGGGGACTGGCTGTTGCATGTCTTGGTCTCACTGCCGTGGCGCAACTGAATGCAAACAGTTCAAATTGGGGTATCATCTGGCCGCTGCTGCTCACTGGTGCCGGCCAGGGTTTGTTTATGACTCCGAATGCACGCGCATTTATGAACTCTGCGCCCGCGAGCGAACAAGGTGAATCGTCCGGCCTGCTGGGAACGGGTCGGGTGCTGGGTCAAAGCATGAGCGTGGCCCTGGCCGGCTCAATTTTTACCGGGCTGGGAGGCGCTGCGGCGGGCCGGACATTGCTCGCAGCCAATGCCGTCCACTCAGGCGTTACCGATGAAATAAACGCTGCGCAAATAAGCTTTCTAACTGGTTTTCATGCCGCGTTGCTGGCCTGCGCGGGCGTTGCGGCAGTCGGAATTTTAACCGCACTAATTCGGGGACCAGAGAACAAACCTGCCGGCATGCCATCTCGACAGCGAGGATCACACCACCAATTCCAGGTTAATTGTTAAGAACTAGGATACAGCACACAACGCTCGCATGGTAACAATCAAACTCCGTTTACAGATTATGAAATACAAGAAAAACAATACAGAAAGAAATATCAAAATCCGGAACTTTAGAAATGTTCCACACCCACTGCTTGCAGCCAGTATAATGGTATATGCCGGCATCAACTCCGTCCAAGCAGACAACAGTATTCCAGCGGCTGTGGCACCCCCAGCTTTCACAACTCTTACTTATGATGAAGACTACAGCTATCTGAATGATCCTGCGACGCGCACAAATATGTTCGATTCGCTCAAGTATATCCCGCTGGACAAACAGGGTGACGCATATCTCACATTCGGCGGCCAACTGCGCGACCGTTACGAATACTTCGACAACTATTTGTTTGGAAAAGGTCCCCAGACTCCAGACGGATACAATCTGATCCGGATGCTGCTCGATGCAGACCTGCATTTGAGTCCGTATTTTCGGGTTTTTGCCCAGGGAATCAGCGCCACGGAACAAGGCCGCGACGGCGGTCCACGGCCAAGTGACGTTAATGAAATCGATCTTTACCAGGCTTTTGCCGACCTCACGCTCCCGATTAACGCGGATGTGACTTTCATGCTGCGCGGCGGCCGACAAGTCATGGTTTTCGGCGCCCAGCGTCTCATCGGAGTATCCGATTGGACAAACGTCCGCCGGAATTGGGACGGAGTGCGTGGAACATTGACCACGCCGGGGAACACTCTGGACGTGTTCTATGCGCGTCCGGTGCAGGTGCTGCAATACGAATTCGATAATGAAGTTCCCAACACCTTTCTTACCGGCATCTATGATACATGGAAGGTTCATGGTGCGTTGGAGCAGGCGAAGACAAAGTTGGAAACGTATGCCCTTTATGTTGAGCGGCAGGACATCACCTTTAACCAAACAACAGGCGATGAAAGGCGTTATACTTTCGGCACACGGTTCACGACCAATCCCAAACCGTTCGATTTCGATCTGGAAGCCGATTATCAGATAGGACGGTTCAACGGGGAAGATACTCATGCCTTTTCCATCGCCACAATCGGTGGATACACGCTCGAACAAATTCTATTCACGCCACGGGCATTTCTTGGATTCGATATCGCCAGTGGTGGCAGCCATAATAATTCGGGCGACGCTTTCGATCAGCTCTTTCCCTCCGGACATGATCAGTTCGGCACCATTGATGCCATCGGCCGGCAAAACATAATTGACGTGCATCCGGGGTTCACTCTCGATTTGTTGGAGAATAAACCCGGCGTAAAACAGTTGACGTTGCTTGTGCAGTATCGCCAGTTCTGGCGCGAGAGCGATCAGGACGCCGTCTATACTTCATCCGGAAGCATCCTGAGAGCTAGCCCCACCGGCGGAAGCAGCGCCAGCGCGATTGGCGGAGAAATTGACACACAGGTGAACTGGCAGCTCAATCGTTATATCAGCGCTTATGTCGGTTATGCCCATTTCTTTCATGGCGCATTCATCGCGGCCACAGGTCCGGATCACGACATTGATTTTGCCTACTCTGCGCTGACCTTCACCTTCTAATTGTTGCCGACGGATGCACGACGCCGTGTCGAAAGCTCGACGCCATAATGGTCTTCCAAAGCTCCAAAAAATCCAAATTACCAGATCCAACTCTCTCTATGATGTTGAATCCACGCATATTCAGGCGACATGCAAATTCTCTAGGCCGCATGGCACACGTAATGCAAAAGAAAGCGTCAGTCTGTTCGGGAGACTAACAGACGAACCAGATTCACACGTTACAATTTATGAAAATGCAAATTAAAACTCAACAAAAGTCAGAAAAACTTGAGAAGATCAAAGTAGCCCGCCACCGCTCCAATCTGCGTAGTGGAAGCTTGACCAATGCAACCTCACGCTTTGGGAGCAGCAACGGCCACGACAATCACGATGCCACAGGCATCAAAGCCTACGCGGCACTAAGCGCCACGGCGTCACTCGGCCCGTTCGCAATCCGGCGACGTGACGTCGGTCTTCACGATGTGCAGATTGAAATCCTTTATTGCGGTGTCTGTCATTCAGATTTGCACCAGGCTCGCAACGAATGGTTCATGACGGTTTACCCTTGCGTGCCGGGTCATGAAATCGTGGGGCGCGTAACCGGGGTCGGTAGCGAGGTCAAGAAATTCAATGAAGGTGATCTGGTCGGAGTCGGTTGCATGGTTGATTCCTGCCGGACTTGTTCCAGTTGCCAGGCGGGATTGGAGCAGTATTGCGAACATGATCCGGTGCAGACCTACAACAGCGAGGACAAACATCTTGGCGGGGTCACCTACGGCGGGTATTCCAAGTCTATTGTTGTAGACGAAGCCTTCGTGCTCCGCGTATCCGACAAGCTGAATCTTGCGGCGGTTGCGCCGCTGCTTTGTGCCGGCATAACCACCTATTCGCCGCTACGTCGCTGGAAAGTGGGCAAGGGGCAGAAAGTCGGCATCGTTGGTCTCGGAGGGCTCGGCCACATGGCAGTGAAATTTGCCCGCTCGTTCGGTGCCCATGTCGTCCTGTTCACCACTTCACCGGAGAAAGGCGCCGATGCCATTCGTCTGGGTGCCCACGAGGTTGTCGTGTCGAAAGACCAGGGCGAGATGAACAAGCATCTCAATAGTTTCGACTTCATTCTCGACGCCGTTTCCGCCGAACACGACATCAATGCCTACCTGAATTTGTTGAAGGTTGAAGGCACGCTGACCCTGGTTGGACTTCCTCAGAAGCCTTTGGGTATTGCCGCATTCAACCTGATCGGACACCGCCGCCAGTTCGCCGGCTCCATGATCGGTGGGATTGCCGAAACGCAGGAAATGCTCGATTACTGCGCAGACCATGGGATCGTCTCCGATGTGGAACTCATCTCAATAGAGCAGGTCAATGAGGCTTACGAACAAATGCTGAAAGGGCAGGTGAAATACCGGTTCGTAATTGATATGGAAAGTTTATGAACCAGCCATCATCCATATCACGGCGTCAATGGATCGGATCCGGCCTGGCCATTTGTAGCTTTGTTGCGGCAAGTGGTCTCTGCTTGGCGCAAGCGGCGGACATGCCGGCGTTGAAGGGTTATACCCGGCCCGGCCAGGTCACGGAGCGGGGCCTGGCTCCTGGCTTACAGTCCCGCCTAATCTCTGAAGGTTCCGGCGGAGAGAAGACCTTCGCCTTGGTCTTTGCCAAAGGGGACGAAGTGCTTTCCGGCCTTACGGAATTTGCCGCTCGCGAAAATCTCATGGCGGGCTATTTCACCGCCATTGGTGCGTTGCAGAGAGCGCGGTTCGGCTGGTTTGATCGGGCACAAAAAGCCTATCGCCACATTCCAATCAATGAGCAAGTGGAGTTGATTTCACTTATCGGCAATGTCGCCCTGGTCAATGGCACCCCACAAATCCACACGCATGGTGCGGTCGGGTTTCGTGACGGCCAGATGCGCGGTGGACATTTGCTAGAAGCCATCGCCTGGCCGACTTTGGAGTTGTTTTTCACGACCTGGTCCACACCGTTCATCAAAGAACACGATGATGAGACGGACCTTTCCCTCTTTAACCTGAAAGTTTGAACTTAACTTTATACAATACTCATTTTACGACAGCCGCGTTAATTTCTTAAACCGTGAAAACATCCAATCTATTCTTAGTCACACTGGTGGCTGTCCTCGCATACCCAATTCTATCGTATGCTCAGCCCACTATGCCGGCGGCTGTGAGCAGCCAGGAAGTGACCCCGGTCGGCGATGAACTCACCTGGCCGAGGGAATTTGCAGACAATGGCACCAAGGTGGACATTTACCAGCCTCAAATTGAGAAGTGGGAGGGCACCGATTTCGAAACCCGGTCGGCCGTCGCTGTCACGCCCGTCGGCTCGCAAACACCGGTGTATGGCGTGTTTTGGATGAAAGCCCGGGCGGATGTGGACAAGGCGGCGCGCATTGTCACGCTCAACGATATTGACGTGACCAAGGCAAAGTTTCCATCGGAACCGGAGATTCAGGATGAATACCTCGCGCTCATCCGCAAGCATGTTCCCACCATCAGCAAGACCGTGGCTCTCGATCACGTTGAAGCGGCATACGCTATGTCTGAAGCGGTGAAGAAAGCCTTCACGATCCCGGTAAAAAACGACCCGCCGCGCATCATCTACAGCACCATCCCAGCCTTGTTGGTGCTGGTGGATGGGCCGCCGGCATTGCGACCGATGCCGGATTTGGAGGTTGAGCGGGTCATCAATACGCGGGCGCTGATCTTGAAGGCCGGCGATGTTTTTTATCTGAACGCCTCCGACCATTGGTACCAGGCTCCCAAAGTGGAAGGCCCGTGGGCTTTGTCTTTGAGTCCACCGGCTTCGCTCGAAGCGACGCGGCAAGCATCGGTGGCTAGTCAGAGTGTGGACTTGATGTCGCCCGGCACCAACGCCGTCACCACCACCCCCGCCATCTTTGTCAGCACCGTTCCAACTGAACTCATTCAGACCGAAGGCACGCCCAATTTGGTGCCGATTGAAGGAACCGATCTGATGCAAATCCAAAACAGCGACAATGCACTCTTCTTCGACCTGAACCAGCGTTACTATGTCTTAATATCCGGCCGGTGGTTCGGCGCAAGCTCGCTCGATGGGCCGTGGGAGTTTGTCCCCTATGCCCAGTTGCCAAAGGATTTCTCCAAGATTCCGCCAACTCATCCGAAGGCCAATGTGCTCGTCTCCGTTCCCGGCACGCCACAGGCAAACGAAGCGGTCATCGCCAACTCGATACCCCAAACCGCCACGGTAGAACGTAACGAGGCGAAGCTGGATTTAACCTATGACGGCACGCCACAATTCGCACCGATTGAAGGCACTCCGCTGCTATACGCAATAAATACCGCCACGCCGGTCATCGAAATGGACGCGCACACCTACTACAGCGTGGAAAACGGCGTGTGGTTTGAAGCCGTATCACCGGTTGGACCGTGGGTCGTCGCGACCAGTGTGCCTGCGGTCATTTATAGCATCCCGGTGAGTTCACCGCTTCATTATGTGACCTATGCACAAGTTTATGGCTCGACGCCGGATGTGGTTTATGTGGGCTATACTCCTGGCTATCTTGGCACGGAGGTGTGCCCGGACTACGTCGTGGTCTATGGCACGGGTTGGGACTATCTTCCCTATATCGGGAACTACTGGGTGGGCTGGCCGTGCACTTATGGATTTGGTGCTGGGTTTGCAGATAACTGGGGAATTGGGTTCGGGTTCGGGTTCGGGGCCGGTGGATGGTTGGGGACCTGGTGCCATCCGTGGTGGGGCCCGTATGGCTGGGGCTGGCGACACCACTATAACTACAATCATGTCAGCATGAATCACGTTGACATGTATCACCACTGGGACCCCGGCGTGGTGCATGAGGGGCATAACTACGAATTCAATGCGTGGAACGGTCGGGAATGGTCGCATAATTGGGGCACCCACTTCAACCCTTACTCAAGCCGTGTGGACGCTCGCCCCAATGTCGTGCGATTCGGTGCCTACAATGGCAACTTTCACGCTCAGCTTCCGATAATCCCGGCAACCCCACGCGTGTCTGAACAACGCGATATTTACAGCAGCAGCGACGGTAACGTTTATCGCTATAATCCATCCGGCACTTGGGAACGAAACACCGGCCAAACTTGGCAGCGTGCTCCGGAAGCTCCGCGAGCCAACTTGGAACAACAAGCTGTCGGCCATAACATGGGCGATCAGCGGTTCAACAACTACCGTTCGTTCGGCGGTGGATTTTCGCGCCCTGCCGGCGGGTCGGGCTTTGGCGGCGGCGGGCACCGGTGACTTAATTGACTACGGATACATCAGCATGAATTTAAACAGTTCAAATCAACGGTTAGGCGGAGCAGCGAAGGCGGGCATATCGCCAGCCTTGAGCGACGCGGTCGGCGGAAGTGAGGCAATTGGCCCTGCTGTAAAATTAACGGGCCGCAATCAGCCAAAGGTCGAATTATGCTGGGAATCGATACTGGTCGAGGCCCAAGTGGACTCCGAGTTGGACGGCATTCTGGTGGTGGACAGGCATGGCGAAAACATTTTCCAAAACCAGCGGCATCGCGCACTGTGGAAAATTCCTGCTCACATTTCCGAGAATTATTCCGAGCAGCTTAAATACTTCATGAAGCATACGAAGAATCCCGACGAGTTCCTCAAGAAAGTTTCTTGCCTGTATACCCACCTAGATGAAGTAGTCCGCGACGAGGTTGAACTGGTTGATGGAACGATTCTAGACCGCTACTCATCGCCCGTCCGGGACAAGACTGGTAACTATTATGCAAGAATCTGGGTTTTTCGCGACATCACAGAGCGTCTAAAACGCGAAGAAAAACTTCGCCTGTCCCCAAAATAGTCTCAACTCAACGCAAACAAAATATGAAAACAAAAAGTCCAAACCGATGGCTGATCGCAATTGCAGGAATTGTGATGCAAATTGCCCTGGGCGCAGTCTATGCCTGGAGTGTATTCCGAATTCCACTGACCCATAGCTACGGCTGGTCGGTGTCGCAGGTCACACAGATTTTCGAGCTTGCCATTTTCATGGTTGGCGCGGCCGCCTTCGTGGGCGGTTTGTGGATGAGGCGAAATGGTCCGCGCAGTATTGCCACAGTCGCTGGCATCTGCTATGGGCTGGGGTGGGTTCTCGCCGGAATGTCCGGCGGCAATCTGCTGCTGCTGACGCTGAGTTATGGCGTGGTTGGCGGCGTCGGCCTCGGTTTGGGCTACATTGTTCCCATAACGACCCTGATCAAGTGGTTCCCGGACAAGCGCGGCATGATCACCGGACTCAATATTGCCGGATTTGGCGCGGGTGCCCTCATCACCGCACCGGTCGCGGAACATTTGATCTCAACGGTTGGCGTATCGCACACTTTCATGACCCTGGGTGTCATTTACTTCATTCTGGTATCGGCAGCGGCGGTCTTCATGAATAATCCCCCCGAAGGCTACCGCCCGGCGGGATGGAATCCCCCGATCAAACAACAACAGGCTGGTAATGACTACACTCTCGGCGCGGCCCTCAAGACATGGCAATGGTATGGCTTGTGGGCGATCCTCTTTTTCAACACGTTGGCGGGCATTTCCATCATTTCCCAAGCCGCACCGCTGGCGCAGGAAACGACTCATGTTTCCGTCGTGGTGGCGGCCGGTCTGGTCGGGATCATTTCAATTGCCAACGGGGCCGGCCGGTTTCTGTGGGCTTGGTGTTCTGATTTCATCGGTCGGATCCGTGTATTTCAAGTGATGATGCTGACGCAAGCCATCGTCTTCTTCCTGCTTTCCCGAGTTCACAGCTTCGGAGCGTTGGCGGTTCTCGCCTTCATCATCCTGCTGTGTTACGGCGGTGGTTTTGGCACCATGCCGGCATTTGCCGCCGACTTTTTCGGTTCGCGAAATGTCGGCTCGATCTATGGACTCATGTTGACCGCCTGGGGTTGTGCCGGCGTATGCGGGCCGACTCTGATTGCACAGGTGCGCCAAAGCACGGGCTATTACACTCAAGCTCTCGAACTGATTGCTGGCATCATGCTGGTAAGTGCAACTCTTCCATTCCTGATTCGTCCGCCGAAACCTTCGACCCACGATCTTCCGGGATTGGTTCAAAAGCATGCATAGCTCAACTGTCATCCAGTGCTTTGGTGCGACCGCAAGGAAACTCAGGTCCGACCTCGGCATCTCACAAGAGAAATTAGCTGAACGTGCCGATTTGCATCGCACCTATATCGCGGACATTGATCGGGGCGCACGCAACCCCACGCTGCTGAGCATCAAGAAGCTGGCGAAAGAGTTGGGAGTTTCAGCCGCGGATTTGTTGTCGAAGGCCAAGTGCAATTGCTGAGGGGAAGGAATAGAGTCATGAAAGAATTATGTTCAAATCTGTTTTTCAGCATAATCATCTTCGGTTACCTACCAGCGAACTTTGGGCAGGATGTTACACCTGGCGAGCCAGCCAGCCCACCCGCCGGGAAGTCGCCGCCAATTCCCACGGCGGGAGTTCTGGCACAGCCGAGAACCGCGAACCAGGTCGGATTCCCTGAGCAACTTACGCAGGCGGCCATCCCACCGGACAATCCCATCACCCCCGCGAAGGTCAAGCTCGGCCTGAAGCTGTTCTTCGACAGCCGCTTGTCCGCCGACGGCACGGTGGCGTGCGCCACCTGCCATGACCCCGCGCGGGCATTCACCGACGGGCGCCCGGTTTCCATTGGCATCCAAGGCCGCCTTGGCCAGCGGAACTCCCCGACCATCTTGAACGCGCTCTACAACAAGGCTCAGTTTTGGGACGGTCGCGCAACAAACCTGGAGGACCAAGCGGCGCTGCCCATCGTTAATTCAGTGGAGATGGGCCAGTCCTCCATCGAGAACGCGGTGACCAATCTCGCCGGTATTGAGGAATATCAGCGGGCATTTCTCAACGCATTCGGCCGCCCGGTCAATGGGCTCGATTTGGTGCGCGCCATTGCAGCCTACGAGCGGACGCTGGTGTCATTCGATTCTCCTTTTGACCATTTCATCGCGGGTGACCAGAACGCGATTGACGCCCACGCCAAACGTGGCTGGGAGATCTTTAACGGCCAGGGCCGCTGCTTTAAATGCCATGCCCTAACTGACACCCAGCGGGATACCGTCAACTTCATGGACCAAGACTTTCACAATATTGGCATCGAAATCATCAGGCACAAGGTTGTGCCTCTCGCCCGCCAAGCCGAGCGGGAGATCGCTGCGGGCAACGCGGCGGCCGTCGATCAGGCCGCCATTGGGAGCGAAATGTCAGTGCTAGGCCGCTTCCTGGTCACCAGGAAGCAAGCCGACGTCGCCTCGTTCAAGACGCCAAACTTGAGAAACGTGCTGGTTACAGCACCTTACTTTCACGATGGATCGCAACTGACTCTCTGGGATGCGATGGACCATTATAACAAGGGCGCCGGACTGCACGACCCCTGGTTGGATGAGGACATTCAGCCACTGGCCCTGACGGAAGACCAAATTGACGATCTAGTTGCTTTTATGGCCTCGCTGACCAGTCCGGCCTATAAGGAACTGGGGGCGCGGGAACTGGAGCGGCAGCGTGCGCATTCAAAAACGAGCCGGCCCCAACGAAACACTGAGCGGGCCTTCGGCCCAAAGCCCAGCAGACCGAAGCCGCCCGAGTTGTAGCCGGCGACCCAATTCGGTGTCTAGTTCACCCGGTTGGCTTGCTCCCGGGCGACCGGTGATCCAACCATCAATCCATAGCACGTTTGCCCAAGTTAACGAGCAGGTGAAGAGAGATCAGGCAATATTTGAAGGCCCATCAGGTTTTTGATTAGTGAAAAAACAACCTTTGCCAAATCGATTGTTCCGTGAAAAATACCCAAAAAAAATTTATGAAACTAAAATTCGTTATCATCGGATTCATCATTCTCGCGGTCGCGAACTTGCAGACTGCTGAAATCACAGTGTTCGCCGCCGCCAGCCTGACGGACTCGCTCAAGGACATTGCCGCTGTTTATGAAAAATCGTCCGGCGACAAAATCAGTTTCAACTTCGGCGCGTCCAGCACGCTCGCGCGGCAGATTGAGGAAGGCGCGCCCGCCGACATTTTCTTTTCCGCCGACGAGGCCAAGATGGACGGGTTGGTCGAGAAAAACTTTATTGATCCGGACACACGCAAAAGTCGTTTGGGAAATTCGCTCGTCGTCGTGGTTGCCGCCGACAGCGCGCTGCAAATCCAGTCGGCGAGCGACCTCACCAACGCCAGCGTAAAACAAATCGCGCTCGCCGATCCGAAAGCCGTGCCTGCTGGAATCTATGCCAAGGCTTGGCTGACCCGACAACAACTCTGGACTGCCATCGAACCCAAAGTTGTGCCGACAGAAAATGTTCGCGGCGCGCTCGCGGCGGTCGAATCGGGAAATGTCGAAGCCGGTGTCGTCTATAAAACCGACGCGGGCATTTCCAAAAACGTAAAAGTTGCCTACGAAGTCCCCGCCGCAGATTTGCCCGTCATCAGTTATCCGATGGCATTGGTGAAAGAATCGAAACAGCCTGAAGCCGCGAAAAAATTTCTGAATTATATCGACTCCAAAGAAGCCGGGGACATCTTCAAGAAATTCGGCTTCATTCTGCGCGATTGAGGTGGATGGCATGACTTCGGAAGAATGGCAGATCGTCTGGTTC
>Ga0302320_10017595_pt1 | contig 14494 bp, 10 predicted proteins | sample Bog_T0_3_FD_202130 | JGI IMG/M metagenome (GOLD analysis project Ga0302320, IMG submission 202130) | Peat permafrost microbial communities from Stordalen Mire near Abisko, Sweden - Bog_T0_3 | ecosystem: Environmental > Terrestrial > Soil > Wetlands > Peat | place: Sweden: Abisko, Stordalen Mire...
CTGGATCCCCGGGCGACTGAAACTTATTTGAAGCTCATTTACGACACCTACGAAAAGGCGGTGGGCGACGAGTTCGGCAAAACCGTCCTCGGCTTTCGCGCCGACGAGACTGATTTTACCGGAGTTTTTCCTTGGACGCCGAAGCTGCTCGAAACTTTTCAGGCGATGAAAGGCTACGATTTCAAGACTTACATCCCGGAGATTTTTGGCGGCGGCGGCTTGACGCCCGAGGCGCAACGCGCCAAGGCGGATTACTGGGACGTTTGGAGCACCATGTTCCGCGACAATTTTTACAAACACATGGAGGACTGGTGCACCGCGCGGCACATGGAATTCATGATCCACCTGAACCATGAGGAGAAAATGCTGGGCCGCGGCGAAGGGATGATCAGCAACGAAGGCTCCTTTTGGCGCGACATGCGCTGGGTCGGCGTGCCGGGCATTGATAATCTCAACCAGATCGGGCCGGGAATCATCGCTGATTTTCCAAAAATCGCCGCCTCGGCCGCGCACGTCAACGGCCATCCGCTGGCTTGGGAAGAAGAAGGCGGCGGCACGGGTCAAAACGGAAAGTTCATCGCCGATTACCAGCTTGTCCGCGGCGTCAACTACTTGAACATCCGCGGCATGAACAACACCAATGGCGGGGCGATTGGCTGGTATGTCAGCCGCGCGCAACATCTGCTGGCGATCGGCCGGCAGGCGGCGCAGGTCGCCTATTTTCATCCCACGGACAGCATGTGGCTGGGCGACCAGGAATCCGACGATGTGCTGGCCCGGCCCACCAACAACGTGGTCACCCAGTTGCTGGAGCATCAGATAGATTTCGACCACATTGACTCGGACGAACTGGCTTCCGTTCTCACGCTCAACAAAGACAGGTTGAAGAATTTGAGCGGCCAGACCTACCGCGCCGTCATCGTCCCCACCACCACGGTGATCACTAAAGCCGTGCTGGAACGGCTGCGCGCCTTCGCAGCCAACGGTGGCAAGGTCATCTTCGTTGGCCGCACGCCGACGTTGGTCGTGGACCGGACTTTTCTGAATGCGGGAGGCCCGCCGGACTTGAGCTTTGCCACGCTCGTCGAACCGTCCGGAAACATCACCGACCAGGTCATCGCCGCGCTGCCACCGCCGGACGTCAACCTCGACTCCGCCTGTCCGCCGATCAAATACAACCACCGCACGCTCAAGGATGGCGATGTGTATTTCTTCTTCAACGAATCCAACGAGACCCAGTCGCGCACCGTGACGCTCGCCGGCACCGGCCAGGCCCAGGTCTGGGATGCCGCCAGCGGGACGATCCAGCCGCTGGACGGCGTGTCGGAAGCTGCAAACAGTGTGACCGTGCCGTTGACGCTCACGAATTACGAAGCGCGCATCATCGTTTTGAAAAGATGAACTGCAATCCAATGAAAATCCGCCGCGCCACCCAATTCTCACTCGTCGCGCTTTTTGCTTTGTTTGCGGCTGCGCCGTTATTCGCAGCCGAACCGGCCACGGCGTTCAAGTTTCAGTTCGGCGCCGAAACCGCCGCGCCCGGCTTCACGCTGGTTCCGCCATCGCTCCAGTATTCAAAGGACACCAGTTATGGCTTCGAGCCGGGCGCGATTGTGACGAACGTAAATCAGGAAGCGGGCGGCGCGCTGCAACGCGGCGCGGTCACCAGCTCCCAGCCGTTCTTTTTTTCGGTCGCCGTGCCGGAGGGCAACTATCGCGTGACCGTCACGCTTGGCGATCCCACGACAGACGCTGTCACCACTGTGAAAGCGGAAACGCGCCGGCTGATGCTGGAACGCATCCACACCGCTGCTGGAAAATTTGAAACGCGCACTTTCACCGTCAATGTCCGCAGCCCGAAGATTTCCACCGGCGGCGAGGTCAATCTCGACAGCCGCGAGATGAATCTCACCACGCACGAGGCGATTTCCCGCGATTGGGACGACAAGCTCACGTTGGAATTCAGCGATTCCCATCCGGCGGTGGCCGCGATTGAGATTCAGAAGGCGGACGACGCCATCACGCTGTTCATCACCGGCGATTCCACCGTCACCGACCAGCCCGGCTGGCCGGGCAGCAGTTGGGGGCAGATGGTCACGCGCTGGTTCAAGCCGGAGATTGCCGTCGCGAACCATGCCGAGTCCGGCGAAACGCTCAAGGGCTTTCTGAAGGAGCGGCGCTGGGACAAGGTGCTGGATTCCGTCCGGCCCGGCGATTATGTCATCATCGAGTTCGGCTGCAACGATTCCAAGAAGAGCGGGCCCCAGAACATTTATCCCAACCAGGATTTTTCTGAAACCTATGTTGACGCCGACACCACCTACAAGGAGTTGCTCAAGCGCTTTGCTGCGGATGTGCAGAAGAAAGGCGCGTTCCCCATCATCGTTTCGCCCTCGGCCCGTCGGCAGGATTCTGCAAAGCCGACTTCGCTCGGAGCCTATGCGGATGCCGCCATGGCCGCCGCGAAGGAAATCGGCGTGCCGTCCATTGATTTGAATTCTATGGGCGTGGACATCAACGCCGCTCTCGGCACGGATGCGCCCAAACAATTTGCCGACCAGACGCATCACGTCGAGTATGGCAGCTACCTCCAGTCCAAGTGCATCGCGCTCGGAATCCAGCAGGACAATCTGCCGCTTGCAAAATTCATCGCGGATGACTTTGGCAGTTTCGACCCGAAGCATCCCGAACCGTTGTTGGCGGATTTCAATCTTCCGCCCGATCCGGGAGGCCGCGGAGGAGGTCGCGCCGCGCGCGGCAATGCAGCCGGAGCGATGTCGCCCACGAATTCGCCCGCACCGAAGTCAGTCAACCAATGAAATTTCCTTGAACTGCCCAGACAAGATTGACAGCATCCAAAACGTTCCCCAACAACCAGAAAAATTATGAGACTAAAAACCTTTTGCAGCCTCGCGGCGATTTTTTCGCTGGCTCTCGCGACCGCCATCTCCCAGACCGCACCCGACCCGACCTTGGCGCATCTGGAGAAGCGCGGCGCCGCCACGCAGTTGATCGTTGACGGCCAGCCGTATCTGGTTCTGGCCGGCGAGGCGGACAACACCGCCTCTTCCAGCCTCGAGTATATGAATCTGGTCTGGCCGAAGCTCGTCAAGGCGAACCTCAACACCGTCCTCATCGGCGTCGGCTGGGACTGGGTCGAGCCGGTGGAAGGCCAGTATGATTTCAGCCTCGTTGACGGACTGCTCGCCGGCGCGCGGGAAAATAATCTGCACCTGGTTTTCCTCTGGTTCGGCAGTTGGAAGAACGGTCTCTCGAGTTTTGCGCCCGCCTGGGTGAAGGCCGACCAGCAGCGGTTCCCGCGCTCCCGGCTCAAAAGCGGCAAGGCGGTGGAAGTGCTCTCGCCGACCAGCGACGCCAACCTGCAAGCCGATACCCGCGCCTACACGGCATTCATGCAGCATCTCCGCCAGGTGGATTCCAAACAGCACACCGTCATCATGATTCAACTGGAGAACGAAGTCGGGCTGATTGGCGATTCGCGCGACCATTCCGCCGATGCCGAGGCGGCGTTCGCCCGGCCCGTGCCGGCGGAACTGATGGATTATCTTCAAAAAAACAAGGAGACGCTGTGGCCGGAGCTGCGGAAATTGTGGGAAGATGCCGGTGCGAAAACCTCGGGCAGCTGGACGGACGTTTTTGGCAATTCCACGGCCGCAGACGAAATTTTCCAGGCGTGGAGTTACGCGCGTTACATGAACCATCTGGCGGAAGCCGGCAAGGCCGAATATCCCGTGCCGGTGTTCTCGAACACCTGGCTCGTCCAGCCTACGGACAAGGAGCCGGGCGATTATCCGTCCGGCTGCCCGGAGCCGCTGGTGATTGACATCTGGAAGGCGGGTGCACCGGCGATTGACATCAACGCGCCGGATGTCCATTTGCCGAACTTCAGCTTCTGGTGCAGTCAGTTCCAGCGCCCCAACAATCCGCTGTTCGTGCCGGAATCTTCCGGCGACGCGGGCGGCGCGGCCAACGCCTTTTACGGCATCGGACAATATGCGGGCATCGGCTACTCGCCGTTCGGTGTCAATCATGTGGAAAACTGGGGCGAGAATCGGTCCGGCGGCGAAATGCCGACGGCGATTGAAAACGTGCCGCTCGCCAGGGCTTATGGCTTGCTCGCGCAGATGTCGCCGCTGATTTTGGACGCTCAAAGCAAAGGCACCATCGGCGCAGCCTGGCTGACCACACAGCAACCGACGAATGATGTCACGGTCGGAAATTACGTTGTGCATTTTGACCTTCTTCACAACCGGCGGACCGGGGCGTTGGTGTCGTCTCTGGGCTTTGCCATCGTCATCGCCGCCAGCCCGGATGAATACTTCGTTGCCGGCCGCAATGTGCAGGTCACCTTCTCGCCGAACACGCCGGGATCGGCGATCGCCGGACTCGCCGACGCGGAGACTGGCAGGTTTGTGAAGGGTCAATGGATTCCCGGGCGCAAGATGAACGGCGACGACATCCTGCTGGATTACAATCAGGCGGAAGCGGCTGCGAACAACCAGTCCGGCAGCGGCCTGATATTCGGCGCCGACGGCCCCACAGTCCAGCGGGTCAAACTCTACCGTTATCATTGAGCAGATAAACTGTTGCGCTGTCGAACGTTGTTTGAAGGTTGCATCTGCCCGCCAGCGATCCACACGCGGGAGATTCTTAAACATTTTGTCAATCCCGTCCGCACCCGCTAGACTCCGCTTCTAAATGGGACGCAAACCATCACGCTTGGTCATTTTTTTGTCGGTCTTTATTGACTTGATTGGATTCGGCATTGTGCTGCCGCTGTTGCCCGGTTACGCGGAGGATTTCGGCGCTAAAAGCTTCGTTATCGGCGCCATCATCGCCTCGTTCTCGTTGATGCAATTTCTCTTTGCGCCCGTCTGGGGCCGGTGGTCCGATCACATCGGACGCCGTCCAATCATGCTGTTGGGCAATCTGGGGGCTGCGGGTTCCTACCTCCTGTTTGCCTACGCCTCCGGTTTGCATGGGACGACGGCTTTGTGGTGGATTCTGGTTTCGCGCGTTTTTGCCGGGATTTCCGGTGCGAATATTTCTGTTGCTTCGGCCTACATCGCGGACATTTCGCCTCCGGAAAAGCGGTCGGCGGGAATGGCCTTGATCGGCATCGCGTTTGGCCTTGGATTCATTTTCGGTCCGGCTGTCGGTGCTTTTACCGCAGATCTTTTCGGCAAGACGGGTCCGGGTCTGGTGGCCGCCGGTTTTTGCGCCGCCAATTTTGTTTTGGGCTGGTTTATCCTTGGCGAGAGCCGGAAGCCGGATGCCCCGCCCGCCGTGGCACGGCCCAGATTCGGCCAATGGGGGCACACTCTCCGCCAGCCCAATCTCGGCGTGCTCATCAGTATTTTCTTCCTCGCCACGTTTTGTTTCACCTGCTTTGAATCCACATTCCCGTTGATGCTGGGGGCGGAAGCCGCGTCCCGCTTCGGTCTGAAGAACCGCGATCAAGTGGGATACCTCTTTGCCTACGCGGGAATCGTCACGGTGCTGGTGCAAGGCGCGGTGCATGGGCTGGTCAAGGCATTTGGCGAACCGCGGTTGATTTTTGGCAGTCTGGTTGTTTTTGCGGTCGGTCTGGCGGCGCTGCCCTTCCAAACCCATCTGACCGGATTGCTGATCGTCCTGACCGTGCTGGCCGTTGGTTCCGGACTGAACCGCGCACCGGTGTTCGGCATGATTTCGATCAAGTCTTCACCGCACGAACAAGGGGCAAATCTGGGCGTCGCCCAAAGCGCCGGTGCGTTGGCACGCATCGTCGGTCCGATCTTCGCAACCACCCTGTTTTTTGTGCAGCCCGACAAGCCTTCACCGGAACTCCCTTATGTCACCTCCGGCGCGATCGCTTTCCTGACAGCGTTGCTTGCGTGGCGATATCTTTCCCGCTCCTCACCCGCGGTCGCCGAAATAAATCGAGCGGCGGATTGACTGATTTCACACCCGGCTTTCGCAGTCCAATCCGCCACTCCTCCGTTCACACGAACGGAAACTCATTGCTGGTCCGGAGGCGGGCCCGAAGGGGCGCCATCTGGCGGCGGAGCGCCGGCATCGTTGCTGCCGCCGGAGTTTTGCGGCGGTGGGCCGGGGCGCTTGCCGATGTATTCGTCCCGCGTCAACTGACCGTCGCCACTTTTGTCGAGCGACTTCAACGCGGCGGGCGCATTGGCGATTTCGGTTGCGTCAATCACGCCGTCGCCGTTTGCGTCCAGCGCCTTGACGATCAGCGGTGTCGGGGGACGATGCGCGTTTTTGGGCGCGTCCGGGGGCAGCGGCGGCAGGTATTCGTCGGCGGTCAACTGGCCGTCGCCATTTTTATCCAGTGTCTTCAGCGCGGCACTCGCGTTGGCAATTTCATCCGCGTCGATCACGCCGTCGTGATTTGCGTCGAGCGCCTGCACGATCGGCAACGGCGGTGGACGATGCCGTTCACCAGGGCCACCCTGACCACCGGGTCCGCCTTGGCCGCCGCCGGGCGGTCCATCGTTGTTGTCTTGGGCGCTGACGAGAAACGCCGACGCGCCGAGCGCCAGAATCGTCAGGATTGTTTTCATGTTTGATTTCATTTTGTGTTCTCTTTCATTTTTTTGCCGAGTGAATCTTCGTGGCGCAATCTATACGACCACACCTTAAGCTGCCGTTAAGACCATGGAATTTCTGGAAAATATCAAAGAGGCCGCTTAAAGAGGCCGCTTCAAGCACATTTTGCAGCGTCGCCAGAGTAAACGGCTTGCGCAACAGGCCGCAGAAACCCACTTCCACGGCTTCCTCGTCGCTCAAAAGCTCGCTTCCGGTCGAAAGCAAGATTTTGAGCGACGGTGTGAGTGCTCGCAAATGGTGGCACAATTCGATGCCGCTCATCTCCGGCATTTCCAGGTCGGTGATGACGAGTTGAAACGCACCGGGCCTGGATTCGAATGCGGCAAGCGCTTCCTGTGGCGAATGGAAGCATTCGACCTCCACGTTGCTGAAACATCCGACAATTTCGCGGATCAGCGACAGGATTTCCCGGTCATCGTCCACAACCATCCAGCACGGACGGTTGCCGTTTTGAGTTTGGATCATTGGATCTTTCATGATGCCAATTTACGCGAACGAACCTTAAGAAACAGTTAAGCCCGAAAGATTTTCGGAATTATTTTTGCGCAAAAGTTGCAGGGGCGGGCGGCGGCAAAAACTTTTCGTCCGTCAGCGTTTTCAAAAACGCGACCAGCGCCCGTTTGTCTTCCGCGCTCAACGGCACGCCGCCGTCGGGATGCTTGGCGAGGTTCGGATCGAGCGTCGGGCTGCGCTTCATGCCGGTGCAGTAATGTTCGACGACCTGGTCGAGCGTCTGGAACCGCCCGTCGTGCATGTAAGGCGGGGTGATGGCGACATTGCGAAGCGATGGCACGGCGAATTTCCCCTCATCGCCAGCGCACTTCGTAACTTTGAAACGGCCCAAATCCCGGAACGCGGAGTCCAGTCCGTTGTTCGCGAAACTCTGGCTTTGGAACATCGTCCCGCCGTGGCAGTGAAAACAATCCGCGCCGTGTTGCCCGTGATACGGATCGTATTCGGTGTTGAACAAAATATAGCCGCGCGCCTCCTTGTCGGTGAATTTCGCCGTGCCGTTCATCACATGGTCGAATTTCGAATCGAATGAAACCTGGACGAGCAGGAATTGTTCGAGAGCGCGTGCGATTTTGTCCGAAGTGATCTCCGGTGAGCCAAAGGCGTCGGCGAACAGCCGGTGATAATCCTTGTCCGCCGTAATTTTCGCGACGGCGCCCGCCAGTGATTCGTGCATCTCGATTGGATTTTGGATGGGCTGCAATACCTGTTCGCGCAACGTCGCCGCGCGGCCATCCCAGAAGAACGAACTTTTCCACGCCAGATTTTCGAGCGGCATCGCATTGCGCGTCCCGACGTTGCCATCCACCCCGCGACTGAAACGGCGCGGCTGGGAGAAAGCCAGGCGTGGATTGTGGCACGTCGCGCACGATTCCAAGTTGCCCGCCGAGAGCCGCCGGTCAAAAAACAGCCTGCTGCCGAGCGCGACGCCTTCGCCGGTGAGCGGATTGTCTTGCGGCAAATCCGGTTGCGGCGCGAATTGAGAAATGGTCAGGCGATACGGCGTGGCGTTTGGCGCGATTTCGATGTGGTTCGTTCCGTGTGTCAGGCCGGCAAACGGTGAAAAGTCGCGCACAACTTCAACGGCAAAGGCGGCCTCGACATTTTGCCGAAGTTGGACTGCTAGGGTGTCATTTGTGCGCGAATGAGTCGTGTCGCTTGCGCCGCTCAATCCGATTTTATTGGGCGCGGAGAAAATCTTGCCGACATCCAGTGCGATTTGAAGTTCGCGGCCGTTATTCAGGTCGAGTGCGACCGGGAGTTCGACTGTCATCAACTGACAATCGGTGGCGAGGTGGTAGGAGAAGCCGCTTTGGTTGCTGCCGTTTTCCCAGCCCCCTTCGAGCGCGAGGAAAACGTATTCGCGCGACCAGCCCCAATATAATTGGTTCACGCCGGGATTGAGCGGGTGACCGGCGGGCCATTGTGCGGCGTCGCCGTGGTTGATCGCCGGTTCCAAGCCGATGTGAAAGCGGATGCGGTCGTAATTTCCGGCGGGAATATTTTCGAGTGTGAAATTGGTTTTGCCGTCGCGCGCGCCGATGAATGCGAACCAGTTTTTCTGCTCAATCCAGGTTCCGTCCGCACGGCGCAGCGCGATGTCGGACAAAAGAAAATCCAGCCGCGTGACGGAAATGGTTTGTCCGTTGCCGGTTTGATTCGCCAGCGAATCGAAGACGAGCGGCGCGCCGTTGAACTGCGGCGCAAGATCAACGCGCAAATCCGCCGCGCCAGCGCCTGCTGCCAGTAGGAGTGGGAGCAATAGGATTTTTTTCAACGCGAGATTCATGTTTGAGTTCAGTTGATTGTGAATCCGCCCGTGAGTGTGTAGGTAGGGCCTTGCGTCTGATTCGGCGGAGGTGAAAAGGTGACGACGATATTTTGCGCGCCGGTGGAGGCGTTGGCTGGAATCGCGAACGTGGCGATAACGGTGCCTTGGGTTGAATCCGAAATGCTCGTGCCGCTGATGCTGCCGGCGAGCGTGACACTGGCGACGGGTGCGTTCGTTGGTGGCAGGTTCGGCGGAGCCGAAATCGTGATGTTCACGGAAACGGTTGAGCCGCGACTCGCGCTGCCGCCGGGCGCAAATGAAGTCGTGCCACCGCCGCTGGTGCCGCTCACCGGGTCATAAACGGCCAACGCGGTGCGTGCGACGCGATAGAAACGGGAATTGTCCGTGGGATTGTCCGTGTAGCTGGCTGCGTTCAGCACGGCGCCGACGGTCGTTGAATTGGTCGTCCACGTTGTCAGATTAGTTGTGGACAGGACCATGTAAGTGCCGCCCTCTGTCGCGCTCCAGGTCAGCGTGACTCCGCCATTTCCAACCGTGGGCGAATTGAGCGACGGCGTGGTGTTGGGGCCTCCAAGGAAATTCGTCACAATCGTTTCCGAAATGCTCGAAACGCTGCCGCCGGCGGGGCTGCCGTAAAATGCGCGCCCGATGTTGTAAGGAAATTCCGGCACGCCGTTGGAATCAATTGCGACGAAGTAGGCGTAGGTGCCGTTCGGAAATTCAGGCGTGACGCACCAGCGTCCGTTGTATTCGTCCAGGTCGAAATCCACGCCTTGCGTGTAGCCGTGGTCGCCGAGATAATCGTTGTCCTCCATGTAACGCCCCAGCGGATAGCTCGTGCTGACAGCCGGCCCGCTTTGGTTTGACGCGACGTTGAAAATTCTCACCGCCCACTGCGGGATGGTCGTGCGCCCGTTCGCGGTGAGATTGCTCGTGCCGTAATTTCCATTTCGGATGACGTAGCCAGAAATCATCCGCCGGATGCCGCTGCCGGCGTCGTTTGAAATACTGTAACCGTATGGCCCGTAAATCGGAAAGCCGTCCGCCGTCCACGCGAGAATCGGCGAATGTTTCACCGGCGCGTTCGTGTCCTCGCTGTAAGTCTTCGTCGCGGCGTCATAATCCACGTGGTCACCAAGCAGATAGCGCAGCCCGATTGGGTCTGCGTGATAATGATAAACGCCGGTGTTCTGCTGGTGCGCGTAACCGGCGTCAAAGGTCGCACCCTCGTTCACATAGGCATCGCGGTTCCAATATCCCGTGCCCGCGCCGCTGGTGTCTGTCGAGCCGTTCCAATAAAAAGCGTCCCAGCTGTTGAACATTTCCACGCCGTCCTCGAAAATCCCGATTTGTCCTCCGCCGGTGAGCGTTTTGGTGGCCGGCACGCCGTTCGTGCGCGGGAAGCGATAAAGCATTTTCTGGTTCACCGGCAAATTTGGAAATGCGCCGTTCTGCCATGGCCCCATATTGTAACTGGCGAGTCCGGTGCTGCGGACATAAACCCAATTCGTCGAGGAATCAATTTCCTGCACGCCGCAATAAGCCGGGTTCGCCTGCGTCTGCGAGCCATTGCTCCAGTTGGTCAACGTCGTGCCGGCAGATTTCATCGCATTGTTCGTGTAAATCCGTGCGTATTGGCCGGTGTAGGTCGTGAACCAGGAATTCGTGCGTGGGTCGGCGGCATGGGCGGAACCGGCGTGAGCGAGAATGATTCCGGTGATGATGGGTGTGAGAATCGTTTTCATGCCGCCACCTTACCCGAACGAACCTTAAGAAAATGTGAAGATGAAAATTAATTTAATTATGCGGAAACTTTTCCGGTCGGCATCTTCATCTTCCCTTAAGGTTGCACCTGCGAGAGTGACGGCAGGCTGCGGTTGTGTTAAACCAGTGCCGACGCCCGAACATGAGAATCCTGATTGTTGAAGACGAGCCAGACCTGCTCCGCAGCCTTGCCCAGGCGCTGCGCGAGGAGGGCTATGCCGTGGATACCGCCAACAACGGCGAAGACGGACTTTTCAGTGCCGAGGGTTGCGACTACGACGCCATCGTCCTCGACGTGATGCTACCCAAACTGGACGGCTGGGAAATTCTCAAGCGCCTGCGCAAGACCAAAAAGACGCCCGTGCTCATGCTCACCGCGCGCGACCAGTCGCGCGACCGCGTGCGCGGCCTCGACACTGGTGCGGACGATTACGTCGTGAAGCCGTTTGATTTGTCGGAGCTGTTCGCCCGCTTGCGCGCCATTATCCGCCGCAGCGCGAACAAAACCACGAACGTCATCGAAATCGGCGATGTGAAGATTGACACCGCCGCGCGGAACGTTTCGCTCAGGGAAAAGCCGATGGAACTGACGGCGCGCGAATACGCACTGGTGGAATTCATTGCGCTGCATCGCGGTGAGGTCGTAACGCGCACGCAGCTTTACGAGCATCTGTTTGATGAGAACGAAAGCTCGCTGTCCAACCTGCTGGATGTCCATGTTTCAAACGTCCGAAAAAAACTGGGCGCGGAATTTATCACCACGCGCCGCGGCCACGGCTATTGCATTGAATGAAAATTTTCAAATCCATCAAGTGGCGGCTGCAAATCTGGTATGGCCTGATTCTCGTGGTCGTGCTGGCGGGCTTCGGCTTTACCGCCTATCAACTCGAGCGCGGGCGGATGTTCGGACGCATTGACAATGAACTGCACCGTCGGTTCAACGTTCTTGCCCAGGCGCTTCACCGGCCTCCACGCGGGCCGGAGGGAAACGGACAACCGTTTGACCGCCCGTCGCCCGGCCAATTCCCAGAAGATGGTCCACCGGAACAGAATCCGCGCCCGCCGCTTGATTTCCGTTTGCCAACGCAAGCGGCCGGTTTGTTTGACACCAACGACCCGAACGGCTTTTATTTCGTCATCGAATCGCGTGACGGCAAGGAAATAGCCCGTGCCGGCAACGTGCAAAGCCTTGCCAAAGGCGAAGAGGGACTTACGGCTGAAACGGTGGAGGCGAATGAGTTGCCGGAATTAAAAAATCCAAATCCGCCACAGGTGATAACCCTAGGCGCCTATCGCGAAGTTTTCGACATCACACCAGAAGGCGAAACGGTTCGTGCCGGCTGTTCCATCGCGCCGGAATTGAAGGAGCTTCGGCGCACAGCCCTAAATCTGACTGCGGTGGGCAGTTTGGTTTTGCTTATCGGCCTTGCAGGCGGCTGGTGGTTGGTTTCACGCGCTATTCGTCCAATTGAAAACATAAGCGCCGCCGCCGTGAAAATTTCAGCCGGCGATTTGTCGCAGCGCATCAACGTCGCTGAAGCAGAAAGTGAATTGGGCAGGCTCGCGGCTGTGCTCAATTCCACCTTCGCCCGCCTAGACGCCGCGTTCGCGCAGCAGAAGCAATTTGCCTCCGACGCCGCGCACGAACTCCGCACGCCGGTTTCCGTGATGCTCACGCAAACGCAGACCGCACTGAACCGCGGACGCACAGCGCCGGAATACCGCGAAACCGTCGAAGCCTGCCAGCGCGCAGCGCAGCGGATGCGCAAATTGATCGGTGCGCTGCTCGAACTCGCGCGCCTCGACGCCGGACAGGAGCAAATGAAACGGCTGCGTTTTGATTTTTCCAGGACCGTCGCCGATTGCGTTGATCTGGTGAAGCCACTCGCCAAAGCAAGCGGAATTAAAATTTTTACCGAACTTTCTCCACTTGAAATCACCGGCGATGCCGAACGGCTCGCGCAAGTCGCCACGAATCTTTTGACCAACGCAATCCAATACAACAACCCGAATGGCGAGGTGCGCGTAAAAGTGGCGTCGCATGGTGGCCTCGCCACTCTGACCGTGAGTGACACCGGCAACGGAATTTCACGGGATGATTTGCCGCACATCTTCAAGCGGTTTTATCGCTGTGACAAATCCAGGACGGGCGGCAACACGGGCTTGGGACTGGCGATTTCCAAGGCCATTGTCGAGGCGCACGGCGGCACGATTGAGGTTTCGAGTGAGGAAGATGACGGCACGACTTTTACCGTCCGGTTGCCCGGTTAAAAATGCAGCAGCCGACGTGAGGAGGCTCTGAATGGAAAAGCGGAATGCCGAAATTGAAATGAGCCGACTCACGTCGGCTGCTACGGATTAAATCAGCGCAGAAAAAGTTCCGCCGCCGAGTCGGCGAAACGCAAGCCGGTTTTTGTCAGCCGGAAATTGTCCGGCGAAATTTCTCCCCAGCCGCTCCCGGTCAACTGGCTCATTTCCGCAGGCCATTCGCGCCGCAAATCGAAACCGGTCACGCGCTGGAATTCCCCGAACGGCCAGCCTGCGTTCATCCGCAGACCGAACGCCGCCGTCTCGCCCGCGCGCCGCAGCGGCGGCAATTCCTCGGTGGATTCGATGGCGCGCTTTCCGTTTTCCAACTGTTCGCAGTAAAGCTGCGTGTTTGACCAGTTTTTTGTGCGAACGCCGCAGACGTAACCTGTCGCACTCGGCCCAAGCCCGCAAAACGAGCCGCCGCGCCAGTAATTCACATTGTGTTTGCAGGCCAGCGACGGAATCCTTTCGCCGCTCAATCCGCCCTTGGCAAAATTTGCGATTTCATATTGGTGAAATCCGGCGGCGGTGGCGCGCGAAACCAATTCATCATACATTTCGCACGCCAGATTTTCGTCCACGTCAAATTCGCCGGCTTTCATCTGGGCGAACAGCGGCGTATCGTCTTCGTAAATCACCTCGTAGCTGGAAAGATGTTCGCTCTGCATCGCAACGGCTTCGTTCAGGGTATCGCGCCAGATTTCCATCGTCTGCGTCGGGATCGCGAACATCAAATCGAGATTGAGATTTTCAAAACCGGCGCTGCGTAGAATGTCGAATGATTTGAAAACCATTTCGCGCGAGTGGATGCGGCCAAGGCGGTCGAGCAATTTTTCATCGAGCGACTGGACGCCCATGGAAATGCGGTTCACGCCGAAATCGCGGAAAAGTTTTGCCTTGTCGGATGAAACCGTCGCGGGGTTGCACTCGATGGTGAATTCCTCCGCGCCCAGCAGATTTGATTTTTCCATCGTGCGCAGGATTTGCCCCCATTGCCGGGGATTCAGCAGTGACGGCGTTCCGCCGCCGAAGAAAATGGTTTTGGGCTTGAGATCCGGCGCAACCATTTCCAACTCGCAGATGAGCGCGGCGACATAGCGGTTCACCAGTTCGCCGGACGACGCCTCGGAATAAAAAGCGCAATACGCGCATTTCTGCGCGCAGAACGGGACGTGGACGTAAAGACTTGCGACACGAGTCGCGCTGGAATCCGCCATGGGATAAAAATAGCGCCCGCGTTCCTTGCTGGCGAACGAAAAACTTCCGCGCTCGCGGGTGTTTGAATGCCGGCGTGTTATGCCGGATTCGCACGCTGGACGTTCTGCGCCTTCAATCCTTTGTCGCTGGTGACGACATCGAAGGAGACGGGGTCGCCTTCATTGAGGGTTTTGAATCCCGGACCGATGATGGACGAGTGGTGCACAAATACGTCCTGGCCGGTATCTTGGGCTATGAACCCAAACCCTTTTCGGTTATCAAACCACTTCA
>Ga0302320_10017598_pt1 | contig 14492 bp, 14 predicted proteins | sample Bog_T0_3_FD_202130 | JGI IMG/M metagenome (GOLD analysis project Ga0302320, IMG submission 202130) | Peat permafrost microbial communities from Stordalen Mire near Abisko, Sweden - Bog_T0_3 | ecosystem: Environmental > Terrestrial > Soil > Wetlands > Peat | place: Sweden: Abisko, Stordalen Mire...
GGTGATAGCGCCTGCGAGCGGGACATTGACGAACGTGGCGAGCGTGAGTTCGCCGACACCTGATCCCAATCCGACGAACAACGTGAGTCCGCCGGTGACGACGAGTGTGACGCCTGTGGCGGACGTGGCGCTGGGCAATGCGGGGCCTGGGAGCGTTTTGGCTGGGAGCAGTTACACGAACGTGATCACGGTGACGAATCTGGGGCCGTCGGTGGCGAGCAACGTTGTGGTGGTGGATACGGAGCCCAATGGGACGCTGGTGACGAACGTGGTGGCGAGCCTGGCAGCGGGCGGTGTGACGAACTTCAATGTGGTTGAGGTGGCGCCCGGGGCTGGTCCCTTGACGAACAGCGCGAGCAGCACGGCGACGACCGGGGATCCGAATCTGGCGAACAACACGAACATTGTGGCGGTGACGGCGGTGATACCTGAGGCGGACCTTGCGGCCGGGAAGAGCGGGCCTGGGGTGGTGTTTGCGTCGAGCAACCTGACCTACACGGTGACGGTGACGAATCTGGGGCCATCCACGGCAGTGGGAGTGGTGGTGACGGACAGTTTGCCTGCGGGAGAGACTTTTGTGAGTGCGACGGGAGGCGGGACGACGAACGGCGGAGTGGTGAGCTGGGCGCTGGGGACAATGGTGTCGTTGCAGGTGAGCAATGTGACGGTGACGGTGATAGCGCCTGCGAGCGGGACATTGACGAACGTGGCGAGCGTGAGTTCGCCGACACCTGATCCCAATCCGACGAACAACGTGAGTCCGCCGGTGACGACGAGTGTGACGCCTGTGGCGGACGTGAGTGCGGTCAAGAGCGGCCCAGCGGGAATTCTATTCGGAACGAATTTCAATTACACCATCACGGTGAGCAACGCGGGGCCATCCACCGCGACGGGTATGGCAGTGACGGACAGCTTGCCAGCAGGGCTTGTATTTGAGTCTTCGTTGCCAGCCACGACAACCAATGCCGCGAACCAAGTCATCTGGCCGAATCTTGGCAATCTCGTGGCGGGCGCGACCAGTAATTTGACCGTGACGGTCATTTCAACATCGCTGGGGACAATAACGAACGTGGCGACAGTGGGTTCGCCGGTGGGAGATCCCAATCTGACTAACAACATGAGTCCGCCGGTGGTGACGGCCGTTACAAATAATCCGCCCGTGGCCAACCCAGACATTTATGCCATGACGGAAAACACGACGAGCACGGAGAATCCACTTGTGAACGACGTGGTGCAGACGCCCGGTGGCCTGCTGACGATCATCACGGTTAATCCAACGAATGGCACCGCGACGATTGTGGGCGGGACGAACGTATTGTTCACGCCGGCAACGAATTTTATCGGCACGGCGACGATTGGTTACACCATTACTGACAACGTCGGTGGGACGAACAGTTCGCTCATCACCGTGACCGTCACCAATATTCCGCCGTTGGCGAATCCTGATCTTTATTCCGCTGGCGAGAACAGCGTGACGAACCTCCTGACACCGTTGAGCAATGATGTGGTGCAGACACCCGGCGGCATGCTGACGATCATCAGCCTCAGTCCGACGAACGGTACGGCAACCATTTTGAACGGCACCAACGTGTTATTCACGCCGGCTACGAATTTCACGGGCACGGCAACGATTGGTTATACCATCACCGATAACATTGGCGGGACCAATTCGTCGCTTATCACCGTGACGGTGACGAATCGGCCGCCGCTGGCGAATCCGGACTTGTATTTTGTCAATGAAAACAGCATGACGAACGTGTTGACGCCGTTGACCAATGACGTGCTGCAGACACCGGGTGGAACCCTGGTTGTCATCGCCGTCAATCCGACAAATGGGACGGCGACGATCATGGGCGGAACGAATGTGTTGTTCACGCCGGCTACGAATTTCACGGGCACAACAACCATCGGTTACACTATCACTGACGGTTTGGGTGGCACCAATACATCGCTCATCACCGTTGTCGTGGGCTTGATGCCGCCGGTAGCCAACAGCCAGAGCGTGACGCTGCTTGAAAACACGCCGCAGGCCGTCACGCTCACTGGCAGCGATCCGAACAATCTTCCGATAACTTTCGTGATCTTAGGCGGGCCGACCAATGGCACTTTAAACCTTTTGAACACCAACAGCGGGTCTGTAACATACACGCCAAACACGAATTACACGGGAGCGGACAGCTTCACGTTCCGCGTCAATGATGTCCAGACCAACAGCGCTGTAGCAACCGTGACCATCGCGGTGCTGCCGGTGGCGGATGTTGCTATAATCAAAACCGGACCCGTCACAGGTGTCGCAGGTTCCAATCTGACTTATATCGTCACTGCTACCAACAGCGGCCCGGCCATGGCGACGAACGTACTGGTGTCAGATCAATTGCCAGTGGGCTTCACCTTTGTCAGCGCCAGCGCTGGTGGGACGACGAATCCCGGGGTGGTGCTCTGGCCTGCGTTTAATCTGGCCGCCAATGCCAGGAGCAACTTCACGGTGACGGCATTTGCCACCGCTACCGGCAGTTTCACAAACATTGCCTTCAGCACGGCGGGCACGTTTGATCCTAACACAAACAATAACAATGGCACATTGACCAATTCGCAGGTGGTTACGGCGATAACGTCGCTGGCAGATATCGCCGTGTTCAAAACGGGCAATACATATGTCGCACCCGGTTCCAATCTGGTTTATACCATCACCGTGACCAACGCTGGTCCATCGTCTGCGAGCGGTGTGGTTGTGACAGACAGTTTGCCGGCGGGCGCGACATTTGTGAGCGCCAGCGGGAGTTGGGTCATTAATGGCAGCGCGATCCTATGGAATTTGGGAACATTGGCGGCGTTGCAGACGAGTAATCTGACGGTGACAGTGACCGCGCCGGCAAATGGCTCGCTTACCAACATCGCCTCGGGCGGTTCCAGTACGCCGGATCCGAACCCAGCGAACAATAACGGCACGGCCTCCGCCGCAAAAGTCATCACGTTGGTGGAGCAGGTGGCGGACGTGCAGATTACCTTGTTTGGCCCCACCAACGTGACCGTGGGCGATGGATTCTCCTACACCAACGTGGTAACGAACGCCGGGCCTTCAATAGCAAGCAGCACACTCGTGACAAATATTCTGCCGACGAACTTAGTTTTTGTCAGCGCATCTGGTGGCGGCGTGTTTTCCAACGGCATGGTGACCTGGCCGGTCATCCCGGCGCTGACGAATGGACAGGCGACCAATTTGATTTTGACCGTCGCGCCGTTGGCGGGCGTCCCGACGATTACAACCAATGCGAACCTGTTTAATTTTATTGAGTCGAACTCGACGCCCACCGTCGGTTTCCTGACCAATCGCGCGTCGGCGTTTGCAGCGACGTTTGATCCGAATACAAACAACAACTTCGCATCGTCGGCCTATACGAACGCGCAGGTGCAAACGCTCATCGTGCCGGGCGTTTTCAGCATTTTCATTGCGACGAATACCTATCCGACCAACGGAATTCAAGGTGTTATCACCAATACCATCATTCCAATCGGAATTGGACCCGACGGAACGGACTTGTTCATCGTCGGCACTAGCGCGTGGAATCCTGAAACACAGCTTTATGAGGAAAACGTGTCGGTGACGAACCGCGGGACGGCGGTGGTCCACGGCCTGCGGCTTTACGTCGGTGGGCTACGCAGCGGTGTGACGCTTTACAACGCCACTGGCACCAATAACGGCGTGCCTTATGTGGAATACGATCCACCGTATAGCACGCCAATATATAATACACCGCCATACGGTGCGCCTACAAATAGCGTGACGTTTCAGTTGGAGTTTTTCGTGGCGGATCGGCGTCCATTCACGAACTCGTTGTCGGCGGTGGCGATTCCTGTGCCAGTGACCGGTCCGGTCCTCGGCAGTCCGGTGGTCATCACCAATGAATTCTTCGACCTACGCAACCCAAACGATAAGCGCTTCCTTCTTCAATTCCCTAGTATTCCGGGCCGGACTTACACGATTGAATACAGCGACGACATGGTGACATGGTATATCGCCGTGCCATCCATTGTTGCTAGTGCGAACTCTACGGTTTGGTATGACGACGGCCCACCACAAACTTTGAGCAAGCCAACCTCGGTTCCCTTACGATCTTACAGGTTGATTCTGGATCCATGATTTCATAAATGAAGAAAAATCATTATCGTTGGATGATTCCGTTGACGAGCGCGGCTCTGTTCGGCACCGCCGTTTCGGCGGAGCAGGACAAATACAGCTATTTGAATTCAACCAATCGCGTCACGCTTTCGTTGCGGTTCGGGCTGAACATCAAGACTAAATTCAGCGGCATTGGCAGCAGTTTCACGTCCGGTTCGATTTTTGGCAACAACAAGACAACGCCCGACGGCGACCCTTACAATTATGACAATGGATACGTCGGTGGCGTGAACGGTCTTCGCCCCGACATAAGTGGCAATTTTCTCGGCCAAACAGCTTACTGGGGTTACGATAACGTTTCACAATTGGGTCCTGCCGGAGGACCATACCAAACTGTTTCATTTAATCGCACCACGGCCACTGCAAGTTCTTCAGATGTTTCAAGTGGTGGCGACAAACCGTATCCTGGTTTTGAACTTTCCTACGATCGCGAATTGTTGGAAAAGGAAAACTGGCGCGATCTCCGCTTCGGTTTGGAGGCGGCGTTGAATTATGTGAATATTTCCATGAACAGCAGCAGCGCCTCCAGCGCGGCGGTCACTACGGAGACAGACGTGTATCAAATTAGCGGAGTCCCATCACCTCTCCCACCCGGCCAATATGGTCATTTTGCAGGCGATCCACTACGCCCAACTTTGCAAATGCCAGGACTGATCACCCCAGGGGTGCCGTCCAGCGCCACTATCCTGACGCAGGACCATTTTGACGCAGACCTGTGGGGTGGGCGTATCGGCCCGTATGTGGAACTTCCGTTGAGTGAAAAATTGGATCTTCGCTTATCCGGCGGCTTGTCCATCGGTCTGTTGGATGCCAATGAGTCATGGCAGCAAACACTCACACCGCTACCCGGCGGGGGCAGTGCCACCGCCTCCGGTGGCGGTGACGCCTTCGAGACACTTTGGGGTTATTACGCCAGCGTGGATGCAACATGGCAGATCAACCACCGTTGGGCTGTGGACGGTGCCCTGCAATTTCAGGACCTGGGCAAGTTCACCCACAGTTTCCAGGGCCGCCAGGTCGAACTCGACTTGAGCCGCTCGCTGTTTGTGGAATTGGGCATCAGCTACAGTTTTTGATTCCAATGGGAATGACCCGCCATGAATGTAATTTTTAACGCAAGTTGCGTGTCGCAGCTTGATTTTTAGCCGGATGCCAGGGAGGAGGGCGCCGGAGCGATTTCGTTCGCGTATTTTTTAAGCAATTATCTTTCACCTAATCATCCGTTTCACTAGTCTTGGAGCGGAATTTTATGAAATGTCTGGAAGACAAAAGGATGACACCCTTCTTCAAGCGATTGGGATGTTTCGCTTTTACAATTATCTTTTCAGGTTTAGTCGCGCAGGCCGTCAATTATGACGAATCGAAAGTCGGCAGGTTCACGCTGCCTGATCCGCTCATTTTGCAAAACGGACTGCCTGTGATGGATACGAATGACTGGGTCAACTTGCGGCGGCCGGAAATACTCAGGCTTTATCAGGGATACATTTACGGCAACAGCGCAAAATGGCGCAACATGATTGACAGAGCGTGGGATGTGGACGGTCAAGCCCTTGGCGGCGTGGCTGTCCGCAAACAAATCAACCTGGAATTTTACAATTACAACAACCGCATTAATAACAGCCCCACAAACAACCTGGTCATGCACGTCCTGCTTTATACGCCTGCAGCGGCAACGAATCCGGTTCCGACTTTTCTTTGTCTCCAATTCTCCGGCAACTACACTGTCATAGACGATACGAACATCGCCATCTATCCGGTTTGGAATCACAAAACTGATACGCTGGCAATGCCCACCAATCTTGATCGCGGCACGTCGCATAATTGGAGAATCAGGGAAACGCTCGCGCGTGGTTACGGGATTGCGATTGTTGACTACGACGACATTGAACCAGACCTCTCCGACGGCAGCGGTTGGAAATATGGCGTCCGCTCCCTTTATCTTAAGCCGGACGAAACTAACACCGAGCCTGACGGATGGGGGGCGATTTCCGCTTGGGCATGGGGCGCGAGCCGCGTTTTGGATTATTTGGTGACGGACAAGGACGTTGACGCCAAGCAAGTCATCATGCTGGGGCATTCGCGTCTGGGAAAAGCGGCGCTGTGGGCTGGCGCGCAGGACACGCGCTTCGCCATGGTCATCGCCAGTTGTTCCGGCGAGATGGGTGCATCCCTGTCGCGCCGTGATTACGGTGAAACTGTGACAAGTATGTGTCAAAATTTCCAGTATCAGTTCTGCCCGAATTTTCTCGCTTACAGTAATAACATCGGGCAAATGCTCGTGGACTCGCACATGCTCATATCGCTCATTGCGCCCCGCCCGCTTTTCCTAAGCACCGGCAGCCTTGATCAATGGGCAGATCCACGCGGTGAGTTTGAAGCCGCGATTGCCGCCACTCCGGTCTATCGCCTCTTTGGCGAGGAAGGGGTTGTGACGAATTTGCCCCCGGATTGTGGGACACACGGAAGCGGTTCAATTCTAACCTCCGCCACGCTTGAAAGTTACCCGCCTCCACCGCTCGACGTGCCAATCATGCATGACATCGGATACCAAACCCATACCGGCAAACACGATATCCTGCCGGAAGACTGGGATCGTTTTTTGGACTTCGCTGACCTCCATTTTTATGGGAAACTGGCGAATCAGTATCCAGCCAAGGCGGCTCCCTGAAGGGAATCATTTCTGCAAACGAATTGTGTTCAACCCGATTAGCGTGCCGTCTTATTCAATTCTGCAAACTGCGTCGCGGTCTGTGGTGAATATTTTTAAAGATTTTAGTGGCGTATTTACTCCCCTTTGCTAAATTCCCGCGCTCTTGACAAACCGGATTTGAAGCCGGAAACATTTTTTATTGTGACACCAAAGAAAACAGAAATCAGGAAAACGGCGCCGCGCGGCAGGTCGCAGGCGTCCGCCACAGCCGCGGCGATTCTCGGCAGGCCGATGGCGAAAGCCATGGCCGTTGCCGAGCCAAAAAAAGTGAAAGCCGAGTGGCAGAAGTATTACGTGCGGCTGCTCGAACTGCGCGAGCAGTTGCTCCACCAGATGAACGGGTTGGCGAAAGATTCGGCGCAGGAGATGCCGGGTTACAGCCTGCACATGGCGGATTCGGGCACGGATAATTTTGACCGCGATTTTGCGTTGAGCCTGCTGTCATCCGACCAGGACGCGGTCTATGAAATCGAGGAGGCGCTTAAGCGCATCGAGAAAAAGACCTATGGTGTTTGTGAGTTGACCGGCAAACCGATTCCGCGCGCGCGGCTTGAGGCCATTCCGTGGACGCGGTTCACGGTGAATGCCCAGGCGCAACTCGAAAAGGAAGGCGCGTTGCGCCAGCGCCGGCTCGGGGCGCTAGGCACGATTGACAGCGCTGGCGTTACGGAAGTTGAGACGGAAGATGAGGAGCCAAGTGACGAGCAAAAGACCAAGGAAAAGGAATAAAAAATTATGGCCCGCGAAACCATCACCATTGAATGTACCGAGGCGCGCAAGGAGGGCAAATCACCCTCGCGCTACACCACCTCGCGCAACAAAAAATTGAAGACGGAAAAGCTGGAGATCAAAAAATACAATCCTGCGCTGCACCGTCACACCCTGCACAAGGAGATTAAGTAATTATGCCCCGCAAAACTCACACAGACAAGCCCGACAAGCGCGGCTCGCGCCGCACGACGGAAACCCGCACACCGCGTCCGAAACCGAAGATTGATTTCACCGTGGATGCGCTCGATTTTAAAAACACGAACCTGCTGCGGCAGTTTGTCACCGACCAGGGCCGCATCCTACCCCGCAAATACACCGGCCTGCCGGCGCATTACCAGCGCCGCCTCACAACGGCCATCAAGCGGGCGCGCCAGATGCTGCTGATGAAGTAAATCGTAAAAGTGGAATTACAACGGCGGTCTATGACCGCCGTTTTTTTATTTTCAATGACACGTGCGGTTTGCAATTCACTTGATTTCAGAAATGACCGGTGCGATTTTTTAACCGCAATGAAACCGCGCGCGCACTCCCATCATGAGCGGCAGGAAATGTCAGCATTGACCGGCCAGCTCCGGCGCCAGTCGCGCAAAATTACGGGTCCGCGCGCGGCTATTCTGGAAATTCTGCGGCGCCATGCGCATCCGCTCACGAACCGGGAGATCTTTTCCGAGATGCCCTCAGGCCGGTGTGATTTGGCGACAATTTACCGTTCGATGCACCTGCTGGAGGAAATGGGCATTGTGAAGCGGTTTGATTTTGGCGACGGGGCTGCACGCTTCGAACTCGTCGGCGAAAACGATGACGGCCATCATCATCATCTGGTTTGCACCCAATGTTCGGAAGTCGTGGAGATAGTAGAGTGTTTCCCGGAAAAAATTGAAAAACGGATTGCCACCCAGAACGGCTTCAAAGCCGTGACCCACAAATTGGAATTTTTTGGAATCTGCCCGGATTGTCAGCGGTGATTTCTACATACCATCCGGTTCAGGTCAGAACCGAATGGCGTTTTCTGAACGCGCTGGCCAAAAAATAACTTATGCCATCTCTTCAGACAGCAAATCGGTCATGTGAAGGTATTCCTTTATTTTCCTGCGCTCGTAGCGGTTTTTTCGAGCTTTTTTTGGTTGATTATCCGTTTTTCGGAACGGATGCTTTGGATTGCGAATGGCTTCGCCCATGAACTCCAGTGTCTTCATCATAGCATTTTTCCTTTCTCCAGAATAACAGCGTAAAGGATGCCAACCTTTACTAATGAACTGCTAAACTTTATTTTCACATCCACGAATGAGACTTCACTCGCGCCTTTAATGTTCAAAAAATTTATTCGAGCCTGAACGAACCTGACCGCCATTCCTTTTCCGTTTTGTTGGAAACAGGTTTCAACCCGAGATTTTCAAACGCCGTTCCAACTTCACGGAACTCTGATTTCAAAATACCTGCCAGCACCAGCGTCCCGCCGTGATTCACTTGGACCGCTATTCTCCGGCGCTCGGCAATGAGCAGGTCTGAAATCAAATTGGCGCAAACCAAATCATATTTTCGCGCCGGGCGCATCTTCAGTTTCGTCACGTCGGCGATTCTGATTCCAAGCTTCATCTGGATTCGGTTAATGCGGGCATTGGTGCGAGCGACACGAACAGCTTCCGCGTCGAAATCGAATGCCTGAACAGGCTGGTAGCCGATTTTCGCTGCCGCAATCGCCAGAATGCCGGAGCCAGTGCCGATGTCCAAAAACGACTGGAGGGTTCTGGGTTTCCGTAGGCGTGCGATTTCACCAAGGCAAAACCCGGTTGTCGGATGCTGGCCGGTGCCGAAGCTTAAGCCGGGGTCGAGGATGACGACCGCCTGATTTCTTCGCGGCCTGCGATTGGCCCAGCTAGGCTTTACCAGAAGCGCTTCACCGATTTCTATGGGCTTGAAATGCCGTTTCCACGATTTCGCCCAGTCCTCGCGCCGGACTTTTGCAATCGTGATTTTGCAGTAGCCGGTTTTCAGCCCGCACTTTTTAATAGGCGCGAGTCTGGCGAGAAGTGTTTTGCGAACGTGAGCCGCCGGCCTTGTCTCGCAATAAACCGTGACCGTGCACATGCCAGTTTCCACGTTGAGATAGGACACGGCAATGCGACTCATAACTGCACCCAGCATTACCGCGATGGCATCCTCGGCTTCGGGAGTCGTGGCTATGGAAATGCGCCAAAGTGGTCGGTGCTTCATGGCAGATCGCGCCACGGCGTGAAATTAAGCAGTTCTACCTCCGCCAGGCATGGGTGTAATGCGACCCGCGTGACGCTGGCATATTCGATTTCAAACGCGTTTGTTTTCGGCAGCGGCAGTTGGAGCAGGATGGAAAGAATCATGCGAACCACGCCACCGTGGCAAAAAATTCCCACGGTTTCGCCGGGATGCTTTTTGATGATGTCGCGCAGGCACGGCTCGACGCGGGCGCGGAATTGTGGGCCATTCTCGCCGTTGGGTGTGATGCCTCGTTCGATGTGGTCGAGCCATTCGTGGGGGTTTAGGTTGAATTTCTGGCTCACGATCTCCCAGTTCAAGCCTGTCCAGTCGCCGAAGTTGATCTCACGGAGATCTGGCAGGATGGTTTGCGTCGGCGCGCCGTTGTTCAAGAAAGGCGCCAGTGTTTGCTGGACGCGCTTCATCGGGCTGGCATAAATGGCGTCAATCCGTTTTCCACGCAAATATTCTCCCAGGATTCGGGCCTGTTCCTGGCCGCGCGGTGAGAGGTTCATGTCAATCGTTCCGCCGAATATTTTATGGTAACGCTGCTCGACCTCGGCGTGGCGAACCAGCAGCAGGCGCGTCGGTTGTGAGTCTTTTAAACTGGTGGTGCTCAATTGAAAATCAACCCTGTGCGAGCGCCTTTTCCTGCGCGACGAGCAGTTCGCGTATGCCGGTCTTGCCGAGTGCGAGCAATTCGGCAAGTTCCTTTTCGCTGAACGTGGCTTCCTCGCCGCTGCCCTGAAGTTCGATGAATTCACCGGCGGAGTTCATCACCAGATTGAAATCCACCGACGCCGCCAGGTCCTCGGTGTAGCACAGATCCAGCAGTGCACGGCCATTCACGATGCCGGTGCTCACGGCGGCGACGCCGTGCAGGATGGGGTTTTCCACCAGCTTGCCACTGGCGAGCAACCGTCGTATCGCGATGGATAGGGCGACAAACGCGCCGGTGATGGCGGCGGTGCGCGTCCCCCCGTCCGCTTGAAGCACGTCGCAGTCGATCCAGACGGTTCGTTGGCCCAGCTTTTCCAGATTGATGGCGGCCCGCATGGCGCGGCCAATGAGCCGCTGGATTTCCTGCGAGCGCCCGTCAATCTTCCCCTTTGCGGCGTCGCGTGTTTTTCGTTCCAGGGTCGAGTAGGGGAGCATCGAATATTCGGCGGTGAGCCATCCGCCCTTCACGCCCTGTTCCTTCATCCAGCGCGGCACGGTTTCCTCGATTGTCACGCCGCAAATCACTCGCGTGTTTTCCCATTCAATGAGCGTGGAGCCTGTGGCGTTTGGCGCGATGTTGTTTTGAAAACGCAGTGGCCGGAGTTGGTTTGCGGAGCGCCCGTCGGCGCGCAGGATTGAATCAGTCATGGCTGTTGCGATGTTAAACGTCTTTCCCACCCCGGCAAGGTGGAAAACAAAAACTCGTCCCGGTGGGTGCAAATCAGCTTGTTTTTCGTCGGGAAAGTGTTAAAATGTTTTGTACAATTAATTAATCAGCCGAAGGAAAGGAAATCTGTGAAGGCAAAACTAAAATTCATTTCCGCATCATGCAGCCTGGTTTTATTCACGCTGGCCGCCATGTTGCCGCAGAACGTTCTGGCGCAAACCAATTATTACTGGACCACCCCCGTCGAACGCCTGACAGGCGGCGGTTCGCCCCAAGGTGTGGCCGTTGACGCCGCAGGGAATGTCTATATCGCCGACTACAACAAAAACGTCATTTTAAGAGCAGCGCCGGAGGGAGCAGGTTGGCTTGTCACGACCATTGCCGGTTCCAGCGGAAACTCTCATGGCACCAACAACGGCACAGGTACCGCTGCTCGTTTCTACAGCCCCAGCAGTGTTGCCGTGGACATCGCCAGCAACATCTATGTGGCTGACTCTGGAAACAATTGCATCCGCAAAATCACACCCTCCGGCAACAACTGGATTGTCACCACCATCGCGGGTGTGGCAGGCCCGGGTACTGGCAGCAAAGACGGCACCAACGGCGTGGCACAGTTCAACAATCCAGTGGGTATAACCGTTGACACCTCGGGAAACGTTTTTATCGGCGACAATGGCAATAGCACCATCCGCAAAATTACACTTTCCGTTACACCCACCGCCACCAACTGGATCACCACCACCATTGCAGGAACCGCCGGAACCAGTGGCTACCAGGATGACACGAACGGCAACGCACAATTCACCTACCTTTTGGGCGTGGCAGTGGACGCCGCCGACAACGTCTATGTGGCCGACGGCGAAAATTATGTCATCCGAAAAGTGAGCCCTTCCGGCACCAACTGGATCACCACCACCATAGCCGGCCAGGCGGGAACTTCCGGCTACAACGATGGCACCAACTTTGATGCCCAGTTCGGTTTTCCATTCGCAGTGAGTGTGGACAATGCCGATAACGTTTATGTGGCTGATGCTGGATACAACACTATCCGTCGGCTGACCCCTTCCGGCGCCGACTGGATTGTCACCACCATTGGTGGTTCGGCGACGGCTAGTGCCGGCTCCAGCAACGGCACGAATGACGTGGCGGCATTCAACGGCCCGCAGGGCGTGGCGGTGGACAAGGCGGGCGACGTTTATGTGGGCGACACCCAGAACGACGCCCTACGGCTCGGCCTTCTCTTCCCGCCGATTTTGCAATTGGCGCAGGTCACCAATCAAATAACCCTGACCTATCCGACGGCTCTTGGCACCAACCTTTACACTTTCCTGCTCCAAAGCACCACCAATCTGGCCAATAACAGTTGGGCCACCCTCACCAACAAGTGGCAGCTCGACGCCAACAGCAAACCCTACATCAAGCTCACCGTTACCAACAAGGTTCCCGACAAGTTCTTCCGCCTGCAATTGCAATAAGACTATTTCTTCCCGGCTTCGATGCTGGCAAAGATGCTGTCCAGGCTGTTCAACGGCGCATTTGCCTTCGGCTGCAAAATCTGGCGCAGATAATCCACGGCATCGGGAACGTTGCGGATGGATTTGGGCAAAATCGCCCCGGCGGCGTTCGCGTGGCCGCCGCCCTGGAATTTTTCAGCCACCTTGATCGCCTCGCCGTTGCGGCTGCGGAAGCTGGCAAACACGGCGTTTCCGCGCCGAAACAAGGTCAACAGCACCGGATATTTCACAGCCTGCTCCTCCAGCAACCGGTGAACCACCAGATTATTGTTCCCCACCACCGTGTCCACGTATCCGACCGTCGGGCAGATTTCGCTGACATTGTTTTTGCTCCACTCGAAGCCGAGCGGGTTCTCGACGCGCCGCTTGACGGCCATGACTTCCAGCAGGGGATGATCCAGCAGCTTTTCAACCTCGCCGCCGATGAGCGTGTGCAGGTTCCAGAACTGGTAAACTTTCACAAGGTTCGCGTAATCCATCGCGATGACAAAATCCGGGTCGTCCTCCAGGAACAAATCGGCCACGTTGTTCAGATGCACCAGCCGGTCCAGGGCGGGCGATTGGATTCCGTTTTCCTTGCAAAGTTCGTAACAGAGCAGCCCGGCGGACTTGTTCACGTCGTGGACGAACGAGGCGTATTTGGGCGCGGTATCGGTGATGTGATGGTCAATGACGACCCATTCCGCCTTGTCGAGGCGCGGTTCGAAGACGAAATCCGTCACCCAGGCGGCCCGCTCGCGCAGGTCGCGCTGTTTCCACTGGTTGTAATGGCAGGCTTCGAGAGGGATGGTCGCGCCGAACTTCTTTTTAGCGAGCCGTTGCAGCAGGACACCGGCGAGCAGGCCGTCCAGGTCGCTTTCGTGCGTGATGATCACTTCCGGCTTGGGCAACTCGGTCATGCGGTGAGCATAAACTGGCGGGCGATGGATGGCCAGCGAGGAATTAGCCAACCCACGGCGACTTGTCCGTTCAAATGGCGATTGACCGATGAACCCTCATAGTAGGTGTTTTCACGGGAAGTCGATAGCCCAAGCGTAGCCCCGAGATACCACATGATACCTTATCTTCTCGTGGCCAAAAATGACTCCTTGCGCTGAAACAACATCGAACTCCATCGGGTCTCCGTTGGCTTCGTCCACGATGAATGAATAACGGTAGCCCTCGGGGCCCATCGCGGATGTTTTATCTAGCACGCGAAAATGTGCGCCTCGTAAATTTAGCAACTTCTTTTGTTCGTCGTTTGCCTTCAAGAATACGACTGGCATGGAATTCACAGGCGTGTCAACTATCACGATGTAGCCGCTTCCTGTAAGAATGCTTTTAGTAGGCAGGCCAATCCTCCGCCAAGAGAGGGGCTTGCCCTGCGAATCATTCGACTCGGTCGATCGCTCTGTGACCTTTAACTGCGAGCTCTCATCCACGACAACGTGCTTGTAACGGATCAAGCCAAGGGAGGAAATCCAAACGCCAACCGCAATGATTACAAGTCCCAAACTTGCAATAATCAATGAACGGTTCTTGAACATGGTGCGCGATGACGCCTCCTAACATTGATATTCGACCGTACTGTTCGGTGCGATTTCTTCATGATTCCGACCATAGCAGGTTGCTGAAAAACCCGGACAAAGATTGAATGTTGGTAGCGTGGAAATGTCAGAGAACCATGCGTGGAAAACCTCAAGCCCAGCCGGAATTTCT
>Ga0302320_10017599_pt1 | contig 14492 bp, 10 predicted proteins | sample Bog_T0_3_FD_202130 | JGI IMG/M metagenome (GOLD analysis project Ga0302320, IMG submission 202130) | Peat permafrost microbial communities from Stordalen Mire near Abisko, Sweden - Bog_T0_3 | ecosystem: Environmental > Terrestrial > Soil > Wetlands > Peat | place: Sweden: Abisko, Stordalen Mire...
GTGTGCCCAGCCTTCTACGTCAGTGTTCGCACTCAAAATCTTGCGCACTTTGCTCGGCGCCTGCGGCAGCCACAGGAACTGCACGTAGTGCCCTGGATACGCCTCATGCACCGCGGTCGAAATCACCTTGCCGATGTTGAAAGAATGCATGTAGCCTTCCGCCTCCGCGGGAGTCATCGAAGGGTCCGGCAGTGTCACGTTGAAGTATGCTTCCGTTGCGTGCTTTTCAAACGGACCGGGCGTATCCATCGACGCGAATGTCGTTGCCCGCAAGAAGGGCGGAGTCTCCTCCACAATAGGCCGCACATCCGACGGAATGGTGACGATGTGATTGGTGCGGATAAAACTCACCAGCCCATCGAACGTGGCGCGAAACGCATCCAGCAGATGATCCCGCGCTGGATGGTTCGCGCCTAACTCATCCAGAACTGCGCGCGCATCTTTGTTCGGCTCCAGTTCCTTCGCGACTTCGTTGAAGTGCGCCTGGTTCTTGCGCAGGTCCGCCCAGCCAATCTCCAGCAGTTTGTCCAGCGGAGTATCGACCATCTCGTCGTATGCAAGTTTTTTCTGAAACGCGTCCGCGCCAATCCTGTAATCGCCATTGGAGCGCGGCAGCAAATCGGCCTTCACCCAATCCCGATAACTCTTTAACTCCCCAATCACTTTAGCATTGGTCTGCGCGAACTCAACCTTCAGCGTTGCGTCCCGCACATCTGCAAATGCAGACGGCACGTCCTTCTCGAAGAAACTGATAATGCCTGGTAACTGCTCAATGGAAATTTCCGTGTAAATACGCGACGGATTTTTGAGGTTCTCACGCGCATCGGCCAGCAACGCCGGCATTTGCTTTTCCCTCGACACCAGTGAGCGGAGCCGTTCGTCGGGCGGCGCGAATTTGCGTTCCATCAGCACAAATGCCCCGGTAGCGCAGACGCTCGAATAGCCATCCGGATTCTTCTCCCAGGGCCGGATCGTCTCCAGCGTCAGTAACTGCGAGCGGATCGTCCCGAGAAGAATTTCGCGGTCGCTCCGCGGAACGAAATCGGCGGCAGAGTCATCCGGATGAATAGCTTCTATCCGATGTTCAAATGCCTTGAGCGCGGCAATCTCCGCATCGATGGTTTTCCGCGAGTAATCATCCAATAGCCCGTCAAACTGGTGATAACCCGTCACGGTCGCATTGGAAGGAGAATAGTGAAAGTAGACCTGGTCAAGGTACTCGTCAGTCACCTTATCCAGTTTTCGCTTCCAATCATTCGGAGCGGCATTCGCGTTGATCGCGGTGCTCATGCAGACTCCAATCCCTAGCAAAGCAATAAGCTTCTTCATGCTTCCTCAATTCGATTGAGCGCAATCCCTACGCGCTCACCGGCACCGGGGCCAGTTTCGCAAGCACTTCGTGAATCTCTAGCAGGACCTCATCGGGCCGCGTAGCAGCCAAAGGATACTTCAGCAGCCCTTGCGGCGTGAACTGCGCGCCACGCTTTGCGTTCTTGGCCACAAGCCGCATCAGCGTCTGTGGATCGACCGCCGCATTCTCCATGAATCGGATCTGCAACTCGCCGCGCTTGCGATCCACCTGCGCAATGCCCATCTGTTCGCATTCCAGGCGCACCAGCGCGGCTTCGAGCAGAAAGACGGTTGCGTCGGGCGGCGCGCCATAGCGGTCTTCCATCTCCGCGCGGACTTCGGCCACCGCAGCCTCGCTGGCTGCCCCGGCGATCTTCTTGTAGAGGCGCAGGCGCTGATTCTCTTCGGGCACGTAGCTCTCATCGATGCGCAGTGCAATGCCAAGGTTGAGTTGCGTCGCAGGCCGCTCTTCGCTCGACTCGCCCTTCATCTCCTTGACCGCGGCTTCAAGCATCGACGTGTATAACTCGAATCCAACCGCTTCAATGTGGCCGCTCTGTTCGCCGCCGAGCATGTTACCGGCGCCGCGTAACTCGAGATCCAGTGCAGCAATTTTGAAGCCCGCGCCCAGGTCGGAAAACTCCTTCAGCGCCGCCAGCCTTCTGCGCGCAATCTCCGTCAATTCCTGCTCCGGAGGGATAAGCAAGTACGCGTAGGCGCGCCGATTCGACCGGCCGACGCGCCCGCGCAATTGGTATAACTCGCTCAGACCATGCCGATCCGCGCGATTGATCAGCATGGTATTCGCCAGCGGAATGTCGAGCCCGTTTTCGATGATGGTGGTCGCCACCAGCACGTCGTATTCATGGCGCATGAAGGCCAGCATCACACGCTCAAGTTCTGTCTCGCCCATCTGCCCGTGGCCCACCGCGACGCGCGCTCCGGGAACAAGCTCCTGAATGCGCGATGCAATTTCGTAGATCGATTCAACACGGTTGTGGACGAAATACACCTGGCCGCCGCGCTCCAATTCCACTTCGACCGCGGAGCGGATGATTTTCTCGTCGAACATTGCAACGACAGTCTGAATAGCCATCCGGTCTTTGGGCGGCGTCTCGATCACGCTCATGTCGCGCAGGCCCACGAGCGACATGTGCAACGTGCGCGGAATCGGCGTGGCGCTCATGGCAAGGACGTCGATTTCCTTGCGCATCTGCTTCAATCGCTCCTTGTGGCGCACCCCAAAGCGCTGCTCCTCATCCACGACCAGCAGGCCCAGATCCTGAAACTTGACGTCCTTGGAAAGTAATCGGTGCGTGCCGATGAGGATATCCACGCGGCCGGTCTCCACCTTCTCGACGATTTCCTTTTGTTCCTTCGGGGTGCGGAAACGCGAGATCATTTCGATGTTGATGGGAAACTGCGCGAATCTTTTCTTGAACGTTTCAAAATGCTGAAAGCTCAAGATCGTCGTCGGCGTAAGCACCGCAACCTGCTTGCCGTCTTGCACTGCCTTGAACGCGGCGCGCATGGCGACCTCGGTTTTTCCGTAGCCCACATCGCCGCAAAGCAGCCGATCCATGGGCGTGGTCGATTCCATGTCGTACTTGATGGCTCGGATTGCAGATAACTGGTCTTCGGTCTCGTTGTAGTCGAAGGACTCTTCAAACTCCTTTTGAAACTCGTTGTCCTTTGAGAAGGCAGTTCCCTTTGCCGTGGTGCGTTCAGCGTATAACTTCAATAACTCGCCGGTCATGTCCTGCATGGCCTTGCGGACGCGTGCTTTTGTCTTGGCCCATTGCTGCGAGCCCAGCCTGTTTAACGCCGGCGCAGGACCCGTATCCGTGGAGCGATATTTCTGAATCAGATCCAGCCGAGTTAGCGGGACGTATAACTTGGCGGCTTCAGCAAACTCCAGGATCATGAACTCGACCGAGAGTCCGTCCTGAACAATCTCCTTCAACCCTTGATATTGCGCGATGCCGTGCTCGACGTGGACAACGAAATCGCCCACTGTGAGGTCGCGGAAGTCGGAGACAAACGCCGCCGTCTTCGATCGCTTGGGCTCGGGGCGCGCAGCCACATCCGCTTCGTCGGAAAGATCGTTCGCCCCGAATACAACCAGATTCACGTCGGCGAAGCTCACACCGTTCGCGAGCGGCGTGCGCACAATCACCGGCACCCGCAAATCACCCGACAGATAGCTGCCTTCATCGAGCATGGTCTCGCCCGGATGCGGATTGCGGCTGCCGAGGCGATAGGGAATTTGATACTCGCGCAATACGGTTGCCAGGCGTTCGACATCGCCCTGGTGCGGCGCGGCCAGCACAATGCGCGACTCTGCAGCGATGAGATTCTTCAACTGCTCAGTCAACGCGGGAATCGACCCGTGAAAGCGCAGCGTGGGCCGCGTGTTGAGTTCGATCTCGCCCAGCGTCGAATCCTCGTCCAGCACATCCACCACGCCCAACTGATCGAGATCGAGGCCCATATGCGCTCCGAGCGATGCCTGCAGGGCTTCGGGGCGCAAATAGATGTCCTCGGGCCGAATCAACGAGCCCATCGCCGACCGCTCGTGACGCTGCTCCACCTTGTTCCACCAGCGGTCAATCTGGTTGCGCACCATTGCCGGCTCTTCAATGAACAGGGCGGATTTGGGAAGCAGCGACAGTAGCGATTTTTCCGCGCCGGCCACGGCGGAGAAAAACTCCCATCCGGGAAAGACGCTGACGCCACCGGCTGCTGCCATCTCCACGGCCATCTCTTCGTCTTCTGCATCCGCTGAAACATCCACCCGCTGCCGGCTCAATCGCGCATGCACCGCGGCCAGCAACCGTTCCGTCACGGGAGTTTCCGTCAGCGGCAGCAACTGCGCCTCGTCGAGCCCGCTTTGCGAGCGCTGCGTCTCTGGATCGAACTTGCGAATGGTCTCGATTTCGTCGCCAAAGAATTCGATGCGCACCGGCCGGTCGGCTTCGGGCGAATAGACGTCCAGAATTCCGCCACGGCGGGTGAACTGCCCAGGCATTTCCACCAGGTCCATCTGCATATAGCCGACGCTGGCCAAGTGTCCGGTGAGCACTTCCACGTCGACTTCTTCGCCGCGCTTGAGGGTGACCGCCAGCCCGGCGTAGTAGTCGCGGTCGAAGAGCTTGAGCGCCGCCGACTCCACGGGCGCAATCAAAATCGATACTGCTCCAGTCGCCAGTTTCCAAAGTGCAGAGGCTCGCTGCTCCTGCACATCCGGATGAGGTGAAAGATTTTCGAATGGAAGCACGTCATGTGCGGGGATCCGGACCACTTGCGCGGGATCAATCGCGCCGGTCAGCTCGCAGCCGGCGCGGAGCATGGGCTCCATGGCTTCGGCGGCTTTGTTGTCCGCCACCACAACGATCACCGGCTGACGGGCTGCTCGTGCCATCAAAGGCACATAGAGCGCCCTCGCCGTCGCCGTCATGCCAGACACACGTCTCCGCCCCGCACCAAGGCTCAGATGCCTTCGTACGCGCTCAAACCCGGAAGAGTGCTCCAGCTCCGCAAAAATCTCGCGGACGAACGGGAGGATCATGTGATTCTCAGTTTAGCAGCGGTCGGATGTGGGACTGTCCGGGATTAGGGGCGAGGTCCATGCCAGGACCTTGATTTCTGAGATTGAGGCGAGCAGCGGAACGTACTGCATCAGTACCCAGCCTCCCGCCCATGCCGCACCGCCAGAATCACCACTTCTTTCCCGTCGAAGTGGTACAGCGCCAAATAAGCACCACTCCCAAACTCAATCACCCACTCGCGAAACTCGGACGGTAACTCGTCAACAGGGCGGCCAATGTGCGGATGCTTTCCCAGCGCCTTCACGCCTTGACGGATCGCCTTCACAGCCCGCTTGGCCGCATCGCGGCTGTTGGGAGCCAGAAAATCGTGCAGTCTGGTCACATCGCGCAGTGCCGCTTGCGACCACTTCAGGCGTGGCATTCAGGGGTCTCTGCGTCCTCGCCCGCTTCGAGCTTGGCCAACCAGGCGTCGGCTTCCTCCGCTGTCGCGTGCAGGCCTGTCGTCTGGTAGTGGTTCCAGGCTGCGAGCGCGTCCTGGCGCAGTTTCTCGCGCTTCTCCTCGCGTCCCACATACTGCTCCACGGCTTCGCGCATCACCCAGTGCGCAGACCGCCGCCGTAGCGAGGCAAGCCGCTGCACGCGCTCTTTCAATTCGCTGTCGATCTTCAGACTGGTTGTCGAAGTCGCCGCCATCGCAGGTGCTCCAAGGTGTTACCTGGTCACAATATAACACACCGTATGGCGTTTACTCGGCGCCGCCGGGGTGAACAAACACCTGTTGGGGCGCGGTCACTTGCAAGCCCAATCCCTCAACTTTCAGCTTCAGGGTTTCAACCAGGGGCTTGCGGCCCAGCGGCGCTGTAAACTCGAGCGAATACTGATTCTCAAACCGCCGCTGCAAATCGTCGAAAAACGGCTGGAAAGTCACGGGGTTGTTCTCTCCCGCAAAATAGCTGTTGCCGCCCGTTGCCTGGGTTAGTTCGATTAGAAGGCTCTGGCCGCCTTCCGCTGTCGTGGAGTCGGCCGCGCCGTCCAAACCGCTTCGCCAATAAATGGTGTAGAGCACTATCCCCGCCTGCACGCAATCGCGAATGGCCGACTCGACATAGGGATCCTCGGGGTCGAATCGCGGGTTGTTGGGGTCCACGCCGTCGCTCAACATGACAATCTCGCGCCGTACCTTGCGGTCTTGCGAAGGCCATTTGTGGGACAAATCGGACAGCGTGAAATAGGGATTTGCATTCGGACCTGCGGGAAGATGAAATTCAGTCGATACCTGCTTGTGGTCCGTCGAAAACGGACCAGCCATGGCAGCGTAACCGTTTTGCATGTACCCGACGGCGACCTTGGTATCCGGGTTGAGATTCTGCACGAACTGCTTCATTTCTTCGAACTGGCGGCCCAGGTTGCGCGCGCTGGAATCGATCAGCACTATGAGCTCCATCCCGTCATTAGGCCCCTTGAATGGCGCCCAGCCGGCAATAGCCGCGTCTTTCCCGTTGACTTTGGCGCTCACATCCTGCTGGGCGACGTTGGGAGATATTTCATTGTGCTTGGCGAAGATCGTCACCACGGCGTGTCCGCCGCCTTGATCGCCCTGGGCAAACGCCTGCGCGACAACGAGCAGCGCGCCTGCAGCCATCAATCCAATACGTTTCATTCGAGTTATCCCTTCGAGGTTCTTTCGGTGGTCTTTGTCCCGCGTTCGAGCGCAACAGAACTCTAAAGCTTAGACGCACCCAAGGGGATCGCCGTCAGGGACAAATCGTGGACGGACACTTCGACTGCCTAATCGCTAAGTCCCCGATCGTTGATCCCTGCATTCGTTTATTCTCCACCCAGGGCCTTGGCAAACGCGTAAAAGAAGTCCAGAGACTTCCAGTACGAATCAACGGGCAAGCGCTCGTCCTGGCCGTGGGCGCGGTCGTCGTCGCGTTCCAGGGCGATGGCCGAGTAGCCATAGCTGGGAATTCCGGCTTGCGCAAAGTAGATGGAATCACTGGCGCCATTCTCCATGACCGGCGTTACGGGCGTTCCCGGCCAGATGGTCTCCGTTAGCCGTGTTAAAGGTTCGAAGACTTCAGGAATGGGCGCCGGCGGCACCATGGCTTTTCTCTCCGGCGCAGTGTCGGAAACTGTTCCGGCGTCGGAAACATACTTCACCGTCAGCTTTTCGTCGGCAAAAATTCCCATCAGCAGTTGGCGAATCTCCTCCGGCGAGTGGCCGGGAAAAATCCTGCAATTTACGTTGGCCTGCGCTGTCTGCGGCAGCGCATTGTTGGCGTGCCCAGCGCTCAGGCGCGTGGCCACGCAGGTGGTGCGGAAATTCGAATTGAAGCTCGGCTCAGCGCTCAGTCTCGCGGCAGCCGCGAGGTCAGGTGGCGTGCCCAGTATCGCGCGCATATCGGCCGCGGATTGGCCCGTTTCCTGGCCGGCCAGATTCTTGAAGTAGGTGCGCGTTACCTCGTTCATCTCGAAGGGGAACTGGTATGCCTGCAGCCTGCTTAACGCTGCGGTCAGTTCATAGATCGCGTTGTCCGGCCGCGGAATCGAACTGTGTCCGCCCCGGTTTGTCGCCGTCACCTGGTAGTCGGAGTACACCTTCTCCGTCGCTTCCACATCGGCAACCACGGCCCGGCCACGGTCAAGCTCCACACCGCCTGAGTCGGGATTGATCACGAACGCCGCGTCCACCAGGTCGCGATGCTCCTTCACCAGCCAGTCCGCGCCGTTGAACTTGCCTCCTTCCTCGTCGGCTGTGAGCGCGAGAATCAGGTCGCGCTTTGGCTTGTAGCTCTCGCGATGCAGGCGCAGGAACGTGAACACCAGCGCGGCGTCGGAGTTCTTCATGTCCTGTGTGCCGCGGCCGTAGTAGTAGCCATCCTTCTCCACAAATTGAAACGGATCGGTCGACCAGTCCGAGCGTAGCGCCTCGACTACGTCCATGTGGCAGAGGAACACCACCGGCTTCTCCACCGGCGTCCCTTCGGCGCGCAGACGGACCACCAGGTTCATCTTGCGCGCGTCGGGCCCGAGAAGATGTACATCGTCCGCAGCAAAACCCGCATCGAGGAATCTCTTCTGCATAGCTGCGGTCGCAGTGGTCACGTTGCCCAGCGGTGTGTCGGTAGTGTTGATCTCGATCAGTTCCTTGAAAATCGCTCGCGCCAGTTCGCGATCCTCCGGGGAGGTTGTGGGCAAGGCGCTCCGGGAAACCGCGGCGGGGACATTGGCAGCCGCAAAGCACGCGGCGAGAGCGAGAACGGCAACGGTACAGGAGAATTGATTCCGGCGCATGAGCGAATTGTATCGCCCGTTGCGGGCCGGCATCCTTGGGAGCGACGTCCATCCGCGTTTGCGCCCCGGCACAAATCGATTTATCGTGGTGCCACGACTTCTTCGAGGTGCAGGATGCAGTTCAGGTTCAAGGTTGCCGCTTCTTTTGTTGCTCTCTCTCTCTCAGCCGCCGCGCAATTGCCAGACAAACCGCCGATGCGGCCCAAAATCACAGGCATTTCGCATATCGCGGTCTACACCTCGAACCCCGCAGCTAGCGAGCACTTCTACGTTGACGCTCTTGGCGCCGTGAAGCAGGCAGATCCCGAGAACCCCAAGGGCGTTCGCTATGCCTTCAGCGCGACGCAATTCGTTGAGGTGCTTCCGCTGCCGGAGGGCGCGGGGATCAATCGGCTGGACCATACCGCGTGGAATACGGACGACGCGGAAGCCATGCGACGCTATCTGGGCTCCAAGGCATGGAAGGTGCCCGGGCAGGTGGAACGAAGCGCCGACGGCAGCCGCTGGTTCACCACGTCGGACCCGGAAGGAAACAAGGTGCAGTTCGTGCAACTGCCGCCGCATCCCAAGCAGGTTGCGGCTCCCAACGCCGTTGGCCACCACATCATCCACGTGGGATTCATGGCGCACAACCGCAGCGTCGAAGACACGTTCTATCGCGACCTGCTCAATTTCAAGCCTTACTGGTACGGCGGCATGGTGGAGACCAGGGTCGACTGGGTCAGCCAGCAATCGCCCGACAGCCACGACTGGCTGGAGTACATGCTGACCTACGGAAGCACGCCGGTCTCGGGAAGCGCGGGCATTCCTGCCGGCATGTCGCAGCACGACCTGGGCGTGCTCGATCATTTCTCCATCGGCGTCGACTCGGTGGATGCAGCCTTCAAGACCCTCAAAGACGCTGGCCGTCTCGCAGGCGTCGATGCCCAGGCTCACACCCAGATGGGCCGGGATGGCAAGGGCCAGTTCAACCTTTTCGACCCGGACGGAATTCGAGTGGAATTGATGAACTTCCATGCAACAGAAAAGCCGTGCTGCTCGTCGTTCACGGCTGACGACCCGGCGGAGTAGCAATTGGAGAACATGGACTTCGTTGGTGATCCGGGCCATAATTGAATCTGGAGAGAATCATGGGATACGTGGGTCAAATCGGAAGTTCGAAGTATAGGGGCACGGATCAAGATCACAGGGGAACCAAGCCTGCGCCGAGGGCGCCGGTAAATCTTCCTCCGCCCGTGAAGGTTCCTCCTCCTCCCACGCAATCGAATTCGTCGAAGCCGTAAGAGGAGCGAAAGGAGGCGTCTTCGATGCCGGCTACGCTCCTGACATTACAGATTTTTCTCATCCTCTTACCCGGCTTTTCAGCCGCCTATGTTGTTCAAGCCTTGGCTACCAGGCGTACTCAATCCGATTTAGAGCGGATTGTTGAGGCATTGGTTTTCAGCTTCGTCATTTACGTCTGCTACATTCCTCTGAATCACGGAAAGCTTCCATTCCATATCGAATCGGACCCGGCAGGAAAGGGCAACGATACGATCCTGTGGGAGCCTGGTCAGCTTGCCTGGCTTGCAGCCGTCTCGCTTGGGTTTACTTTGGCCGCTGTCGTCTACGCCCGATTCGACGGCAATCGTTTTTTCCGCGCTGTCGGATTGACCGAACGAACCACTCGGAATTCGATTTGGAATGACATCCTGGAGCGGGAAGCGATTGACAATCAACCCGTGCAGGTAGAGCTGGCAGACGGAAGAAATATCCTGGGCGTTCTGCTCTACTACTCGGATGCGTCAGAAGATGGATCCCTGTATCTAACCCAGGCGTCATGGGTGGATGCGGGCGGCCTGACGGTTACAATTCCAGGGCCTGGCATCCTGCTCACGAAGAACAGCGGTATCCGTTGCGTCAGCCTGCTCGATCCAAGGACGGATGAAGCCGAATCGAACAGCTCGGACGCACTTTAGAAGGTCGCTGGGCAGTCAAACCGTACGCGTTCGTTCAATTGCCGCCCGATTCGACCGCGTTCCGGCGGAGAATCCGACCGGAACCGCTGTTGGTCACAGTTCCGCAGTCGTTTTGGGCGTTTTTCATGGTGTGAAACTGCGGAAGCGGCGACATTAAACTGCTGATTCCCGGATGGTTCGATTGACCTTCACAGGATCACAGCCCAAAAATCGACGATTGTTTTTTATTTCGTTGTCAGCGCATGTTGGCGGATGGAAGGCAGGGTCGGCAGCATCCATCTTTCTGATATATGTGCGACGCGCGTCTTCCATGCCGGCTCCCTCTCACGTCCTGTTTGCTCTTCAATTCGATTGTGCGTCAACGCAGGGTAATTATCTGCAACTGTTGTTTGTTTTTCTGCGGGACGCATCTTTGATGCTGGCTTCCTCTCAAGTTCCGTTTGCTCTTCAATTCAATTGTGCGCCGGCGGAAGGTAATTGTGTGCAAAGAGCTTTCGAATATATACAACGGCCACTTCGCATATATACAAAGTAGCCTTTCAATTGCGTTCCCGATTCATGCGTGGTCGAACCGGTGGGCTGACGGCGCGGGACATCGTGGTGAATCGATGAGTAACTGACGGATATCCGACAATACGACCGGGATCCGTGAGAAGATCGCGACAACCTCAAAAGCTGTTGCCTATTTTGGTGACCTCGGGCCCGAGCGAACGCTCGATGCAATTGTCGCGTCTATCTTTTCGATCCAGAGAATACGGGAGGGCGCCGCTTAAGTCGTGCTATCTGCGCCGCTCCCAGTTGACCAAATCAATTACTATGTTTCCGTTCTCCCAGAAGGGATGGTGAGCCGAATGCGCATGTTTACCCGTTCCAACCGATTGACCTGCATCGGCGCCCTGTGCGCCGCCGCCTGCCTACTTACGGCTGGTGCCTCCTCCAATTGTCAGCAGCCCTCAAATGCCCCTATGGCTCAGGGTGGCGCGCCAGCGCCCATAGCCTTTGACCAGGTCACGTTCCATCCCGATACCGCCGACGATACCGGCAGCGGTTTCTTATGGTGGGGCATCCCCAACTCTTGGATCTTTGCTAACGTGTCGTCGTTGAACCTCATCGCCAACGCATACGGCCTTGGCATGCACCAGGTAATCGGCGCTACAGGGTGGGCCGAGACCGACCGTTACGGCATGTATGCCACGATGGATCGAGAGAAGTTTGAGGCGTTCAAGACGCTTCCCATAGACGAGCAGTTGAGACAACAGCGATTGATGATGCAAACGGTTCTCGCCGACAAGTATCAGCTCAAAGCGCACCTCGAAACCCGCGAAATGCCGGTCTACGAGCTGGTCGTCGCTAATGGAGGACCGAAGTTGAGGGAGAAGGTCTACGAAGGGCGCCCAGGGGCATCTTTCTTTCAGCCTCGAGATTGGTGGGGGAATTACGGCACGATGGAGGACCTCTCCAACAAACTCTCGGGACCGACGGGTGGTGTCGTTATCGACAAGACGGGACTGGGGACGAGGACATTCGTTTACTTCCTAAAGTGGACTTCGGACAGCCAGAGCGGCATGGCAGGCGGCACCCCTTCGATCTTCACAGCTCTAGAAGAACAGCTCGGACTGAAGTTGGTCCCCGCCACAGAGTCGGTGGAGGTTCTGGTTATCGATCACATCGAGAAACCGTCGACGGGGGGCGAGCTGGCGGGTGGTGGCCCCGGTCTCGAAGACGCCTCGAAACCTCGCTAAGGGTGCCCGGCCCCTCGTTTTTGAAGGCCGGGTAGACCACAGAGCGAGACAGGCCGGAACACAATCCCGGTGGGCCAATCAGTCCTTCGGAAAATAACAGCGCTCCAGATTCTGAATTCCGGTCGTATCACCGGCAAACTGGAAGTTGCTGGTTGATTAACACCCCTGCCTGCCAGGCGTGACGCTGAACATCGCAGCGCGAACGCTTTTCGTCGCGATAAAATCCTTCTATGCCCGCTGTTGCTCTTTCACCTGAAATCCTGGCTAAATACGAGCCTGTTATTGGGCTTGAGGTTCATGTGCAGCTCCTCACTGCCACCAAGGCCTTTTGCGGCTGCGCCAATCATTTTGGCTCGGAGCCGAATACGAATATCTGCCCGGTATGCCTGGGGCTGCCGGGAGCGCTTCCGGTGCTCAATGCGAAGGCTGTCGAGTTCGCCACGCTGGCGGCGCTGGCCATCCACTGCCAGGTGCGCGAGCGCTCCATCTTCGCGCGCAAGAATTATTTCTATCCCGACCTGCCCAAGGGTTACCAGATTTCGCAGTACGACAAGCCCATCGCCGAGCATGGCTACATCGACGTGCCCACGAGTGAAGGCAAGATGAAGCGCATCGGCATCACGCGGTTGCACATGGAAGAAGACGCGGGAAAGAGTCTGCACGATGGCTTTGCGGATTCCGCCACGCGCACCTATCTCGACCTGAACCGCTGCGGTACGCCGCTGATTGAGATTGTCTCCGAGCCCGACATCCGCACACCGGACGAAGCCTTCGAATACCTGACGCGGCTGAAAGAGGTCCTGCTTTACACCGGCGTCTCCGATTGCAACATGGAGGAAGGCTCCTTGCGCTGCGATGCCAACGTCAGCGTGCGGCTGAAAGGCGCTGAGAAGTTTGGCACCAAGGCCGAGGTAAAAAACGTGAACAGCTTCCGCTTCGTGCGCGCGGCTCTGGAATACGAGATCGAGCGGCAGATTGAGGTCATCGAATCAGGCGGGCGCGTGATGCAGGAGAGCCGGCTGTGGAATGCAAACGAGGGCAGGACTTATTCCATGCGCTCGAAGGAGCAGGCGCACGACTATCGCTATTTTCCGGAGCCGGATCTGCCGCCGCTCATTGTCTCGCACGAGTTCCTTGAACGCAGAAGAGCGGAGCTCCCCGAGTTGCCGGAAGCCCGCCGCGCACGCATGATCGCGGAATACGATCTGAATGCGCAAAACGCCGCCCCGCTCACCGCATCGCGCGAGTTCGCCGACCGGTTTGAAGCTGCCGCGCGCAAGGCGCGCAATCCCCGCCGCGTGGCCAATGTGCTGCTCAGCGAAGTGGGCGGCAGGCTCAAGGCACTTGGCCTCGAACAGCCGCAGTCGCCCGTTTCCATGGAGGGCATCGTGCTGGCCGCCGACCTTCTCGACGAAGGCAAGATCAGTTCCAAACAGATGAAACAACTGTTGGATGTCTGTTTCGAAAAGGGCGAGGACTTCCCTGCCGTCTACGAGCGCGAGAAGCCGGAGCAGATCACCGACTCCTCGGCGCTTGAGGCCCTGATTGACCAGGTGATCCACGCCAATCCCAAACAGGTGGAGCAGTATCGCGCCGGCAAAACGACCCTGTCAGGCTTCTTTGTCGGCCAGGTGATGAGGGCGTCGAAAGGCCAGGCCAACCCGGCGCTGCTGAACGAACTCGTAGTGAGAAAGCTGGATGGTTGAAGCGGTTGCTAGAAGCTGTCTCATAATTGCTCTTGCGCCGTGAGATGCGTCCCTCAGGGGCTAAAGCCCAGTGATTTTTGCGGCGCTTGCGGCACGACTGAAGTCGTGCCCTTTCAAAAAGGCAATTTATGAGACCGCTTCAAGGTGACCCTCCTGGCGAAGAGACCCGGAGCGAGATCAGTTCCAAAGGAACTTCACGCGGGAGCCTTTCGTATAGTCAATCAAGCATCCGGCAGATGTCCGGTTGCAGACTGGCGTGATCACGATGCACAAAGCGAGCGCAATTTCCCTGCTCCTCGTCGCAGGAGCGATCTCGGCAGGCTTGTCAGCCTGCAGATACTCCCACGGCTCTCACTATAGAGATAATTCTTCCGCGTCCGACGGCGGCGGCGATTCCGGCGCGATTCATATCTCGAAGATGGGCGGCGGAATCGATGTGGAGAACGCGCCTCACGGAGCGGACCTCTCGACCATGGGCGGCGACATCCACGTTGGCGACGTGGCAGGGTACGCCAAGGTCAGCACCATGGGCGGCCCAATCACCATCGATCACGCTACCGGCTCCGTAAACGCAAGCACCATGGGAGGCGGAATCAGCATCGGCCACGCGGACGGCCCCATCAAGGCAAGCACCATGGGCGGCGACATTTCCGCGCGCATTGTGGGCGATTCATCCAGCGAGAGGGATGTGGAACTGACCTCGCACGGCGGCACCATCACGCTCACCGTGCCCAAGGACTTCCCCATGGACGTTCGGATAACGCTAGTCTATACGAAGAACGCGCCTCGATCTTATGAGATCATCGACCACATCGGTCTTCAGCAACAGGAGACGCCGGACTGGGATTATTCCGAAGGCTCGCCCCGCAAGTACATCCGCGCGGCAGGCCG
>Ga0302320_10017600_pt1 | contig 14492 bp, 13 predicted proteins | sample Bog_T0_3_FD_202130 | JGI IMG/M metagenome (GOLD analysis project Ga0302320, IMG submission 202130) | Peat permafrost microbial communities from Stordalen Mire near Abisko, Sweden - Bog_T0_3 | ecosystem: Environmental > Terrestrial > Soil > Wetlands > Peat | place: Sweden: Abisko, Stordalen Mire...
CCTCCAGTTGGAGATGAGTCCGATGAGCCTGTGGGCTAGGCATTCTGAAAAGAGGCGTGCCGGATCACGCGCCTGGCTTGCGTCCGGTCACCCCGCCGATTGTCTGCGTCTTTGGGGCAACCGGTGCCGCTGCGCGAGGTTACGCTGGCGGGCTAGTCTTCCAGTTTGAAACCGGCTTTGAGCGTCACCTGATAGGAATTGACGTCGCCGCCTTTGATCTGGCCACGGATCTGTGTCACCTCGAACCAGCCGAGGTGACGCAGCGTGGAGCCAGCCTTGGCGACCGCCGACTTTATGGCTTTGCTGATGCTCTCGTCGGACGTTCCGACAAGCTCGACCACTTTGAATACGCCGTCAGGCATGGTTTCTCCTCCGATACATTAGGGTTGTTGAATTGGGCGGCTTGGGACGCTGTGTCGCGGCAGGTGAGCCATGCCGACGGATGTAAGCTAACACCTGCTACCTGCCTTTTACAGCGGGGGTGCCGAGGGTGTGTTGCCGGGCGCAGGCGTGACGCGATGCTGTTCAGTCTGCGTCGCATGCCGGGGGGCATGCCGGGGTGGGCATGTCGGGGGGTGCGCCGTTGCCGGAACGCCTGCGGGCGCCGTCCTGGTGGACGAACACGCTTTCGTCATTGTCGATGTTGCGACAGGCTATGCCTGGATCGAATGCGCCGGCAGCGGGGCGCGGACGGGTCGGGACATGCGACCGGGTTTCAAACGTTAAGGAGTCAAAAAAGCCCGGATCGAGCGACCCGGGCTTTTTTTGTCGTTTCGGGCGGCGGGCGGATTATGCGGCCTTGGCGATGGTCTCGACGGCTACGGCCACGCGGGCGGTGATCGGGGCCAGTGTCTGCTCGGTCAGCTTGATCGAGGCGTCGGTGAGCCGGTTGGACTCGGCCAGCGTCTTGGCGATCACCGTCTTGCCGTAGGAGGTTTGCAGGTCGAACGCTTCCTTGAGCGACTTGACGGAACTGAGCGCCTTGAAGGTGGCGACGGATTCTTCGAGGGAGGCCTTCGCGGTGCTGGCGACCTGCTGCGTGAGGCCCTGGACGCCTTCGGCCCAGATCTTGCCGGCGGCGACGAATGCTTCGACGTTGTCCTTGCCGAACGCGACGAGGTCTTCAGTGTTGCGGATCATGGTCTTCATTCCTTTGGTTACTGCTTGGGGGGTGAGGGGGGAGATAGTCGCTGCGACGGGCCGGGCCGGTGTCGTCGGCACAACGTCAACTTCGGTAAGGGTATCGGCGCTTGCGTAGGACGTAGCGGCCGGGGTTGGCATGTCGTTCATCGTTTTTCTCCTGTCAGAGGAAAAGGCCCATTATGGCACCTGATCCTTGCCTCGGGGTGTCTCAGCCAGCGATTGCTGCACTGCACAAGAGAGGATTTAGGCGTGGGGTGGCGGCGGGTCAAGGGGAAAATGGTGCAGTGCACAATTTTTCTGGGCGGGAGCGGAAAAGCGAGGATTCGGGCGGGTTTGGAGGCGTGCCTGCGTCTGCCTCACCGGCGCGCGGGGTGTCGGTCGAACCGGGCCAGGACGGTTTTTGAGCGGGGCGGCGACGACCGAGGCGGGGTGCATGGTGCAGCTATGTCGGGAAGGTCAGCCCCGGGTACGGCTCGGGGCGCGGCAGGGTGATGTTCAGGGGCGGCAGGACGAGCGGGCCGCCGGCGTGCGCGGTGGCGATCCAGGGGCCGCCGGGTTCACACTGGAAGATTGTGGCGGCGACGGCGGTCTGTTCCAGCAGGACATAGCGGCGCAGGGATGGCACAGCGGCGTAGTCGATCAGCTTCTCGACGGGGTCGTTGGTGGTGGTATCGTTCGACAGGACCTCGAAGATTGCCAACGCGTCTTCCGGGGTGCGGGTGGTCTGGTCGAGCGGGCCGCGAAAGGTAGCAGCGGCGTTCGCGGTTGAGTTTGGAACTCAAGCGGACGCGGAGTTGCACGGAGTTGGCGCGGAGTTTCGCGGAGCAGGATGATCGCGTATCCCCGGTTTCGAACTCCTGGCACGGTGTGCGATCGGGGGGTCCGATCAGATTCCGCGTAACTCCGCGTCCACTTGATTTCGTCGCGTCAGGCTCTGATGCCGGCATTAACCAGGGTTAAGCGGACCGAGCGATTCTCGAAACATGAGCGTGGATTATGACACCCATCTGACGCGGCAGATCATCGGCCTGGCGTTTCGGGTGCATTCCAGCCTTGGCCCGGGCCTGCTGGAATGTGCCTATGAGCGCTGCCTCTGTCATGAATTCGAGCAGAACGATGTCGCGTATGCCAGCCAGGTCGAACTGCGGTTGAATTATCGCGGCATGCGGTTGAGTTGCCGATATCGTCGTCAGAGTTGAAGTCCTGCTTGAGGTCAAGGCGTTCGAACTGATTTCACCACTGCACGAAGCTCAGTTGCTCACCTACCTTCGACTTAGTTCTTGCCAGGTCGGGCTGCTGCTGAACTTCCATACAGTCTCGCTCAAGGACGGTATCTGACGCCGTGGCATCGGGCAATTGAGCATTCGCCAGGCTCAATCAGTGGCCCAGGGCCTGGACGATTTCTTCGGTCATCTTCTTAGCGTCGCCGAACAGCATCATGGTGTTGGGGCGGAAGAACAGCTCGTTGTCCACGCCGGCATAGCCTGAGGCCATTGATCGTTTCACGAACAGTACGGTGCGGGCTTTCTCGACGTCGAGGATGGGCATGCCGTAGATCGCCGAGGACGGATCGGTTTTGGCGGCGGGGTTGGTGACGTCGTTGGCGCCGATCACATAGGCGACGTCGGCGGTGGAAAATTCGTTGTTGATTTCCTCGAGTTCGAAGACCTCGTCGTACGGGACGTTGGCCTCGGCCAGCAGAACATTCATGTGGCCGGGCATGCGGCCGGCCACCGGGTGGATGGCGTATTTCACTTCGACGCCCTCTTTTTTCAGCGTGTCGGCCATTTCCCGCAGCGCGTGCTGGGCCTGCGCGACGGCCATGCCGTAGCCGGGGACGATGATGACCTTGGAGGCGTTTTTCATGATGAAGGCGGCATCCTCGGCGGCGCCGGAGCGGACGGTCTGGTCGCCTCTCGCGCCGTGGGCGGGCCCTGCGGCGCCGGTGTCGGAGCCGAAGCCGCCGAGCAGCACGTTGATGATGCTGCGGTTCATGCCTTTGCACATGATGTAGGACAGGATCGCGCCGGATGCGCCGACCAGGGAGCCGGTGATGATCAGCGCCAGGTTCTGGATGGTGAAACCGATGCCGGCGGCGGCCCAGCCCGAGTAGCTGTTCAGCATCGAGACCACGACCGGCATGTCGGCGCCGCCGATCGGGATGATGATGAGAAAACCGAGCCCAAGGGCCAGGATGGCGATCAGCCAGAACAGGAACTGGTTGCCGCCGGAGATGACAAAACTGACAACCAGCACGAACAGCAGGATCGCCAGACCTAGGTTCAGCCAGTGCTGGCCGGGGAAGGTGATCGGGTTGCCCTTCATCAGGGCCTGCAGCTTCGCGAAAGCGATCAGACTGCCCGAAAACGTGATCGCACCGATGGCAAGGCCGAGCGACATCTCGACCAGGCTTTCGGGGTGAATGTTGTGGGGAACGCCGATGTTGAAGGCCTGCGGGGCGTTCAGTGCGGCAGCGGCGACGAACACCGCGGCGAGGCCAACCAGGGAGTGGAACGCCGCAACGAGCTGCGGCAGGGCCGTCATCTGGATGCGCCGCGCGACCACGATGCCGACGCTGCCGCCGATGGCGATGCCCAGAATGATCAGCACATAGCCCCAGCCGGCGATGCCGTGCTGCAACAGGGTGGCGACCACGGCGATGGTCATGCCGATCATGCCGAAGCGGTTGCCCTCCCGCGACGTGACCGGGGAGGAGAGGCCGCGCAGCGCCAGGACGAACAGGACGGCGGCGACGAGATACGCGAGGGAGGTCAGGCTGGCGGACATTTGTTATTGCTTCTTCCTGAACATCGAGAGCATGCGCTGCGTCACCATGAAGCCTCCGAAGATGTTCACGGATGCCAGGGTGACGGCGATGAAGCCGAACAGCATGGCCCAGGATGAGGTGGCGAGGCCCGTCGCCAGCATGGCGCCGACGATGATCACTGAGGAGATTGCGTTGGTCACCGCCATCAGGGGCGAGTGCAGCGCCGGGGTCACGTTCCAGACAACGTAATAGCCGACGAAGCAGGCCATCAGGAAAATGGCCAGCAGGAATATGAACGGATTGACCTCGGGCGCGACGGTCGTGGACACGCCCATGGCGAGTGTTTTGGCGTGGTTGGCAAGCTCAAGCGCGTTGTCGGCGAGACGCGCGGCGTCATCCGCCAGTTGATTGGGGTTCATCTTGAAACGTTCTCCGGCGGCTCAGGCGGCCTTTTTGGGCAGGAAATTGGGGTGAACGACGGCGCCGCCGCGGGTCAGCATGACGCCTTTCACGATATCGTCGGTTTCCGGCAGTTTTGGCGCGCTGCTGGCCTTGTCCCAGAAGGTGGTCAGGAAGGTCAGCAGGTTGCGGGCGTAAAGGGACGACGCGGCGACGGGGATGCGGCCGGGCCAGTTGATGAAGCCCAGCACGGTGACGCCGTTGGGGGTGGTGATGCTCTTGCCGGGGACGGTGGCGGCACAGTTCCCGCCCGCGTCGGATGCGAGGTCGACGATGATGCTGCCGGCGCGCATGCTGTCGACCATGGGCTGGGTGACGATGACCGGCGCCTTGCCGCCCATGACGAGGGCGGTGCAGATGATGATGTCGTTTTTCGCGACGGTGGTGGCCATCAGTTCGGCCTGCTTCTGGCGGAACGCGTCGCTCATTTCACGGGCGTAGGCGCCGGTCTGGCCGGCGGTTTCCGCGTCCTCCACGCCGACGAAGCTGGCGCCGAGGGACTTGATTTCTTCCTTCGCGGCAGGGCGGACGTCGGTGGCGGATACGATCGCGCCGAGGCGGCGGGCGGTGGCGATGGCCTGGAGACCGGCGACGCCGGCGCCGATGATGAAGACCCGAGCGGGCGGGACGGTGCCGGCGGCGGTCATCATCATCGGGAAGCCGCGCTGGAATGCAAAGGCGGATTCGACGACGGCGCGGTAGCCCGCGAGGTTGGCCTGGCTGGAGAGCACGTCCATCGACTGCGCTCGGGTGATGCGCGGCAGCAGTTCCATCGCGGCAGTGTCGATGCCGGCGGCGGCGAGGCTGGGGACCAGTTCGGGGTCGGCGAAGGCGCTGGCGATGCACACCAGAAGCGCGCCGCGGGGGATGTGCGCGCGTTCCTGCGGGTTGGGGGTCTGGACGGCGAAGACAATGCCGGCGCCGGCGAGGGTGGCGGCCGCATCGGGGGCGATTTCCGCGCCGGCTGCGGCGAAATCGGCGTCGGAAATCGAGGCATTGGCCCCTGCCCCGGCTTCGACGGCGACCGTCAGGCCGAGGCCGACCAGTTTTTTAATCGTGTCCGGGGTGGCGGCCACGCGTGTTTCGGCGGCGCGCCGTTCTTTCAGCACCGCAAGTCGCATGCTTGTTGTCCTTCACCCATGGGGAATCAATTGGATCAGGTTTCCCCGGATTATTGTCTCGCGGCCTGAATGCACGGTGAGTGCGGCCTGTGCAAGAGGGGGTGGGTTTTCTGTCAGAACGGCACCGAGCCGATGACGGTTGTCCGGTGCATCAGGCGCCGCTGGGGGAGCGCGTAGTCGCAGATCGCGAGGTGCATGGCAGTGGCGTTGTCCCACATCAGCAGATCGCCGACCTGCCATTTGTGCCGGTACTGAAACTCCGGCCTGATGCAGTGGTCGTGCAGGTGCTCGATCACGGGGCGGGCTTCGTCATCGGGCACGCCCTCGATGCCGATGCATTCCCCCTTCGTGACGTAGAGGGATTTGCGCCCGGTGAACGGATGGGTGCGAACGATCGGGTGGGCGACATCGGGCGTTTCCGCCAACTGTGCGGCGGTCAGTTTCGGACGCGGGCTGTTGGCGATACGCATCCGTTCCGAATAGCGATGGATTGCCCTGCGGCCTGCCAGCCAGGTCTTCATGGTCTGCGGCAGGGTGTCATAGGCGGCGACTGTGTTGGCGAAGATCGTGTTGCCCAGCGTCTTGCCATCCTTTTCGGGGACCTCGATCGCGTAGAGCAGCGAGCAGCGGCTTGGGTGCTTCCGATAGGACACGTCGCTGTGCCAGGTGAACCCGGCATCGGCCAGGCCGATATGTTCATCGTTGTCGTTCCGGATGTTGGAGACCAGCAGGATTTCCGGATAATCCGGCAGCAGGTACGTCTTGATGATGTGGACTTCCAGTTCTCCGAACCGGCGGCTGAACGCGATCTGGCGTTCGTTCGACAGGCGCTGGTTGCGAAACACGACGACGATGTTGTCGTGGAAAGCGTCCTCGATTTCCTTGAATGTGGTTTCGTCGATGTCAGCAGACAGGTCGGTAACGATCTCCGCGCCGAGGGCTGCGTCGCTTCGTATTACCGGCAGTGCCATTTGGTTCCTCCATTAGCGTTTGCGTTGTTGGTCGACGAGCCACACTTTGCTGATCGGGCGAACCCTGCCTAGGGTGCTCTCTGGAACGTCCCAGCAGACTCCAAAAGGAGCAGAGAGATGGCTGCCGTCATTGCGTCCGCACGGATCAAACGCATTCAGCGCAATTCGATTGCTCTGATCACGCTTGGCTGCGCGGTGAACTATGTGGACCGCTCGACCCTGGCGATCGCCAATCCGCTGATCCGGCACGATCTGGGATTTTCGATCGCGGAGATGGGTCTGCTGCTGTCGGCGTTTCTTTGGGCGTATGCCGCATTTCAGCTTCCCGCCGGCGCGCTGGTGGACCGGTTGGGGCCGCGCAAACTGCTCGGGGCTGGGATTTTTGTGTGGTCGGTTGCGCAGGCGCTGGGAGGCGTGGTCGGAAGCTTCTGGCAGTTCGTCGGCGCGCGGGTGTTCCTGGGGCTGGGGGAATCGCCGCAATTTTCGGGCCTGGTACGCGTTGTCCGTGACTGGTACAATGTCCGGGAGCGTGGACTTCCCACAGGGATCGGCCTCTGCGGTTCCAAGCTGGGGCCGGCGATCGCGCCGTTGATCCTGACCGCCTTAATGCTGTCCTTCGGGTGGCGCTGGATGTTCGTCTTCATGGGCGTTTTTGGCATCGGCGTGTCGCTGGTCTGGTACGCGGTCTATCGGGAACCTGGTGAGGTCGATCTGACGGCGGAAGAAAAGGCCTATCTGTCCGACGGCGAGGCCGCGACCACCGCGGACCGGGTCACCTGGGCAGACTGGAAGCACCTGTTCGCCTACCGGGCGACCTGGGGGATGGTGCTGGGCTTCTTTGGCGAGGTCTACATGGGCTGGGTCTATCAGTCGTGGCTGCCCGGTTACCTGGAAATAGAGCGGCACATGAGTATCCCCAAGACCGGCTGGGTCGCGGGCATTCCGTTCGCGTTCGGTGTCATCGGCAGCATCGGGGCGGGCTGGCTGACCGATGCGTTGGCGCGGCGGGGCGTTTCGCCTGTCAACAGCTGCAAGATTCCGGTGGTGATCGGACTGGCTGGCATGGCGGGGTTTACAATCGTTGCGGCATTGACGCCCAGCACATTCGTTGCAGTGGCGGCAATTTCGACGGCGTTGCTGTTCAACGGAATGGCTGGTGCGATGTGCTGGGCGCTGGCGAGCGTGATTGCTCCGCGGCACTGCACGGCTTCGCTGGGGAGTATCCAGAATTGCGGCGGCTATATCGGCGGGGCGATTGCGCCGGCGCTGACAGGGTTCATCGTGCAGGATACCGGGAGTTTCGTTCCTGCCTTGTTGTTCAGTGCTTCGCTGGGGTTGGTCTGTGCGCTGGTCTATGTTTTCGTTGTGCCGGGCAAACCGATCGACGCGGCTGCATTTGAACCGGTGGCGGTGACAGCGTAGGGACGCCCGAGCGATTGCAATCCGCCTGTCTCGACCGGTGGTGCCATTCGTGCGACGGTGCGGTTCCGACTGAAAGGACTGTCGCATGACAACAGGCCCCAATTCCGGCCCCTTGGCCCGGTTCAAGGTTATCGACCTGAGCCGCGTGCGTGCCGGTCCCACCGCGGTGCGTCAGCTAGCCGACTGGGGCGCGGACGTCATCAAGGTTGAGTCGCCGGATGGTGATGCGGGGCTTGGCGGCGAGCGGCACGGCCCGGACTTCCAGAACCTCCACCGCAACAAGCGCAGCCTGACGCTGAATCTGAAGGCGCCGGAAGGCCTGGCGGTGATGAAACGCCTGGTCGCGCAATCGGATGTGGTGGTGGAGAACTACCGACCGGACGTGAAATTCCGCCTCGGTGTGGATTATGAGAGCCTGAAGGCGATCAACCCGCGGATTGTCTATGCCAGCGTTTCGGGTTTCGGGCAGGACGGGCCGTATCGCGACCGGCCCGGGTTCGATCAGATTGCTCAGGGGATGGGTGGTTTGATGTCGATCACCGGGGAACCTGGGCGCGGGCCGATGCGCGTCGGCATTCCCGTGGCCGACCTGACCGCAGGCATTTTTGCGGCCATGGGCATCCTGATAGCGCTGCTGGAGCGTGAGCAGTCCGGTGAGGGGCAGTGGGTGCAGAGTTCGCTGCTCGGTGCGCAGATTTCGATGCTGGATTTCCAGGCGGCGCGGTGGACCATTGGGAAGGAGGTCCCGGGGCAAGCCGGCAACAACCATCCGACGAGTATTCCGACCGGGGTTTTCGCGACCGCGGACGGGTATATCAACATCGCGGCGGCGGGTGACGACATCTATATCCGGCTGTGCAAGGCGCTGGCGGCCGAACATCTGGCGGGCGATCCGCGCTATGCCACCGGGCGGGCGCGGTCGGAGAACCGCGATGCGCTGAACGAGGCGATCGAATCGGTGACGCGCGGCAGGACGTCCGCCGACTGGATCGAGGCCCTGAACAAGGCAAGCGTTCCCTGCGGCCCGATCTACAAGATGAACGAAGTATTCGCCGATCCGCAGGTGAAACATCTGGCCATGACTCGTGTCGTGCCACAAAAGGTGCTCGGCGACGTCGAGGTCGTTGGCCAGCCGATCGAACTCAGCCGCACGCCCTGGAGTATTCGCAGTGCGAGCCCAGAGGCTGGAGAACACACTGACGCGATTCTAGCCGAACTTGGATACGGCGCGTCCGAGATCGCGAAGCTGCGTGGGGCGAATGTGGTCTAGTCCAGGCTGAGTCGAAACGGGAGGAAACGAAAGTGGATTTTGCTGAAAAGGTAGCCCTGATCACGGGCGGGGGCGGCGGCATCGGACGTGCGACGGCGCTGGGGTTTGCGCTGCGCGGCGCCAAGGTGATGGTGGTGGACGCCGACGCGGACTCGGGCCATGCCAGCGTCGATATTATCGCCCAGCGTGGCGGGACGGCAGCGTTCGTGCAGGCTGACGTGACGAAATCGGCATCCGTGAAGGACTACGTTGAGAAGACGTTGGCGGCGTATGGCCGGATCGACGCGTTCTTCAATAACGCCGGCATCGAGGGCACAGTCGTGCCAACGCAGGACTACGACGAAGACGTCTTCGATCGGGTCATCGCAGTCAACCTGAAGGGCGTGTTCCTCGGGATGCGGCATGTCCTGCCGGTGATGCTTCGGCAGGGGTCCGGGGCGATCGTGAATACGGCCTCGGTTGCGGGACTGTTCGGGTCGCCAGGGATGGCGGCCTATGTGGCGTCCAAGCATGGCGTGCTTGGCCTGACGAAGGTCGCATCGACCGATGTCGCGGGGCTTGGCGTCCGGGTGAACGCGGTGTGTCCGGGACCGGTGGAAACGCGGATGATGCGATCGCTGGAATCGCAGCGGAATCCGAATGATCCGGAGGCTGTGCATGCGGCTTATGCGGCGGGGATTCCGACCGGGCGGTATGCTCTGCCGGAGGAAATCGCCGGTGCGGTGCTGTATCTTTGTTCCGATCTGGCCGGCGACGTTACGGGCACGCACATCGTGATCGACGGCGGCCGATCAGGTTCCGGGGGCGTGGCGCCGGTGAAACGGGTCTAGCGGGGGCAATGAAAAATGGCGGATTTTTTCGAGATCATTGGCACGACGCGGTCGATGCGGCGGCTGAAGCCGGACCCGGTGCCGGATGAGCTGATCGGGAAGATCCTGGAGGCGGGGATCAGTGCCGCGAATGGCGGGAACAACCAGACCTGGCGGTTCCTGGTGGTCAAGGATCCGGCCATCAAGAAGGCGGTTCAGGTCTGGTACAAGAAGGCGTTCGACGAGGTCGTGGGACCTCGTTACGCGACCAGTGCACCGCCGCCGGGCGTGACGGCCGACCGCTACGGCCGGCAGCATGGCGCCGTTGAGTATCTGACCGAGCATTTTCATGAAGCTCCGGTCTGGATCGTTGCGTGCTTGATGGATGGGGCGAACCCGGGGCGTGCGGCTGGTGCCTCGATCTATCCGGCGGTGCAGAACATGCTGCTGACGATCCGGGCGCTGGGACTTGGTTCGACGCTGACGACGCGGCATCTGCTGCACGCGAAGGAAAGCGAGGCGGCGCTAGGGCTGCCGGAGGGGGTGCATTCCTACGCTATTCTGCCGATCGGATATCCGATGGGGAAATTCGGTCCGGTCGGACGCGGCAAGCTGTCGGATTTTGTGTACCTGGACAAATGGGGGGAGGCTTATCCGGCGGTGTCGGGAGGGTAGCGCTTCGCCATGGCCGTTCAGAGCTGCGGCGAACCTTGCCCGAGATTGTCGATGCCCTCGATACTCTGCTCATCCTGTTTCCTGATCCGAAACCCATCGGCCTGAGGACCCACGCGGCGTTGGTTTCGATGTCGCAACGAGATGGCCTGGCGTTTTACGATGCGCTGATTATCGCGTCGGCCTTGGAAGCCGGCTGCTCGACGGTGTTGATCCGAGGAGATGCAACACGATCGGGTCATCGATGGCCGATTGACAATCCGCAATCCGTTTCTGTAGCGCGACCGCCTTTGATACGGGGAATGAAGAACGCCGCCGTATCGAAGGCCGGTAACATCTCCATGGCGGGGAGAGGACCGCCACGGATGCGCAGAACAGGCGTGGATGCCGACCTGCGTCGGCATGACGGGTAGCGAGATAGTGGCTCCGGAGAGGTCCGATGGCGCTTCCGGTCAAGGTGTGTCGCTAGGGTGTGTCGCTCAGCGCCACGCCCGACGCAGTCGACATCGGGATGTGGACGGGCATGTTGAAACTCCATGGCGTGGTTATGCAGTCGCCGGGGGTCACGGCCTCGACGGGGGCGGCGCTGCTGACGAAGGCCGCTGCGACGCCGGTGGCGGAGCCGAGATCAGCCGCGATGTTCCACCCGAGCGGCGGCGTGACCTGCGACAGATTGTCGGTGACCGCGTTGCCGCGGCCGATCGTCGCGGTGCCGTAGGGGTAAAACAGGCGGCACGCAGCGCTGACGTTGACCAGTGCCTGCCCCAGTGTGATCTGCAGTTGTGTGGCATTCAGGCGGATGCAGGCGGTCGCGTTGACGATCGTGCCGGGTGAGGCCACTGAACCGCCGTCCATCACCGCCCATCCGGTCCCTGATGCGGCCAGTGTGGCGGGCACGATCAGGTCTGTGCCGCAATCGTGCTGCACGGTGATGATCAGGCTGGTGCTGGACTGGCGGTAGACATGGGTGACCACCGGACCGCCGGCCGCGGGGACGCCGGCGGGGATGGCGGTGATCGTGTCGCCGCCCTCGGAGGCCAGGATGGCTCGTGCGACGAGAGGGGCGGCCAACATGCCGAAGCGCTGGTTGTCCGGAAGATCGCGGTGGTATCCGTCGCCGCCGCTGAAGCTTCCTGCTGTTGTCGGGTTGAGGACCAGCGCCGAGCCCCCACCGATGGCGCGCGGCATGCTGTCGGCGGTCTGCGGCAGAACGACGGTGACGTTTTGAGTGGGATCAGCGACCATGTCGGCCACGACTTCCCGCTGCATCTGGGTACCTGGATCGGTCGTGCCGTTGAAGTCGAACGGGATCGCGGACCACCAGACCTGCGGCAAGGAGGCGGCGGAGCGGTTCAGCATGCCCCGCTCGAGCGAGAGCAAATGCCGGGCCGCGGACTCGTAGGTGGCTTTCTCCGTATACAGCCGGGTGCTGTCGCTCTCGGACCATGGCCACAGGATGACGGCGATATCGGCGGCGTCCTCGGGGGCGGTGTTGACCTGGATCCGGGTCTGCACGGACTGTCCGTCGGCGCCGAGGTTCCAGGTTGACGGATTGCTGCCGTCTCCCGGGTTGGTCAGAAATGAGCCGGCGATGCTGAGCGCCGGAACGGGATAGATTGCGTGACCGTGGATGCAGGTTGCAGCGCCCGGAGTGGTATCGTAGTCGTATTTGCCCACCACGCCGAACGCCAACGCGCCGAGGTGCCAGGCGACGCCCTGGGCGAGCAGGTGCCAGGCGCCGTCTGTCAGACCGTTGCCCGCATTGGACTGACCGGTGACGAGGATCTGGATGGCTTTGCGTGGTCCGGTGGTCCACCGTGTCTCGTAGTTCAGGACGGCCGTGACGCTGGCGGACGTCAGGGCGGTGTTCCAGATGGCGGCTTCGTGGAACCAGCACTCGGCGCCTCCCGCGGCGGTGCCGTTGTGGAGGAACAGCAGGGGCGCGGTGAGCGCTGATGGCAGGGCATTGGGGGCGGCGGTGGCGACCTGGGTGGCGTCGAGCCAGACGTCGACGCCGGTGCCGGGGGTATTGCGCAGGATCACGGCGTGGGTATGGCGGCGGGTCAGCGTAGTGGTCAGGACGGTCTGCTGCGTGCCCGGGAACAGCACCAGGCGGCCGCCGCCGTTGTTGTCGGCGGCGAGGATCTGGGTGCCGCCGATGCTCAGAAGGGTGGACGCGGCGGTGGAACTCTGCCGCCAGTTGGGACGCGACCAGACCAGCAGAACGGTCCAGGGGGTGGCGGAGCCTAGGGCCATGGCGGCGCTGGCGAGGCCCTGGTCGGGGTCCATCAGGGGAAGCTGCTGGCCAGAGGCCGGCAGCATGGGCGGGATTATCGTGTTGAGGCCGAGGCCACCCAGCAGGCCGTTCAGGCGCGGCGTGGCGATCGGCGGCGTGGTGCCGCTGGATGCAGCGTGCCGGACGCTCAGCGCGGTGGTGGCGCCGGATTTATCGGCGACGGCGGCGGCGGGCGCGCCGAACGCGGTCAATGATGTGCCGGAGGCGCTGAGCATGCCGGCTGGCAGGCTGGCGTCCCACCATCCTGCCAGCCCGGGGATGGCGGACAGGCTCACGACGCCGGACGGTGGTCCGGCAAGCATGGGCCGTCCGGGCGCGGCCATGACGATCTGGCTGGCGTTTCCGGTCATGATGAGGGTCATGGGGCGGCCTTTTGCGTTGCGGCTTGGGTTTGGGAGCAGGCGGTCATGCGGCGGACTCCGTGGTGGGGCGGCCTGTGCCGCCATGCGCGTTCACGACTCGTTCTATCCTAAACTAACGATATTTGCAAGTTAATCTAACATTACGGCAGGTGCTCGTTCGCGCGGACTCAGTGGCGCTGTCGACCCGCCCTGCGCGGCCGCGGGGACTGGGTATTGCTGGCGTCGGGTCAATCGATGGACGACGGCTTCCGGCCTCGGCGGGCCGGCGATTGCAAGCGACCGTCGCGTGTTCTTCGGCCGGGCAACCTGCATAACCATCAGCATAACACAGAGATCATCCGCAGAACCGCCACCGCTATTAGCTAAGATGACCGCAGTTGCGAGTTGCCGGACGGCGGGGTCAGGCCATGGGACATAAACCGCCATCCGCCTAGGCGGCCCGCACACACACAGCACGCGAACCGTCGCACCAAATTGGTCTTTGCATTCAAACTCTCGGTTTGGCCGCCCTTACCGCCATTTCGATCAGACGCCACCGCATCAAGATTTGGAGTCCGATTCGAAAGTGCGACGACGTATCTGATCGAAATTTGCAACGACACGTTCCTCGGCTTCGCGACAGACTGGATAGTACAACTCGATGTTGGGCCGCGGGGCACCTTCGCACCATTCTTGGAACGAACCATCCTTGGCCTTCCGTTTGTTACGGCGCTCGAAAAGGTCTCCATATCTATGCGGCGATATTCCAATAAATGGGTTGAATGAAACCTTTTCGTTATCATACCAATATCCATCTACAACGATAGAGTCCGAGTGACGCCTCAGCGCGTAGCTTTTCTGATAAGGTTCCAAGTAGATAATTTTCTTTATTCCCGATGACACAATATGCTTGGCACACATATGACATGGGAAGGTCGTGCAATAGATTTTTGTCGCCAAGCAGTCTCATGAAACCGACCAAGATATCGAAATCGAACATGCGAATCGAAGCGAAAACAAAGCTGCCGATCCAGTGTGATTTTTGAGACTGGATTTGGAATGTCAGGCTGCCGTTAGCCCGTCTTATTCAGCGAATCAGCCCGAATCACGCCAAAAGCGCGTAGGGCATAGCTTTCCTGCGCGCTGTTTTCAGCACGAAGTCAGAACGGAAATGCCAGGCGTTGGGGGTTTTCAGAACGTGGCGGTTTCTGGGGCACACGC
>Ga0302320_10017602_pt1 | contig 14491 bp, 14 predicted proteins | sample Bog_T0_3_FD_202130 | JGI IMG/M metagenome (GOLD analysis project Ga0302320, IMG submission 202130) | Peat permafrost microbial communities from Stordalen Mire near Abisko, Sweden - Bog_T0_3 | ecosystem: Environmental > Terrestrial > Soil > Wetlands > Peat | place: Sweden: Abisko, Stordalen Mire...
CGGCTAATGACGGTCCAAGCGTGTCTCCAATGGTGTTCGAACCAGCCAGGCGAAGGATCGTCGTTGACGTTGCCGCCTTCGCGCTGTGCTGCGTTCCCCATCTTGCGAGCCCAGCAACCGCCGCAAGAAGAAGCACAGCTGCTATGGCGATCAGAAGAGTATTCGACGACTTCTTGATGGGCGTGGCAGGAGCCTCCTGGGAGGCGATAGCGTTTTCATCTATCAGTGATTCGGAGCATACGGGGCATACAAACGCAGCGCCTTTGGGAATTGGAATATGCTGTTTATGCTTGGCATCTGCGCAATTGTTGACGTTAGTGCATATACCCCAACGAACAGTCATGAAAGGCCACCTTTCTTGTTGCGTATGCTTGACGCGCTCTGAGCATGCGTGAGACAAAATCAGAGCAAGTCTTTGCTCGACATCCGGTATGCGAAGACACGCACTCGTTTCTCTCGCAGCTATGTCGAGAGAGAGGAGCTGCTGAATGGCAGCTTGGTTATTTGAACAAAGGTTATCTGGAAAAGGTAACTGAAGTCATTAACGGGAAATGAAAATAAGTATGCAGGAAGTTAAATAAATCAGCGCAGTCCCGTATGCAGGTATGCCAGCAGCGCCGCCAACTGCTCGTCGGTGAATCGGCCGACAAAGCCAGGCATCATTCCCTTCCCTGTCAGCACATTCTGCCGCACGGCTTCGTCCGTGGCAGGAACTCCGCTGGGCAGAGTTTTGCGGGCGAAGACGCCATGCAGGTCTGGGGGTATCTTCTTGAGCGCCAGGTCGTTGTCTTCATGGCAGTGGGCGCAGCGAACCTGGTAAAGGTGCTTCCCTTCAGCTTCTTGCGGTGTGAGAGGCGGCATTGAGTGGCAGCCAGCCTGTACGAGGCTGGCCTCCAAACATAGACAAACAAATGCCCAGCCAACCATTCGCCAGACCATCCGTGCCACGCTCTCCTTAAGCCTTCTGAGCAAATTGCCCGCTCACAAAATCCCAGTTGACTACCTGGAAGAAGGCCTTCACGTATTCGGCGCGCCGGTTCTGGTACTTCAGGTAGTAGGCGTGCTCCCACACGTCCACCGTCAGCAACGGCTTCAGGCCCACGGAGAGCGGACTGTCCTGGTTGGCGGTGATCTGGATAGCTACCGAGCCGTCGGGCAGCTTGACCAGCCAGGCCCAGCCGCTGCCAAAGACGCCCAGAGCCGCGGCGGTCAGCTTGTCCTGGAAGCTGGAGAGCGAGCCAAATCTGGCATCTATGGCCTTGGCCAGTTCACCGGTGGGGGCAGTATGGCCTTTGCCCAGTGTCGGCCACCAGAAGGAGTGGTTGGCGTGGCCTCCGCCCTGGTTGCGTACGGCGGTTTGGGCCGATTCAGGCCAGGCGCTCAGGTTGGCCACCAGCTCGTTCACAGTCTTTCCGGCCAGCTCGGGATGCGCGGCTACGGCGGCATTCAGGTTGTTGACGTAGGTCTGATGGTGCTTGTCGTGGTGCAGGTGCATGGTCGCGGCGTCAAAATACGGTTCCAGCGCGTCGTAGGCGTAGGGCAGAGGCGGCAGGGTGAATGGTCCAGCGGGAGGCGCGGGAGGCGGTGAGGCGGCGGACTGCCCGGCGGGGAGGGCCTGGCCCTTCAAGGCTTTGGTCATCAGCAGCGCGCTTGCCACGCCACCCAGGTGCTTGATTGCGGTTCTGCGATTCATGATGGAGAAACCTCTGATGGGTTCGATGCAGGAAATGAGTGAAAATCTTCGGGAAAGTTGGCGCTTCAGCTAATTCAAATCGATGATTCGACGCACATCTGTGTGAGCAAAATCCTTGCCATTAAACAGGAGTGCTTCGTCCCTTTCCATGGCCAGCGCATAGGCAAAGCAGTCCCCAAAGTTGAGGTGTGCCGGGTGCCCGCTGCCCCTTCCGAAGGTTCGGTAGGCTTCCCGAGCCAACTCTGCCTGCTGGGCCGTGACAGGCTCGATCTCGACCCCTGCCTCGCGAAGAAACTCATCAAAGCGACGGCTCAACGCGGGACTGCGATTGCCGTCCACCACGACTGCCGCTTCAAGCCAGTTTGCAGCCGAGACTCTCACCGGGCGATTGTCCTCAATAGCTTGCGCAAAATCCGGAGACTCCGGTTCATCTTGCAGAATGGCGACAATGGCCGAAGTATCGATAATCATTTGGGTAGCCCATCCTCGTCGTAAAGCAAATCCCCGTGGTCGGTAGAGCGGAATGGCTCCCGCCAGAGAGGAGCCGCCGCCTTGCCGATGGCCAGCAGGCGGTCGGCTAGCCCTCTCTGTTTTTCGATCACCACGCGTTCAGCCCGCTCCTGCACAGCCACACGGATTGCGGTTGTCATACTTTCCCCAGTGAGGTTTGCCAGTTTCCGGACCAGTCTATGCGTTTCCTCGTTTTTGATATTCAGGCTCATCGGAACCTCTTTTCTACCGTTTCTAGATTGATATTCTACCATTCTATTGAAGAAGTAAAGTAAGTATGCAAAGTTCGTTATGCTGGAATCATGGATGCATCTTCTGAAAAATTGACCCCCATGGAGCACACGGCTCAGAACCGCTGCTTCGGCTGCGGCCCTGCCAACGCCGCGGGTTTGCGCCTCGAGTTCCTGCTCGCCGAAGACGGAAGCGTGGTATGCCTGCCGACAATTCCAGAATGCTTCGAGGGTCCGCATGGCTTGGTGCATGGCGGCGTCATCGCCACGCTGCTGGACGAGGCTATGAGCAAGTCCGTACGCGCAATCGGACTGACGGGCTTAACCAGCCAGTTGGAGATCGACTACCGTTCTCCTGTCCACTCTGGAGAACCGATTCGCCTGGAGGGTCGCCTGGTGCGCGCCGAAGGCAGAAAACACTGGACCGAGGCCAGAATTCTCAATCACCGGGGGCACGTTCTGGCTGAAGGAAAAGGTTTGTTTATTGTATTGCGCAGCAGCCACAGAGATGGAAGTCTGCGCCATGTCAGTGCTGGGTGGCCAACAAGTAAATGATTTTACTTTTTAGTTTTGCGGGGCGGATATAATTCGCCTTTAATGCTTTGATGGGATTCGGAATACAGGAACGAAAGCTGCTCGTGGTTGAGTGCAAGCGCTGCCGGCGGAACGTGGCCGCCGGCATAATCGCGTACTGCACTGATGCTCGCAGCCTATGGCGCGGCAATGGCTTTCGCCTTCTCCGAGGGAAACCGGAGCGAGTTATCCATGTCTGCATAGAGTTTTTGCACTTCGTCGGCAAGCGCCAGTACGGCCTGCGGATTATCGAGCAGCGCGGAATAGTCCCGCGCGAGCGCTGCCTCAACGACGTTCTGATGAAGATCGTCGACCAGTCCGGATCGAATGAAATGCTGCAAGAAGCTCGTAAAGACCGCGACATCGCTGGGCGCCTCAATGCCACGCGTGACAAGCAACATGCGCGCTGAACTCAGCACGATGCGATAAAGCGCATCGGTCCGGTCCCGCGGAGAATTATCTTGCGCAAGTCTCCGGCGTTGTTCTTCGATGAGCTTCAAATCGACGTCAATCAGGTCGAAGAGCCCCGCGGAGCATTCCCCAGTTCCTCTGCCGACCAAGGAAAAGACTTCGTCCGCCCCCCAATCGAAGTAGTAGTTATTGTCTTCATCGAAGTCCGGAATATTTCTGTACTTGCCGCAGATCGCTCGAATCTCGTCCGCGCCTTCCGCATCGATATATTCGGCAAAGGAGGCGAAGTGCTGTTTCCGGTCAATCCAAAGCCGCAGAACATCGACAACAAAATTGGGCAGATCGCGCGCCGCGATTTGATCGACAGGCAAAGCCAGCCGCGCGTGGCCGTCGGCATGTGTCGATCCAGCGACAATGCCGTAAGCGGGATACATCCGCTGCCCCTTGCGCCTGGCCTGGCCAAAAAAGCCAAGATCAGCGATCATGTGCTGGCCGCAGGTGTTAGGGCACCCAGAGAGATGGAGGCGGAAATCTTCAATCAAATCCAGATCGAGCCCCGATGATTTCAATGTATCTTCGATGGCAGTAAGTGCCCCTTTGGGCAGGCAGATGCCCAGTTTGCAAGTGTCGGCGCCGGTGCAGGAAATGCAATGAGAGAGCAGCCGGGGCGTATCCGATAGTTTGGATATGTTCTTAGCCACAGCATAGACATTGCCGAGATACGCCTCAGGAATGTTGCGCAAGCGGAGATTCTGCGCGAAGGTTGCGCGCAGCGAGTTATCGCCGAATGCTTTCAGAAAATCCGCTAACGCCCGCAGTTCTTCGTTCTTGATATTTCCCAGCGTAGCGGGAACAAGAGTCGAAAACAGTCCATTTTGACGCTGCTCAGCGCAGTATCTCCTCTTCCATGCAATATAAGCGGGACTCTTGTCCCTGATTGGCTCAAGGTGGAGAGTGCCCTTTGTTTCCGGCACAATGTACGGTACGAGTTTCGGCTGACTCCGCTGGGCAACGTCATCGAATTCCTTCCGGTAAAGCTCAACAAAGCGTGACTCGCCAAGCTGATTCCAGAGGAAGCGAAGGCGCGCTGCATTCCTGTTTTTTCTATTGCCATACTGGTCGAACAGGTGTTTTACGGCCTCCGCGACAAGGTACGCTTGATCGGCGGGAATAAAGTCGTGGAGCAGATGGCCAACGGCCGGCTTGTTTCCCATGCCTCCGGCGATATAGACTTTGAACCCTTTTACTCCAGACTGAATCGAAGCGATGAATCCGACGTCATTGAATTGCGCGAAAGCTGTGTCAGCGGCGGAGTTCGAGAAAGCGATCTTCAGCTTGCGAGGCATATTCCACGAATCCGGCTCGGCAATCAAGCGCGTGGTCAATGCGAATGCGTAAGGGCTTGGATCAAAAACTTCGTTCTTCTCTAATCCCGCCTCTGGCGATACAAGGATATTGCGCACGGTGTTTCCGCCGCCGCCGCGCGTCGACAATCCGACGGAAAGCAACTCTCGCAGAATCGGGATCACATGTTCAAGAGCTACATCGTGGATCTGGAACTCCTGGCGCGTGGTGATATGCACAGATGCCGCGCCAAACCGCGAAGAAAGCGAGGCAATCTTGCTCAACTGCAAGGGCGTAATCGCTCCCCCCGTTGCGCGAATGCGCACCATGAAAGAACCATCGCGACGCTGTTCATAGCAGCCAAACGGCACGCGCCGAGGCTTGAGAGAAGCAGCATCCAACTCTCCACGGTGATGTTTTTCGATTAAAGATTCCAGTTCGTCAATCTCTGCCGGCAGAGTTGCGGGTAGTTCATAGAACATGGGAATTCTCCTCCGCATTTTCGATAATCTCGATTGATTCTTCGGTGGTCAGCCGGATGCTCTCTGCTTCCGGAGTGCGGAGATGATTAAATGCATTCCCCGGTGCACGGCGCAGTTGCGCGGCGATTAGATGCCGGTCTTTGCTGGAGAGTGCAGAGGCAAGAGCCATCAAAATGATCTCCTAAACAAAAAGCCCTCAATCGGAGGTCCGACCGTGGGCTGGAATCATGAATACAATCTTGTTTGAAACCTGTTTACACTTCCCGGACTGTTGTCTCAAGCAGTGTTAACTGGCTCTATAGGAGATGGCTTCGCAATACCAGGCTCACGCGCATGCAAATCATGACGCGACAACAACACTCCTGGTTGAGACAGATGCTCATCGTGTTTTGATTTTATCTTTTTTGCCGCAGAAGTTCAATTCCGTGCTGGCTGAAAGGCCAGTGTAAAATGAGCGAAAAATAGAAAAGCCGTCTTTGGACTCAAAAACACCCAAAAATGGGCCGATTTGAGGGCCTCTTTTAACGTATCCGCTCATCCCAGCAGCGCGGCAACCTTGGCCATCTGCTCGCTAATTACGATTCCCTGCGGGCACATCTCCTCGCACAGGCCGCAGGCGATGCAGGCGCTCGCTCGCTGCGCCTCGCTGAGAAACAGCTTGTACCGGAATTGCGCGTCCGCCACATTGTCATATAAGTGCGCGTAGTTGTAGAACTCGAAGTTAGCCGGAATGTTCAAGCCATTGGGACAGGGCATGCAGTAGTTGCACTTGCTGCACGGAATCGCAATGCGCTTGCTGTACTTTTCCTTTACCTCGGCGATCAGCGCCAACTCCGCGGGACTCAAGCTCTCAACGGCCGAGCGATCGGCAATACTCAAGTTCTCTTCCACCTGCGTCATCGTGCTCATGCCGCTCAGAACCACCGAAACCTCCGGCTGATCCCAGAGCCATTGCAACGCCCACTCGACCGGTGAGCGCCGAAGCGGAAAACTTTCCATGACCTCTCGCACGTCCTTGGGCGGATCGGCCAACCTTCCGCCCATCAGCGGCTCCATAACCACCACGGCCAGGCCTTTGCTCGCCGCCAGTTTCAGTCCGCGCGTGCCCGCCTGGTTCTCTGTGTCCATGTAGTTGTATTGAATCTGGCAAAAGCTCCACAGATCGCTGCCGTTGACGATCTCCTCGAAGGCCTCGTACTCATCATGAAAGGAGAAGCCCAGATGCCGAATGCGCCCGTCTGCTAGCGCCGCCTCCGCGCGCGAGAGAAGATCGTGCTTCAAAACAATCTCCCGCCAACGGTTCCGGCCCAACGCATGGAGCAGATAGAAGTCGATGTGGTCCGTTTGCAGACGTTGCAGTTGCTCGTTGAGCAACCGGTCGAAGTCCGCCGCGCTCTCCACCGACCAGATCGGCAGCTTGGTGGCCAGCCTCACCTTTTCCCGGTAGCCGTCCTTGAGCGCCGTCGCCAGCAATCTCTCGCTCTGCCCGTCGTGATAGACGTACGCCGTGTCGAGATAATTGACTCCATTGTCGATGGCGTGGCGAACCATGCGCAGCGACTCGGCCTCGTCAATCTTTCCATTGAAGCGGTTGCCATCCGGGGTAGGAAATCTCATGCAGCCAAAACCCAGCGCCGAAGCCTTCCAATCCAGCCTTCCAAAACTACGGTATTGCATTTGTCCCCCCGCTTCACCTGTTTCCCAAAACGAATTTTACTCTGATGCTCTGCAGAAGAAGATAAAACCACCATTGCAGCACAGGCTGTTAGGTCGTATACTTAAATACGACAAATCTAGTCGTATTTCCAAGGTTCAGCATTTTGAGCGGCCATCGGAGTCTACGGTTGAGTGTTTTGAGCAAACTGAACGTGGGTGAAAGCGGAATTCTGGTGGGTCTCGACCTGCCTGAATCCGTGCAGAACCATCTGATGCACATGGGCTTTGTTCCCGATGCGCTGGTCACAGTCCTGCGCCACGCGCCTGCGGGCGACCCTACTGTCTACGGCGTCGACGGCATGGAGATTGCCCTTCGGCGCGAAACCGCCGCGGCCATCCGTATGCGACCCGCCCCAGCCGAACTCCAGCAAATCGAGGCCGCCCAATGAGCGCCTGCTGCGAGACTCCAGCTTTCGTTCCTCCCAAGTCCTCGCTGCGCTCCGGACAGCTCAGTACAGTGGTGCTGATCGGTCCGCCGAACTCCGGCAAATCCACTCTTTTCAATCGCTTGACCGGTCTGCGCCAAAAGGTGGCCAATTTCCCCGGCGTCACCGTCGAGCAGCGTATGGGCCTGATGGCAGGCGTCGGCCGCCCAGACCTGACGCTCATCGACCTGCCCGGCATCTACTCACTCGATCCCTACAGCGAGGACGCCCGCGTCTCCATCGACGTGCTGCGCGGCAAGATGGTTGGCACGCCCAAGCCAGATGCGGTGCTTCTGGTCCTCGATTCCCTGCACCTGACTCGCCAACTCATGCTGGCAGCGCCGGTGCTGGCGCTGGGGCTGCCCACCCTGGTACTGCTCAACATGAGCGACCTGATGAAGGCCCGTAACGGCCACATCGACGCCCTCAAACTGGCCCGTGAGCTGGGCGCACCCGTAGCCCAGATCAGCGCCGTCAGCGGAAGCGGTATGGACGCCGTTCCGCTCTTCCTGAACCAGCAAACCGAACGCGCAGCCGCCAAGCCACTCTCGCTGCCTGTCGTGGGCAACGCCGCCAGCGCGCACACCTGGGCCGCGCAGGTGAGCCGCCGTACCGGTTACCGCGCCCCGCTCTCGGTCGAGGGCACACGCAAGATCGACAACGTCCTGCTGCACCGCGTCTGGGGACCGCTCTTGTTTCTGCTTGTCGTCGTCGGCGTCTTCGAGGTGGTCTTCTCCGTCGGCCAGCCTCTTTCCGACTTTTTTGGCGCCATCCTGGCCGGCGTGGGCAACCTCATCCGGCCTCTGCTTCCCTCCGGATGGATTCAGTCGCTGATTCTCGATGGCGCATGGAAGGGCATTTCCTCCGTGCTCGTTTTTCTGCCGCAGATCCTGCTACTGTTTCTCTTCATCGGCATCCTGGAAGACTCCGGCTATCTCTCCCGCGCCGCACTGATCGCCGACCGCGTGATGCGCACCACTGGCTTGAACGGCAAAGCATTCATTCCTCTGCTCTCGGCTTACGCCTGCGCCGTGCCTGCCATCATGGCCACACGCACCATCGAGAACAAGCGTGACCGAATGGCGACGATTCTGGTTGCGCCCTTCATGACCTGCTCGGCCCGTCTGCCGGTCTATATGCTGCTGATTGCCGCCTTCATCCCCAACATCACCTACCTGCACGGCTTTCTCGGCCTGCAAACGCTGACCATGCTGGGCCTTTATCTGGCCGGATTTGTAGCCGCGATGACCACCGCATGGCTACTGAAAAGCTCCATCCTCCGGTCCAGCGAGACGCCCTTCATCCTCGAACTGCCGCAGTACCGCATGCCCACGCTGCGCTCACTCGGCCTGCGTGTGTTGGATCGCGCACGCGTCTTTCTGCGCCAGGCAGGAACCATCATCCTCTGCGTTACGCTGGCGCTGTGGGTGCTGGCTCATCTGCCGGTGATTCAGGCGCCGGGCGGTCAAATCTCCGCGCCCGAGCTTGCCGACAGCGTCATCGGCCGCCTTGGCCACTTCATTGAGCCGGCCATTCAGCCGCTGGGATTCAACTGGAAGATCGGCATCGGCTTGCTCTCCAGCGTACTGGCCCGCGAGGTCATGGTCAGCACCATGGGAACATTGTATGGCGCCGAGGCCGACACCCACGCCCTCAGCCTGCAAACCGCACTGCACCACGACATGACCCTCGGCGGCGCGCTGGCGCTGATGATCTTCTTCGCTTTCGCCATGCAGTGCACCTCGACCATCGCCGTCGTTCACCGCGAGACCAATAGTTGGAAGTGGCCCGCATTCCAGTTTCTCTATATGCTTACGCTTGCCTGGATCGCGGCTTACGCAGTCAACCATCTGGCGATGGTTTTCATCCGATAAATTAGCCCAAAAAACCTCATTTTTGGTCGAAAATCGCACTTATTGAGGCAGTTTTGGGGGGTTTACGCTGTGTTTTTGCACCATTCATGTTGCAATCTGAAGCCATCTCGGCTTTTATTTCCTTCATAAGTGATTGATTATATATTGGTTAAAATAATCTGCAAGGTTTTTCGGCCAATCGAAAATAAACAAGGGGGGTGGGGGGCACCCCTTTTTGGTGGTACGGACCGGGGATAACACGACCTCATTCGGCACTCGGTCTCAGTTTGGCCTTCTTGTACGCCCGGAACTCCAATGAACATTGTGCACGAGTGGAAGGTAATTATCTGCAAACCGGGCGCGCATCCGCCGCGGAAACGGAAATCGACGCAGCCGTCTTAACGCTTCTTGGCTGACTTTTTGCTCGGAGCGGAAGCAGGCTTCTTCTTCACAGGCACGGACTTTGGAGCTGTGGCCTTAGCCTTAACCAGGGGCTTGGCAGCTGCTTTTGCTTTAGCCTGAACCTTCACCGTCGGCTTTACCTTGTCTTTTTGTGCCGCAGGCTTGCTCTGCGCAACTGGCTTGCTGGCCTGTACGGGTGCTGCCTTAGCCGGTGCGGGCCTTGATTCCTGCTTTGCCTTTGGCTGGGAAACCGGCTGTGGCTTTTCCGCCTTTTCCGGCTTCGGCTGTGCAGGCGCCTTGGGTGCGCCCTTGGCCGTAGCCGGTTTGGGAGCAGGCTTCTCTTTCTCGTCCTCCAGCTCATCCTCATCTTCATCATCTCCGGCAGAGGCGTCGGATTCATCGGTCAGGTCGGCATCCAGATCAATTTTTGGCAGCACCATGCCCAGATCAAGGACATCGTCGTCACCCTCGCCCATGTCGTCCAGATCCTCTTCGTCTTCCGGGTGGCCCTCAGCCTCCTCGTCGAAGGAATCTCCTTTCAGCTTGGCATCCGCACGCTTGACGCGTGGCCGCTTGATGATGACCTGTGGCGGCGGAGGGGGCGGCGAATACGGCTCCAGAAAGGCACGGGCCTCCTCTGGAGTGGTGAGCTTGCCGTCGATCAGTTGCAGGAAAACTGTCTGCACGATCTCCGCGTAGGAAGGCAGTTCGGCGGTGATGCGCATCTCCTGCATCAGGGCGTAAGGGATGCGCTGGCGGGCCTCAGGCCAGACCTTGAGGAACAGATTGAAGCGTTCCTTGACGGCTGCGTCCTTACTAGTAAACCCAAGCCAAAGAATAGCTTCTGGATCATAGCTCGTGAAGAGCTTGAAGCATATCGAGGGGGTGGTGTTCTGTTTGGCGAGCAGCACTTTGGCAAATCCCGCAGCCATCGAATCCAGATCGCTCCACTCGTCGGCGAAGCCGGGGCGCAGCATCTGCTTCTTCAGAGCGGACTGCTCCCTGCCGGATAGCCCGGCGGTCAGCAACTGCATCTGCGCCGCCGACATATCGGCATGAACGCCCTGCAGAAGCAGCTCGACGGCCAGATCGTGCAGGGCTGTCAACCCTGCCTCATCGGCCTTGGAGGAGGTCCATATGGGGTACAAGACCCTCATCCAACCCTCAGCTTCCAATGCCTGCAAAACCTTCAAACCATCTTCTTCATGGCCGATCTGCTCCAGTTCCTGCTTACGGGCCTGGTTGGATAGACGCTCAATCACGCCTTCTTCCTTGGCGTTCATGTAACGGGTTTGTGTCTTGGGGTCCATTTCCCAACCCAGTCGCGTACTGTAGCGGGTGGCGCGAATCAGCAGGGACGGCTCTTCAAGGAAACCGTAGTTGGAGACCAGGCGCAGCGTTCTTGACTCGATGTCCGCGGCTCCGTTCATGGGGTCCATCAGCAGCCCAAACGAGCCCTCGTTGAGGGAGATGGCCATGGCGTTGACGGTAAAGTCGCGGCGTCGGAGGTCCTCATGGATGGAAGCAGGGTAATAGACAATCTTGCCGGGCTTGGGAACCTCAACACGGTGCGCACTGACCAGATCGACGCGAACTGTGCCGGGAAAACAGAGGTAAAGAGCGCGGGAATCCTCATCTTCGCCCCATACCTTGGCTCCTAGTTTAATCATTGTTTTCTTAAGCTTAAGCGCATTTCCATGCAGTGCAACTTCGAGATCGCGAACCGCGTGGCCGCTGGTCAGTTCGCGCACCGCATCGCCGGTAAGAAACAGAATTGTCTCCGCTTCGCGGGCTGCCTCGCGCACGAGTCGCAGGGCGCTCTGCTGGTCAGCCGACAGCCGGTTTTCCAGAAGATAAATGTAATCGGGCATTCCGTTTCCTGCTTCCGCTCTGATTTCCACAGCCAAGTGCCTGATGCGGTTGCTCTTAGAGCAAGCTTCGGCATAGGTTGCAAACCGTACCTTAACACAAGTTGGCCCAGTTTGCTATGCCCCCGTGCACCAAATTTGCGACTAATTCCCTTCCCGGCACCTAACCGTTCCATGCGACAATCCAAAGCAATGGCTTCTCAGCGCAAACCTGTCATCGTACGCAAGTTCAGCCGCGACTGGTGCGCCGGCTATGCGGGGGTCAGCTTTGGCCAGGATGCGGCGGAGCTGGAGATTCTGGACCTCGGCGGCAAAGTTCTGCGCATCGGCTGGGATCAGGTGAAGTGGGTCTGCTATGTGCGGGATTTCCCGGCGGGCGAACAGGCGAATCCGGAGCGGCTGCTGCACAAGCGCTTCTCCATCCGCCCGCGGACTCCCGGCCTGTGGCTGCGCATGACCCTTACCGACGGCGAAGAGCTGGAGGGTCTGGCTGCCAACGACCGCTCATTTGTTGACGGCGCCGGACTGCTGCTTACCCCGCCTGACACGCGCTCCAACACGCAGAGAATTTACGTGCCGCGGCAGGCGATTCAGACTCTGGAAGTGGTGAGCCTGATCGGCGCGGCAGCGCGTAAAAGGGCGCAGGCCGCCGATCAGGCGACAGAGCAGCCGGAGCTGTTTCCCGACGTACAGGAGATTCCGTAGAACAGTCCTGAAGGCATTCCGGGTTTTCCACGCTTACCCGTGAAGAGAATGGTTTCAGTTGCGTTCGTACAGGTTGGGCAATTCGAGTTCGATGCGCTGCCATTCGGGGATACGAAAGACGCCGAGAATTTGCTCAGGTTCCCGAACACATATCTGAATATGGGTCTTCTCCCGAAAGCCAGCGCCTGGGTAAAGCGCGGAACCCTCTGGGAACATCGCACGTACGGTTGCGTAGGGCTGGCTTTTGGGGTCCGATTCTTGCGCGGTCTCCGCAATTTCGTATAGGTAATTCATTACGGCGCAGTCCAGACGCCTGATGATTTTGTCGCCGTCGGGATGTTGGGCAGGGTCCTCGTTTTCCGGGATCGGAACCCCATCACTTTCAGAAGTCATAATGAACTTGTCGAATGCCAGCTTTACTGCCGTAATTCCAGACTGCGTCGTCAAGTCGAGACAGTGCCCCAGTTCGATCGCAGCGCCGACTACAGAGGGATAATCGAAGTTTCGTCGTGGCTCAGTGGCCCACTGATATGCACGGAGCACATCATTTTCCCAGAAGTAACTTCCGGCACCAAGCCAGTCGTAGTCTTTTTTGCTGGGCTGAAACTGCGAACCGCCCAGAAGTTTCTGGGCGGTTTCGAGACTGCATCCGTGATATGCAAGGACTATATGCAACTGTGCAGCCTACCTGTAATTCTCAGCTACTTGACCATCTGGGTTCAGGTAACCAATCTTGACGAGTAACGCCTTGCGCTTCTCGGGAGTGTCGAGCTTGCGCTGGAGTGCCTCAGCGGCTTCCTTGAATTTTTTCAACTCTTTTGGACTCATCGCAACCTCCAGGCAGAAAACACAATTGCGCGCACACCTAACTCGGTGTATGCTGTAGCAAGGTTCCGTAGTTCAGACGGATAGAACACCGTCGGCCAACCTAGTGTCGTAGGGGACTCTTGGGCAGGCCATCTGAGGCGGAGGACGCAGGTTCAAGTCCTGCCGGAACCCCTTCTCAATCTCTCATCTGCAACAAGCTTGGAACAAACGCTTCATTATCCTGTTGCAAATCAATCGTTTCGGATAACCTCTACCGCGCTACCATGTGCAACAACAACACATGTAGGAAGAATACCAGAAGGCGCAGAATAATTCAAGACACCCCTTCCATTTTTCTATTGAGTGTCTTTTGACTTCCTTTACTCTTCAATTCAGATTGGCGTCCACTTTGGGGCATTGAACAAGTCCTATTCCATTCCGGTACAATTCATGCCATGAAGCTAGGTGAGTTGGCAAAGAAGCTGGGCGCGGAGTTGCGCGGAGACGCGGAGCTGGAAGTCACAGGCGTGAAGGGGATTGAGGAGGCCGGGCCCACGGAGATTACCTTCGTGGCCAATCCCAAATACGGGGGCCTGGCACGCACCACAAAAGCGGCCGCCGTGCTGGTGGAGCCGGAGTTTCCGGAGATTCAGACGGCCACATTGCGGATCAAAAACCCTTACCACGCCTTTTCGCGGACTCTGGGCTTTTTCTATCAGCCGCCGGTGTACGCGCCGGGCATCCATCCGACGGCAGTGATCGACCCGACAGCAGAGATCGGCGAAGGAGCGCACATCGGGGCGTACGTGGTGCTCGGCCCGCGCGTCAAGCTGGGCGCACAGGCCACACTTCTGCCTCATGTGGTGCTTTATCCGGGGGTCGAGACGGGCAGCCATTTCTTTGCTCATGCGCACGCCGTGGTGCGGGAAGGCTGCGTTCTGGGCGACCACGTGACGCTGGAAAATGGCGTTATTATCGGCGCGGACGGATTCGGATTCTCCAAGAACGAGCAAGGCCACTGGGAAAAGATTCCTCAGTCGGGACCGGTGCGGCTGGGCAACCGGGTGGACGTGCAGGCCAACGCCACCATCGACCGGGCAACAGTGGGACAGACCGAGATCGGTGATGGGACAAAAGTTGATAATTTGGTCCAGGTAGGGCACGGCTCGCACGTCGGTAAGAACACGCTGCTGTGCGCGCAGACGGGGCTGGCCGGGTCGTCGGTGGTAGGCAACAACGTCATTCTGGCCGGGCAGGCAGGCGTGGCCGGCCACTGCACGGTGGGCGACGGGGTGATTCTGACCGCGCAGAGCGGCATCTCGCACGATATTCCAGCTGGCAAGGTCATCTCCGGCTCGCCGGGCTTTGATAACCGCGTGTGGCTCAGGGCGGTGACCATCTTCCAGCGGCTACCGGAGCTGCTGAAGCGGCTGGACCGGGTAGAAAAGGCGTTGGCGGCTCAGACGCACGCG
>Ga0302320_10017603_pt1 | contig 14490 bp, 13 predicted proteins | sample Bog_T0_3_FD_202130 | JGI IMG/M metagenome (GOLD analysis project Ga0302320, IMG submission 202130) | Peat permafrost microbial communities from Stordalen Mire near Abisko, Sweden - Bog_T0_3 | ecosystem: Environmental > Terrestrial > Soil > Wetlands > Peat | place: Sweden: Abisko, Stordalen Mire...
AGCAGGAACAAAACTCCCATCGCTGCTGGAGATCGCCGCAACCAAAGGACGCTCCACAGGCCTCATCACTACCGGATTTCTGAGCGAGCCAACAGCGGCAGCCTACTATGCCAAGTCAATCAATGCGGAGGATCGGAACGATCTTGCCGCCCAGTTCTCACGCCATACGCCGTTTGATATCGTCATCGGTGGCGAGACTGAGACCAATTCCGCAGGTGCGCCCAATGGCTCCAAGACCTCTCCTTTCTTGCCCGATACCAACAGCGTCTCCCTTGCCAGATCAATGAGTGAGCTGGAGAATCAGCCTTTCTGGCAAACGACGCCGCTCCTCGGTCTGCTCTCCGCCAAGCAATTTTCGCTACCCCCCTCAGGAGAAGGCGACAGTAACGCCCCCTCCCTCTCCGATCTGGTACGCGTCGCCATTCGGCATCTTCAGTCCAACCGACACGGCTATTTTCTAGTCGTGGATGATTCCTCCATTGGAAAAGCAGCCAAAGCCAATGATGCTGAAACAATGTTCAAGCGCATCCTGGATCTGGATCAGGCCGTGGCAACAGCCAAACGATACGCCGGAGAGAATGCCCTCATTGTCGTTGCCGGACGCGAAACCATCGGAGGACTGCAACTCAACGGCTATCCCTTCCTGGGGGACAAGGGGGTGGCCATCCTCTCTCTCAATGCTCAGGGCAATTCCTCGCTCTGCTGGGCCTCCGGCCCCGGCTTCTCCATCGAGGCCCAGAACAACCCGAAACAAGGCAAGCAGCCAGAGCCTTCCTCCCCTGGCATCCTCTCCCAACCCTCGGCCTGCCCGCTCCCCCAGGGAATCGGCGTTGCGGGCGATGTCCTCACACTTGGCATCGGCCAGGGATCGGAAAAACTCAAAGGTTTTCTCGACCTCACCGATGTTCATCGCCTGATCAACGACGAGTTATAATCGCCATGCCTCTCCTTGTCACCATCGGGGCAACCCAGGAACCTCTCGATGCCATGCGCATCCTGAGCAACCGCTCGACAGGTGAACTCGGCACCCGACTTGCCCTTACCTTGGCCGACTTCGGCCATCGAGTGATTGCTCTTCGTAGCACGGGAGCCACGGCTGATCCCTCACTCCTGCGCGAGCGGGGCATTGAAATTCTCCCTTTTACCACGACAGAGGAACTTCGCTCCCTCCTTGAACAAACAGCAAAATCGCAGAAGGTGGATGCGATTTTTCATACTGCTGCCGTGAGTGATTTTTACCTTCCGGGAGCAGGTGTCGGCAAAATACCGACCGGGCACGGCCCCCTCACCCTGACGCTTGAACCGACTCCAAAAATCCTTCCCCTACTCCGGGGCTGGTTTCCTGAGGCTCAGATTATCGGTTGGAAATTCGAGGCCTCGGGAGATCGGGCCGCAGCGCTCTCGGCGGCTCGTTCCCAGATCATCAAGAGTCACACCGATGCCTGCGTCCTCAACGGCCCCTCGTACGGCGAAGGCTTCGGCTTCATTGAAAAGTCCGGAGAACTTCAGCATCTCCCCGACCGCCCTGCCCTCTGCGCCTTTCTTGGCGAGAAAATCGGAAGCCATTTTTCTCAGTCATAGACCGAGCGAGCAGCAACGAACCCCTGCGCCAAAAGCCCCAGCTACCTAAGCGACAGCAAAAAGCATTCAAAGAAATCCGCACCCGCCTCCAGATCGGAAACCTTAATCCACTCATCCGCCGTATGAGCCTGGGCGATGGAGCCTGGGCCGAGGGCCACCGCAGGCATTCCCTGAGCGGAGAAGACGGCGGCATCGCAGAACCAAGGAGCTCCGACTGGAGTGGCGGTAAGAGAGGAGAGTCTTTGGATCAAAGGATGCGATGGCTCGGTGAAGAGTGGGCGAGAGCTTTGATAGGTGATTTCCAGATCAGGAACGGCCCTTTTGATCAACTCCACGATCTGTTCCGGTTCGACTCCCGGCACGAGGCGGATGTCGATGACGGCTTCGCAGTGATCGGGAACGATGTTGGTTTTCGACCCACCTCGGATGGTGCCGACGCTGAGCGTGGTACGGCCAAGCAGCGGGTGTGTGAGTTGATCAAGCTGAGGAATGACCTCGGTGCGGATGCGCTCAATCGCGCTCGTCATGGCGTAGATGGCATTCTCCCCGCGCTCGGGAGCCGAGGCGTGAACGGCCTTGCCGTGGCTCCTCAGAGTCACCCAGAGGGAACCTTTGTGGGCATGGACGGTTTTAAGATCGGTTGGCTCTCCTGCGATGACGAAATCAAAATGTTCGGCTACCGCCAGGGCCTTGGCCCCGTGTTGTCCCGATTCCTCACCCATGAGTCCCGCAAACCAGATTTCATGACTGAGCATCGGGACGACATCCCAACAATGAGCCAGAGCGATGAGCATGGCCGCCATGGGGCCTTTGGTATCACTCGCTCCACGGCCCCAGATTTTCCCATCGCGTTCTTCACCACTGAAGGGATCAATAGTCATTCCAGCAACGCTGACGGTATCGGTGTGCGGCGCGAGTAAGAGGCGCGGCTTGCCGGGACGATCAGTTGGAAAACGAGCCACGATATTTGGACGGCCTGGCAAGACTTCTTGCAGCAAGGCATCGGCTCCGAGATCGCGAAGGTAGCTTTGCAAAAACTTCGCAAGATGGACCTCTCCCGGCTCGGCAACTCCCGGGTCTCCCTCGGGATTGACGCTGGGAATGCGAATCAGTTCCCCAAGCAATGCAACTGGGGAACGGCGGCTCATGAGCGTACTCCTCCTTGATTCATGGAAGAGTTTTTACCGGATTGAAGCGCCCGATACCAAGCCACAAATTTTGGAATCCCTTCCCGAATCGGCGTGGTCGGCGCGTAGCCGAGCAGTGTGCGAGCCTTGGTGATGTCGGCGGCAGTCAGCGGCATATCCCCTTTCTGCTCGGGCAGGCGCTCAATGAGGGCCTTCTTGCCAAGCGCCTTTTCGACGGTCTCGATCAGCTCCGCGAGTGTGGTGGTCTCGTTCTCGCCGAGATTGAAAATCTCAAAGAGCGCCCCCTCACCTTGGACAAAGGCCAAGGCTCCCATGACTCCCTGCACGATGTCATCGATGTAGGTGTAATCGCGGCGCGTGGTACCATCGCCAAATTGTTTGATCGGGCGAGCATTCTCGATGGCATCGGTGAAGCTATGGATGGCGAGATCCGGGCGCTGGCCCGGGCCATAGACGGTAAAAAAACGGAGCGCAACGATGCGGAATCCGTAGAGATTCACGAAATTGCCACAGAGTTGCTCACCGGAAACCTTGGTAGCCGCATAGGGCGAGAGTGTCTGAAGAAGCGGAAGATCCTCGCGGAATGGGACGGTCTTGGAGAGTCCATACACCGAGGAGCTGGAGGCAAAGAGCACCTGCGTGCAGCCGGAGAGTCGTGCGGCTTCGAGCACATGAAAGGTGCCCGTGATATTGGTGTCGATGTAAAGCTTGGGATCTGTGATGGAGGGACGGACTCCGGCGCGGGCGGCCAGGTGAATGACCACCTCTGGCTTCACGCGTTCGAAAAGCTCTCGGACAGGCTCCCACTGGCGCAGGTCGATCTCGGCTATTTCGACGCTTCCAGTCAAGGCGGCGACATTGGCGCGCTTGATGGCGGGATCGTAGAAGTCATTGAATTCATCCAGAATCGTCACCTCGTGGCCCTGCTCAAGCAGCGCTCTCGTGACATGGGAACCAATGAACCCAGCTCCCCCTGTGACGATGATCTTCATCCAGCAAGGCTATCGGGCGCGAAAAAGGGGAGGCAAGCAGATTTGCCGGAAGGTGGAGATTGCTGATTGCTGATTTTGCAAACCGGACATGTTCCAAATAATTAAGGATTAGCAATCAACAATTAACAATTTCTTCATTCCCGGAGCTTTTCCGAAGAGATTCTCTGTCTCATACTGAACCGATGTCTCGCCGCCGCTCCGCGCCCTCCCTCTCGCTCCCCAGACGCTCCTGGGTGGAAATCGACCATGCCGCCCTTCAAGCCAATCTCAAAACGGTGCAGAAGCTCGCGGGCAAAGCCGCCATCATGGCCGTCGTCAAAGCCAATGGCTACGGACATGGACTGGGTGAAGTGGCCTCGACCCTGAGCCAGGGAGTCGCTGTCTTTGCCGTGGCTACCCTCGGTGAGGCGCTGCAACTTCGCGAGACGGAAAAGAGCAAGCCGATCCTGCTCCTGAGCGCGTCACTTCCTTTGGAGTATGCCGAGATTGCGGCGCAGGGGTTTATCCCGACGATTTCCTCGCTCAGGGAGGCGGAGCTTTTTGCCAAGGCCGCCACTCAGGTTCGAAAGAAAAATGCACCCCCGGCGCTAATTCACTTCAAAATCAATACCGGCATGGGACGGCTCGGCATTCTGCCCGCGCAGGCTTATGAGACGCTGAAGAACATCCTTCAACTCCCGTTGGCCCTCCATAGCATCTCGACACATCTTCCTTCCGCCGACAGCGACTCAGACTTTACCAAGGACCAGCTCAAGCGATTTCAGGCAACCGTTGAGGAACTCCGTCCCCTTGCGCCCAATGTTCCCGTCCATGTGCTCAATTCCGCAGGCACCATCCTCCATCCAGCCAATTCCTATAACTTGGTTCGGGTCGGACTCCTGCTCTATGGTGTCTCCCCACTGCCAAAAATGCAGAAGCTGCTCAAGCCGGTCCTGAGCTGGAAAGCCGCAGTCACCCTCATTCAGGAAATTCCCAAGGGCGAGGGCATCAGCTATGGCGGCACTTTCATTGCTCCCCGCACGCTCAAAGTCGCCGTTCTTCCTGCTGGCTATGCCGATGGCTATCCGCGTCAGCTTTCAGGCAAGGGAGCAGCAGTCCTCATCAATGGCAAACGCTGCCCCGTCCTTGGACGCGTCACCATGGATCAGATCATCGTCGATATTTCACGCGCCGGTGCCGTCGAGATCGGCGATGAAGCAGTTTTGGTCGGCACTCAGGGGAACAAGGAGATCACCGCCACGGAAATCGCCACGCTCGCCGACACCATTCCCTGGCATCTTTTCTGCGGCATCACGGCCAGGGTTGTGTACTGGCATCAAGGGACTCCTGAACCATCCTTGCAATAGCAATTCACTTCAAGGGAATAAAAAATTTGAGGGAAACGGAAGAGAGCCTCGTGCAAGACGCAAAGGAAATGAATGAAGGGAGGAGAAAATCGCGAAAGCCTGAGATTGTCACCCTCCCCTTTTTTTGCCATTCTCATCCACTCGTGACAAGCCAGCTTCCTGCATCTCCAAAACAGACGCAGAATAAGCTCACACGAAGACGCTCAGTCCGCGAAGAGAGGAAGAACTGGAAGCAAATCATCCCCGCATGGGCACAACTCGCCCTGATGCTCTGGATGGCATTGACCAGCCAGAGTTACCAGAACAGCGCGCTCAGCCCCGCCACCAAAGTCATCCGCACCCTCGATGGCTACGGAGCCATCCTCACCGAGCAAACCTACCTCAACGGCACCCTCAAGGACACCTGGGCTCAGAACCACGACGCCGTAGGCCACAGAACCTTCCTTCAGGAAATCAATAACCCCAGCCTCCCCTACACCTTCAAGTACCAGGCCGATGGGAACCTCGTGGAAGAAGACTTCGCCCCCGGAGCCTATTACTACTACGGCTACACCACCGACGGACGCCTGAGCGCACGGCAAACTCCCACCAAGTACCAGGCCGTTACCCGTGACAGCGTGGGCAGGATCACCGCCTCCGCTCAGACACTCTACGGCACCACGGTGCTGACCGAGTCCCTTACATGGCGTGGAGACAGCTCCCAGTCCGGTGATGCCATCACCCGTAACGGCTCCACGAGCCCGAGTGAGAGCCGAGCCTACGGCTATGACTCCAGAGGCCACCTGACAGGAGCAGCCTTCAGCCCCTCGGCGGGATTGAATGGAAGTGCCAGCTATGCCTTTGACGGTGGAGCCGCCGGGGGATTGGGATTGCGCACCAGAGTCACCCTCGGAATGGGGCTGAGTGGGCTGAACACCACCTCCTATGGGAACTTTGCACGGCTCAGCAGTGAGGCGCTGAGTGGGAGTTTGACCAACAGCATCGGCACCCCTGTCACCCAGAGCTACGATGCCGCAGGCAATGTGGCGACTCGCACTTGGGGAAGCACGACCGACACCCTCACCTGGGACGCCTTTGGGCAATTGGTCGGCATCACCCGCACCGGAGCCACGGCTTGGAGTGCCGTCTATGATGGACTCGGACGCCGTCTCCAGACCACCCAGGGGAGTTTGGTCATCCAGAGTTCCTACGATCCCGAAGTCGAGTTCCTCGACCTCGCAGAAACCGTCATCAGCGGAAGTAGCACCCGTTACTGGAAAGTCGTAGGACCTGACCTGAGCGGTCACTACGGCGGGATGCAGGGCACCGGAGGAACCGAAGCCATCTATAACGGGGCAACGGGAGTTACCAAGACGGTCATGAGTGATACCTACGGCCATGCCGAGGGAGTGCTCAATAACAGCACGGGCATTTTCACCTGGAATCCTTCGCTCAGTGACGGGTACGGAGCGCTGCCGGGTTCTTCATCTCCCGTCGTGCTGAATGGGAGCAATGATTTGGCGACCGCTCTCGCCTGGAGGGGACATTTTATTGATGCCTTTGGGTATTATTACCTCGGAGCCCGTTATTATGCCCCGGATAGTGCTTCGTTATCCCCCGATCCTCTCGGCCATGCGGCCTCCATGGATCTGTATAGCTTCTGCAATGGCGATCCGGTCAATAACTTCGATCCAGATGGGAGATTGCAGACCCAAGTCAATAATCAGGACAGTGGGATTTATGGGATATCTGGAAGCGCCCAAGGCGGAAATAGCTCGGGGACATTTTTACAACTTAACTACGATGTACAAACACCGTCTTCTCGAAATGGACTGAATTATATTGGAGCGACTTCGCTCAGTGGAGTGGCGGATTCTGCGACAAGTCTTCTTGAAAAGGTAAATTCGGAAAACTTCATGAATCCTGCAAGCGGAGGATTCCCGAATGGATCTTTTAGCGCCAAAGCAACAGCACTCACTTTTGCTTCCTTGGCCGTGACGACAATTGTACCAGAGGAAGCGGAGTTAGGCGCCACAGTGGAAATACCGACTCTTACCATCAGCGTCAGTAAATATCCTGATCTTGCGGAAAACATTTTGAATGCTCAACAAGCAGGGCATCCTAACATGTTGACTTATGGAGGAGATGCGGCAGCAAATAGGGCAGCTGCATTACAAAATGTGCCAAACATTTCTGGACTGAGTCGTGATGAATATCCATTCGCTTCATCAATGGAGGGAGGCGCAAATTCTTGGGTGGGACACATCCCTCCTTCTCAACAAAATTCACAAGGTGCTTTGATGAAGAATTTCTTTAAGGCCAATGGCTTAAAGCCAGGAGACAAGTATAATGTTAAGATTGGAGATTAATTATGAATGATATAAAATTATTATTTCCCAATCTATATTTCTCATACAGCCAGTTCATGGTATATGACCAAAGCGTAGCGCTACCAGGATGTGACTGGTCTGAGAAGCACTCAGCACAAGGTTTTGCTCGATGTGAATCGACAGTCAATTTCAATACCATCTTGGATTTTGGGCACGCAGAAGTAACGATTATTGTTGGGCCTTTTCAGTCCAACGGTGAGTACGAGCGTGTCATAGGAGTCCCATTTTTGGTTACATCTGGAACGATTATAGTTGATGGCCCGGAGGAGATGGAAGTCGAACGTACTTTTTCGTTACCCTCAAGTAATTATTGGTTGGTCGCAGCACAGCGTGTATTGGGCGAGGATCAAGAAAAAATAGATCTCTTTTTTGAACAGGTTAATAAACCTGTTAAATGTAGTCGCATCATCGTTGCCGATAATTTGTTAAATCCACAGCTACCCTTACTAGAAACAGCCGAAGTGGCAGGATAAACTTCTGCAATCCGACTGCAAAAGTGATGCAACTCCCACTTGCTATCGCCTGACCCAAGGGATTTAGATCCATGTGAAAAGCGCAAAAGGGGTCATGAAAAGGGGTCAGGCGACATGAAAAGCCCATAGAGCCTTGATCTACGGTTGGTATCGGTCTGGCATGCGGCATCTCAGCGAGAGAGTAGAGAGGAAGTCTATGAAGACAACACCCTGCAAAGAGAACGAAACCACCATCAGCAAGCCGGTCTATATCGGCATTGATTACCATAAGCGCTACAGCGTCCACTGCGTGATCGACGAGCGAGGAGGGATCCTTGAGAGAGGAAGGATAGAGCACCAAAGACCGGAGGATTTTGGTGCCTTGGTGAAGCGCTGGCCCGGATGCCGGATCGTTTTTGAAAGTTCCATGAACTGGCTCTGGCTCTACGAAGTTCTGGAAGAGTAAGAGTTCGAAGCCTAGGACGAATTTCCCTCTCAAGACGGTTCAAGCTGATCAGGGAACGGCACTGGAGAGCATTGGTTTTGAGAACCTGCTCTTTGGTTTTTTCCCAGGATCCCAATTTCTGATAGATCTCTGCTACGGCTCCCATCAGTTCTGGCCTGAGGGAGGCGGCCGTGAAAGTGAAAGAGTAGGGCCTGACAGATTTTATCAGGCTCTTACTATGATTTTTATACAACGCTGAAACAGCAGTATTTGAGTCGCGGACCATAGGAAACAGCGGGTATAGATTAACGGGAAGGATCACATCTGACGATGCGTGAATGCCTCCAAAAGTTTATAACGCCAGAATCGCCCTATCAACCTCCGCCTCATTGAAGGAAGGTACTGAACCGTCGTGGAAACAGAAGCATGCCTCATGGCGTAAGCCGTCTTAACCAGATCGTGATTGAGCGCCGAATAAACCAGCCGGGCGAAGGTCTTCCTCAAGGTGTGCACCCCGGTTTCGCCGTAACCTCCAGAGATTCCAGCCTTCTCGAAAGCCGCCTTGATCAAGCGCCAACCCTGGGTGCGGTGTAGCCGAGTGCCGAAGCGTCGTCCTCGAAAAACAAACCCCTCACCAGAATTCTCTTCCAGCGTGTCCAAATATTCTTGGAGACCCGCCGCGGCCTGCTTGTGGAAAACCAGATCAAAACCCGACCGACGACCCTTGGTGGTCGCCCGCCTCACCCTGATTCTATCGCGCACCCGCCCGCAAAGTGAGACATCCTCCAAGCGTAATGACAAAATAGTCGAGAGCCGGAGGCCAGTCCGAATGCCAATGAGGAAAAACGCCTTCTCGCGCTTCCACTCTGGAGCGGAGAAATGTTCAAGTAGGGTATCGATTTCCGAATCTGTCAGTGGGCGGCATCCTCTCATGCAAAAAGATACCGGTCCCCTCCCCTCGCCCCCTCATTTGACGCGACGTTTCGCGACATTGGTCGCGTGGGGTAGCGTCGTGTTGCCGTGATTGCGTTCCGGGTTGTGATTTGCCAATCATATCCGCATGAAACCGCACCCTTCAGTCCCCCCCTCCAGGGTGGATCGATTGAGGGTTTTTCTCCGGGAGAGGCGTCGACTGCTTGTTGCGACAGCGGTTTTGATTCTGATCATCGTCGGAATACGCCTGGTGCTTCCCACGTTAATCGAGCGAGGGACTGCCTATGCATCCCGCTACTACCTCGGTCTCCCGGTGAGAATTGACAAGGTCGATCTGTCGCTTTTCAAAGGTAAAATCGTGCTTGAGAGTGTCAGTGTTGCGAGATTGCCGGATAAAGTGACCCCCATCGATGCGGCACTCAACCCTCCGCTCATCGATCCCTCCACCGCCCTGTTGCATTGCCACCGCATTTCAGTGCGCCTTTCCTGGTTATCTCTCCTAAGGAAAACCGTGCGTTTCACCGAGGTCGCTATTGACTCTCCCTCCATTCACCTGCTGCGCGAAGAAGGGGGAAGGATTGACCCTCTTTACCATGCAAACCCTCTTGCCCCTCCCCCAAAGAGGGCTAAAGCTCCCGCAAAACCTTCCCCGAAACCATGGGCCATCGTGATCGACCAATTCGCGCTGGGCTCGCCGAATGTGGTGATCCTCGATCCCTCTCTTGGCAAGAACCTGCTGGAGTTTTCATTGCAGCAATTCACGCTCGACGATCTCTCAGCCCGTGGCAGTGATCTCGCACTCGGAGCTGTTGGCATTCAAGGAACTGAGTTGCGGGTGCAAAAGGATCTCGTGCTTGCAAGCCCTGCTGCCGGAGGGACTGCTCCGCCCCCCCCTTCGGGAACATCGACTTCGCAAAATTCCAAAGGATCACCCGATGGTTCGGCGCTCGGTTATCGCATCAAAAAAATCGATATCGCTCATGCGAAATTCACATGGATCACCAAGGAGGGGCCTCTTGATGTGACGCTGACCCTGAAGGCATCGGGTGTTACAGCCGACCAGGGAAAGCGTTTCCCGATCTCCCTTGCCCTTCAAATTGGAAGCGGGACCATTGGTATCGATGGTGATGTGGGAGTTCTGCCTCCCTCGTATTTCGGAAAGCTCACCTGGAGCAATCTCCCTTTCCCTCCGATCCTACTCGCCTCCCTGCCCGAATTGGCTGCATGGTTGCGCTCGGCTGATTCGAACGGCGACCTGAGGATCGAAACGGATCTCCCCGGAGTTCACGGCCCACCCTCCATCAAACTCTCCGGCCACAGCAGCCTCGAATCCCTTTCCATCGCCGATCCGGGCAACAAGGAATTTTCGCTCGGCTGGAAACAGCTTGAGATAATGATGAACAAGGCCGTTATCCCGATTCCGAACGGTGCAAAATCTCTGCCGGCCACAAAGTTAGATTTTGAACTGATTCGGCTTGTCGAACCGAAGATCAACTACACGTACCCGGCATCCTCGCTCAATGCGCTGCTGGGAATTTCCGCAACCTCCAATAACCCGACCGCGACAACGCCTAATCCCACTCCCCCGACTTCGGCGGGATCCTCACCGGTTGAGACCAAGATCGCTCTGCTGGAACTCACCGGCGGTAGCATCGAGGTACATGACACCACCGTGAAGCCAACTGCTGTTTCCTCGATCAACGGCCTCTCCATCTCTCTCCATGGAGTCAGTTATCCCGATCCCTCAGCCGATACGATCAGCATCCAGGCGATTTTGCCCACAAACTCAATGCTTACCATTGACGGGAACCTGAAGGCTGGAAATGTCGGATGCTACGCTGTTTCACTCAAAAGCCTGGATTTGCCTCCCTTCTCGTCTTATGCAGCAGCTGCGGGAGCCACACTCGACGCCGGTCAGATTTCAGTGACTACAAAGCTCAACACTCAAGGAGCCCTCATGCAGATAGACAACGACCTAGTGTTGCAAAGATTCGGCATTTCGCTGCGCGATCCGAACTCATTTACCAGGAATTTCGGGGTGCCGATCGATTTCATTATCGCCCTTCTGAGCGACCCCTCCGGTGATATCAAACTCACACTGCCGATACGCGTTGATGAAAAGGGGTCAACAGTCTCAAGGGGTGCGGTCATTGCGTCTGCGCTGAAGAGTGCCATCCTTGGTGCACTCTCCACTCCGCTGAAACTACTCGGAGGGTCATTCGGCGGCAAATCAGGAACCGGGCCTGACACTTTCACGATCACCCCGATCAAGAGCCCCGCCGGCAGCCCGGATCTCGATTCCAGCGCGTCCGGGCGCGTTGACGGACTTGTGAAACTGTTGACACAACGGCCTGTAATCGGACTCACGCTGCGTGGTCGCACCAGCACGGACGACCGTCCCTGCGTTGCGGAACAATTGCTTATCGAGCGGGTGAAGCAGGGCAAGGGATTGCCAACACTCGATAGAACGGGTTTCCTCGCCCAGTTCCGGATCAAACAAATCCTCTCCAGGCGCAGCAAGGGCAAATCAGCATCCGTATCGGCAAAGGATCAGCCGCTTTTCAACCGGTATCTCGCCGCTGTGGCGATTCCCGAGGATCGCCTCGACAAACTCGCAAAGCTTCGCGCAGAGAAGGTAAGGGAGATGCTCGTTGCCAAAGGAGTCAATGCGGGACGGCTGAGTATTGGAAATCGTGAGGCCGTGGGGGAAGCAGGAGTGGTCATTTCCTTCCTGCCTCAGCCAGGTGCATCCGCAGCATCAAATTGACTCGCAATCAGGAGCAGAGCCAGAGCGGACACAATTTGCTCAATCCTGAAGCGCGCTTCAACGATTCAGTTTGATGTGACATACCCAATTTGAGGCGGATGGGTTATTAGCCCTTCGACCGAAATAAATCAGGTATTGGGCCGCGTAGGGTGAAGGACCGGAGGAAGGATTTTGGAAGCGGGCAAAGGAATGCCCGTTACGGCAAAACAATTGCTCGGGCTGAGGGATTGTGTCACATGTGTGCACATGCTTGTGGATACGGCCATTATGGCACTCTAAGAGTGTACGAATTCCGATCGGACTTTGGACCATTACTTGATCACTGGCTTTTCCTGTGAGGAGATTTTTTGGTTCCAGACAATATCACCGTCCCCCGCATACTCGCCTGGCCTTCCGTTGAGTGTTTTGAGATTCCATCCAACCGACCAGAGGGAGAAGGTTCCGTCAGACTTGAGGGAGTAGTTCATAGGCGTTCCTGTGATCGGAGAGTTCGGGAGTTTGTCCAGATAGTTGGGAACGAGCGGCTCAAGCGAAGTCGGATAGAAGCCATGGGCAAGGCGCAAGCGATGAGGGATTGGTCAACTACGGTCTGAGCTTCCGCGGATTTTCTGCCACAAGATTCCAATGCGGGCATGGCCAAACTCGCCAGTAGATGCAAATAAGCATTCAGTCCCCTGAGCTTAAATCCCTCCTCGATTGGCAAGGAGGCATTCCAACCTGTTTCCTTGGAACGCTGCATGGTGTCCAATGTTGCTTGGAGTTTCGTTGCATAATAATTCATCTGGTCGGGATAAAGAATGTCCGAAGGTCGTCTCCATGAAGGGAGTTTTGTTTGGTCTCTCATTTGTCGCAGAAGGCCATAAAAGCAGGCTCTTTCTCCGCGCAGTGCAGTCATGCCGTCCTGTAGTAAGTCGATCTTTTTCAGGGAATCCTGCATCACACCCAGTTCGGATTCGCTCCACTGGTGGTGGAGGATGCCAGCGTTCATCGGCAATACAGAAATCAAAAGCATCGATTCCCTGACTAGAAGCACGATCAACACAGGTTGATCTTTCATCGTCTGCTGAAGGCCGAGGATCAACATCACATCCTGGAATGCCTCGACATTTTTGCCCAGTACCAATTCGGCCTGAGCCCGAATTCTGAACATCTGAGCCAGAGAGAGCATTTCAGTAACATGCGAAAGCGGGAGGCCAAAGTTGTCCTTATAGCGTAACGGGTAGTAGGCTGCGGGACGGAGTAGCAATTTCTCCAGATGCTCTGCTAACAGCTGGAGAGGACTCAGTATTTCTACAATCTGACTCGCGATTGAGGACTGCTTGTCAGCGGAGGTTTTTTCCAGTTCCTTGATGAGATTCTTTGCCGCCTGTTTTCGATCAGCTTCGTTTGGGGATGAGATGGGGAGCCATTTGATGGACTCCCGTTCCGAGGGAGCAAGTGGAGTGAAGTACTTTCAAATGGCTCTATCCTTGGAATCAATTACTGGCTTTTGAATCCAAGTTCCGTTTTCAAGAACCTGCTTTGTCTCTAGCAGCTCCATCCAGAGGGGATCAGCAAAAAAGTTTTCCTCATTCGGAGGAACTTTCTGCGGAACCAATTCAGCAAAAGTGAGCTTTTCCCCTCTGGCAGTCAGGTCGGCTTTCGTATGGGCCCAAGCCGCTGAACCAAAATTAGTAATCCAGAAGGAAGGAATGATGGCACAAATCACCCGCGCTGCATAAAGACCTACCATGATCGAGGCACAGACGCTGAGGAGTCGATTTCCAAGACCCTTGGGAGAGTTATCGGAGGCGAAATATTTTCTGACAGAGCTCATGTTAAGCCAATACAAAGAATAGACGCCCAGAATACCCGTGGCGTAGTTAAACCATAAAACTGGAAAGATTTCGGTACTAAATAGAGCGTAGAGAACAGATGCACTCAGGAGTATGATAAGGAGCTGTCTTGCCCAAGACTTCCCCTTCCAGAGCGCATACAAAACCAGCAACCAGACCAAAGGCATGAGTTGCATCACTGGAGGGTAATGCAATCCCTTTAGTGATTTTAAAGAGTAGTTTAAGGCTACATCGGTTAGAATCAGAACAGCCCAGATGATTGTAAATTCTTTCAGTCCCCTTGGGCGCATCGGAAGTACTTGTTCTGTGACTGGTGAGTTCATCGGGGAAAGTTTGTTGAGACAAAACCACAATATTTTCCGACGCAAGAACCTTCAGTTCACTCGGTCGGATTCCATCCCCTCGCACCGAAGCAATCGGCCCGTGCGTTGATTCACGGTGTCTGGCTCTGAGCATTTCCGTAAGTCGCGATGATGCCGTATTCAGTCATCTCGATTTTAGCACCAGAAGCTGCCCCGAGATATTTCAGGATCTCAAGGAAGGTGATTTCCTTGAACTTCAGTGAAATATGTTGGTCCGGCAAGGAGCGACTTCCCTCCGGGCCTCGGATGGAATAGCTAAC